>Ga0233425_10005710_pt1 | contig 19331 bp, 19 predicted proteins | sample Watercolumn_Towu_2_FD_181712 | JGI IMG/M metagenome (GOLD analysis project Ga0233425, IMG submission 181712) | Freshwater microbial communities from Lake Towuti, South Sulawesi, Indonesia - Watercolumn_Towuti2014_140_MG | ecosystem: Environmental > Aquatic > Freshwater > Lake | place... | reverse complement strand
CCACGGCGTGCGCGAGAGCGATGTCCGTTCCGACCCTGAGCGGCAAGTGACCGTCCGCCCAGCGCGCCGAGGCCGTACGCCGGGGGTCGACCACGTAGAGCTTCGCACCCCGCCTCAGCGCGCGCAGCACGTGATGGAAGAAGATGGGATGCGTCTCGCGAGCGTTCGAGCCCCAGAGCAGGACGACGTCCGCTTCCTCGACCTCCCGGTAGGAGCTCGTCCCGCCGCCCGCTCCGAAGACCGTCGCCAGACCGACGACGCTGGGCGCGTGTCAGGTTCTATTGCAGCTGTCGATGTTGTTGCTGCCGATGACCACGCGCGCGAGCTTCTGCGCGACGAAGTTCACCTCGTTGGTGGCCTTCGAGCAGCTGAACATGCCGAACGTGTTGGGCCCGTGCCGATCGACGGCAGCGCGGATGCCGACGGCTGCGCGACCGAGAGCCTCATCCCAGGTCGCGGGGCGGAGCGCGCCCGCTTCTTTCACCAGTGGCTGAGTCAGGCGCGGCAAGCCGTGCTTCAAAGTTCACCTCGTGTTGAAAATCATAGGGGCCCGCGGCGAGGCTCGGCAACCATCGCGCTTGCCCGGGCGCGGCTGTGGGCGGAAAATCCGGGCATGCCGACCCGAGTGCTCGTCCGGTTCGTGTCCATGACGGCCATCTTCGGCGCTCTCGGCGTCGCCTGCGGCTCCGACGACGGCGACTCCGGGAGCAGCGGCGGGGGCGGAGGCGGCAAAGGCGGCTCGGGCGCGAGCGGCGGGTCGATCAACCTCGGTGGTAGCGGCGGCTCGAGCGCCGCAGGGGGTGGTGGCTCGGGGGGAGGCGCCGCCGATGGTGGGCTCGGGTGCGGGCAGGTTCTCGGCGTGGTGCGCGACTTCCGCTCCTCACACCCCGACTTCGAGTGCACGAAGGACAACCCGGTCAAGGTCGTCGACCCGGACAACAAGGACTGCGGCCCCTGGGACCCGGCCATCGTCGGGCCGCTCGGCACCGCCATCGGCGCGAACAGCAAGCCCAAGTACGCCGGCGGGACCAAGACGGCGAGCACCACCGGGGCAGCCAACTTCGACCAGTGGTTCAACGACGCCGCAGGGATCAACGCCTCGAAGCAGGTCGTGTTCCAGCTCGTCGGGAACAGCAAGGGGACGTTCGTGTACGAGACGTCCTTCTTCTTCCCCATCGACGGGCAGCTCTTCGACGCCGAGCCGAACAACCCGGACAGCAACTTCTTCCCGTCCGACGACGGAAAGAAGCGGAACTTCCACTTCACCTACGAGCTCCACACGACGTTCCGCTACAAGCCCGGCAGCACCTTCCTGTTCCGCGGCGACGACGACGTGTTCGTCTACATCAACGGCAAGCTGGCCGTGAACATCGGCGGCATCCACGTGCCGATGGAAGGCAAGATCGATCTCGACAAGGGCCGCGTGGAGATCACCTCGCCGATGGGCTTCCCGACCCTGAGCGTGAACGCCGGCCTCGGGTTCACCGAGTCCATCGCGGGTGGCGTCGCCGGCAGCGTCGACCTGGGTGTGACGCAGAACGAGATCTACCCGATGGACTTCTTCTTCGCGGAGCGGAACTGCTGCGCCTCGAACTTCCGGATCGAGACCAACTTCGAGTTCGTGGACTGCGGGATCGTGAAGTAGGGGACGGGGGCGCGCCGCGCGAGGCGACGCACCCCCGCGCCGCCGATCAGCACTTGCCCGAGGCCTTGTAGGTCTGGAGCAGGGTGTTGCAGGCCGCGTCACCGCCCGCCTTGATCTGGTTGTAGGTGGTCTCGCAGTTGGTCTTGTCCGCGCCGCTCAGGCTGCTGCAGCAGGTCGCGAGATCCGCGCAGGTACCGCCGCCCGTGGCGCCGCCGGAGCCCGTCGCGCCACCGGAGCCCGTCGCGCCGCCCGAACCGCCCGCGCACTTCTGGGCCTCGGCCGAGCAGCTGGAACTGACGCAGGAGGCGAGGCTGCCCGTCATGCAGCTCTGACAGCCGGCGTCCATCGTGCACTTCTGCGCGCAGGCGCTGTCGCAGTTACAGGCCGAGACGCACTTCATGTAGGTCTCGCACTGGCCGCCGGCGAAGTTGCCGCTCTTGTAGCCGGCGCCGAGGCAGGTCTTGTAATCCCCGTCGCACTTGGTCTGAGCGCAGGTCGTGAGCTCGGGGCAGCTGTTCGTGCCGCCCGTGGGGTCGCAACCGCCGGCGCCGCCGCTCCCGCCACCGCTGTCGTCCCCGCCACAGCCGATCATCGTCAGCCCGACCACCGAGATCACCGTCACCACGATCTTTGCAAAGCTCATGTCCGTCCTCCGGCGTGTCGTTCATCGACACGTCTCATCGATCTGGCCTTCATAGCTCCTGCCCAGGTTGCGGGTCAATTCCGCGCCCCGCACCCGCCTGACCGGGGTCAGCCCTACCGCCCCAGGCGGCTCAGAAGCAGCTGTTTCATCGCCCCGGAGCGCGCGTCGAGCCGCATTCGGAGCGCTTCGTCCGGTACTGCGCTGGTCTTCACTTCCTCCCAGTCACCGATGATCAGCCCGTAGCCCCATTCACTGAGCTCGTCGATGGGGCAGCGCTGGGGCTCGGTCTTGCATTCCGCGCGTTCCTGCTCGCGCCGCTTGGCGAGCCCTTCCTTGAACGCGAAGGTGCGCTTCTGGTACTGCCCCGCGCCGAGCTCGAAGACGATGGGGAACGCTGGCGTCGTGGCGTAGGACAGCACGGGGTCGCCAGCTTCCACGTTGAAGGGTGGCGTGATGATGTCCCAGCTCAGGAGCTGCCATGCGGGCCCGGACCGGAGCCGCACCGGGAGCATGCCGTGGCCGCCGTCGCCCTTCTCCCACATCAGGAGGCGCCTCGAGGGCGTGGTCAACGACACGACGTAGTACGTGTAGCAGCAGTGCGCGCCCATCGTGCGTTCGGCAAGGAGCAGCTCGGGCACTCCGTCGGCCGTGAGGTCCCCGCACCAGTCGACCGTCAGCGACATGCGCTGCTTCGGCTCGCCGGGCCCCAGCGAGTACTCTCGCCCCTTGGCCTGATAGACGCGCTTGCCGGTCGCGTCGGTCACGCGTACGTAGGGCTCGTTGTGGCTCGAGTCGTCGGCGAGGTGCTCGACTCGGAGTGCGCCGCAGGTCCAGCTGGGATCCGACGTTGGGGCTTTGAACTCGGCGGGCAGGCGACGAGAGGCAAGCTCCTGCCACTCGGGCGCCGGCGAAGGTGGCGCGGCGCTCGGGGTCGGCGCGGGAGGCGTGGGCGGCGCGTCGGGAGCGAGCGGAGCGATCGCCGGTGGCGACGGCGGGCTGGGCGCTGCCGACTGCTCGGGCGGGGGTGCCGCACAACTCACGCCGACCAGGACCAGGCCACGTAGGGTTTGCCGCACGAGACTACTCGACCTCCCGAGCCGTGCATCTTAGGGTGCGACCGTGGACTGGGGAACGCGCATCTTCTGGAGCCTGGTCGCGCTGCTGCTGGGCGCCAGCCTGTTCTTCTACCGAGGCGCCGCCGCTCAGCTCGCCATGGAGAAGGCCGCGGAGGTCTCGCTGAAGACCGGCGACCTGGTGAAGGTGACCCAGATCGTCGACGGCGACTCGGTCGTCGTGACCGATGCGAACGGCGCGAACGTCGGCGTCCGCATCCTCGGCATCAAGACCTTCGACACCAAGCCGGAGCGCGACGCTGCGACGCGCTTCGGCCGTGAGGCCGTCGCCGCCCTGCAGGAGATGACCAAGGACGAGCCGGTACGGGTGCTGCTTCACTCTTCGGAAAAGGACCGGCACGGGCGCACGCTGGCGACGCTGTTCGTGGGCGACGAGGACATCGGCCTGAGCTTGGTGAAGAAGGGTCTGGCGCTGACCTACACGGTGTACCCGCTGCCGACGACCCCGATCTATCTGAGCGCGCAGGAAGACGCACAGGCCGCGGAGCGCGGGCTGTGGGCCGACGCAGAGGTCGCCGCCCGCGCCACGCAGCTCTCGCGCGAGTGGAGCCGAGGTACCGAATGATCCAGGTGCTCATGCGCCTGTTCAGGCTGCGGATGGTCAAACACCCGCCGGCCCCGCTCCGAATCACGGCGCTGACCGTCGCCATCCTCTCCTACGGCACGACCGGGTTCCTCTACTTCGAGCTGCCACAGAACCCGAGCCTGACCTGGATGGATGGCGCCTGGTACTCCGTCGTCACGATGACCACGGTCGGATACGGCGACTTCTTCCCGAAGACCACGGGCGGGCGGGTCTTCGTCGCGCTCCCGTTGATGTGCTTCGGCATCGGGGTGCTCGGGTACGCTCTCTCCATCGCGGCCAGCACGCTGGTCCAAGCCAAGAACAAGGAGCTCCACGGCATGGCGGATCTGTCCCTGGAAGGGCACCTCGCGATCATCAACTTCCCCGGCCTCTCCAAGGTCGAGCGCGTGCTCGACGAGCTCCACGCCGACCCGAGCTTCGGTCAGCCCGACGTGGTGCTCATCGACGAGGATCTGGCGGAGATCCCCCCGGAGCTGGCCAAGCGGGGCGTGCGTTTCGTGCGGGGGAATCCCACCCGCGACGAAACGCTGACCCGGGCGTCGATCGATCAGGCGAAGTACGTCATCGTGCTGAGCAAGCAACCAGGGGACCCTCACTCCGACGATCACAACGTGGCCATCACGCTCGCCATCGAGGGCCGCCCCGGCGAGGTCCACACCGTGGTCGAGTGCGTCGACTTCTCTGCGCAGGAGCTGCTGAAGAAGGCCGGCTGCGACGCCATCGTCTGCACGTCCCGCTTCGACGCACACTTCCTCTCCAACGAGCTCTTGAACCCCGGCGTGCAGGAGGTCGTGGACGAGCTGACCACGAACCTCAAGGGCCAGCAGATCTACATCACGGAGGTCGAACGCAGCGACGGCATCGACTACGAGAAGGTCGTCGAGCACTGTGAGAGGCACAGCCACATCGCCATCGGCGCGCGCATCGACGGCGTGAAGCACCTGAACATCAGGGACACGCGCAAGCTCTCGAAGGGCGACGCCATCATCACCATCGGCGAAGTGAAGCTGAACCCGCTCTGACGCTCACTCGACCGCGACGATTTCGTACTCCACGGCTTCCCCGCCGCGCTCGACCTCCACCACGTCGCCGAGGCGCGCGCCGACCAGCGCCGAGCCGAGGGGTGAAGCCGGGGTGATCACCCTGGCCTCACCCCGTGCATCCGAGACCCGGGTCCCTGCGCCCCCGGGCAGCAGCAGCACCGTCAGGCCCCCCGTGCTCAGCCGAAGCTCGACCCATGCCGTCGCGGCGATGGGCTCGTCGGGTCCGAAGCTACGGAGCTGGAGCGCCGCCAGCCGCAGCAGCTCCTCGCCGAGCTCCGTCACGCGCAGCGCCTGGCCGCGTGCGAGGTACGACACCTCGGTCGAGCGCATGTCCTTGTCTCCCTCGGCGCGGTTCTCTTCGTGGGTCGCGCCGGCGGCGCTCGCGCGGTGGGCGGCGAGCAGCGTGTCGCGCTCGCGCTCGAGCGCCTCCACGACCTGACTCACGAGCGCGCGCTTGTCGACGGCCACGGTCACTTCTTGGCGAAGAAGTAGATGGGCTGCTGGCTGCCCTCGCTCACGGTGTAGAAGCCCAGGCCGTCGGCGGCAAACCCCAGGGCCTCGCCCTGGGGCTCCGACTTCTGGGGCAGCGGGCACGGCTCTCCGGCGAACGCCTGCGCCACCGTCATTCCGCCGCCACGCCGCCACAGATACGCGTGGGTGTACGTACGCACCGCGATGGCGTCCCCGCTCGGCGAGATGTCACCACCGGTCGTCGCGGCGCCACCGACCAGGGGCGCCGCGCCGAAGGTGAGCGACGCGACCTCTTGGAGCACTCCGCTCGCGAGGGGCGCCGGGGCGCGGAACACCTGGCTCTTCCCGCTCCCGACCTTGGTGACGATGAAGAGGTCCGAGGTCTTCGGATCGACGAGCAGCGTCTCGGCGTTGTGCGGCCCGTCGGCGTAGGTGTACGTGAACGTCTCGACGCCGCTCAGCGTGACGTCGGCGGCCGGCGCCGCCGCGTTCACGCTGGGCTCGGCGACGCGGTAGATCTTGATGTTGGGGCGGGTCGACGGGTTGTCGCCGATGTCGCCGGCGTAGAGATAGGTCTCGCCTGCCTTCGGGCCGGGGCCCGTCGCGATGTCCTCCCAGTCCACGGCCTGCGCGCCCTGGAAGGTGAACACGCCCAGGTGCTTGCCGTCCTTGGTCATGGCGTAGAGCTTGGGGCCGTCCCCGGAGTCGTTGTTCACCCAGAGCACGCCGGGGTTCTTGCGACTCTCCACGATGCCGCTCGCTTCGGTCACGCCGGTGAAGGCCACGTTCCCGGTCTTCACCGCGTCCGCGAAGGTCGGGCATGCGCCAATCTGGCCACCGCTGCCGGCTGCGCCACCGCTCGAGGCGCCGCCGGTCGAGCCACCCCCTGCGCCGGCGCTGCCGCCACCCCCGGCGCTGCTACCGCCGCTGCTCGCTCCGCTGCCGCCCACGGCAGCGCCACCGCCGCCAGTCCCGCCCGTGGAGCTCGTACCACCGCTCGTTGCACCGCCGCTCGAAGACGACTTGGACTCGTCACCCGACTCACAGGCGGTGAGCCAAGCCGCGACCAGGACCGCGCAGCAACCCAACCCGACCGCCCGCATCCATCGATTTCAGCACGACAGCGGAGAAATTCCCACCCGCCATGCGGGCTCCGCTGCACTCGGTGGGGGTGAAGCGCTTCACCCTCGGGATCGGGCTCACGCTGGCTTGCTTCGCCTGTGGCAGCAGCGGAGGCGGCAACAACGCGCAGGGCCCCGCAGGGCAGGCTGGCGCGGACGCGGGGCTCGACGCCGCCAGCGGAGGCAGCGCAGGACAACCCGCCCGGCGAGGGACCGGCGGCGCCGCGGGTGGCCCCGGGGTGAGCGCGGACGCGGGAGCCCAGCCCGCCGGGTGCGGTGAGGGCTTCGAGCTTGCCGCCGAGTGTGCTGCGTGCCTGAGCGAGAGCTGCTGCGAGGCCGGCGCCAAGTGCGCCGACACCGAGCAGTGCGTGCCGCTGTTCAACTGCCTGCGACCCTGCCCGGTCAACGACGCGGACTGCCTGATCCACTGCTTCGACCAGTACCCGAGCGGCTCGGCCCAGGGAGCCTCTGCCGGCATCGACGGGTGCTTCATGCAGCACTGCCCGAGCTGCAAGCTCTGGTAGCGTTGCCAGCCAGTGACCCTGCGCATCGCCTACGCCCGCATCATGCAGGAGAGCCACCCGCTCTCCCCCGTGCTCACCACGCTCGAGGATTTCGAGACCACCCACCTGCTCTCGGGACCGGAGCTCGCGCGCGCGACGACCCGGCTCGGCCGCGAGGTCCCCGGCTTCCTGCGCAACGCGGAGCTGAGCGGCTTCGTGCGCGCGGCGAAGAAGCTGGGCGGTGTCGAGCCCGTGCCACTCTTCAGCGCCTGGACGGCATCGGGCGGGCCGCTCTCGCGCGCGTGCTTCGACGACCTCCGCGATCGACTGGTGCGCGAGCTCCGGAACGCCGGCCGCGTCGACGGCCTCTACTTGTGCCTGCACGGCGCGATGTGCGCGGAGGGCGTGGTGGACGCGGACTCGCGGCTCGTGGAGGCCGCGCGCGAGGTGCTCGGCGAGCGAGCCATCGGCGTCTCGCACGACCTTCACGCCAACCTGACCCGTGACCGCCTGCGCGCGTGCGACGTGCTCTGCGCCTACCACACGAACCCTCACCGCGATCACGTCGGCACCGGCTTCCGGACGGGCAGCCTGCTCATCCGCACGTTGAAGCGAGAGGTGCGTCCGCGTTTGGCTTGGCGCAGTTTGCCGATGTTCCTGGGCGGGGGACCGAACCTCGACTTCTGGCCGCCGCTCCGCTCGGTGTTCGCGCGCATGCGGGAAATCGCCGAGACGACCGGCATGCTCGACGCCTCCGTGCTCACCGTCCACCCCTTCAACGACCACCCCGCCTTGGGCTGGAGCACCGTCGCCATCTCGGACGGGGACCCAGACCTCGCCGAGCGCTTCGCCGACGAGCTGGCCGAGGCGTGTTGGCGCGTGCGCACGCAGCTCCCACCGGATTTCCTGAGCGCCGGGGAGGCCATCCGCCGCGCACGGCGCTCGCGGCTGGCGCGGCGCCTGGGCTGCGTCATGTTCGCGGACACCTCCGACGTGGTGACCGCCGGTGCCACCGGCGAGAACACCGAGCTGCTCCGCGCGCTGATCGAGGAGGGCGCCGACCTGCGCGCGTACGTCCCGCTCAGGGATCCGGTCGCGGTCGCGACGCTCTGGCCTCTCGCGCACGGCAGCAAGGTCGAGATCGAGGTCGGTGGCAAGCTCGACCCTTCGCGCAACGCCTCGCTCGTGCTCCGTGGCACGCTCCGTCTCAAGAAGGAACTGCACGCTTACAAGCGCATCGCGGTGGTCGACGTGGGAAGGACCAGCGTGATCCTGACGGAAGGCCCGGCGCTCGCCTTCCAGCCTGCGCTCTACAAGTCCGTGGGCCTCGAGCCGCTCGCCGCTGACGTGGTCGTGGTGAAGAACTACTTCCCGTTCTTGCTCTACTTCCTGCCCTACTACCGCAAGGTCTACTTCGTGAAGACGAAGGGCATCACCGACTGGGACGCGGTGCACTCGCTCGAGTTCGACGGACCGATGTGGCCGCGCGACGACGTGCGCGAATGGCGTGACCGGGACGCAGCGCGGCGACTGAGCGCCTGACTCAGTCTCGGTGCTGGGCCCAGAACGGGAAGGCTTCGTCGAGGTAGACCTCCCGCGCGCCGTGCCCGACGCGGTGCTCGGCGACGCGCACGGGCCACTTGGCCTTCTCCAAGAGGCGCCCGAGCTCGCGCGCCGACTCGCCGACGGTGTCGTAGAGACCGTAACCGATGTACACGGGGCGCGGCCGGAGCGCCTGGAAGGAGGGCTCGAGCACCGTCGTGCCGCCGGACATGGCGCCGAAGCCGTCGACCTCGATGCCGCCCCGCTGCGCCAAGGTGGCGACGAAGTAGGCGCCCGACGACGAGCCGGCGAGGTAGACGCGCTCGAATTGGATGCCGGTCGAGTCCTCGAGCTTGCGGCGCGCGGCCTGGATGCGCTCGACGAGCTCGGCGGCGTGACGCTTGTACGTGCTCGGAGACGTGGGCCAGCCCCACCACTTCTCGATGCCTTTGGGTGCTAGCCCCTGGTTCCCCCGTGGCATGAGCGCGGCCGCACCCGCGCGGCGGGAGGCGTTGGCGACGACCGCCTGGTAGTTGGTCTTCTGAGCGCTGGTCTTCTCCGGCGGCACCACGCCGTGCAGGTAGACGAGCAGCGTGCGGGTGGGAGCCTCCGGCAAAAAGAAGCAGGTCGAGGGGTCGAGAGCGCGTACCGACTCCGTGCACCAGTCGGTCTCGACGATGGGCGGCGCGCGCGGTGGCCAGGCAGCGGGCTCGCTCGGCTGAGCGTGCGGAGCGGGGCTGGGTTGCGCGGGGATGACGGCGGTGACCGTCGGAGCGACCGGGGCTCGGGACGGCAGGTGTGCCGGTGCCTGGGGCTCCGACGGCCCCCCACACGCCGCGAGCGGGAGGAGCGCGCAAGCGACTGCCCGTACCCAAGCCATGATCCGCCCCAATTCTAGCCAAGGCCGCGCGCCCGGACCAATCCGGCGTGACGGGGTGCGCGCCGCCCGCGTTCTGGGCTAGGACCCGCGCGAGAGGAAGGTGCTCCCATGCAGACGGTGGTCGGCGGCGAAGTCGTCGCGGCGATGTTGGCGAAAGAGGGCGTCGAGAAGGTGTTCGGGATCGTCGACGGGACGTACCTGGGCTTCTACGCGAGCTTCGAGAAGCACGGCATCGAACTGGTGTCCCCGCGCCACGAGACCTGTGCCGCTCACATGGCGGGCGCCTACGCGCGCCTCACCGGCAAGCTCGGTGTCTGCATGGCCAGCAACGGCCCCGGCGTCGCCAACATCCTGCCGGGCGTCGCGGTGGAGAACGGCGAGGGCAACCGCGTGCTCCTGATCACGAGCTGCCGGCGCCAGGGCATCGCCTATCCGGATCGCGGCGGCACCTTCCAGTACTTCGACCAGGTGGCGGTGACGCGGCCCATGACCAAGTGGAGCGGCGCGGTGCCGAGCTTCGATCGCATCCCCGAGATGATGCGTCGCGCGTTCCGCATCTCGCACCGCGGTCGCCCCGGGGTGGTGCACGTCGACATCCCCGAGAACGTGATGAACGGGACGTTCACCACGTCGGAGCCCTTCTTGGACGAGCCGAGCTCCTACCGCGTCACGACACCCGTCGCGCCGTCGCCCGCCGACGTCGGCCGTGTCGCCGACCTGCTGCTCTCGGCCGAGCGACCGCTGTTGCACGCCGGCAGCGGGGTCGTGCACGCGCGCGCCTTCGAGGAGCTCCTGCGCGTCGCGGAGCTCGCGCACGCCCCGGTCAGCACGAGCTGGGCCGCCCGCGGCGCCATCCCGGAGACCCACGCCCTGGCGTTGCCCACGAACGCTCTCGAGGCCGTGCAAGCGGCGCGCTCGAGCGCCGACCTGGTGCTGGTGCTCGGGTCGCGCCTCGGTGAGACGGACTTCTGGGGCAAGCCGCCGTACTGGGGGAAGCGCTCCGAGCAGCGCTTCGTGCAGGTCGACAACGACGAGGAGATCCTGGGGCTGAACCGGCGTGCGGAGCTGTGCGTGCTGGCCGACTGCCGGCAGTTCCTCGCTGCGCTCGGCGCCGAGCTAGCCAAGCGATCGCTGCCGGCCGAGCGCGAGAGGAGCCGCGACGCCGCCGCGCGGGAGCTGGGCAAGCTCCGAGAGAAGGCCGCATCCGAGCTCTCCGCCGCGCTCGAGAACCGCTCGGCACCCATGCCCCCCGCGCACGTCCCCCACACGTTGAGGAAGCTGCTCGAGGACGACGCGATCCTGATCGTGGACGGCGGGAACACCGCCGTGTGGGCGCAGTTCTTTCACGAGGTGCGGGTGCCCAACAGCTTCATGGGAACGCCCAAGCTCGGCATGCTCGGCGCGGGCGTGGCGCAGGCGCTCGGCGCGAAGGTGGCGCAACCCGGGAGACGCGTCGTGTGCGTCATCGGCGACGGCGCCATGGGCTTCCACGCGCAGGAGCTCGAGACCGCCGTGCGGCAGAAGCTCGCGGTGACCTACGTCGTGCTCTGCGATCGACAGTGGGGCATGGTCAAGCTCACTCAGCAAGTCGGGCTCGGCGGCATGCGGCAGGTGCTCGGCAGCGAGCGCGAAGGCACCATCAACACCGACTTCGAGGAGATCCGCTTCGACGAGCTGGCGCGCAGCATGGGCGCGCACGGCGAGCGAGTGTCCTCCCCCGACGACTTGCCTGAGGTCCTTCGCCGCGCGCTCGACTCGGGGAAGCCCGCGGTGGTCCACGTCGACGTCGACCCCATGCTCCACCTCTGGGCACCAGGCCTGCAGCTCTTCAAGGACATGCACCAGGAGCCGGCGGGCGAATGAGCGGGGGCGGCAAGCCCTCGGTCTTGGTCACCGGCGCCGCCGGCTACATCGGCGGCCTGGTCGTGAAGGCCCTCGCGCGCCGCCGCGACGAGCTCGGCGCGCTGGTCGGCCTCGACGTCCGCGAGCCGCCGGCCGGAGAGCTCCCCACCGGCGTGGCTTGGGTCAACGCGAGCGTGTGCGACCCGGAGGTCGACGCGGTGGTCGCCGAGCACGGCATCGACACCATCGTGCACCTGGCTTCGATCCTCAAGCCACCCCGGGACGGCGAGGATCTCGCCTACCGCGTCGACGTGCTGGGCACGCGCAACGTGCTCGAATCCGCGGTGCGCCGAGGGGTCAGGAAGCTGGTCGTCACCACCAGCGGTGCCGCCTACGGCTACCACCCGGACAACCCCGCCTGGCTCGAGGAGCACCACCCCATCCGCGGGAACGAGGAGATCCCCTATAGCCGGCACAAGCGGCTGATAGAGCAGGACCTCGCCGACTACCGCCAGAAGCACCCGGAGCTCGCGCAGCTCGTGTTTCGACCGGGGACCGTCATCGGGGCGGGCGTGTCCACGCCGGTGACGGCGCTCTTCGAGGCCAAGGTCATGCTGGGCGTGCGCGGCTCGGAGACACCCTTCGTGTTCATCTGGGACGCCGACGTCGTCGAGTGCATCGTGCGCGGCGTCTTCGGCAGCGAGACGGGGACCTACAACCTGGCGGGCGACGGCGCCCTCACCCCGCGCGAGATCGCCGCGCTGCTTGGGAAGCCGTACCTCGCGCTTCCGTCCAGCGTCATCTCCAGCGCGCTCTCGCTGCTGAAACGGCTGGGCAAGTCGCCGTACGGTCCCGAGCAGGTGAAGTTCCTGAGCTACCGCCCCGTGCTCTCGAATCGCGCGCTCAAGGAGCGCTTCGGCTACCGGCCACAGAAGACCTCCCGCGAGGCCTTCGAGCACTACCGATTGGCGCTCCCCCGCTGATCAGCGGCCCGCCACCACGGCGCTGCCCTGGCCCGCGAGCACCTCGGCCAGGCGTGCCGCGCCGCAGCCGTACTTGCGCTGCACTGCCACCTCGATGGGCACGACCTTCAGCTTCGGGTTCGAGGCCATGGCCGCGAGCGCCGAGCCGAGCGCGTCGGTGCGGATGTAGTCGTGGATCAGGAGCACGCCGCCGCGCCGCGAGTGGTACTCGAGGTTCGCCGTCAGATAGCCGAGCTCGTGCTTGCGCGTGGGGTTCGTGTCCCCGGACTCGCCGTGCCACATCACGTTGAGGAGGCCGAGACGAGCGAGCGCCGAGTCGTAGAGCTTCTTCTGATCGGGGGTCGAGAGACCCACGTAGGGCGTACCGGCGGGCGGCCGCGAGTAGACGACGGAGTAGGGGCGCCGACCATCCCGGAAACCCCGCTCGACGAGCACCTCGGCGTGTCGCTCGGCGAAGGTCCGCCAGCGCGTACGCAGCGAGCCCGCCGGCAGGTACGTCCCCGCCTTCACCGAGAAAACGCGCACGAACAACGCGTCGAAGTCCTCGCCCGACTTGGCCACGAGGGCGAGCTCGATGAGGATCCGCGTGACCTCGTGTTGTCCGCGGATGTACTCCACGCTCCGCTCGCCGTGGTTGCGCACCGCCATGCCGACGTCGTGGTTGTAGCTGTGCGAAGCCAGCGTGTGGCCCTCTGCCACCATGCGCTGCACGAGCGCATGGGTCTTGCCGGTGATGGCACGGCCGACCAAGAAGAACGTGGCCGGCATCTGGTGCTTCTTCAGCAGATCGAGCACCTTGGGCGTCTTGCCGGGATGCGGACCGTCGTCGAAGGTCAGCACGACCTCGCCCTTCGGCCAGGCGTCGGTAGGGTAGAAGCCTGCCGGATGCTTCTCGTCGCTCTCCAGCTTGCAGCTCGGCGCCGTCTCGCGCTCTGCGGGCTCGCGGAGCTCCGGGGGTACGAAGGTGGGAGCATCGGACGCGACGACGCGGAGCGACGGCGCTGTAGACGTACACGCGGTGATGAGCGAGAGCAGGACGAGGAGCCAAGTGCTGCAGAGCTTTTCCATCTCGCAGCGGATACCGGGATCCGTGACATCGCTGCCCCAGGGCCGGGCTCCGCGAGGCCGAAGGCCGAGCCGGGGACGAACGGCTCCGGGCCTGGCGAGAACTCGGCCTATTTTGGCCGGTTGCGTGCGCTGTCACGGTTCCGCGTAGAGGCAATGATATCCCTGCGCCCGGCCATGACGGACCCCGACACATCGAGCGACGCCCAGCTGCTCGCGCTGGTGGCGTCGGGGTCCGCGGATCGGGAGGCGAAGCGGCGCGCACAAGCGACGTTCTACGCGCGCCACGTGCGTTATCTCTACGGCGTGCTGAAGCAGCGCGAGGCGAAGCTGCTCTCGCTCGCGGGGATCAGCGCGGAGGATCTCGCGCAGGAGACCTTTCACCGCGCCTTCGATCGCGCCCACACCTTCAGCGCCGGCGACGTCGTCGACGACGACCACGCGCGGCGTCGCACGCGGGCTTGGCTCGGGCGCATCGCCCAGCACTTGCTCGCGGATCATCTGGAGCGCTTCCGCGAGGTGTCTGCGAGCCCCTACCTCGAGCGCGTCACGTGTGACGGCATCGAAGAGCCTCGCGCGGCCTCGCGCGAGCTCGAGCTCGTGAGCGAGGGCCTCGAGTCGTTGAGCGAGCGCGAGCAAGACGTGCTCCGGGTCACCGCGCTCTACCAGCGCGCTGGCGAGCACCAGCGTCTTCCCAACGCGGTGTCCGCGGAGCTCGCTCTTCGCTGGGGCACGACCAACGAGAACATCCGCGCGATTCGCAGTCGCGCGCTCAAGAAGCTCACCGAGTTCGTGACCGGCCGGGTCGCGGAGGAGAAGGTCCCATGACGCGCCCGAAGGATGATCGAAGCCCCGAGGAGCGCGTCCAGGACCTGCTGGGCGACGCGTTCGAGGAGCGCGGGGAGCTGATCCCTTCGACCGAAGCCTCCGTGCGGCGGGCCGAGGAGCAGGGCGCGGAGCAGGGAGAGCTTCCCGCGAGCCTGCGCGAGCTCCGACCGCGGCTCGAGACGGAGCGGCGCGTCGTCTCCCTCGCCGAGGAGCGGCAGCGAAGGAGCCCCTGGCTCACGCATGCGCTGGCGGCGGCCATCGGGGCCGCTGCGGCCGCCGCGTTGTTGCTCACGAAGCGGGAGAAGGTCGAGCCCGGCGGGCAATTCCCGACCAGCGAGCCTGCCCCACCCCGCGCCGACGCCGCACCGGCGCCGGAACCCGTGACGCTACCCGACGTGCAGGCCTGCGGCGCGGGCTGCTGTGCGGGTGAGCGCTGCAAGTCCGCGAAGCCCGAGCTCGCCAGCTGCAGCTCGGGCCGCAGGTGCGTCGCTTGCTCGAGTGACGAGCTCGCGGCCAGCCGCTATCGCTTGCGGCTCGGCGCGTTCGCCCCGACCGAGGCCGGTGTGAAGGCGGTGAACGCCGCCGGAGCGCTGGAGCTCTGCGTGCGCGTCGGCAGCTCGGAGCCGGCGTGCGTGCCGGCCCAGGCCAACACGAACGCCACCGAGCAATGGTCGCTCCTGCCCATGCTGGCGAGCGCCCAGGACCTTCTGGCCGGGTTGGTGCTCGAGGTGCGCCCGAAGGCCGCGGGCCAGAAGGCCATCGGCGAGTGGCGGAGCCCAGTTCAGATCAACCCGACCACTCTGTGTCGCGGCCTCTCGCTCAAGGCGAAGACACCCAAGGACGAAGCGCTCGGAGTGGTCTCCGTGTTCCTCGACGACGCGCACTGGGTCGAGCTCCGACGCGCCGGCGGCGTGGCGGACCTCCTGGCCCACCGCAAGCGCTTCGTGCTCGGAAACGTCTCTGCCAGGCTCTTCGAGACCCGCGGCGCGGGCGACGCCAGGTTCGCGCTCGTGCTCGGCCCGGTGGACAAGCCCACGGCCGAGCGGCTGCGCTGGTCGCTGCTCGAGAAGGGCGAGGAGGCGCGGCTCACGGTCGGGGAGGATCACCTGGGCGAGCCCAAGCCCGTCGAGTGAGCTCGAGGCCCGGCGTCGGGCGAGGGCTGGAGGCGCAGGAGGGTCGCGCGTCCGAGGTCGTCGAGCGCCCCGCTGAGATCGCCGGCGTCCGCCCGCGAATCACGCCGGGCCTCGATGGCCTCCGACAAGACCACTCGCACCTGCTCGTTGTCTTCCAGCTCCTGCGCCTGCTCGAGCGCGAGGACCGCTCCCGCAGCGTCCCCGATCTCGAGCAAGGAGATGCCCAGGTTCAGGTGCGTGTGCCACTCCGTGGGGTCGAAGGAGATAGCCTCGCGGTAGCGCGCGATGGCCTGCTGGTGCTTGCCCTCGCGCGCGAGCTCGATGGCGTCGCTGACCAGCAGCGACGCGAGCGTGCCCTTCATGTCCGGTGTGGGCGAGAGCTCGACCGCGCGCTGGAGCGCGGCGAGGCCGGCCGCGCGGTCCCCCGCCTGCTCGAGCGCCAGGCCGAGGTTCCGATGCGCTCCCGCGTTGCTCTCGTCGAGGGCGATCGCCCGGCGGTAGGCAGCGACGGCTCCGGCGCCATCGCCGCGCTCCGAGAGCGCCACCCCGTGGTTGACGTGCGCACCGACGAGCGCGCGCCGATGCTGGTCCTCGGGGTCGAGCTCGAGCGCGCGAGATAGATGGAAAATAGCCGCGTCCCACTGCTCCTTCTTCTGGAGCGCGAGCCCGAGGTCGTAGTGGGCCACGGCGTCCTTCGGCTCGAGCTCCAGCGCCCGCCGATACGCGGCGATGGCCTGGTCCAGATCGCCCCCGCGCGCCAGGTCCACGCCACGATTCACCAGGCTCGGCGCGGTCTGGGCGTGATCGCGAGTCAGCACGGAGGCACCGAACGCCAAGAGCACCACCGCGAGCACCAGCGCCGCCGGGGCCTGAGCTTCATCGGACCGCGGCGGCGAGCGCCGCGCCCCGAGCGCCAACAACGCGCCGGCCACCAGCCCTCCCACGTGCGCGGCGTTGTCCGCGTGGGTCAGCACGCCGAAGGCCAACGTCGCGACGGCCCAAGACACCAGCATGCGGCGCTCCCCGGCGTGGGACTCCCCCGCGCGGTGCGCGTGGACCGCGCCTGCCGCGATGGCCCCGCAGATCGCACCCGACGCGCCCGCGGAGACCACGGGCTCGCGCAGGTGCCACAGCACCGAGGCTACGGACCCGAGCAGCCCGGAGGCGAGGTAGATCGCCACGAAGCGCAGGCGACCGTAGTCGCGCTCGAGCGTCGGTCCTATGGAGGCCAGCGCGGCGGCGTTCAGGCACAGGTGAAGCAGCCCGACGTGGAGGAACATGGACGCCACCAGGCGATGGACCTGGCCCTCGCGCACCAGAGGCGCGTAGTTGGCCCCGAACTTCATCAGCGTTTCGCTGGAAGCGGAGGCGATCTCCTCGCGCCCTCCGCTGAGCACCGTCGCGAGGTGTACGACCACGTACGCGCCGAGCAGGAGCGCGGTGGGGCTCGACAAACGAGCGCTCGCTGGCGGCGGGTTCGAGGACTGCACGCTGACGGTTTGTCACGAGTGGGGCGTGTCTTGAAGCTCCGCTGTGGCGAATCCACCACACTCGCGAACTCCCGTTCACGGGCCAAACCCCTGGAAACTACGCGCGGATCCGCGGCTTCGTGCAGCCGGGGAAGCCGCGCTCTCGGGGCTCCGTAGCAGCTGATCGGAACGCCTTCACTTCACCTCACCGAGGAGACAACAGATGCTTCGCCGCACACTCGCCTACCTCGCGCTCTCGAGCGCCCTCGCCACTTGCGCCTGCAACCTGCCGCAAGGTCCGCAGGACCCGGAAAACACCGCGCCACCGGTCAACGCCCTCGACGATCCGGCGCATCCGGGCATCGAGGCTTGCGCGACGGGCGACGTCGAGGCCGAGCTGCAGATCGCCCGCGACTTCGAGGACAGCTGCCACGAGATGGTCGTGTGCGGCGGGCTCTCGGCAGCCTTCACCATCACGCTGGTCGAGGTGCTGGTCAACGCGGCGTCAGGGAGCTCGACCTCACCGAGCGGCTTCGTCTACGTGGGGAAAGGCCGCTACGCCGCTGGCACGCAGATGGAGATCACGCTCAAGCTCGCGAAGGACACGAGCTTCGGCAAGGCGGGGGACGTCATCGACTTCGACCTCTTCGACGTCACTAGCTACTTCACCAGCGCCAAGCTCCAAGCCTCGGCGTCGGTGAGCACGAGCGGCGAGGCCAAGACCAGCCTGTCCATCGAGTTCGAGGGTACGGGCAAGGGGTTCGAGCTGCTCGGGCTGGAAGCCGGGGCGGATGGCAGCATCCAGACCGATCTCGCGACGATCTCGAAGAACCTCGGGGCGAGCATCTTGGTCGAGACGAAGATCTTGATGAACGACGTGCGCGAGAGCAGCACCATCTCCTACCAGCTCGACAGCCCCGCCACTCTGCTCGCTCACTTCCTCGAGTCGGGGCCCATGGACATGCAGCTCGTGAAGGTCAGCGGGAGCGGCAAGGCGCAGACCCTGGTCATGAAGAACTGGGCGATGCAGTACAAGGCATCGAGCTCCTCGGGCACCCTGGACGGCAGCATCGACTTCGAGATCCAGGGCGGAGCCTTCGACTACGTGGCGAAGTTCAGCTACCCCCACCGGAAGGAGCCCGACGTCGCCCTGAGTTGCGCCGGGGCCCCTTGAAGTCCCCCGTCCGGCGCCCCATCTTGTTCGGCCGTGGCGGTCGGTGAGCTCTGGGGTTGGGTCACGGCGGTGGCGCTGGGCATCGGCCTCGCCGCGACGGCCGGGCTGCGTGCCTGGTTGCCGTTGCTGCTCGCGGGGGCGCTGGCGCGCCTCGGCGTGCTCGAGCTCGGGCAGGCGTTCCGGTTCTTGGCCTCGACCCCTGCCTTGGTCCTGTTCGGTGTCGCGACGGTCGCCGAGATCGTCGCCGACAAGGTACCGGCGGTGGACCACGCGCTCGACGTCATCTCCACGGTGGTGCGACCCGCCGCGGGCGCGCTGCTCGCGGCCTCGGCTCTGTACCAGGTGCACGACCCGCTCATCGCCATCGTCATCGGGCTTTGCGTGGGTGCGCCGGTGGCGCTCGGCCCCCACGCAGCGAAGTCGGCGCTGCGCGCGGCGTCGTCCGCGACGACGGCCGGCTTCGCCAACCCCGTGGTGAGCTTCGTCGAAGACGCACTGGCCATCGGCCTGTTCATCCTGGTCGTGGTGTTGCCGCTGCTGGCGGTGGCCCTGCTGGCGGCCGTCGTGTGGCTGGTCCTGCGCCGCCGGCGCCGTGCCGCCCCCGCCGCGGCCTGATCACTGGAAGTTCTGGATCGCCCACACCGACCCGCCAGGCGTCTGGTAGAAGCCGCACGCGACCTTGCCGTAGCTCGTGCTCGACATGTTGATGTAGTGCCCGTGCTTCTGGAAGTCGGCGCCCGGTCCCTCGGCCCACATCTGCGCCAGGCACGTGGTGACCGTGGAGTCGAGCCCAGGGTAGCCGGGGCACTCGTTCTGAGCGCTCTCACCACACGACGGGAATGCCCCGTGGGCTTGGCCCGTCTCGCTGTCGCTCTTGGCTTCGCCGTCGGTACAGCTCTCGGCGGCCGTCCAGCGCTGATACGGCGGTAGGCCCAGCGTCGCGCGGTACGTGTTGATCTGCTCGACGCACTTCTGCCGGTAGCTCTCGAGCGGGTCGCCGCTGCCCGTCCCACCGCTGGCGGGCGCGCCGCCCGACGCGGGCGCACCGCCCGTCGCCGGTGAGCCGCCGCTCGCCGCTACCCCGCCCGTCGCCGCAGCGCCGGCGCTCCCTCCGCTCTGTGCGACTCCCCCGGCGCCGCTCGCGCCCCCGCCTCCCGTGCTGGTTCCGGCGTCGCCGAAGGACAGCCCGTCGTACCCGAGCACGTTGCTGCAACCCGCGAGGAGCAAGCCCCCCGCGACGATGGCCCAGCGCATGCACTGAGTCTGAGCC
>Ga0233425_10005709_pt1 | contig 19334 bp, 17 predicted proteins | sample Watercolumn_Towu_2_FD_181712 | JGI IMG/M metagenome (GOLD analysis project Ga0233425, IMG submission 181712) | Freshwater microbial communities from Lake Towuti, South Sulawesi, Indonesia - Watercolumn_Towuti2014_140_MG | ecosystem: Environmental > Aquatic > Freshwater > Lake | place... | reverse complement strand
CTTGCGCATCACATGGGTCAGGGTGGCTTCCGCACCGTCGAACGCGCGATCGAGGCAGCCGAGGAACCAGTCCAGCCAGAGGGTCACATCGAGCGCGCCTTTCTGGGTCGTCTCCAGGGTGGCGTAGTAGTCTTTGCGCTCCAGCCGGATCTGGGCGGACATGCTGTAGAAGCGCTGCGCGCTTTTCTCGGAGCGGGCGAGCGCCATGTCGGCGATCGCCCGTGCGATCCGGCCGTTCCCGTCGTCGAACGGGTGGATGGTCACGAACCACAGGTGGGCGATCGCGGCCTTGAGGACCGGGTCCGTCCGCGGCTCGCCGTTGAACCAGTCGAGGAACGCCCGCATCTCGTCCTGCAAACGGGCGGCGGAGGGCGCTTCATAGTGCACGCGCTCCCGTCCGAAAGGGCCCGAGACGACCTGCATCGGGCCGGAGCTCTCGTTGCGCCAGGCGCCGACGACGATCTTCGTCATGCCGCTGCGCCCGGTCGGAAACAGGGCGGCGTGCCAGGCGAACAGCCGTTCCTCGGTGAGCGGAGACGCAAAGTTCTGGGTCGCGTCGAGCATCATCTCGACCACGCCGTCGACGTTGCGATCCGTTGGGGCGAGGGCCCCGATATCCATGCCGAGGCGGCGAGCGATCGAGGATCGCACCTGATCCTTGTCGAGCAACTCGCCCTCGATCTCACTGGATTTCAGGACGTCTTCGGTGAGGGTCTCGAGAACCGCTTCGGCGCGCAGGTCGAAGCCGAGCGTGTGCATCCGGCCGAGCAGCAGGCCCTGGCGGTGACGGACGGCGGCGAGCCGATCGGCGAGCGCATCTGCGCGCCAGTCCAGACGGGGCCAGCCTTCGATTTCGTGGATGTATTCCGCCATTCCCCGCACTCCTTGCGGAGAATATGGGCGTTATTCGCCGCAAGAGCAAGGCTATTCTCCGCAAAGAGTGCGGAGAATAGCGCGTTTAATCTCCGCACACCGCGGCCGGGGCTCCCGCACGCTATCGGCTGCAGCCGCCGCACGTCCGGTATCCGCCGCCGTTCGGGCGTCGGCGCCGTCGTGCCCAGGCGGCTCCGAAACCCGCTGCGGGCCGCAGTCTCAGGGCCGAAGACGGAGACGACCGCTCAAGGGGCCGGCTGCGCGCCCTTCGGCGCCGCGTGCCGGGAGAAGCCGACCACGAGGATGGCGATCGTCAGCAGCTGAACGGCGACGCCTTCAACGGTCGGATAGAGACCGAGGATCTCGATACGGGGGATCCAGGCGAGCGGATGGACATCGAGCCAGCCGGCCTCCTGCAGCGCCGCCACCCCCTTGCCCACAAGGATGACCGACAGAACGGCCATGAGGATCGAGCTCAGGGAGAAGAAGCGGCCGATCGGCAGGCGCTTGCTGTAGGCCAGCAAGGCCCAGGCCACCACGGCCAGGATCGCCACGGCGGTCAGGGCGCCGGCCAACATGCCGAGGTGGCCGCCCTGGCTCCAGATCGCCGCATAGAACAGGATGGTCTCGAACACCTCCCGGTAGACCACGACGAAGGCGAGCAGGAACAGGAACCAGACCGATCGCTTCGACAGCGCGTGGGAGAGCTTGTCCCGGATATAGGTCTGCCAGGCGTCGGCGTGCGACTTGCCGTGCATCCAGATGCCGACCGAGACGAGCACGACCGCCGCCAGAAGCGAGCCGAAGCCCTCGGTGAGCTCCCGGCTGGCGCCGCTGATGGAGATGAAGAAGGTCGCGGCCGCCCAGGTGGCACCGCCGGCGACCAGCGCGGCCACCCAGCCGCCGTGGACGTAGCGCAGCACATCGGGCCGTTCGGCCTTTCTGAGGAAGGCGATCATCGCCACCACGATGAGCAGGGCTTCCAGCCCCTCGCGCAGCAGGATGGTGAAGGCCCCGAGGAAGCTGGCGACATTGTCCGCCTCCTGGGGCGCGAAGGCGCGCTCGGCCGTATCCAGCAGGGCGTTCGCACGCGCGACCCGGTCCGCGACCTCCTGGGCGGGCGCGCCACGGCTGATCGAAATGCGCAGCTCGGTCATCGCGCCCTCGACCCGGCGCAACAGGGCACCGTCGCGGGCGCCGAGCGCCGGCTCAATCGGTTCGACGCCGTCGAGGTAGGCGGACAGCGCCAGGTCGGTGGCGGCCTTGCGGTCGCCGCGGCGGTAGGCCGCCTCGCTCTCAGCCAGACGCGTCCGCGCCAGGGTCAGCGTCGATCCGGCCGGGCGCGCCGCCGCCTCGGGATGACGTCGCAGATAGGCCGTGACAGCCCGCGCCTTCGTCTCGCCGATCCGGCTCGCCAATTCGGCGGGCGTCGCCTGGGTGACGGCGGCCAGATCGGGATAGGCGGCGCGGATCGCCGGGTCGGCCTTCCAGAGGCGCTCGCCTTCGGCGGCCTCCGCGTCGGTGAAGGCGAACCGGCCCACATAGAAGGCCAGGGCCCAGCGATCCTCGGCGGGCAGATGGGCGAAGCTGGCCATGGCCGTGCCCTCCAGCCCCTGATCGATCACCTGATAGAGGCCGAACACGCTACGCTGACGCGCGCGCTCTACGTCGGCGAAGGCGATCGCCGGCGGGTCGAGCCCCTCGGCGCCCGGGCCGTCAGCCTGCCCGGTCGCGCCGTGGCAAACCGCGCATTGTTCGGCATAGAGGGCCGCGCCGCGGGCCAGGTCGGGCGGAAACGACGGCGCCAGCGGGCTCGGATAGGCCGTCAGCACGGCTCCGGCCAGCGCCTTCGCTCGGTCGCCGACGACGCGCGGGTCGGCCTTGTCCCGGATGGCGGCCTGCAAGGCCTCGGCGTCGCGAACGAGGCCAGCCTTGGCGGGATTGGCGGGCAGGGCGTCCAGGCGCGTCCGGATCTGGCTGCCGAACTCGATCATCTCGCCGTATTCGGCCGGATTGGTCACCTGGCCGTCGGCCACGGCGCCCGCGTAGTCGACCGCGACATAGTCCAGCAGCCGCCAGGCGACCTGCGCCTCCGAGGCGGACGGCGTCTGGGACAGGGCGGGAGCGGCCAGCCCCATCGCGAACAGCAGGGCGAGCAGACGGAGCAGAGGACGCATGATCAATCCAGATGTGAACGGCTCGCATTAGCATTCGGGCGGCGACGCTGTCGCGCTTTAATCGCGGAGCGGGCTGGGCGCGCAGGGGCGCCCGCGACCGCCGCTCACCTCCCCGGGGTGGCTCGGCGCCGGCCGGGCCGGCCGGGGTCAGACCACACGGCGCGCGACCATCAAAGGTGGATCGTGCGGTCGGCCACCGCCAGGCAGGCTTCGCGCAGGGCTTCCGGGAGGGTCGGATGCGCGTGGCTTGTCCGCGCCAGATCTTCGGCCGCGGCGCCGAACTGCATGGCCGCGACCGCTTCATGGATCAAACCGCCGGCCTCGGGACCCAGGATGTGCACGCCGAGAATCTTGTCCGTCGCGGCGTCTGCCAATACCTTCACCAGACCGTTCTTCTCCAGACGCGCCTTGGCCATGGCGTTCGCGGAGAAGGGGAACCGCCCGACGCGGTAGTCCACCCCGGCCGCCTTGAGATCCTCCTCGGTGCGGCCGACCGAAGCCAGCTCCGGCCAAGTGTAGACGACCGCGGGGATCGTCCCGTAATCCACGTGGCCGGCGCCCCCGGCCAGGCGTTCTGCGAGGGCGATCCCTTCCTCCTCCGCCTTGTGAGCCAGCATGGCGCCGCCGATGACATCGCCGATGGCGTAGACCCCTTCCGCGCTGGTCCGGAAACCTTCGTCCACCGGAATATAGCCCCTGCGATCGGGCTCGATGCCGACGGTCTCCAGATCTAGTCCGGCGGTGGCGGGGCGGCGGCCAATGGAAACCAGCACGACATCGGCCCTGATCGTGCCTCGCGCGCCATCCCCCACGGGCTCGACGTCGAGGACCACTTCCTCGCCCTCGATGCGGGAGCCGACCACCTTGTGAGCGAGACGAAACTGGAAGCCCTGCGCCTCGAGCACCTTCTGCAGTGCCGTCGACATCTCTGAATCAACGCCGGATGCGATACGGTCGAGCACCTCGATGACCGTGACCTCGCTGCCGAGCCGGCGCCAGACGGAGCCCAGCTCAAGACCGACATAACCGCCGCCGATCACCGCCAGATGACGCGGCGCCGCCATCAGGCTCAGCGCGCCGGCCGAGGTGACGATCCGGTGCTCGTCGATGGGAAGGCCGGGAAGTGTCGCCGCTTCCGATCCGCTGGCGAGGACGACCGCCTTGCGCGCCAACACCTCGAAGCTGCCGTCGGCGGCGCTCACTTCCACGCGGTCGCGCGCCAGCAGGCGCCCGCGACCTTGGAGACGAACGACCTTGTTCTTGCGCAGGAGGTAGGCGACCCCATCGCCCAGCTCGGTCACGACCTTGGCCTTGTGCCGCATCACACCGGCAAGGTCGGCCCGCACATTGTCGACCATGACGCCGAAAGCTTCGAGGTTGCGCGCCATTTCCAGTCGCTCGGTGGCCTGCAGCAGCGCCTTGGACGGAATGCAGCCGATATTCAGGCAGGTTCCTCCGAGAAGTTCCCGGTCGTCGATGACCGCCACCGACATGCCGAGCTGGCTCGCCCGGATGGCGCAGGGGTACCCGCCCGGCCCCCCGCCGATTATCACCAGATCATAGGACGTCATCGAAGCCATCGCGTCAGCCTTCGCTGTGAGTGAAAGAGGGAAGAGGGCGCCGGCCACCTGCGGGAGCCAACATCAGACGCCGCCCTCGCCGAGCAGCGGGCGCCGGACAGGCGCCGGCATGGCGCCCGCGCGAGATGCGGGTCTCGTCGTAGAACACCTGAGCCGCTTCGCGCGCCCTCAGACAGGCCGTCTCCATCAGCGCCAGGCGGGTCTCGACGGCGTCCGTGCCGCCCTGCTCCAACAGGCGGGAGAGGCGCCTGTACAGGTCCGTCAACAGGGCGAGGGTCTGGCCGGCGTGTCGCTGTGTCGATCGGTGCGCCATCGAAGTCCTCCATGGACGAAGGGAGCGCGACGAGGGCCGCGGGTCCACTCAAACGTCGCCGTCACCCAATGGCTCCTGCATCGTTCCAGGCCCGTCTTGACCTTCAGGAGGGCGACCTGCACGGAGAGGCTGAGGAGAGCCGTGCCAACCGGATCGGGGCTCGCCCGTCAAACCGGCGTCGAGGGGTCGTGCAGGGCTTCGATCACCTTGCAGGCGGACACCCGGCCGCCGGCGCATTCCGCTGTCATCCGCGAGAGCTCCCCCTGCAGGGCCCGGAGCTTGGCGATCTTCTGCGTCACCTCGGCCAGGTGGCGTTCGGCCAGAGTGTTGGCTTCGGCGCAGGGCCGGTCGGGGTGATCGGACAGATCCAGCAGGGAGCGGATGGAGTCCAGATCGAAGCCCAACTGGCGCGCATGCCGGATGAACGACAGACGGCGTTCCGCCGCATCGTCATACATCCGCCGGTCGCTGGCGGTGCGCGGCGGGGCGGGAAGCAGCCCGATCTCTTCATAAAAGCGGATGGTCGGGACCTTGACGCCGGTGGCCGCGGCGAGCTTGCCGATGGGGCGCAGGCCGGACGAGGCCGGGGAGGGCAGGGTCATCGCATCGTCTCGCAGCGGTGGGCTGAAGGGCGGAAGGCGCAGGGCGGGGGAGGGATCATCGGCCCAGGCCCATGAGGACGATGGCGGCGCCGAGGGCGGCGATCGTGGAGGCGCCGGTGAGGGCCATGCCGAAGGCCCGCGCCGCCGCGCCCCGGGCGTAGCCACGGGCGAACAACACCCGGCCGATCAGATAGAGGGCGACCAGCACCGGCAGCACGACCATCTCCTCGCCGCGCAGCACCGTGGCGAGGACCAGGTGGGCGCCCACCGCCAGGACCGTCTGCTCGAGGGAATTCTGAAGCACGGCGGCAGGCACGGCGAGCCTAGAGCTGGGCGCCCCGTAGGCGGAGCCCGGCCGGTCGGCGTCGGACCGGAACCGGATGCTGGCCACGGCCCTCAAACAACCGGCGAGCCACAGGAAAACAAGGAGGTCCGCCTTCAGTGCATAGGCCAGCCGATCGGCCGTCGCCATGTCCGGCGCGGCGCCCAGGAGACGCGGCGAAAGCCATAGCCAGGCCGACGCCACCGCCGCGGCGGTGATGAGAATCGCCAGCGCCGAGCGGACGGCGATCGCCTTCTGTTCGGCGGAAAAGGTCATCGCGCCGCCCGTCCCAGGGTCGAGGACGCCGGGCGGCTGTCCGAGCGCCGGATGGTCAGGAGGAGCAGCGCCACGCCGCAAACGATGGCCGCATCCGCGAGGTTGAAGGTCGGCCAGTGCGCGTCGCCCCAATGAAGATCGACGAAATCGGTGACCGCGCCGAAGCGCAGACGGTCGAGCAGGTTCCCGAGCGCTCCACCGGCGATGAGGCCAGCGGCGGCCGCCGTCATGGCGCTCCGCGTGCGCCAGATCCACGCCAGCAATGCGCCGATGATCAGCAACGCCACGGCGCTCAGGGCCCAGCGCCCCAAGGCGCCGGAGCCGGCGAACAGCCCGAAGGTGACGCCGGGATTGAAACCCAGACGCAGCGCCAGGAAGGGGGTGATATCCACAGCGGTCTCAAGGCGGGCGCGGGCGAACGCCTTGGCGGCCTGATCAAGAATCGCGATCGTCGCCGCCAGCCCGAACGCTGCGGCCTGCAGGCGGCCGGGGCCACGCCGCGTGGGGAGCACTGTGATCATGACGTCTCCTGTGGGTCTCGCCTTCTTGTAGACCCTCTAGCCACTAGAGGATCAAGGCCTGGCGTCCAGGACGGTCGCCCGTTCAGCGGCGGCTGCATTTTTCGTCTTGATCCTCGAGTGACTGGAGGATGCATCCTGGCGGTGAAAGGTGCCGACCCATGACCGAACGCTTCTCTTCCTCCGGACCGACGGCGTCCGGCTGCGGCCGCGGCGCATCCCTGACGGTAATTGTCCTGCAGTCGGCCGGACCGATCCTGAAGCCGTCGCGCGATGAAGCGAAGGCCGCGGCATGACCGCGAGCTTCACCCCCGCGCTCGGTCACGCCGCCCTGAGCGGCCTCTACGATCCCGCCATCGCCCTGTTGACGCGGGAGCGGGTGTGGCGCGCCCGGCTGCTCGACCAGGTGGAGCCGCGTGCTGGCGAGACCATCGTCGACCTCGGCTGCGGCACCGGATCCTTCGCCGTTTCTCTCGCGCGGCGCGCGCCGGGCGCGCGCGTCGTCGGACTCGATCCTGACGGCGACATCCTCGCGCGCGCGGCCAGGAAGGCGGAGGCCGCCGGCCAGAGCGTCCGCTTCCTCCAGGGATTCGCCCGCGATGTGGCCGCGCTCGTGGGCGAGGGCGTCGCCGACACGGTCGTGTCCAGCCTGGTCTTCCATCAACTGCCGATGGAGGAGAAGCGCCGGGGCCTGGCGGCGAGCTGGCGCGCGCTCAAGCCCGGGGGGGCGCTTCATATCGCCGACTATGGGCGTCAGCGGGGCGCGATGCGCACCCTGTTCCGCATCGTTCAGTCGCTCGACGGTTACGAGAACACCCAGCCCAACGCCGATGGCGTCCTTCCGGATCTGATCGCGGAGGCGGGCTTCATCGACGTCCGGGAAGTTCATGTCCTGCCGACCCCCACCGGATCGATATCCTTTTACCGCGCGAAGCGTGCGGGTCCGAACGCTCCAGGAACAGCGATGGGACGATGAGACGATCGATGTTGCGACGCCGCGTTGTACGGGGGGGCTGGCGGCGTCACGTCTGATCGCGGGTCGGGTGGAGGTGACGCGGGACAGGCTTGCGCGCCGGCAGTGCGGGAAGCAGGCCCACGATAGCCACGATCGCGACATCGGCGAGGTGGAAGGTCGGCCAATGGACGTCTCTCAGGTGAGCGTCGATGAAGTCCGTGACCCGCCTTGGAGCACCCGGTCCGCGAGTTGCGTGGGAGCGCCCCTGCGATCAGCGCCGTCCGGCGCGCTCGTCACATGCCGATAGGCGCGGCGCGGCGACAACGCCGGTCACGGCGACTGGCAGCAAACGGCTCGCGCCGCCGTCAGCCTGCGGAAGGCCGAACGTGATCCCGGATTGAAGCCGAGCCTCAGGCTCAACACCGGAGCGGGATCGACGGGCTGGACGGATGCGCCCGGGCCCCCTTGGGGCTGCGGATCGCCTGTCCGGGCCCGAACAGAAGGCGCGTGCGATCATCATGTCGCTCCGGTTCCCTCACGGGTCTCCCGGACGTCCCTGCGGACATCGCCGAGGATTTCGAGGCCGCCCTTGGCGGCGATCAGGGCGACCAGGGCCCCCACGACGATGTCGGGCCAGGCCTGGTCGAGCCACAGGACAAGGCCGCCGGCCACGAGGACGCCGCCGTTCGACACGAAATCATTGAGGCTGAACGTCTGGGCCGCCCGCATATTGACGTCGTCGTCCTTGATCTTCCGCAGCAGGACAAGGCACCACAGGTTCACCCCTGCGGCGACCAGGGCCATGATCATCATGGCGGGGCCGATCGGTTCGGCGCCTGCAATCCATCGACGGGCGACGTCGGCGAGCAGGCCCGCGGCGAACAGCAGCAGCAGGACCCCGGACGCGGTCGCCGCGCCGGCCTTCCACCTGATTGACCGGCCGATGGCCAGAAGGCTGATCAGATAGACCGCGCCGTCGGCCCCGTTATCCACCGCATTGGCCAACAGGGCGCTCGAATCTGCGAGCCAGCCGGCGAGTCCGAGCCCGGCGAACAGGGCGACATTGAGCAACAGGACGAGCAGCAGGATCCTGCGCTGACGTGCATTCGTGGCGTTAACCGTTTCGGACATGTGGGCCTCTATCCGACCGATGCGGAAACGCGCCGGTTCAAGGCGCTTTTACTTGCTCTAGCCACTGGAGGATCAAGCGCTGTCGATCGCCGTGCGGCTTGAGACCGTCCGGCCCGGCGCCGGATCAGGGGCCGCGCCATCGACGCTCGCTAGCCCTCGCCGATCATGCCCCCGGAGCGGTCCGTGGACGTCGGCGCTTCCACCGACCCGCGGTCAGGCGCGGGCCGTTCGCCTTCCTCGACCATGGCGGAGGGCTCGGCAGCTTCAGGGTCAGGCGGTTCCGGCGCGTCGGGCGTCTCCTCCCGAACCTCCGTTCCCAAACCCGGCCCAGCGACTTCTGGCGACCGCTCGCCCGCGGTCTCGTCGACAGTTACAGTTTCCCGGTCTTGCATGGTTTCCTCGCTTTCGTTGAAAGAAGGCGCTCTCCGGCCGTCTGTTCCGCAGGCGGGACATATGGCCGGGCGAGGCGCCCGCCTCTGGCGACCGCCGAACCTGGGCCCGTCCCGCGCCAGCGCGTCGCTGCGACGTTACATTCCTTGCCAAGGGTGCGTTTCGTGGTAGAGGGCCGCATGGGCTTTCTTTCGGCCAGACACTGGATGATCACGGCGCTGTTCGCGCTGGTCGTCACCATGCTCGCCCTGACCCCTTCGGCCGAGGCGGCGACCTGTGATTTCCCCAGCGGCGGGCGTTGCGCCACCGTGGTGCTTTCGGAGCCCGTCCAGGATCACGGCGATCCCGTGAACGACGACGGCCAGGCGCTGTGCTCCCACGGCCATTGCCACCACAGCGGCATAACCCTGCCGTCGACGCCGCAACCCGTCGTCGTCGGCCCGGCCGTGCAGGCGAGCCCTTTGCGGCCGTCCGCCGATCCCCTGGCGTCCTGCGCGCCCGGCGGTCTGGAACGTCCTCCCCGAGCCTGACCGATCTCGCGCCGCCGCGCGCGTCATCGCCGTCTGGAACCTCTGGGACACCATTTCATGCCATCCACAAGATATCGTCTGCCGCGTTTCGCGGCGGGCTGCGCCGCAACCGTAGTTGCGTCCGCGTTAAGCGTACTGGCGACCGCCGCGGCGGCCGAACCCATCACCCTGGCTGAAGCGCTGGCCCGCGCGGCCGCCTCGTCGCCGACCCTGGCGGCCGCCGAGGCCGATGTCGCCGCCGCCCAGGGGCGGGCGCAACAGGCCGGCTTCCGGCCCAATCCCGAACTGGGCGTGGAAGTCGAGAATTTCGCCGGCACCGGAGCCTTCACCGGTCTGCGCGACGCTGAGACCACCGTCTCGGTCGGCCAGCGGTTCGAACTCGGCGGCAAGCGGTCGGCGCGCCAAAGAGCCGCCGAGGCCGAAATCGAGGCCGCGCGTCTGCGTCTCGCGGTCGCGCGCGCCGATCTTCTGAGGGAGGTGAGGGACGCCTACGCGGAAGCCTTCGCAGACGGCCGCCGGGTCGAGCTGGCCCGCGAGCAGTTTGTACGCGCCGAAAATCTACAGACGATCGCCACCGAACTCGTCGACGCCGGGCGCGAGCCGCCCCTTCGAGCGCTGAGAGCCCGTACGGCGGCCCTCGCGGCGGTCGCCGGAGTTCGGGCCGCGGAGGCGGAATACGCCGAGGCGCAGCGGGCCCTGGCCGCCCTGTGGGGCGGCGCGGACGACCTGCCCGAACCTGTCGCGCCAACCGATGAGGCGGTCCCCGCCGCGACCGTGGATCCCGCCGAGGCCCTGGATGTCCGACTGGCGGAGGCCGAGGTCGCCTCGTCCGTCGCCGTCGTGGCCCGGGAGCGCACCCTGTCCCGGCCGGACGTGACGGTCAGCGTCGGCGCCCGTCAGTTCCGGGGTTCCGACGACACAGCCCTCGTCGTGGGCGCCTCGCTGCCCCTCGGAATCTTCGACCGCAATCAGGGCAATATCGCCGCGGCCAACGCCGAGCGCACCGGGGCGGAGGCGCGCCGCAACGCGGCCCTCGCCGGCGCCATCCGGCGGACCCGGGACGCCCAGGCGGCGCTGCGGACCGCTGAAGCGCGCCTGGCCTTCCTTGAGACGCGGGCGGAGCCGGAAGCCATCGAGGCGGTCCGCATCGCCCGCGAAGGCTTCTCGGCCGGACGCTTCACGCTTCTGGACGTGCTGGACGCCGAAGAGGCGCTCAACACGGTCCAGTCAGAACTCATCACCGCACAACTGGATCGCGCCCAGGCCATCGCTGCCCTGACGCGCGCGACCGAGACCGAAGGATCGTCACAATGAGAATGCCACAAGACAGGAAGCGACTGATGATCGGCGGCGCGGTCGCGGCCGTGGTCATCGTCGGCGGCGGCCTTGCCGTCCTCAACATGAGGCAGGCGCCGGAAGCGGCCCCCGAGGCGGAGGCCGAGGAAGCCCATGGCGCCGGCGAGGCTCTGGAGATGGACGCCGCACGCATCCAGGCCGCGGGGATCATCCTGGCCCCGGTGGCGAGCGGATCGCTCAGTTCGGAGATCGTGGCCCAGGGCACCGTCGTCGGCACGCCCCAGGGCGAAGCGGTTCTCGCCGCTCGCGCCGACGGCGTGATCAGCCGCGTGTCGCTGAGGCTCGGCGACAGTGTGCGCGCCGGCCAGACCGTGGCGCTGATCGAGAGCCGCGAGGCCTCGACGATCGCCGCTGAGCGCTCGGCGGCCCAGGCCCGGCTCACCGCCGCGCGCCAGGCGCTCGCCCGGGAGCAACGGCTGTTCGACGCGCAGATCACGTCCCGTCAGGACCTTGAGGCGGCGCAGACCGTGCTCGCCGAGGCCCAGGCCGAGTCGCGACGCACGACCTCCGCGGCGTCGGCGGCGCGCGTCTCCGGAGACGGGCGCAGCACGGGCGTCGTCAGCCCGATCAGCGGCCGGGTGACGGCCGCGGACGCCACGCTCGGCGCCTTCGTAACGGCCGGCACGGAACTCTTCCGCGTGGCCAATGCGAACCAGATCGAGATCGAGGCCTCGGTCTCGGCCGAGGACGCGGCTCGCATCCTTCCGGGCGACCGCGCCAGCATCACCCTGCCCGAGGGCGAGGTGCAGACCACGGTGCGGTCGATCACCCCCGGCGTCGATGTCGAGAGCCGATCCGCCACGGTGCTCCTCAGTGTGTCGGGCACAGGCGGTCTGCGGCCGGGCCAGGCCGTATCGGCGCGGATCTACACCCGCGACGCGCGGACGGCCGGCGGCGTTTCGGTGCCGGAAGAAGCCATCCAGACGGTCGAGGGCCGCGACGTCGTCTTCGTGCGGACCGCGACCGGTTTCCAGGCGGCGCCGGTCATCGTGGGACAGCGGAGCGGCGGCCGGGCCCAGATCACCTCAGGCGTGCGGGCAGGACAGACCATCGCCACCCGCAACGCCTTCCTGCTGAAGGCCGCGCTGGGCGCAGGCGAAGTGGAGCACTAGGCCATGATCGCCAACCTCATGGCCCTGTCGGTGCGGGCGCGATGGATGATCATCGCCCTCGTGCTGATCGTCTCCACCTACGGCGCCTGGCAGCTGACCCGACTGCCGATCGACGCCGTCCCCGACATCACCAACAACCAGGTGCAGATCAACACCCAGGACGCCTCGCTTTCGCCGGTCGAGATCGAGAAACGCGTCACCTTCCCGGTCGAGACCGCCATGGCCGGCATCCCCGGCCTGCAGCAGACCCGGTCGCTGTCCCGCAACGGATTCTCGCAGGTCACGGTGATCTTCGAGGAGAACGTCGACCTCTATTTCGCGCGACAGCAGGTCAGCGAACGGCTCGTCCAGGCCCAGGACAGCCTGCCGGAAGGCGTGCAGCCCCAGATCGGGCCGGTCACCACCGGCCTGGGCGAGGTCTTCATGTACGCCATCGACTACGAGAACCCGGGCGGCCGGGGCGCGACCGTGCGCAACGGCCAGCCCGGCTGGCAGTCCGACGGTTCGTTCCTCACGCCTGAGGGCGATCGGCTGGCGGACGACGTGTCCCGCGCCGCCTACCTCAGGACGGTGCAGGACTGGATCATCGCGCCGCAGCTGCGGTCGGTGAACGGCGTCGCCGGCGTGGACACCATCGGCGGCTTCGAGAAGCAGTACGTCGTCGAGCCGGACCCGACCCGTCTGGCCCAGTACGGCGTCTCGTTCACCGAACTCGCCGAAGGTCTTGAGGCGGCCAACCTGTCCGTCGGGGCCAATTTCGTCGAGCGCGGCGGCGAGGCCTATCTGGTGCGCGCCGATGCGCGCATTCGCAGTCTGTCGCAGATCGAGGAAGCCATCATCGCCACGCGCGGCGGCGTGCCGGTCGCGGTCCGCGATGTGGCTGCGGTTCGTCTCGGCGGCGATCTGCGCACCGGCGCGGCGACCATGAACGGCCACGACGTCGTCATCGGCACCACCCTGATGCTCATCGGCGAGAACAGCCGCACCGTGGCGAGCGCCGTGGGCGAACAGTTGGAGGTCACGACCCGTTCCCTGCCGCCCGGCATCAAGGTCACGCCCATCCTCGACCGGTCCAAACTGGTCAACGCCACCATCTCGACCGTCCAGCGCAACCTGATCGAAGGCGCCATCCTCGTCGCCATCGCCCTGTTCCTGCTGCTGGGGAATGTTCGCGCCGCCCTGATCGCCGTGGCGATCATCCCGATCTCCTTCTTCATGACCGCCATCGGCATGAACTATCTGGGGGTGTCGGGAAATCTGATGAGCCTCGGGGCCCTCGATTTCGGCCTCATCGTCGACGGCTCCGTCATCATCATCGAGAACTGCCTCAGACGCCTGTCCGAGCGCCAGCATCATGAGGGTCGTCTTCTGACCCTTCGCGAGCGACTCGAGGAAACCACCATCGCCACCCAGGAGATGATCAAGCCGACCGTCTACGGCCAGGCCATCATCCTGCTGGTCTTCGCGCCCCTGCTGACCTTCCAGGGCGTGGAGGGCAAGACCTTCTCGCCCATGGCCATCACCCTGATGCTGGCCCTCGTCGCCGCCTTCATCCTGTCCATCACCTTCATTCCGGCGATGGTCGCGATCCTCATGCGCAACAAGGTCTCGGAAAAGGACGTCTTCGTCATCCGCTGGATCAAGGAAAAATACGAGCCCGTCCTGCGTCAGGCGGTGGCGCGGCCGTGGCCCTTCGTCGGCGGCGGTCTGGCCCTGTTCGCCGTGGCGGGCGTGGTCTTCACCATGCTCGGCCAAGAGTTCATCCCTACCCTGGACGAGCGCAACCTGGCCATGGCCTCCCAGCGCGTGCCCTCCACCGCCGTCGAACAATCCGTACGGATGCAGAAGGGGGTGGAAAACGCCATCGTCGACCTTCCCGAGGTCGAGTTGATGTTCTCCAAGACGGGCACGGCCGAGGTGGCCACCGATCCCATGCCGCCCAACATCTCGGACGGTTTCATCATCCTCAAGCCGCAGGACGAATGGCCGGACGGAGTGAACACCAAGGAAGACGTGATCGAACGGGTCGAGGCGGCCGCCAACGCCCAGGTCGGCCAGGGCTATGAGCTCAGCCAGCCGATCGAGCTGCGCTTCAACGAACTGATCGCAGGCGTCCGCGGGGACGTGGCCATCAAGCTCTATGGCGACGATCTCGACAAGCTGACGGCGACCGCCAACCAGATCGCGGCGCAGCTCAACGCCACGCCGGGCGCGGCCGACGTCAAGGTCGAGCAGACGAGCGGCGCCCCTGCCCTGGACGTCACCTTCGACCGGGCCGCCATTGCGCGGTTCGGCCTGACCGTGGAGGAGGTCGCCGACACGGTCGCCGCCGCCATGGGCGGGCGCGAAGCCGGTCAGCTGTTCGAGGGCGACCGGCGTTTCGACGTCGTGGTGCGGGTGCCGGGGGCGAGCCGCAACGACCTCGACGCCCTGGGGGCCATCCCGGTGATGTTGCCGGAGCAGGAGGGGCGCGTCCGCGCCTCCGTGCCCCTGCGGCAGGTCGCTTCGTTCCGCTTCACTGAGGGACTGAACCAGATCAGCCGCGAGAACGGCAAGCGGCGCGTGGTCATCCAGGCCAACGTCCGCGGCCGCGACGTCGGTTCCTTCGTCACCGAGGCGACGCCCAAGGTCGAGGCCGTCGCCCTGCCGGCGGGGTCATGGATCGAATGGGGCGGGCAGTTCCAGAACCTCAAGGCGGCGTCCGATCGTCTCGCGCTCGTGGTTCCCATCTGCTTCCTGGCCATCTTCGCGGTGCTGTTCCTCGCCGTGGGGACCTTCGGCCGAGCGGTGGCGGTGTTCCTCACCGTACCCCTCGGCCTGGCCGGCGGGGTGTTCGCCCTGGCCCTGACCGGCATCTCCTTCTCGGTGTCGGCGGCGGTGGGCTTCATCTGCCTGGCCGGGGTGGCGGTGCTGAACGGCCTGGTCGTCATGTCCTCGATCCGGCAACGGCTCGATGACGGCATGGAGCTGTCCCGCTCGATCATCGAGGGCTGCATGGAGCGGGTACGGCCGGTCATCATGACCGGCCTGGTCCCGGCCATCGGCTTCGTGCCCATGGCCCTGGCCCATGGCACTGGCGCCGAGGTGCAGAAGCCTCTGGCCATGGTGGTGATCGGCGGACTGATCACCGCCACCATCCTGACGCTCCTCGTGCTGCCGGCGATGAGCCGGCTGGTTCTGGGGCTGACGGAGAAGAAGACCCTCGCGCCCGTTGACGACACCCTGCCGGACCCCCTGCCGGCGGAGTGACGCCGAACCCGCGCCGCCGGCCTCCGGCGGCGCGGGTCTTTCTTTTTCAGGGAAAGGAAAATCCCATGCCCGTCGCCATCAAAGTGCTGAAAATCTATACGGACGAATCCGCCTATTTCGGCGATCACAAGGTGTTCGAGGTCGTCGCGACGCGGGCGCGGGCGGCGCAGGTCGCGGGCGCAACCGTGGTCAAGGCGCTCCTCGGCTTCGGCCATACGCCCCACGAACATCGCCGCCACGTCCTCAACGACGACCAGTCGGTGGTTATCGAAATCCTCGACGAAGAGAGCAAGCTGCGCGCCTTCGTGGCCTCCCTGTCCGACCTGGAACATCTCGGCCCCATGACCCTTCAGGAGATCGAGGTTTTGCATTGGCCTGCGGCCAGAGCCCCGGAGGCCGCCGAGCCGCATGGAGAGGCCTGATGGGGCAGGGACACGACCACGGCGCGGAAAACCTGCCTGACGGCCGGTTGATCGCCGCCGTGGCGGTCAACGTCCTTCTCACGGTCGCCCAGATTATAGGTGGGGTGGTCTCGGGCTCGCTGTCCCTCATCGCCGACGCCCTTCACAATCTCAACGACGCCGCGTCCCTCGCGCTCGCTCTGTTTGCACGCAAGATCGGGCGGCGGCCCGCCGACAAGCTGATGACTTTCGGCTACGGCCGGGCCGAGGTTGTCGCCGCCCTGATCAACTTGACGACCTTGATCATCGTCGGCCTGTACCTGGTCTACGAGGCGGTCTCGCGCTTCATCAATCCCCAACCCATCGACGGCTGGATCGTCATCTGGGTGGCCGGAATCGCTCTGGTGATCGATGTCGCGACCGCGGTTCTGGTCCACGCCGGCTCGAAGAACAGCCTGAACATCAAGGCCGCCTTCCTGCACAATGTTTCGGACGCCCTGGCTTCGCTGGGGGTGATCGTCGCCGGGGTGCTGATCCTCTTGTACGATCTCTATGTCGCCGACCTCATCATCACCCTGGTGATCTCCGCCTATGTGCTCTGGCAGGGTTTTTCGCTTTTGCCGAAGACGATCCGCATCCTGATGGGCGCGACGCCCGACGACCTTGAATATGATCGGATCGTGGCGGCTGTCGCCGCCGTTTCCGGCGTCAAAAGTCTCCACCATGTTCACGTCTGGAGTCTGGATGAACACACCCGGTCACTGGAGGCGCACATCGTCCCCGACACGGGATCGATAGCGGCCTTCGAAGAGACCAAGACCCGTATTCGGGCCATGTTGAAAACTGACTTTACGATCGCCCACGCCACGCTTGAACCTTGCACGGGCGGCGCTGACAGCGACCCCGCATCGGTCAGGGCCCACGCCGGGAAAAACCACGATCACAGCCATTCTCATGGAGACGAGGCATGAGCAAAGGTCACGAGCATGGCGCAGGCGCCAGCAGCCGACGGCTGACCTGGGCCCTGGTCCTGACGGGGACGTTTCTGGTCGCCGAGGTCGTGGGCGCGGTGGTGTTCAAGAGCCTCGCCCTGCTCTCGGACGCGGCGCATATGCTCACCGACGTCGCTGCGCTGGCCATCGCGCTTGCCGCTATCAAGATCGGGGAGCGTCCAGCCGACGATCTTCGCACATTCGGATACCGTCGCTTCGAGATCCTCGCCGCTGCCTTCAACGCGGTGCTGCTGTTCCTCGTAGCGGGATACGTCCTCTATGAAGGGGTGCTGCGTCTCTTGAACCCGGAGCCGGTGGGCTCCTTCGGGATGCTGGTGGTGGCGTCGCTCGGCCTGGTGGTGAATCTGATCTCCATGCGCCTGCTGGCCTCAGGCGCGGCGAAAAGCCTGAACATGAAAGGCGCCTATCTGGAGGTCTGGGCCGATATGCTGGGCTCCGTCGGCGTGATTGGGGGAGCCGTCCTGATCATGCTGATGGGCTGGACATGGGTTGACCCTGTCGTGGCGATCGGGATCGGGCTGTGGGTTCTGCCGCGGACCTGGGTCCTGCTGAGAAACACGACGCATATCCTGCTTGAGGGCGTGCCCAAGGGGCTGTCGCTTCCAGCGGTGCGAGCGACCATCGCCGGCGTGCCCGGGGTGGCCGAGGTTCACGACCTCCACCTGTGGGGAACCGGCAGCGACGATGTGAACGGGTCCGTCCACGTGTCGCTGATGGAGGGTCAGGTCTTTGAAACGGTGCGCCTGGGCGTTCTCGAACAGATGAAGGCTGTCCATGGCATCGATCACGCCACAGTGCAGATCGAAGAAGGAGGGGCCAAGGATGCCCGAGGAACGGGCGATGCCGCAAAAGGACATCGCTGATCGCCAGCGCAGGATCCTCATCGTGAGTTCTCTCCGGAAGCACGGCGGCGTCGATGTGCGCGCTGCCGCGACGTTCGGCTCTTCCCGCCGCCGCCGACAGGGCCGATCCTGTCGCGGCCGCGCGTGCCCGCTGTTTGCACCGGTCGCGGCGAGCGTGAATTTCGACGTCCGCGCAGCGGCCATCGCAGTCGGGGACGGGGTGGAAATCCTGCGAGACGGTGCTCGCACCGAAGACAATGAGGAGCTGGTCCAATGATCCCGTCAGGTACAGACCATCAAGCCGGCGACGGCCACGACCATTCGAGCGAGAAGGCGGGCGCCGATCCCCATGCGCATGGCGGCGTTTTCGGGCCGAACACCGAGGTGATCTTCGCCCTGGCGAGCGGCGGAGCGCTGGCGCTGGGTTTCGGACTGGAGAAGCTCGCTTCCGGCCTCCCGCCCTGGCTGCCTCTCGCGCTCTATGTGCTTGCCTACGGCTTCGGCGGCTTTTTCACGCTCCGCGAGGCCTTGGAAAACCTGCGCAACAAGCGCTTCGAGATCGACACGCTGATGCTTGTGGCCGCCGCCGGCGCGGCGGCGCTCGGAGCATGGGCGGAGGGCGCGCTGCTCCTCTTCCTGTTCAGCATCGGCCACGCCCTTGAGAACTACGCCATGGGTCGCGCAAAACGCGCGATCGAGGCCCTGGCCGACCTCGCGCCCCGCACGGCCCATGTACGCCGCGGCGACAAGGTTGTGGAACTGCCGGTCGAGGCGCTCGATGTCGGCGACACGGTCGTCGTCCGGCCAAACGAAAGGCTGCCGGCGGACGGGTTCGTCGTGGTCGGGGCGACAAGCATCAACCAGGCCCCGGTCACCGGCGAAAGCATGCCGGTCGACAAGCAGCCGGTCCCCGACGCCGCTGCGGCCCGGGCGCGACCCGCCCAGATCGGCTCTGCCTCCATCGTCTTCGCCGGCACCATCAATGGAGCAGGTTCGATCGAAATCGAGACGACGCGCAAGTCCACCGACACGACCCTGGCAAAGGTCGTTCGCATGGTCAGCGAGGCGGAGACCCAGAAATCCCCGACCCAGCGGTTCACCGACCGCTTCGAACGCATCTTCGTCCCCCTGGTCCTCGGCCTCGCCTTCGTCCTGCTCTTCGCCTGGGTCGTGGTCGACGAGCCGTTCCGCGACAGTTTCTACCGGGCCATGGCGGTTCTGGTGGCGGCCAGCCCGTGCGCCCTCGCCATCGCCACGCCCAGCGCCGTCCTCTCCGGCGTTGCGCGGGCGGCCCGGGCGGGCGTCCTGATCAAGGGCGGCGCGCCGCTTGAGAACCTCGGCTCGCTCAACGCCATCGCCTTCGACAAGACCGGCACCCTGACGGAAGGGCGACCCCGCATTACGGACATCGTGCCCTCGGGCGGCGCAAGCGAAACAGATGTGCTGATGACCGCCGTCGCCGTGGAACGGCTGAGCGACCATCCCCTGGCGGAAGCCATCGTGCGCGACGGCGTGGAGCGTCTCAAGGGCGCGGCGATCCCTGCGGCGTCGGAGTTGAAGAGCCTGACCGGGAAGGGGGTCACGGCTCGGCTCGAGCGCGCGACGATCCTCATAGGCAAGCCCGAGATGTTCGGCGTCGACGGCGTTGCTCCCCTCGGCAAGGAGGCGGAGGCGGCCGTGACGCGGCTCCGGCT
>Ga0233425_10005708_pt1 | contig 19335 bp, 8 predicted proteins | sample Watercolumn_Towu_2_FD_181712 | JGI IMG/M metagenome (GOLD analysis project Ga0233425, IMG submission 181712) | Freshwater microbial communities from Lake Towuti, South Sulawesi, Indonesia - Watercolumn_Towuti2014_140_MG | ecosystem: Environmental > Aquatic > Freshwater > Lake | place: Indonesia... | reverse complement strand
TGCCCGCCGCTGCCGTAACCGCTGTAGTAGATCGGAAGCTGGTTGTCAAGGTCCTCCCGGAGCAGGGTTTTCCAGTCTTCCACATTAGGATATTCGGCTTTGTACCTGATGGTGACATCCGGGTGGTAATTGAAATAATCGAGCAAGGCATCGGGAACATCATCGGAATAGGCCCCCGATCCGCTGGTGGAATACTGCATATCGACCGATACCCCGGCGTGGTACATGATCGTAGCCACCGGAATATTGTTTGAGCCAACCGCATTTGGCATGGCTGCCCAGTTGTATGTGGTAGCGCCGAAATTGGCGGTCTGGATTCCGTAGGTCCCGCTGGTATAAGTGTGCGAGCCAACTCCCTGTGGCGGGAAGTTATGGTATTTCATCACCTGCGCCATGGCTGTTGCCACACAGCCGGTGTACACATGCCCGCAGGTCCAGACGGCAGATGGATCTGCAGGGCAAAGCTCGTTGTAATAACAGCCCTGATCCCATATGGTCGTCAGAAGAGGATTCACATCCCGTGAAGGCGAAGGGAAATTTCCCTGGCGGATGGCTTCCCATTGCAGGATGGTTTCCCGGTTGCTCAGGCCTGCCCCGACGATTTGGTTGATTTCGCTGCTGTATCCTTCGAGCCAGCTCTTCGTTGCCGGGTTTGTAATCACAACCGGCATCCCGTTTTCAAAGGAATAGCCAAGGATGGGAATGGATGCGTCATCGGCGGCCACGAGAACGAATCCTCCGGCCCGGAATGCTACAGTGTAAAAGGTAACGAGTTGCCCTTCCCGGGAAGCCCAGGTTTTCTCAATGGTATAATCGGTTATAGTAACCGGGGCGTTGTGAGCGTAAAATGCTTTGGCAATCAGTTCGGCCTCGGTTTGGGAGACCGGTCTTGCCATCCCGCTGAGGGCCATGCATAGCACGGCCATAAAGAGGATTAGTCGCTTCATAAGATGATGTGGTTTGAGGTTCTGGTTTGGGTGGTAAAGGTAGGAATTAAATGGATATTTGCTTTGCAGATGCCGGGAACCTTGTTACTTTTGTTTATCCCAAATCCGGTTCCATGAAAAACACCTGTGGCTTTCTGTTCGCCCTGTTCCTCCTGAACACGGGCCTGGTTGCACAGACACCTTCCTTAGACTCCACTGCCATCCTGATACTCAACAGGATGAGCGATGTACTGACGGAGTTGAAATCCTGCCGGCTGGCAGTCAGCGCAACCTATGATATCTATCATCCTGCGCTGGGCCTTATCAAACATGCCGACAATGCCGATGTTATCCTGAAAGGTCCGGATAAGTTCCTGGTTTCTTTGTCAGGTGATAAAGGGGCCCGGACTTTCCTTTTCAACGGGAAGACATTATCCTACTATTCATTTGACAACAATCACTATGCAGAATTTGAATCTCCGGGATCCATACTGGACCTGGCCGATACCGTTTCCCGCGCATTCGGAATTGATTTTTTCGTAGTCGATTTTTTCTGTCCCTGGTTCGTGGAAGAGCTCACTCTGAACTCATCTGCTCTTTCGTATCTGGGCCTGACCCCGGTTGACGGTATCTATTGTTTTCACCTGGCCGGTGTTCTCTCCGGATTCACCTATCAGATCTGGATCCAGAAGGATCCCTATTTCCTGCCGGTCAAGACGGTCCTGGTCTATACCTCCCGCGAAGGAACTCCTCAGTATGAAGCGCGCTTCACCCACTGGACTACGAACCAGGAGATCCCCGATGCGATTTTCGGGTTCACTCCACCTCCCGGGGCGGTGAAGACACTTTTTCGTCCGGTATTGAAACAGCGGTAATTTTTTTTCCGAAAAAAATGGTTCATATGAAGAAGCACTCAAAGAACATCTGCAACAGTATCCTGATTCTTTGTTTAGGATTCCTGGCTTTCTCGGTTTCCCTGCCTGCTCAGCGGTTCCACGGCGGGGGGGGCGGAGGAGGATTTCATGGAGGCGGAGGATTTCACGGGGGAGGGGATTTTCACGGAGGCGAAGCAGGGGGCCGTACAACCATTTCCGGCATGTCCAGGGGTGAAGCGGAAGGGTATTATCATCCCGTGCCTCCACCGCATCCCGGATACGGTCCCCATCCGGGCCCTTATCCCTATCATTATGGTCCGGGTCCCTATCATCCCTATCCGTACCATTACCATCCCTATTATCCATACAGCTGGGGTCCATACTGGCATCCGGCGGGCTTCTTCGTGGCCACCATGGCTGCTACCGCGATTGCCGTCTCGGTTGCCAGCAGCATGTATTATTATAATGCCGGAGTGTATTATATGCCTGTTTCGGGAGGATACCAGGTCGTTGCCGCCCCTTCCGGGGCTGTTATCACGATCCTGCCGGCAGGATATATGCCGGTAGTAGTTTCAGGGGCCACTTTTTATTATTACGGCGGAACATTCTATGCCCCTGTATCAGCCGGATACCAGGTAGTGGCCCCTCCGCCCGGAGCAGTTATCACCAGTCTGCCAACAGGAGCGGAACAGGTGCAGCAGAATGGCCAGACCTACCTGAAATACAACGGGACTCTTTACCAACCTGTCCTGGATAACGGTGAAGATGCTTACCAGGTGGTGCAGTAACTTCCCCTCCTTCCCTTGGCTTCCCTTTTAAGCAGGAACCTTCCCGTCACCAGACGGGCATCGATGGCTATGCTCCCCCGTGGCTGTTTACCAGGTTCACCAGTTGTACCCGGCTTTTCACCCCGGTCTTGATGAAAATGCGGTAAAGATGATCTTTGACCGTCTGGATCGTGATGAACAGCCTGCCGGCAATCTCTTTATTGGAGTAACCACGACAGAGCTCCCGGATGATCTCTGCTTCCCGGACAGAAATCTCAAAACGGGTGCAGAATGATTCAAAGCCGCCGGTTCCAGCAGTACCACCGGATTCACTTACTGCATCCGGCCTGACCAGCTTAAGAAAAATTGCCGGAATGGCCAGCCCCGCGAAGAAAAAGAGAGTTACAAAAAGGTCGGCAAACCAGTATTTCCCCGAAAACAAAAAGGGAATGCTCGTCAGCAGTCCGGAGCATCCTATTAACCAACCGAGAGATCGAATGGAGCTGCCGGCCCGGAAAATTCGCTGCCCGGAATGGGGTATAAGAAGCATACAGCCGGCAAGAAAGAAATAAGCCAGATTGAAGCCCGTGAAAAAAATCCGACTGCTGTCAGCAATCAACCAATCGGACGGAAAATCTTCCAGATAAATCCTTGAAAGCACAATGCAGCTTGTGTTAAGGATAAAAAAAGCAAATACAAGGGAGAGGTGGATAGTCTTGCAACGGATATCCATAGCGAACTTCAGCAGCATGAACCAGGCAGTGATCAGGAAAGGGATACCCAGAAAGAACATGAAACCGGAAATCCGCTGCAGAAGAAACCGGTCTTCGAAAGGGGTCAGGACATATTGCAAAAACTGTTGCGCCCATATTCCGTATAATCCGAATGCGGAATAGAAGACGAGAAAAAACAGGAGCCCTGACAAGCTATCCTGACGGATACTTTTTCTTAACTCAATGGTTATCAATATGCCAAGTATAGATATTGCCAGGCAGAGCAGAAAGTCAATGCTGAAAAGAATCTCTTTCACTGTCCCAAGATAAACAATTTTCAAATGTAGGAACACGACTTAAGTAGATCATCCGACTTTGGTCGTGATTTTTCAGAATCCTACTTAGGTAGGAAGATTTCTCCCCATGGCCATGATACTTTTGTTCCGTCTTCAACACATCTTTGTCAACCATGGAAAAAATCACACATCACAACCTGACTCCTACCTTTTCTGACAGTTTCAGTTACGGATGGGAGATCATGAAGGATAATTTCCTTCGCTATTTCTTATTACTGCTGGTTCTGGGTCTGGTATCCATCCCACTGGGACTCATGGAAATTCCGAACTATCATCACACGACAGAAGCAATCCTGCTACGGGTCCTGGCCATCGGATATGTATTCCTGCTTTACCCGGTGTTTGATTATGCATCCGATTACCTGTTCCTCCAGGGTGTCCGGCGAGAGGTGGTGGATGTAAAGAATATCCTGCGCGGATTTGATTATTATCTCAACATCATTCTGGCTTACCTTCTGGTGGCAGCACTGACGGCCATCGGTATCCTGGCCCTGATCATTCCCGGGATCATCGTTGCCTGCAGGCTCGCGTTTGTTCCCTATCTGGTCATAGATAAAAAGCTGGATGCCATCGGCGCGGTGGAGGAGAGCTGGCGGATGACCAGGGGGTATGGCTGGACCATTTTCGGGATGGCCATCGTCAGTTGCTTTATCATCATTGCGGGGGTCCTCTGCCTGATCGTAGGAGTTTTCCCGGCTATAATCTGGGTTTGCGCTTCATTTGCCACCCTCTACCAGACAGTGCTGAACCGGAAAAACAGTGCAGATAAAGAGCAGGAAACGAAATAGGACTTATGCTTTGTAATCCGTTGAACGTTACTCCCGTGGATTCGTCCAAAACCAATCATCCGGAACCGGCTGCCTGCCGGTTCCGGGTCCTGCAATCAGAACCTCAAGACCTTCATCGGCCCCGTAATCAAAGAACTGCACACTGAATGGATGAAATCCATGGGCCAATGCGGCCTGTCCAGATCTTTCCGTGATTTCATGCAGGCCATCGTTGACAACCACCTCTTTCCCATGGATCAGGATCCTGCCGCCATCGTCGGAACGGATAATAAATGTATAGATCCCATCTTCAGGGAGCAGGATCCATCCTTCAAATTCAAGAGCATACGCATCTGCTGTATCCCGGATAGCCACTGCATCAAGGTGTGTAACAACACTGGTTCTCACCGGCACCAGGGAGTCGAAGTCCGGGAGTTTGCGGAACCGGCCTTCGTAGTACCTGCAGATCAAACCGGGTCGGGCTCCCGTCACGACTACAGAAGGAATCAGCGATACCTTGCTGAACCTGCCATTCACCAGGTCGCTAGATTGCCCGGTTCCATTGAAAGCAGCAGCCGAGAGGGTGGCGGTCTCCGAAAGGATCACCGGACTGCCATTGTACCGGCTGGCCTGCTGGTCGGGATATTCATCGCCGGCGGAATACCACACCTGCTGACCTGTGTACTGCTTTAACCTGACCGGGATGGTATCCAGGAAAATGGATTCCGGGGGGTCCATCAATGGAGGGAACACATAAGTGTCGTTTGTGAACCAAACATTCATGGTCCCGGCACCGCGGTGGCACCAGGCATAGTAAGGCCGAAGGACGAGGGCCGAAGGACGAAAAACAATGGCCTGGTTAAAGCCATCTCCGGTCAGTTTTCTGACGTTCCCGGTCAGGGTTCCTACACCGTTCAGCAATCCGGCATTGAAGGTATACGAAAATGTACTGTCCAGCGGGACAACCAGATTCTTCACATCCCCTTCATTGTCAATTCCTTCAGCGCAAAAAACCAGAGGTCCCCTGGTCAGGGCAACTTTGCCCCGGTCTTCATAAATCTGATCGCTGGCCACAACTTTCCGCACCGGCATTGGAACCGAAAGCACAACAGTGTCCCCCTTTTTCCAGATCTGGGTGACGGTGGCGTACCCGCCCGACTGATGGAGAGGGCGCATTTTTCCGTTTACACGGAGCGCCGGCTGCTGGATAAACACATCGTTAAAGCGGTACAGATCTCCCGGGATCACCTCGTTACGTGCCCATCCGGGAATTCTGAGGCATAGGGTCACAGGAACCGGCTTTTCCGGCGAGAGAGCGATGATGATCTTCCCGTCCCAGGGATAATTGGTTTTTTGCGTGATAAGGATGCTTTTCCCATTCAGGATGACTTTCCCTGCGGAACCGATGTACAGGTTCACAAACAGGGAGTCGGCGCGAGTGGCGTAAATATATCCGGGTACCGAGGGAAGAAACCGCGAAATATTGGATGGGCAGCAGGAACAGTCGAACCATTCGGATCGAGCATAGTTTCCTTCCGATTCGAGCAGATTCGGATAAAAGAAGGTGGTTCCCTCAAGCGACACACCTGAAATCACCCCGTTATACAGTGCCCGTTCCAGGACGTCGATATACTTGCTTTCCCCATGGAGAAGAAACATTCTGTAATTCCAGAAGACACTTGCAATGGCCGCACAGGTTTCATTGTACGCAGTGAGATTGGGCAGTTCGTACCGGTCTCCGAACGCTTCCCCAGCGGAACGTGAGCCAATCCCGCCGGTCAGGTAAGTCTTGCCGGTGATCACATCCTGCCAGATCCTGTCAATAGCTGCCAGGTAAGCAGTATCACCGGTCAGAGCTGCAATATCAGCCATCGCCGTGTACATATAGCAGGCCCTGACAGCATGCCCGACTGCTTCCTGCTGCTCGATGACCGGCAGGTGATCCTGGGTATAGGTGCTGCCGTGTTTTTCCCCTTTCCCCCTCTGATCCAGGAGAAATTTTGCCAGGTCGAGATATTGTCCGTTTCCGGTGATCCGGTACAGCTTCACCAATCCGATCTCAATCTCCTGGTGCCCTGAAGCAATATTCCTTTTACCTGGTCCGAATGTACGGCAGAGCAGGTCCGCATTCCGTATCGCTACTTCCAAAAGGGGTCGTTTCCCTGTTGCTTCGTAATATGCAACGGCCGCCTCGTACAGGTGACCCACGTTGTACAGCTCATGGCTCCCATTGTAACGGGCATTGACCCAGCGTTCTTTTGCCCATGATTTCACGGGATTGATCGTGCGCATGGTGTACAGGTATCCGTCAGGTTCCTGTGCCGTAGCAATGTCGGCAATCAGAGTGTCGAGAAAAGATTCCAGAAACGGATCAGGGCAGGTGGCAAGTGAATAGGCGCCTCCTTCAATGATCTTGTAAACATCGGAATCATCGTATCCGTATTTACTGCAAAATTTGCCGGAACTGATCTTCCGGGCATTCACCCGGCCGGCCACCTTGAAGTTCTCCAACCGGCCTGTTTCTTCCGATTTCCGGAAGGCAAACGGAATGGTCACCAACCGGTTCGTGTCCATTCGCGGTGACCAGAACCGGTCTGATACGGAAACCTGCGTAAACTTTACGGGATTGTATGGGTAATCCACAGTTTGCGCCTGCACTGCCTGGGACATAGCTACATATCCCGCGAGCAGGGTGAGTGATTTCATCATACGTCGGGGTTAAACAATTTTCCGCTCATCCAGGATCGCCTGGAATCCTTTCTTGTAACTTTCCCCCACCGGGATCAGTTTATCCGCAATTTTAACCAGGTTTCCCTCGATGGATTCCATCTTGTCGATCGCGATGATATAGGATTTGTGGATCCGGATGAAACTTCCCGGAGGGAGGATCTCTTCGATACCCTTAAAGGTCTGCAAGGTCATGACCCTGGCCCTGGGTGTTACAATCTTCAGGTAGTCGCCCTGACCTTCAACATATAAAATCTCGCTGAACGCAATTTTATGAAGTTTGAAGCCGCTTTTAATGAAAAAGTAGTCGATCCTGGGATTGTAAATGGAGACCTCTTTAGGGGGGCTTTTCAGGTTAGCCAGCCGGCAGAGTTTTTCATGGACCCTGTCCACCGATTTGACGAATCGTTCAAATGAGATTGGTTTCAGCAGGTAGTCGGTCACATCAAGCTCGTATCCCTGCACTGCAAACTGATCGTAGGCAGTGGTGAATATCACTTCCGGTTTTGGTTTCAGGATATTCAGCATCTGTATCCCGGTCAGTTCTTCCATCTGGATATCCAGGAATAACAGATCGATCCGTTCATGCCGGAGAAAATCCATTGCACGTATAGCATTGTCAAATGACTTCACTAACCGGAGAAACGGCACTTTCTGGATATAATCCTCCAGGATTTCAAGAGCGAGAGGTTCATCATCTACTGTAATGCACGTGATCGTCATAGCTGGCTACATAAATCGGTTCTTGTGATCACCCACTGTGGTCAAGGGATTGGGAACAAGAATGTAAAGATAACAAAACGTATGAATATACCATATGATTCCATTTTTTACCGACAAACCAATACCGGTGGTCTGTGAATCCGGTTTTTCCTTTCTGCACAGGGTTATCTTGAAGAAAATCAGGTAAACAGAGCCGATATGCCTGTTTATCTATTTTTTTTCATTGTCCCCGTGTGGGAGGTTATTTTTGTGCCGAAGCTGATGCGACCACGATGGTTTTGGTTTTATTGAATCCCATTATTCCAGTGAATAATTAGTCATTATTCCCACGCATTTTTCCGGAGTATCCATCAGCTTCTTTTTTTATTATCAATCACTTGCTCTATGACATCCTGTATTCGTTTCCCGGTGCTTATTCTTTTTTCATTGGCCTTATCCATGAGCACTTTGAGCCAGGAACCTGATGACGGACCACTCGGTCAGGGAGTTGTGATCCCTTATACATCCCAGGGAAAGTCTCCCGGGAGGGATCTGAATCCGTTTATAGTTGAAATGCTGGAGCAGATAAATGCCGACAGTATCAGGGAAACCATCCGGTACATGCAGGAATTCGGTACCCGGTTCCTGATGGTGGAGAACCGGAAGGAAGTGGCTGATTGGATTGCGGGCCGTCTGACCGGATTCGGAGTCCCTGATGTCAGGATCGATTCCTTTCTGGTCTATATCAATTGGAACGGGATTTTTGTGGACACACTGTGGCAGTATAACGTGATCGGGACATTGACCGGCCAGAGTGCTCCGGATGAGATTTATGTGGTTGGCGGGCATTATGACTCGTTTTGCACCCCGGATCCCTATTCGGTAGCCCCCGGTGCTGACGACAATGCCTCGGCAGTTGCCGCCACTCTCGAAATCGCCAGAGTAATGCAACTGAACTCATATCACCCTGAAGCCACTATTCAATTCATTCTGTTTGGAGCGGAAGAACTGGGCCTTTTTGGTTCCAGATACCAGGCCGGCAAGTCAAGAGACACTGGAGAAGATGTCCGGTTTATGCTCAACATGGATATGATCTCCAATAATCCCGACAGTGTAGATACGGTTAAGATCTTCAGATATCAGTATTGTGAATGGGCAAGTTACCTCGCTGCAGAGATCACGGAACAATACACTTCCCTGGATGTAGTGTTCTCTGGTCAATGGAATTCATCCGGCTCCGATTCCAGAGGTTACTGGGAATGGGGATTTCCTGCCACCTACTTGGAGGAATTTGATTTCAGCCCGAACTGGCACCATCCATCCGATACTATTGGCAACTGTAATATTGAATACTGTGCAGAGGTCACCCGTGCTGCCTGCGCTATCCTGATGGCTCAGCAATTTCTCCCCTATCCGCAGAGTATCTCGGTAACTTCAGGTTCAGCGGAAATATTGATATCGTGGCTGGATGAAGCAAATGCCCGCATAGCCGGGTGGAATATTTACCGGTCGGAACAACTCACGGGTGGATTTGCAAGGATCAATGCCACTCCTGTAACGGACACATTCTATTCCGACATCCCACCGGTCGCCGGAAAAGAATACTATTACCAGATAACTATCGTGAACGACTCTTCTGAAGAGAGCGGTCCTTCCCGGGTGGCCTGGGGTGCGCTGTTTTCCTTTTCCGATACATTGCTGGTCGTATCAAGCCTGAAATCCGGAGAAACCACTCCCGACAGCATCTATCACTTTTATGAGTCAGTGCTCGATACCATCCCGTTCATATGGTTTGACCTGAATGACCAGAACAGGCTTGACCTCGGGACCCTATCAAGGCAGCGGAATGTGCTTTGGCTCCAGAATGATTTTACAGCAGCTGTTCCATCCGACACATTGGGCTTCAACCTCGTTGTTTTTTTCGCAAACGGCGGAAACATCCTGGCTTCCGGATTTCTCCCGGGACGATACTGGGGAAGTAATAGTGTGTATCCTTTTCATTTTCCCGATTATTACTTCATTTCCAAATACTTTAAGATCGACAGTGTCGACCGGCAGATCAATTCCTTCATGTACCGTGCATATCCGGTTGCCGATGATTACGACACGCTCCGGGTGGATTCCCTGAAATCACTGATCCCCGAGTATCCCGGGGAGTTGTTGAATATCGAGGTCTTTGCCCCCACCTCGGAAGGACGTGTCATTTACCGGTTCGACTCTCATTATGATCCCGGAACAAACCAGGGAAAGATGCAGGATCGCCCGGTTGGAATAGAGTATATGGGTGAAGATTTTAAAACGATCCTTCTGAGTTTCCCTTTATACTATATGGATACCATGGATGCCCGGCACTTTCTTGCGTATGTACTGAAATATAAATTCGGCAATCCAACCGGTATCCCGGTTCCAGGATCTTCTGTCTTATCAGGGCTTCTGCCGAATTACCCGAATCCCTTCTCTGTTGAAACCACCATTCCGTTTATCCTGGATGAGCGGTCACAGGTTACGCTGACAATATACTCGGTTCAGGGAAAACCTGTGATGGAACTGGTTAACAATGAGCTCAGCCAGGGGATTTACCATATTAAATTCTCCTCAGGTCGTCTTCCGGCAGGACTCTACCAGGTGGTCCTGAAAACAGAACGTTCTTTAAATACACGGAAGATCGTGCTGATTAGATGATGAGGTAGTCTGGTGCACTCAAAGCCGGCTATCCTTTCGGATAGCCGGCTTTTTTATTCGAGGTAAAGATTTCAGGAGATTCTAGTAGAATGAAGGGCATTCCAGCGGGCCGTATCCCCCGCGTGTGCGGCCGCCGGGCACAAATCCCCCACGGCCCCCTCTTCCGCCTCCGCCACCTCCGCCGAAGAGGGACACACCGCCGAACTCAAGGACCAGGCTGATCTCGTGCGCTCCACCGGTTCCCTGCATGATCCCGGCAATCTGAAGGTCATAACTGTAAATGAACTTGAGGCTCATGTCTTCCATGAAAGAATAGCGGTAGCCGGCAAGCAGGGCAATGGAGTTATTCACATCCCCGGTCATGGTAGTTTTATACCATCCTCCAAGGTAGATATTGAATTTCAACAGATTCATTCCGATCTCCAGCATGTTCATGCTGGCCTGGCTCTGGAACACGAATCCAGGGTTCAGCATTAGGGGATCCCCTGCATTCCCGTACAGGCTTGAAGCGGATCCGTACCCGGTAGTAAAAATAGCATCCCCATGGATAACCCATTTCCGGGGGTACTGGGAACTGCCATTGGTCAGATAGGAAACATCAGGCTTAAAAATGTGATCTACGGCAAATCCCAGAGTGCCGTTGATGTTCCCTGTTTCATTGGAGAACTGGAGGATCCCTCCCGCCGCGAAGTCAGCCACGCTCCGTGTGTTGGCGTCAGGCGGGATGAAAGAAGTCTGGTAAATAGGTCCGTATTTCGGATCGAGCTGGTCGGAGAAGACCAGGTCATCCCAGTTCACCTTGCGCTGAAGAAGAGCGGCCTTAACCCCGACCTGTGCAGCCATGAAACTGGCGATCCTGATCCTCACACTAACCGTGATCGCTGCGGTCAGGGTGTTGATCAGGCCTGCACCGGGAGAATCGGAATTGATCATGAGGCCTATCCCTCCTGCACCCGGCAGGTTCCTGTCACCCAGGTCGGCTGAGAAGTAGTAGGATTTAAAATCGATTGGCAACGCCGGCCACTGGTCCCGGAAAAGGAATCTGGCCCGGAGCCCTGTGTTGATCCCTGTAAATGCAGGATTGAAATAGAGCGGAGCACTGAAGAACTGCGAGTAGTTCACGTCCTGACCCTGTCCTGACCGGAAGATACCGAGGATTCCCAGCACGACAAGGAGCGGATATATGATAACCTTTTTCATCGAAGGATGTTTTAGCAGATTAACGAATCAAGGTGACCGTTCCCATGGTTGAGGCTTCTCCCTTGCCGATTTCGGATCCGTTCCAGGGGGAATTATCCACAAAGGTGGCACTGACCTTCCACATATAATTGCCCTGAGGCATCAACTCCCCGTCAAAGGTTCCATCCCAGCCTTCCTCCGGCCGGCCGTCAGGATCCAGGAGAGATGATTCCCACAGGATATGCCCCCATGTATCAAATACCTGGATATGATAGCTCTTGAGATTGATGCCAACCGGTTTGAACAATCTTACGGCCAGATTGTTGCTGCTTGGAGCAAAAGCATTGGGAATATAAAGCCCCTTGAACAGGAGAGAATATTCATAGAAGGTGGTGTCGGTACATCCGAATTCGTTGAACGAGATCAGCTCGATCATGTAGTTCCCGTCTTCGGTGTATGTGATGATCGGATTCTCCTCCACGGAAGACTGCCCGTTCCCGAAGTTCCAGACAAAGGCGTTTGCATCTTCCGAGGAGAGATTCTGCATCTGAAGTTTTCCGTTCATCCCGTCGATATATTCCAGGATCGTGAACGCGCTCAGCGGGGTTGGATTGACAATCACCAGCGAGTCCACTGTATCCCTGCACCCGTTGTAATCCCGTACGATCAGGCGCACGATGTAGGTCCCGGTAGAGTCGTAAATGTATTCCGGATTCTGCAGGTTGGAAGTATCTGTCGTAATGCCAGTGACACCGAAATTCCAGTGCCAGAAACCAATGGCCGTATCGGATGCCGTGGAGAGATCGGTGAAATAGGTGGGATTATCCAGGCAGGCGATATTGTTGTCGTAGGCGGCCACCGGGATGTCGAACACCCGGGTTGGTTTGGTGAGCGAATCGGTACAACCCCACTGGTTGGCAACGATCATGGTCACATCATACCATCCGGGATTGAGATACTTGTGCGAGGGATCCTCCAGTGTGGAGGTATCTGCTGTTCCGGATGCCGGTTCGCCGAACCTCCAGTACCAGGAGGTATTTGGCTCCCCGAAGGTGACCGATGTATCGAGAAAGAGCGTAGTCTGGTTGAAGCAGACAGCGAGGTTGGAGAAATAAGGCTCCGGTGTGGCTTTTACCCTGACCAGTAACAAGGTGCTGTCACTGAACGACACCCCGCTGACAATGGCGTTGATCACCAGTTTCACGATGAAATTCCCCGGATTGGCAAAGGTGTGGGAGATGGAGGGAGAATATGTAAAATAGGTGGTGTCCAGTCCGTCTCCAAAGGTCCATTTCCACAAGGATATTTTATCCACGGGGAAGGAGCTGTCGCCGAAGATCACCGGGTTGCGGGCGCAAACCAGGGTATCGGTGATAAAGACCGCGTTGATGCACGGATAGCGTTCCACGCTTTCGCTGATGGAATCCACACAACCGTTGGAATTGGTCACGATCAGGGTCACCAGGTAGGTGCCCAGGTTCGGATAGATATGGGTGGTGTTTCCGGGGCCCGGGGCGGTGATGATCACCGGGGCCGATCCGTCCCCGAAATGCCATTCCCAGCTGGCTATGGAACCGGAGCCCGATAGGCTCAGATCGGTAAACGACACCAGGCTGTCGCATGGCTGGGTGACGTATGTGAAACCGGGTTGCGGGAGTTCATACACCATGACATCACGGTAGACGCTATCCACACAGTTATCTGTATTCCAGGCTTTCAGCTTGACCACGTGAGGTCCGGGATTGGTGAACACATGCGTCGGGTTGTACAGATAGGAGGTGTTATTGGGTCCTGATGCCGGATCCCCGAAGTTCCACACCACCGAGAACAGGGAGTCTCCCGGGGCCAGGTTCTGTGGCTGGAAGTGCATGGGATATCCGTAACATACTGAGTCGTGATTGAACGTGAAGGAAAATCCCGGCTTCACATACACGCTGTCGATGATCGTATCGATGCACCCGTAATTGTCGGTCACGATCAGGGTGACTGCAAAGGTGGTGTCATCCTGCGAAAACACATGCACCGGGTTGGGGATGGTGCTCGTGTACCCCGGTTCAAAGATCCACAGCCGTTCGGTGATCGTGGAGCCCGCTCCGAGGGACTGATCCTGGAAGTTCACCTGTGCTTCCGGGCAGAAGAAATTGATGTAGGTGAAAGCAGCGGTTGGGTTGTTCCGGACCAGGACCGGCATGATGACCGAGTCGGAGCAGTTCAGCAGGTTGGTCACAATAAGCTTCACGTCATAGGTGCCGGCGGCCGTGTATGTATAAACCGGATTCTGTACGGTGGAAGTCCCGGTGCCGTCCCCGAAATCCCAGAACCAGGAGGTGATGGTGCTCCCGGTGGCGATGGAGAGGTCGGTAAACTGGGTGGGGCTGCCAAGGCACGCGGCCGAATAGGAGAACATTGCCGTGGGCTTGGGGTTGACCGTGATCTGCATCGTTGTGTCATCGATGCAGCCGAGCGAATTGGTGACCTGCAGGTTGACGCTGTAGGTTGAGATATTCGTAAAGGTATGGGTCGGGTTCTGCAGGGTGGAAGTATTGTTGCTTCCGGAAGCCGGATCCCCGAAATTCCATAACCAGCCGACAACGGTACCGGTTCCGGTGGTGGAAGCATCGGTGAAGGTGGTGGGCAGGTTAAAGCAGGCCGTATCGGCCGAATACTGTGCCAGAGGAGCGTCATTGATGGTAACGGCAATGGTGGTCGAGTCGATACATCCGGTGATATTGGTCACCATCAGGTTCACATTGAATGTGCCGCCGGCTGAGAAGGCATGCGTGGGGTTCTGCATGGTAGAAGTATTGCTTGTCCCCGAAGCCGGATCCCCGAAGTTCCAGCTCCAGGCGATGATGGCGCCTCCTCCGTTCTGCTGCGAAAGGTCGGTGAACTGGAGACCTACCTGTGCACATCCTCCGGAAGTAAAGGAGAAATTGGCGACCGGGGCGTAGTGGATGACCACCTGATTGGTCTTGTCTTCCGTGCAGCCGTCGGAGTTTGTCACGGTAAGCGTGACCGTAAAGGTTCCTCCGTTCGTGTATGCATGGGATACATTGGGATTGGCAGGGAAGTTGATGGTCACCGGCGCGCTCCCGTCTCCAAAATTCCAGACCCAGGTCGTGATATATCCGTGCGGCGAGAAGGAAAGATCCGTGAAATTGATTGAATCCCCCTGGCAGGCAGGCGAGTTATAGCTGAATGCGGCGGTCAGGGCAGGATATACTATGACCTGCTTGGTGGTGTCTTTGGTGCATCCTGCCGAGGTGGTGACTGTGAGTTTGACGGTATAAGTAGCCGGGTTGGGATAGAGATGGGTGGGATTGGCTCCCGTGCCGGTGCCTCCGTCACCGAATTCCCAGAACCAGGCAGTGATGGAACCCGTCGAAGTGGTGGACTGGTCGGTGAACTGGGTTACATTGCCGAAACAGGCAGTATCGGCGGTGAAGTTGGCCACCGGCCGTGCGTTCACTGTCACGGCAATCACTACCGTGTCTTTACAGCCATTTACATTGGTGACAATCAGCCGCACATCGTATGTGCCGGCGCTGGTGAAACTGTGCGTGGGATTCTGCGCCGTGGAGTTGTTACTCATTCCCGACGGCGGGTCATCAAAATTCCATGCCCACTGAACGATCGTCCCCCCGCCGTTTGTCTGCGACAGGTCGGTGAACGGAACCAGGTTCTGGGCACAGGGAGATCCAGGGAATGTAAAGTTCGCCAACGGCCTGGGAAGAAGTGTCACCGTATGCTCAATGAAATCGGTGCAGCCACGGCTCGTAGTTACGGTCAGCCGGACGGTATAGGAGGTCGATGTCCCGGTATAGACATGCGTGGTGTTCGGGTTGGCCGGGAAGTTGATCGTCTGGGTATTCCCGTCACCGAAATTCCAGACCCAGGTGGCAATGTTATCAATATATCCGGGTACTGTAGTGGACTGGTTGGTAAAGGTCACCACGTCGCCGATGCAGTTCGGGTTGCTGAACGTAAAGGCAGGGATCGGCCTGGGGAACACCAACACGTTCTTTGAGGTGCTGTTCGAGCAACCGTTGGTGTTGGTGATCGACAGGGAAGCCGTGTAGGTTCCGTAGTTCGGATAGGTGTGTGTAGGAGAAGGCTGGGTGTTCACCGGCGATCCGTCGCCAAAATTCCAGGCCCAGGAGACGATTGAGAAGGCGTTGGGGACCGAGAGGTCGGTGAATGTGGTGGCCGAACCATGGCAGGCTGTATCGGCCGAGAAATTCGCCACCGGGAGCTGGTTCACCGTCACCGGTTTGACGATCGTGTCGGTACATCCGCTGGCATTGGTAACGATCAGCTGCACATCGTAGGTTCCGGCACTGGTAAAGCTATGGGATGGATTCTGCGCCGTAGAGAAATTGTTCAATCCAGAAGGAATATCATCGAAATTCCATGACCACCCTACAATGGTGCTGCCGCCGTTGACCTGCGACTGATCTGTAAAGGAAACCTGGGTCTGTTCACAGGCCGTGGCAGGGAAGGTGAAATTCGCCAGCGGGGAAGGGATGTTATTCACCACATGCTCTTTGTAATCGGAGCAACCCCTTGCTGTAATGACCGTCAGCCGCACGGTATAGGAAAGTGCCGGACCGGCAAAGACGTGGGTGGTGTTGGGATTGGCCGGGAAGTTGATCGTCTGGGTGTTGCCGTCGCCAAAATCCCAGATCCAGGTGACGATGTTATCCAGGTAACCGGGCACAGTGGTTGACAGGTTCGTGAACGAAACCGTGGCACCCAGGCAGCTCGGGGAGCTGAAGCTGAACTCCGGGATGGGCTTGGGATAGACCAGGACATTCCTGGAGACGCTGTGGGTACATCCGTTGGAGTTCACAATGGTAAGCGTGACCAGGTAGGTTCCGTAGGTGGCATAGGTATGTGTTGGGGAAGGCAGGATGTTCAGCGGAGTCCCGTCCCCGAAATCCCATGACCAGGATATGATCGAAGCCGCATTGGGAACCGACAGATCGGTAAAGGTGGTGGGATTTCCCTGGCAGACCGAATCGGCTGTGAAATCGGCAACCGGAAGCAGATTGACGGTTACTGTTTTCTGGATGGTGTCGTTGCAGTTGTTCGTGTTTGTCACCGTCAGGAGAACAGTATAGGTTCCGGCAGTGGAAAACGTATGACAGGGATTCTGCAGTGTGGAGAAGTTGTTCATGCCGGATGCCGGGTCTCCGAAATTCCAGGACCAGAAGGTGATCAGTCCGCCCCCGTTCTGTTGGCTGAGATCGGTAAAGCATATAGGCTGGTTCTGGCAGTTGGTCGAAGAGAAAGTAAAGTTGGCAATGGGTGCCGGGATCAGGTTTACGGTCTTATCGATAAACTGAGTGCAACTGTCATTGGACCAAACAGTGAGGCGAACGGTATAACTCGTGCTTATTCCGGCAAATGTGTGCCAGATATTCGGATTGCCGGGCAGGACGATGGTCTGCGTGGTCCCATCCCCGAAATCCCAGTGCCATTTGGCAATATAGCCGGTAAACCCGACCGGGATATACGACTGATCGGTGAACAGAACCGAATCGAACTGGCAGTTGGGGGAATTCCAGGTGAAGTTCGATACCGGCAATGGATTTACACGGACACCATGAGATACGGAATTCTGGCATCCATGCTGATCGGTCACCGTAAGAGTAGCCGTGTAGTTACCGGCTGCAGCATATAAATGTTGTGTGGTTATCGGATCTGTAGAAACAGGCGTGCCGTCCCCGAAGTTCCAGGCCCAGGAAACGATCGAATCCACCTGGGTGATGGTGGTATCTGCCACGAACGTCACCATCGAATTCAGGCAGGCTGTGTCGTGGGTGAATTCCACCGGCGGGGAAGGAAAGACATAGACCGGCTTGATGATTGTATCCCGGCAATCGTTGAAATTCACCACAATAAGCCGGACCCAATAGGTTGTGTTCCCGTTGGTGAATGTATGGACAGGATTCTGCAGGTTGGAAACATTGTTTGTTCCGGATCCCGGATCATCAAAATTCCAGTCCCATGTAATGATATTGCCCCCGCCGTTAGGAGTGGAGAGATCGGTAAAGGAAACGACCTGCTGATTGCAGGGGACGGTAAATATGAAGTTGGCGATCGGATTCGGCTTGATAACTACATCCGCAGAATAGTCATCCGTATATCCGCTGTTGTCGATCACCGTCAGGGTCACGGTAAAAGTGTCCACAACGGAATAGAGATGGCAGACGTTCGGACTGTTGGGGAAGTTAACAGTATCGTTGGGAGATCCGTCGCCGAAATTCCAGATCCAGGTGACAATATAGCCGAACGGGGGAGTGGGTACCGAGCTCAGGTCGGTGAAGCATACCGGTTGTCCGTCGCATACCGGTGAGGTTGATGCGAAGAATGCTACCGGGATGGAAGGTACGCTGATGACGTGAGTGACTTCGTTGGTGCAGCCAACGGTGTCACTGACACTCAGGGTTACCAGGAACGTTCCGGCGGCAGGGTAAATATGAACAGGATTGTGACCGTATCCCCATGAACCATCACCGAAGTTCCACAGGCACATGTTCCCGATCAGGTTCAGGTTGGTGATCGTACTGTCGATATGGAACTGTATCTCGTTGTTCTGGCTTCCGAAATGCCAGGTATATTCAACGGCCGGGGGATCGAACACGATCACATCTTTGACGATGGTGTCGGGGCAGCCGGTAGTATTCGTGGAAACCAGCATGACATGGAATGTGCCGGCACCCGTAAACACATGTGAAGGATTCTGGAGAGTGGAGGTGTTACCGTACGAACCCGGATCATCAAAGTCCCAGTAATACGAAGCGATCGGTGGACCGTTGTTGAGGATCGTGAGGTTGGTGAATGGAACCGTATCTCCCGTACAGGCGGCATCATAGCTGAAGTCGGCAATGGGAGAGGGATCCAGTGAGATATTTTGCGTGATGGAATCGCGGCAACCGATGCTGTTGATGACTGTCAGCCTGGCAGGATAGGGTCCGAGGTCCGGATATGTATATGTATAGTTCGGATTGCTGGGTGCATTGATAGTGACCGGGCTGCTGCCATCACCAAAATTCCATATCCAGGTTGTTATAGGCCGGCCGGCCGGATAAGTGGACAGGTCGGTGAAATTAACGGGATTGTTCAGGCAGGTTGGGGTACTGAACGAATACTGGGCATCGGGGACGGAAGCCAGGATGGTCACCTGGACGATCGTATCGTTCTTGCAATAACGCTCGTTGGTGATCTCCAGTCGTACATTAAATATCCCGGTGGTGGAGAATACATGCGTTGGATTTTGAAGCGTGCTGAGGTTGGCTGCCCCGGATCCGGGATCGTTGAAATTCCAGTCCCAGTGTATAATATTTCCGGTTCCCGGAGGAGTAGTTGAGGCCGTACTGTTAAATATGACCGGAGTATACTGGCAGACGGGCACATCAACCGTGAAACTGGGATGGGGAATAAACTGGTCGGGATTTACATAAACCGCATCAATGATGGTATCTTTATCAGCTGTCTGGTTTGTGACGACAAGGGTTACGGTATAGGTAGTATTAAACGGAGGCATGTATTGATGCACGGGATTTTGAAGGGTGGATGTTGCCCCGTCTCCAAAGGTCCAGTAATAGCTGACAATCGGGTTATTTGCATCTGCGACTG
>Ga0233425_10005707_pt1 | contig 19335 bp, 14 predicted proteins | sample Watercolumn_Towu_2_FD_181712 | JGI IMG/M metagenome (GOLD analysis project Ga0233425, IMG submission 181712) | Freshwater microbial communities from Lake Towuti, South Sulawesi, Indonesia - Watercolumn_Towuti2014_140_MG | ecosystem: Environmental > Aquatic > Freshwater > Lake | place... | reverse complement strand
ACCGCCAGGTCGGCCACCACAAGGATGCCCCCGTCGGCCAGCTTGGCGGAAAGCGCGCTGCGGAGGGCCTCTCGATACTTTTTCTTGGGCATGGCCGCGGCGTAACTGCGCGGCTTGGGACCGAACACCGTGCCACCATGGCGCCACACAGGCGAGCGGATCGAGCCGGCCCTGGCGCGCCCTGTGTGCTTCTGCTTCCAGGGCTTCTTGCCGGAGCCGCTGACTTCGCCGCGCCGCAGGGTTGAGGCAGTCCCCTGCCTGGCGCAGGCCCGCTGCATCACCACGGCCTCGTGTACGAGCCCTCCCTGCACTTCCGCTCCGAACAGCGAGTCCTGGAGCTCCACCGATCCCACTTTCCGCTTCTGGCTGTCCACCACATCCACGGTCGGCATGGCTCTAGCTCTTCTTTGACTTTCTGACGACCACGATCCCGCCGGTCGCCCCTGGCACCGCACCGCTCACGAACAGCAGGTTTTCGTCCGGACGGGCCTCCACCACTTGCAGCCGTTGAACGGTGACCTTCTCGCTGCCCATGTGGCCGGGGAGGGTTTTGCCCTTCCACACCCTCGAAGGAAAAGAGCTGCTTCCAATGGACCCCGGCGCGCGGTGGAACATGGAGCCGTGCGTTTCCGGCCCGCCGCGGTAGTGGTGGCGCTTCACCACGCCTTGATAGCCTTTCCCCTTCGAGGTGCCCTGTACATCCACCCACTCGCCTTTTTGGAACAGGTCCGCCTTGACGACCTGGCCGACCTGCGCCTCACCGAGTTTCTTGAACTCCCGCAAGTGGCGCGCAGCCGGAACTTGCTGCTTCTTCAGGTGTCCCAACTCGGCTTTTGTGAGCTTGCGCTCCGCCGCCTCACCGAACGTCACCTGGACCGCCTCGTAGCCGTGACGGTCACGGGTCTTGACCTGCGTCACCCGGCAGGGTCCCGCCTCGATCACCGTCACCGGGACCAGCCGTCCCTCTCCATCATAGACCTGGGTCATACCCAGTTTTTTCCCAAGCAATCCGTTCGTCATGTACCCACCACTGCCATAGTCATCAAGTCTGAAAGTCGAAAGTCATAAAGTCGGGACTTGCGGACTTTGAGACTTTCCGACTTTATGACTCGTTACAGCTTGATTTCCACATCCACACCTGCCGCCAAATTCAGCTTCATCAACGCATCCATCGTCTCAGGAGTGGGCTCCATGATGTCCAGCAATCGCTTGTGGGTCCTGATCTCAAACTGCTCACGGGATTTCTTATCCACGTGGGTCGAGCGCTGCACCGTGAACTTCTCGATCCTTGTCGGTAGCGGGATGGGGCCGGCTATCCTGGCCCCGCTCCGCCTGACCGTCTCCACAATCTCGGCCACCGACTGGTCGAGGACCCGATAATCGAACCCTTTCAGCCTGACCCTAATGCGCTGATCAACCTTCACTGTCACTACCTTTCCAGATGCAAGCAAGCAAGTTGCAAGCTGACACGTTCAGCTCGGGCTTATCTACTTGTCCACTTGGTTCTTGCTTCCTTGTCAGCTTCCTTCTACCTACGCCAGAATTTCCGTGACGACACCCGACCCCACCGTCTTGCCCCCCTCCCGCACCGCAAACCGCAGCCCCTGGTCCATCGCAATCGGGCTGATCAACTCCGCCGTCACCGACACGTTGTCCCCCGGCATCACCATCTCCACCCCCGGGTTCAACTGCATCACCCCCGTCACGTCCGTCGTCCGAAAATAAAACTGCGGCCGATACCCGTTGAAAAACGGCGTGTGCCGGCCCCCCTCCTCTTTGGTGAGCACGTAGATCTCCGCCTTGAACTTCGTGTGCGGCGTGATGCTCTTGGGCTTCGCCAACACCATCCCCCGCTCCACCTCTTCCTTCTTCGTCCCCCGCAGCAGCACTCCGATGTTGTCTCCCGCCTGCCCCTCATCCAGCACCTTGCGGAACATCTCCACCCCCGTCACCACCGTCGTCTGCGTCGGCCGTAACCCCACGATCTCCACCTCATCGCCCACCTTCACCACGCCCCGCTCGCACCGCCCCGTCACCACCGTGCCCCGCCCGCTGATCGTGAACACGTCCTCGATCGGCATCAAAAACGGCTTGTCGATCGGCCGCGCCGGCGTCGGAATGTACGTGTCCACCGCCTCCAGCAGCTTCAGGATCGCCGGCACCCCGATCGGGCTCTGGTCCCCCTCCATCGCCTTCGTCGCCGACCCCGTGATGATCGGAATCTTGTCCCCCGGAAACTCGTACTTGGTCAGCAGCTCCCGGACTTCCAGCTCCACCAGGTCCAGCAGCTCCTTGTCGTCCACCTTGTCCGCCTTGTTCAAGAACACCACGATGTAGGGCACCCCCACCTGCCGCGCCAGCAAGATGTGCTCCCGCGTCTGCGGCATCGGCCCGTCCGCCGCCGACACCACCAGGATCGCCCCGTCCATCTGCGCCGCCCCCGTGATCATGTTCTTGACGTAGTCCGCGTGCCCCGGACAATCCACGTGCGCGTAGTGCCGCTTGTCGCTCTCATACTCCACGTGGCTGATCGCGATCGTCAGAATCTTGGTCGCATCCCGCCGCCCCTGCGACTCGCTCGCCTTGGCCACCTCGTCGTAGCTGATGAACTTCGCCATCCCCCGGTCGCTGCACACCTTCGTCAGCGCCGAGGTGAGCGTCGTCTTTCCATGATCCACGTGCCCGATCGTCCCGATGTTCACGTGGGGCTTGCGCCGCTCAAATTTCGCCTTCGCCATAACGCCTCCTCAACAAGACGTCATTCGTCATCCGTCATTCGCTGGCAGCTCTGGCTTTTTCCCATCTTCACGAGTGACGAATAGCCAATGACGCTTCTCTTATTCTCCGCTATTCTCCGCGGTTCTTCGCGATGATCGCCTCGGCGATCTGCTTGGGCACCACCTCGTACCGCTCGAATTCCATGCTGTAGGTCGCGCGCCCCTGCGTGCGCGAGCGCAGGTCCGTCGCGTACCCGAACATCTCGCTCAGAGGCACCGCGGCCTCGATGGCCTGCGAACCTGCCCGCACTTTGATCCCGTGTACCTTGCCACGCCGCCCGTTGAGGTTGCCGATGACGTCGCCCATGAATTCCTGGGGGACCAGCACCTCCACCTTCATGATCGGCTCAAGCAAAACCGGATGGGCTTTCTTGCAGGCATCCGAAAACCCCATCGAACCGGCGATCTTGAAAGCCATTTCGTTTGAGTCGACGTCATGATAGGAGCCATCGATGACCGTAACCCGTACGTCACGCACCGGGTACCCGGCCAGGACCCCCGACTCCATCCGCTCCTTGACGCCCTTCTCGATGGCCGGAATGTATTCCTTCGGGATCGCACCCCCCACGATCTTGTTGACGAACTCGAACCCGACCCCCGGCTCGCTCGGCTCCACCGTCAACACGACGTGTCCGTACTGGCCGCGCCCGCCGGTCTGCTTGATATACTTTGCTTCCGCCTCGGCAGCTCCTCGGATGGTTTCCCGATAGGCCACCTCGGGCTTCCCGACGTTGGCCTCTACCTTGAACTCGCGGAGCAGCCGGTCCACGATAATTTCCAAGTGCAGCTCGCCCATTCCGGCAATGATGGTCTGCGCGGTCTCCTCATCCGTATGCACTCGAAACGAGGGGTCCTCCTGCGCCAACTTTTGCAGCGAGAAGCCCAGCTTTTCCTGATCCTGCTTGGTCTTGGGCTCGATGGCCATTGCAATGACCGGCTCCGGGAACTTCATGACTTCCAACAGCACGGGCTTCTTCTCCTCGCACAGGGTGTCGCCCGTCGTCGCCCCCTTGAGACCCACCGCTGCGGCGATGTCGCCGGCGTATACGATGTCAATGTCTTCGCGCTTGTTCGCGTGCATCTTCAGCAGTCGGCCCACGCGCTCCTTCGTGTCCTTGGTAATGTTATAGACGGAGGTTCCGGTCTTCAGCGTGCCGGAGTAGACCCGGAAATAGGTCAACTGCCCGGCAAACGGGTCGGTCATGATCTTGAAAGCCAGCGCGGCGAAGGGCTCGTCGTCGCTCACCTGCCGCTTGACCTCCTTGCCGGTCGCCGGATCGACTCCCATCACGGGCGGAATGTCCAGCGGCGAGGGCAGATAGTCCACGACCCCGTCCAGAAGCTGCTGCACGCCCTTGTTCTTGAACGCGGACCCGCAGAGCACCGGCGTCAGCTTCATCGCGATCGTACCGGCCCGGATGGCCCGCATGATCTCTTCTTCCGTGAGCGACTCCCCGTTCAGGTACCGCTCGAGCACCCGCTCGTCGTGCTCCGCCGCAGCCTCGATCATCCGCTCGCGGTAGCTTTTGGCCAACTCCAGCATGTCGGCCGGCACGTCCTCGATCTTGTACTTCGCGCCCAAGGACTCATCGTCATAGAGAAAGGCCTTCATCGTGACCAGGTCCACGGAACCCCGAAACTCCGCCTCCCGCCCGATCGGCAACTGGATCGGAACCGGATTGGCCCCCAGACGGTCCACGATAGACTTGACACCGGCATAGAAATCAGCCCCGACCCGGTCCATCTTGTTCATGAAGGCGATGCGGGGAACGCGATACTTATCCGCCTGGCGCCAGACCGTCTCCGACTGCGGTTCCACACCCTGGACCGAATCAAAGACCGCCACCGCTCCGTCCAGCACCCGCAGGGAGCGCTCGACCTCGATCGTGAAGTCCACATGGCCCGGCGTATCGATGATATTGATCCGGTGGTCGCGCCAGAAGCAGGTCGTCGCGGCGGCCGTGATGGTGATACCCCGTTCCCGCTCCTGTTCCATCCAGTCCATCGTGGCAGCGCCGTCGTGCACCTCGCCCATGCGGTGCGACACCCCGGTGTAATACAGGACGCGCTCCGTCGTGGTCGTCTTGCCGGCATCGATGTGAGCCATGATGCCGATATTTCTGGTGCGTTCCAGTGGAACTTGCCTGGCCAACTCACCCTCCAAAAACAACCGTGCTGCAGCGCCACGACGACGTCAGGCTACGGTGCGTGGCCCAACTGCAGCACAAGAATCTCTGGTTACCAGCGGTAGTGGGCAAAGGCCTTGTTGGCCTCCGCCATCCGGTGCGTGTCCTCCCGCTTCTTGACCGACGCTCCAGTATTGTTCGCCGCATCGAGCAACTCGCCGGCCAATTTCTCATCCATGCTCTTGCCGCCCCTGGCCTTGGCGTACTCCGCGATCCAGCGCAAGGCCAGGGTCATCCGACGCACCGGCCTGATCTCCACCGGCACCTGGTATGACGCCCCACCCACGCGGCGCGATTTCACCTCCACAACCGGCTTGACGTTGTCGATGGCCGCCTTGAACACTTTGAGCGGATCATTGCCCGTCTTTTGCTGGATCATCTCGAAGGCCCCGAAGCAGACCCGCTCCGCCGTGCTCTTCTTGCCCGCTTTCATCAGGATATTGACAAATTTCCCGACGAGCTTATCGCGGAAACGCGGATCGGGCTGAATTTCCCTCTGTCCAAAAATGCGTCGTCTTGGCATCGTCTCTCGTCTCTCGTCTTACGCTTCACGCTTCACGTTTCACACTTCACGCCTTATTTCGGCCGCTTAGCTCCATACTTCGACCGGCTCTGCTTGCGATTCGCCACCCCGACCGCGTCCAGCGCGCCCCGCACGATGTGGTACCGGACACCCGGAAGGTCTTTTACGCGGCCGCCGCGCACGAGCACGATCGAGTGCTCCTGCAGATTGTGGCCCTCTCCGGGAATGTACGAAGTCACTTCCATGCTGTTCGTCAAGCGCACCCGAGCCACCTTCCGCAACGCCGAGTTCGGCTTCTTGGGCGTCGTGGTGTAGACACGGATGCAGACCCCGCGCTTCTGCGGACAGCGCCGCAGGGCCGGGCTCTTCGTTTTCCATTTGGTCAGCGTGCGTCCATGTCGCACCAACTGATTAATGGTTGGCATTGCTCCTCCTCATGTGTCCCGTTCCGTCTGCCGCTCCTCACGTTCTCTTCAAGGGGCGACTAGGAAACCTACGGATTATAGTGAGCAAGATATCAACTGTCAAGGGTGTTCAGGCTGTCAATTTACTCGCCAGCCGCCTCGGCTTCCGCCCGCTGTCCCTCCTGCCCAATTCCCACCGGCTCGCTCGTCAACGCCGGCGGTGCTGCCTTCTTAGGGCTGATCACGAAGGTGTCGCGGTACGCCTCGAAGCCGGTGCCGGCCGGGATCAGCCGCCCTACGATCACGTTCTCCTTGAGCCCCAACAGCGCGTCCTCCTTGCCGTTGATGGCCGCCTCGGTCAAGACCCGCGTCGTTTCCTGGAAGGAGGCGGCCGAGACGAAGCTGTCGGTCGTCAGCGCGGCTTTCGTGATGCCGAGGAGCACCGGCTTGCCGAGCGCCGGACGTCCGCCCTTGGTCATCACCCGCTCGTTCTCGTCGTCGAAGGCAAACTTGCTGACCTGGCTGCCCGGCAGAAACTCGGTGTCGCCTGGGTCTTCGATCCTGACCTTCCGCAGCATCTGCCGCACGATGATCTCGATGTGTTTATCGTTGATCGAGACCCCTTGCAGCCGGTACACGTCCTGCACCTCATCCACGAGGTACTTCTGCAGTTCCTTGGGCCCCAAGACATCCAGGATGTCGTGCGGGTTGGCCGATCCGTCCATCAAGGGATCGCCGGCCCGGACCCAATCCCCTTCGTGCACGTTCACATGCTTGCCCTTCGGAATCAGATACTCCTTCACGTCCCCCATCTTGTTGTCAACCAACACTTTGCGCATGCCCTTGACGAACCCGCCGTAGGACACTTCGCCGTCGATCTCGCTGATGACCGCCTGCTCTTTGGGCTTCCTGGCTTCAAAGAGTTCGGCGACCCGCGGTAGACCGCCGGTGATGTCCTTCGTCTTGGTGGTCTCGCGGGGGATCTTGGCCAGCACGTCACCGGGGTGAACCGCTTGGCCCTTCTCCACGAAGATGTGCGCGCCCACCGGCAGCAGGTACCGGGCCGCGGCGGACACGTTCGACACCTTGGCGGTCTTTCCGCCCTCGTCCTTGATCGAGATGCGCGGCCGTAGCGTCGCGCCCGTATGCTCGATCACCACCTTGCGCGACAGACCCGTCACCTCGTCGAATTCGTCCTTCATGGTGACGCCTTCGACGATGTCCCCGTAAGCCACCTTGCCCCCGACCTCCGTCAAGATCAGGATCGAGTAAGGATCCCACTCGACCAGCTTCTGGCCTACCTCCACGCGCTCCCCGTCCTTGAGCTTGATCTTGGCTCCATACATCACCGGGTACTTCTCGCGTTCGCGACCGGTTTCGTCGTAGATCGCGATCTTCGCGTTGCGGTTCATCACAACCCACTCGCCTTCCTTATTCCGGACCGCGATTCCGCTGTTGTGGACGTCGGCGTTCTTCTTCGCATCGATGCTCAGGAACCGGATGGCGCCGGCATGCTTGGCCTCCAGCACCGTCTGCTCGACCACCTTGCTGGCGGTGCCGCCGATGTGGAACGTCCGCATCGTCAACTGAGTGCCCGGCTCGCCGATCGACTGAGCCGCGATCACGCCCACCGGCTCGCCCTTCTCGACCAGCTTGCCCCGCGACAGGTCGCGCCCGTAGCATTTGACGCACACGCCTCGCCTGGACTGACAGGTGAGCACCGACCGGATCTTCACCCGGTCCACGCCGGCCTCCACGACTCCTTTGGCGCGCTCTTCGTCGATCTCCTCGTCTGCCTTCACGATGATCTCGCCGGTCACCGGATCGCGGATGTCCTCGGCCGCCAGACGTCCCAGGATCCGCTCCTCGATGGGCTGAATGACCTCCCCGCCCTCAACCAGCGCGGCGACCATGATCCCGTCGTTCGTCCCGCAGTCTTCCTCGCTGATGATCATGTCCTGCGAGATGTCCACGAGCCGCCTGGTCAAGTAGCCGGAGTTGGCGGTCTTCAGGGCCGTATCAGCCAGCCCCTTGCGGGCTCCGTGCGTCGAGATGAAATACTGCAGCACGGTCAAGCCTTCGCGAAAGTTGGCCGTGATCGGCGTCTCGATGATCTCGCCGGAAGGCTTGGCCATCAATCCGCGCATCCCGCCCAACTGACGGATCTGCTGCGAGCTGCCGCGGGCCCCGGAATCCGCCATCATGAAAATGGGGTTGAAGGCCTCCGGCGCCTTCGGATCGCCGCCGGCGCCCAACTCCTTCATCATCTCGCCCGCCACCTGCTCGGTCACGTGGGCCCAGATGTCGATCACTTTGTTGTAGCGCTCACCGTTGGTGATGAGCCCCTCGCCGTACTGCTTCTCGATCTCGTTGACCTCCTTCTGGGCCTTGGAGATCAGCTCTTCCTTCTTGGTCGGAATGTGCATGTTGTCGATACAGATCGACACCCCGGCCTTGGTCGCATAGGTGAACCCGATGTCCTTGATCTTGTCCAACAGCGTGACGGTCTCACGGTGCCCGGCCTGGCGATAGACCGCGTCGATGAGCTTGGTCATTTCCTTCTTGGTCATGAGTTGGTTGGCGGAGGAGAACGGAATCGACGGCGGCAGGATTTCTCCCAGCAGCACCCGTCCGACCGTGGTTGAGACCAGGGAGCCGTTTACCCGGACTTTGATCCGCGCATGCTCTTCCACCTCGCGGGCATCGTAGGCGATCCGGACTTCTTCCGGTGAAGCAAAGATCTTCCCTTCGCCCCTGGCCCCGGCCCGCTCCTTGGTCAGCCAGTAGCAACCCAGAACCATGTCCTGCGAGGGCACGGCGATCGGCCTCCCGTTGGCCGGCGAGAGGACGTTGTTGATCGACATCATCAGCACCCGAGCCTCAACTTGCGCCTCGACGGACAACGGTACGTGGACCGCCATCTGGTCTCCGTCGAAATCGGCGTTGAACGCGGCGCACACCAAGGGATGCAGGCGAATGGCTTTGCCTTCCACCAGGATCGGATCGAAGGCCTGGATGCCGAGGCGGTGCAGGGTGGGCGCACGATTCAACAGGACCGGGTGCTCGCGGATCACCTCGTCCAGCACGTCCCACACCTCAGGCCGCTCCTTTTCGACCAGGCGCTTGGCACTCTTGATCGTGGTCGCCGCCCCGCGCTCCTCCAGCTTGTGGAAGATGAAGGGCTTGAACAGCTCCAGGGCCATCTTCTTCGGCAACCCGCACTGATGCAGGCGGAGTTCCGGCCCCACCACGATGACCGACCGGCCGGAGTAATCCACCCGCTTCCCGAGCAGATTCTGACGGAAGCGGCCCTGTTTGCCCTTGAGCATGTCGCTCAGCGATTTCAGGGGCCGCTTGTTGGGTCCCCGCATGGCCCGGCCGCGCCGCCCGTTGTCGAACAGCGCGTCCACCGCTTCCTGGAGCATCCGCATCTCATTGCGGATGATGACGCCCGGTGCTTTCAACTCCATGAGCCGCTTGAGGCGGTTGTTCCGGTTGATCACCCGTCGATAGAGGTCGTTGAGATCCGAGGTGGCGAAGCGTCCGCCGTCCAGCGGCACCAGTGGTCGGAGCTCCGGCGGCAGGACCGGGATCACATCCATGACCATCCACTCAGGCTTGTTGCCGGACTTTCGGAAGGCCTCGATGACCTTGAGCTGCTTCGCCAGTTTCTTCTTGACCGCGGCGGAAGTGGAGGTCTTCGATTTAGCGTGCAGGTCGTCCCATTTCTCGTTGATATCGATCTTCCGCAGCAGGTCCCGGATCGCCTCTGCTCCGATGCCGGCCTTGAACGCGCTCAGCCCGTGCTCCTCCTGCAGGCTGCGCAGCTTGTCCTCAGTCAGCAACTCCTTCTCGCGCAGCGACGTCTCGCCCGGATCGGTGACCACATAGCTTTCAAAGTAGAGGATCTTCTCCAGGTGCTTGAGGCTCATGTCCAGGAGCGTTCCGATGCGGCTGGGCACGCCTTTCAGGAACCAGATGTGCGCGACCGGGGCCGCCAACTCGATGTGCCCCATCCGCTCCCGGCGCACCTTGGACTGGATCACCTCGACGCCGCACTTGTCGCAGACGATACCGCGGTGCTTCATCCGCTTGTACTTGCCGCAGTTGCACTCCCAGTCTTTGATGGGCCCGAAGATCTTGGCGCAAAACAGCCCATCCTTCTCGGGCTTGAAGGAGCGATAGTTGATCGTCTCCGGTTTCTTCACCTCGCCGTAGGACCAGGATCGGATCTTGTCCGGCGAGGCGATCCGGATGCGCATGGCGTCAAACGACACGGAGTCGCGAGGCTTCTCAAACAGCGTGTAGATGCCTTCCAATTTGGCCTCCTCAGAAGTTTTGAGTTGTGAATGTTGAGTTTTTAGCTAACTGAAAACTAAAAACTGAGAACTCAAAACTGCCTACTTCTTCAGTCCTTGGCTTTAATCAGCTCGACGTCCAAGCCCAGACTCTGCAGCTCCTTGACCAGCACGTTGAACGACTCGGGCAGACCCGGTTCCAGGAAGTTTTCGCCCTTCACGATCGCCTCGTAGATCCGGGACCGGCCCGGGACATCGTCCGACTTCACGGTCAGAAATTCCTGGAGCGTGGACGCGGCGCCGTAGGCCTGCAAGGCCCAGACCTCCATCTCGCCCAGCCGCTGCCCACCGAACTGCGCCTTGCCGCCCAGCGGCTGCTGGGTGACGAGCGAATAGGGCCCGATCGAGCGGGCGTGAATCTTATCGTCCACCAGGTGGTGCAGCTTCAGCATGTACATGTAGCCGACCGTGACCGGGCTCCCGAAGGGCTCGCCGGTCCGTCCATCATAGACGGTGAACTGGCCGGTGGGTGTCAGCTTGGCCTTCTTCAACAGCTCCTTGATCTCTTTTTCCGAGGCCCCGTCGAAGACCGGGCTGGAAACCCGCAGGCCGAGGGCCCTGGCCGCCATGCCCAGGTGGGCTTCCAGGATCTGCCCGACGTTCATGCGCGACGGCACGCCCAGCGGGTTCAGGACGATCTCGACCGGCGTGCCGTCCGGCAGGTAAGGCATGTCCTCCTCCGGCAGAATCCGCGAGACCACGCCTTTGTTCCCGTGCCGGCCGGCCATCTTGTCTCCGACCGAGACCTTGCGCTTCATCGCGATGTAGACCTTCACCAGCTTGATGACGCCGGGCGGCAACTCATCGCCGCGCTTCAGGCGTCCGACTTTCTCGTCGTACAGGGTCTGGAGAATCTCGCTCTGGTCCTTGGCGAACCGCTCGATTTCCTCCAGGGCCTTCTGCTCGTCGGGATCGCTCAGGATGATGTGCCGGACATTGTCGTCGGACAATTTCTTGAGTATCTCGGCGGTCAGCTTCCCCTTCTTCTTGAGGATCACGTCGCCGCTTTCGGGGTCCATGAGGTCGCGCCCGACGACCTTCCCCAACAGCAGCTTGCGCATCTTTTTGTTCTTTTCCTCTTCGATGATGCGCAACTCGTCCTGATGATCCCGCTGCAGCTTGAGCACGTCGTCGCTCTCGATGCTCTTGGACCGTTCGTCCTTGTCCAGTCCCTTGCGGGAAAAGATCTTGACGTCGACCACGATCCCTTCCACCCCGGGGGGCACCTGCAGCGACGTGTCCTTCACGTCGCCGGCCTTCTCGCCAAAGATGGCGCGCAGCAGTTTCTCCTCCGGAGTCAACTGGGTTTCGCCCTTGGGCGTGACCTTCCCGACCAGGATGTCTCCCGGCTTGACCTCCGCCCCGATGCGGATGATGCCGCTTTCATCCAGGTTCCGGAGGGCTTCCTCGCCGATGTTCGGAATGTCGCGGGTGATGTCCTCCTTGCCCAGCTTGGTGTCGCGGGCCTCAACCTCGAACTCCTCGATGTGGATGGAGGTGAACGCGTCTTCCCGTACCAGCTTCTCGCTGATCAGGATGGCGTCTTCGAAATTGAACCCGCCCCAGGGCATGAACGCCACCAGTACGTTCCGTCCCAGCGCCAGCTCGCCCTGGTCGATGGCTGGTCCGTCGGCCAGCACCTGGCCCTTCTTGACCGGCTGCCCGACCCGCACCACCGGCTTCTGGGTAATGCAGGTGTTCTGGTTGGACCGTTGGAACTTGATCAGGTCATACACATCCAGCCCCACGTCGCGCTTGCGGCCCCCTTCTTCCTTCTTCCGGTGCTCCGCCCGCATGACGATCCGGGTGGCGTCGACGCTTTCAACGACCCCGCCCCGCTTTGCCTGAACGACGTAGCCGGAGTCCCGCGCCACCACCGCCTCCATGCCGGTGCCCACCAGGGGCGCCTCCGTGCTGATCAGGGGCACGGCCTGCCGTTGCATGTTCGAGCCCATCAGCGCGCGATTCGCGTCGTCATGTTCCAGAAAGGGCACCAGCGCCGTCGCGACGCTGACCACCTGTTTCGGAGACACGTCCATGTACTCAACCTTGTCCGGCGTCGCCGTGATGAAGTCGCCCCCGTACCTGGCGGAGACCGTTTCCGAGACCAGCCGGCCCGAGGTGTCCAGTTTCGAGTTGGCCTGCGCGATGATGTATTTTTCACCTTCGATGGCCGAGAGATACTCGATCTCATCAGTCACCCGCCCCTTGCGCACCCGGCGGTACGGGGCTTCGATGAACCCGAAATCGTTGATGCGCGCGTAGGTCGCCAGCGACGTGATCAACCCGATGTTCGGGCCTTCCGGCGTCTCGATCGGGCAGATGCGGCTGTAGTGCGAGGGGTGCACGTCGCGCACCTCGAACCCGGCCCGCTCCCTGGTCAAGCCACCCGGGCCCAGCGCGGACAGCCGGCGCTTGTGCGTGATCTCCGCCAGTGGGTTCGTTTGATCCATGAATTGGGAGAGCTGGCTGCTGCTGAAAAACTCCTTGATCGCCGCCACGACCGGCTTCGCGTTGATCAGGTCGTGCGGGAGCACGGTCTCCATGTCCAGCAGGTTCATTCGCTCCTTGATGCTGCGCTCCATCCTGGCGAGGCCGATGCGGAACTGGTTCTCCAGCAGCTCGCCCACCGACCGGACCCGCCGGTTCCCCAAATGGTCGATGTCGTCGATCTCGCCCTTGCCCATCTTGAGGTTCACCAGGTAGCGGATCACCTCCACGATGTCCTGCGGCACCAACGTCCGCTGCTCGAGCGGCAGGTCCAGGCCGAGCTTCTTGTTCAGCTTGAGCCGCCCGACCGGCGAAAGGTCGTAGCGCTTGGAACTGCTGAACAGGTTGTCGAAGAGCACGCGGGCCGTCTCGATCGAGGGCGTTTCGCCGGGCCTGAGACGCTTGTAGATCTCGACCATGGCCTCTTCCTTGGAACCGGTCCGCTCCATCTCGAGGGTGTCCAGGATCACCGGCGTCGCGGTCGCGGCATCCAGGTAGATCACCTTGAAACTCTCCACGTGGCTGTCGAGAATCTTTTCGATCGTCACCGGCGTGAGCTTGTGGTTCTTGTCGAGGATTTTCTCCTTGCTGACCGGATCCACCAGCTCGGTCAGCACGGCCCGACCGACTAATTCGGCGCTGCTGACGGGGATTTCTTTCACGCCCGCCGTTTTGATCCTGGCGATCAGCGCCTTGGTCAACTTGGCACCCTCGCGGACGATCGGCTCTTTACTGCCCTTCTCCGAGACCTCGATGGAACACTTGAGCCCGTGATGAATCTCCGGGTCCAGCTTGCGCAGGAGCTTGCCCTTGGCTACCCGAATCTCTTCCACCGGGTAGTACATCTTGAGCAGATCGTCGGTGGAAAACCCGAACGCTTTGAGGAGAATCGTGGCCGGCATCTTCCGGCGACGGTCGATCCGGACATAGAGGATGTCACGCGCATCGAACTCGAAGTCGAGCCAGGAGCCGCGATAGGGAATGATGCGGGCGGAATAGAGGACCTTGCCGCTCGCGTGCGTCCGTCCCTTGTCGTGCGTGAAAGAAGCGCCGGGCGACCGATGCAACTGGCTCACCACGACCCGCTCCGTCCCGTTCACGATGAACGTGCCCCGCTCGGTCATGAGCGGCAGCTCGCCGACGTAGACCTCCTGCTCGCGCACGTCGAGCACCTTCTTCTTGGGTCCCTTATCCTCCTTGTCAAAGACCACCAGCCGGACCCGCATCTTTAACGGCACGGCGAACGTCATCCCCTGCTCCAGACACTCCCGCACGTCGTACTTCGGCGTGCCCAGGGAATAACTCGAGAACTCCAGAATCGCCGTGTTGTTGTAGTCGGCGATCGGGAAGACGCCGGTCAGCGCCGCCTGGAGCCCCTTGTCCTCACGCCGGTCCGGCTCGCACTCCATCTGGAGAAACTGCTCGTAGGACCGCTTCTGAATTTCGATCAGGTCGGGGATATCAATGTTCGCACGGATCTTCGAAAAATCTTTCCGCTCGATCATCCCATTGCCGGTCGATTCGGACATGCCCTTCCCCCTCCTCGGTAGAAGAACGTCATTCGTCATTGGTCATTCGTTATTCGTTCTCGAAGAACGAGCTTCGGATGACAAGTGACGATTTACGGGCCTCTTACTTCACCTCGATCTTGGCGCCGCTCTCTTCCAGCTTCTTCTTCATGGTCTCGGCTTCTTCTTTGGTCACCCCGGTCTTCACGGGCTTAGGCGCGCCCTCCACCAGATCCTTGGCTTCCTTGAGGCCCAGGCTGGTGAGCTCACGCACCACCTTGATCACCTGGATCTTCTTGTCCGCCGCAGCGCTGGCCAGGATCACGTCGAACGACGTCTTTTCCTCTGCTGCGGCCGCCGCAGCCCCGCCGCCGGCCGGAGCGGCCGCCACGGCTACCGGCGCCGCTGCCGTCACACCGAACCGGGTCTCCAGACCCTTGACCAACTCCGACAGCTCCAGCACGGTCATGCTCTCGATCGCCTTGATAAATTCTTCCTGCGACAGTTTTCCTTCTGTTGCCGGCATGTCCCCTTCTCCTTTCTTCTTGTCTGAAATGGCTGCCATCACGCCCACCAGCTCCCGCACGAGGCCGCTCAGCGCAAAGACCAGGCCACGGGCCGGTCCCTGCATGGCCGAAAGGAGCATGGAGAGCAACACCGGTTTGGTCGGGAGCGCGGCTACGGCCGCCAACTGGACGGGCTTGAGCAGCTTGCCTTCCAGCACCCCGACCGTCATTTTCATCTTCTCGTCGCGCTTTTCCTTCCCGATGAAATCGCGCAGGATCTTAGTCGGGAGCACGGGATCGTCGTAGCCGATCATCAGGGCCATCGGCCCCTTGAAATGGGGTTTTGCATCGGCCAGCGAAGTCCCATCGACCGCCCGTGCGGCGAGCGTATTTTTGACGACCTTGAATTCTGCCTTGGCCCCCCGCAGCTGCTTGCGCAACTCAGTGACCTCGTTCACGGGCAGCCCGGAGCACTCGGTCATGATCGCGAGCCTGGCCCGCGCAAACTTCTCATGCAGCTCTGCAACCGCCGTGGCCTTTTCCTCTTTCTTCATGCTCGTCCCCTCAAGCGTGAATCGTTATTCGTTAACGCCGGCCCCGTCCCCGCGCTTCACGTTTCACGCTTCACGTTTCACGTCTCTCTTCAGCTCCACTGCTTGCTAATCGCCACGGTGTCCAGCTTGACGCCCGGCCCCATCGTGCTGGAGATCGTGGCGCTCTTCAGGTACCGGCCCTTGCAAGAGGCCGGCTTGGCTTTCATCACCGCTTCCAGGATCGCGTGGGCGTTCTCGTAGAGCTGCTGCTCATCGAACGACACCTTGCCGACCGGGACCTGGACGATTCCGGCCTTCTCGACCTTGTATTCCACCCGTCCCTTCCTGATCTCAGCGACGGCCTTCGCCACATCGAAGGTCACGGTTCCGGTCTTAGGGTTCGGCATCAGTCCGCGCGGACCCAGAACTTTTCCGAGCTTACCCACCGCTCCCATCAAGTCGGGAGTCGAGATGGCCTGGTCGAACTCCATCCACCCACCCTTGATCTTCTCCATCAACTCATCGGCTCCGACGTAATCCGCACCGGCCGCACGAGCTTCCTGTTCCTTCTCGCCCTTCGCGAAGACCAGCACCTTCACTTTCTTTCCCGTACCGTGCGGCAGGACCGACGTACCACGCACCATCTGGTCGGCCCGCTTGGGATCCACCCCCAGTCGAAGCGCCAAGTCCACCGACTCATCGAACTTCGCATAGGCAGCCTGCTTCACAAGCGCGACGGCTTCCTTCAACGCATGGACCCGAGGCTCCACTTTGGCCGTCGCATTCCTCATTTTCTTGCCCATAATCCGCTCCTTACCTCGCTCCCACACTCCTTACACTAACTCTGGATGACGATCCCCATGCTGCGCGCGGTCCCCTCGATGATATTCATCGCCCCCTCTACGTCCGCCGCGTTGAGATCGGCCATCTTCTTGGTCGCAATTTCCTTGAGCTGCGCCTTCGTGATCGTTCCCACCTTGTCCTTGTGGGGAACGCCGGACCCCTTGATGATTCCCGAGGCTTTTTTAAGGAGGTCGGACGCCGGCGGGGTCCGCGTGACGAAGGTGAAGGTCCGGTCTTTGAACACCGTGATCACGACCGGAATGATGCTGTCGCCCTCCTTCTGGGTCCTGGCATTGAACTGCTTGCAGAACTCCATGATGTTCACGCCGTGCTGACCCAACGAGGGGCCGACGGGGGGCGCCGGGTTGGCCTTCCCGGCAGGAATCTGCAGTTTGATATAGCCGGTAATCTCTTTCGCCATTGATCGCTCCTTCAAACAGCCAAGAAGCCTTCAGCAATCAGCTTTCAGCAAAGGCTCTCTTCCAAGCTGACGGCTGATAGCTGATGGCTTAAATCCTCTCTACTTGCAGAAACCCGAGCTCTACCGGCGTCGAGCGACCGAAGATGCTGACCAACACCTTGACCCGGCTGTGGTCCTGATCCACTTCATCCACGAGGCCGTTGAAGCCCAGGAAAGGACCGTCGATGATTCGGACGTTATCACCCTTGATGAAGCGGATCTGCTCGCGGGGCGCCGCCGTTCCCGTGTCCACCTGCTTCAACATGGATTGGGCTTCTTCCTCGGTCAAAGGAAGGGGCCTGATCCCTCCACCGATGAAGCCGGTGACCTTCGGAGTCTCTTTGATCATCTGCAGCGCACCGTCAGTGATCGGAGATTCCAGCTCCACAAGCACGTAGCCGGGGAAGAACTTGCGCTTCGACGTCCGGCGCTTGCCGTCCTTGATCTCAATCACATCCTCGGTGGGGACCAGTACCTGCCCGAGTTGCTCGACCAGCCCCATCTGATTGGCGCGCTCCACGATGCTGGCCTTCACCCGTCCCTCGAACCCGGCATAGGTGTGGATCACATACCAACTCTTGCTCATCGTCATTCCTCAAACACCAGCGTCATGAACAGGGGCCTTCCAGCGTCTCTCCACTCTCGCGCGACGCGCGGCCCTCACTCAAATGACCTTGCCGACCAGCCACACCAAGAACGAATCGGCCATGGAAAGAAAGATCGACATGATCAGACAGAAGACGATGACGACCATGGTAGAACCGAGCGTCTCAGCCTTTGACGGGAAGGACACTTTCTTGACCTCGGCCTTGACGTCGGTCACAAACTCACTCGTGGAGTGCCAGAGCTTCGTCAACATCGAACACTCTCCACCGGGTTAGCAGAGCACGCGAGGCCTGAACCCTATCGGACAGGAGCGGCCTGGCAGGGGCACCAGGAATCGAACCCGGACCTTCGGTTTTGGAGACCGACGTGCTAGCCGTTGAACACCATGCCCCTGTGTTCAGCTTTGAGTTACGAGTGGTGAATTTGAGTTCGAGCGACGAGGCCAGCAATTCAAACTCACCGCTCGAAACTACCTCACTTCTTTATGGGGCGTATGCTTCCGACAAGCAGGGCAATACTTGTTTCGTTCCAGACGGTCCGGATCGTTCTTCTTATTCTTCATCGTCGAATAGTTCCGTTCCTTGCAGACCGTGCACGCCATTGCGATGATGTCCCGCATCTTTCACTCCCGTCGAAGTTGACAAGCAAGCAAGTTGCAAGCTGACACGTTCAGCTCGGGCTTATCTACTTGTCCACTTGGTTCTTGCTTCCTTGTCAGCTTCCTTCTACCTACGCCAGAATTTCCGTGACGACACCCGACCCCACCGTCTTGCCCCCCTCCCGCACCGCAAACCGCAGCCCCTGGTCCATCGCAATCGGGCTGATCAACTCCGCCGTCACCGACACGTTGTCCCCCGGCATCACCATCTCCACCCCCGGGTTCAACTGCATCACCCCCGTCACGTCCGTCGTCCGAAAATAAAACTGCGGCCGATACCCGTTGAAAAACGGCGTGTGCCGGCCCCCCTCCTCTTTGGTGAGCACGTAGATCTCCGCCTTGAACTTCGTGTGCGGCGTGATGCTCTTGGGCTTCGCCAACACCATCCCCCGCTCCACCTCTTCCTTCTTCGTCCCCCGCAGCAGCACTCCGATGTTGTCTCCCGCCTGCCCCTCATCCAGCACCTTGCGGAACATCTCCACCCCCGTCACCACCGTCGTCTGCGTCGGCCGTAACCCCACGATCTCCACCTCATCGCCCACCTTCACCACGCCCCGCTCGCACCGCCCCGTCACCACCGTGCCCCGCCCGCTGATCGTGAACACGTCCTCGATCGGCATCAAAAACGGCTTGTCGATCGGCCGCGCCGGCGTCGGAATGTACGTGTCCACCGCCTCCAGCAGCTTCAGGATCGCCGGCACCCCGATCGGGCTCTGGTCCCCCTCCATCGCCTTCGTCGCCGACCCCGTGATGATCGGAATCTTGTCCCCCGGAAACTCGTACTTGGTCAGCAGCTCCCGGACTTCCAGCTCCACCAGGTCCAGCAGCTCCTTGTCGTCCACCTTGTCCGCCTTGTTCAAGAACACCACGATGTAGGGCACCCCCACCTGCCGCGCCAGCAAGATGTGCTCCCGCGTCTGCGGCATCGGCCCGTCCGCCGCCGACACCACCAGGATCGCCCCGTCCATCTGCGCCGCCCCCGTGATCATGTTCTTGACGTAGTCCGCGTGCCCCGGACAATCCACGTGCGCGTAGTGCCGCTTGTCGCTCTCATACTCCACGTGGCTGATCGCGATCGTCAGAATCTTGGTCGCATCCCGCCGCCCCTGCGACTCGCTCGCCTTGGCCACCTCGTCGTAGCTGATGAACTTCGCCATCCCCCGGTCGCTGCACACCTTCGTCAGCGCCGAGGTGAGCGTCGTCTTTCCATGATCCACGTGCCCGATCGTCCCGATGTTCACGTGGGGCTTGCGCCGCTCAAATTTCGCCTTCGCCATAATCCACCCCTTCGGTTATTGTGTCGTCACGATTGGAAAATGTTTGGGTTCCATTCCGCAGCAGAAGCATTCATGCCGCGACGGCCCAGCAAGCGTGGTATGGAGCCCACGACGCGGATTGAACGCGTGACCTCGTCCTTACCAAGGACGTGCTCTACCAACTGAGCTACGTGGGCGGTTTCGTCGTTCGTCCTCCGTGAAGCGTA
>Ga0233425_10005706_pt1 | contig 19348 bp, 13 predicted proteins | sample Watercolumn_Towu_2_FD_181712 | JGI IMG/M metagenome (GOLD analysis project Ga0233425, IMG submission 181712) | Freshwater microbial communities from Lake Towuti, South Sulawesi, Indonesia - Watercolumn_Towuti2014_140_MG | ecosystem: Environmental > Aquatic > Freshwater > Lake | place... | reverse complement strand
CGGAAGCGCCCCCAGTCCCGCCGCTCGCTCCGCCCGCGGAGCCGCCGCCGCCCGAGACGCCCCCGTCCTCGCCCGGCGCCAGCTCCTCGATCCCGAGCAGCGGCCCGCAACCGACGGAAGCCAGGAGCGCGATCAACGTCCGCCTCACGCCGCGAGCATAGCGCCTCCAGCGGCAGCGTCACATGCGCGTGTAGGGGCTGGTCTCCCGCACCGCTCCCGGCGATGTCCCGACGGACGGTTTCTTCTTCACCGGCAACGGCGGCGCGGTCGAGGGGGGAGGGTCTGGGGCGCTGGGCTGCGCTTCGCTCGCTGTGGCGCTGGGGGAAGAGGCCGGGCGGACCTTGGGGAGCGAGCCAGCCGCGGCACGCATCCGCTGAGTGCTCCCTGCGGGGGCAACGGAGAACGCAGCTACGAACACGCCCGCTACTACGGCTGCGAGCAGAAGGGCTCCCACGGCTACGAGAAGCGACGTCCGCGCGCGCGGGCGAGTCACCGAACCCGCGCCGGCGTTGCTCGAGAGCTGTGTGAGCGTCGCCTCGTCCGGGCGGTCCGCCAGCGACACCATCGCCACGTCCGTCGCAGAGGGCGGCGCTGGAGGCCGCAAGGAAGCAGTGACGGCCGAGCGCGAGCTGCCCTCGATCTTCGCTACGAGCGATGCCCGGCGGCTCAGGGCTTCTTCCGCCGTAGCCTCCACCCAGGCGCCGACCTGCGACGTCGAGGCGGGCGAGACCACGCTCTCCAGCGCGGACGCCAGGTGCTTCGCAGTGGCGAACCGCTTCTTGGGGTCCGACGACAGCGCGCGCAACACGATCTGGTTGAGCGCGGGTGGAAGGGTCGGCACATAGCGGGCCGGGGGTTCGAGCTGCTGGTCGAACACCTTGGCCAGCGTCTCCGCCTCGGTCGAGCCGGCGAACAAGCGACGTCCGGTGAGGAGCTCCCACAGCACTACCGCGGCGGCGTAGACATCCGTGGCTCGCGTGGCTTCTCCGCGGAGTTGCTCGGGCGCCATGTAGGCCAGCTTGCCTTTGAGCTGTCCCTCACGCGTCGTTTGCACACGCCCGACGGCCTTTGCCACGCCGAAGTCCACGACCCGCGCGATACCGTCCACGCCGACCAGGATGTTCTGCGGGCTCACGTCGCGGTGCACCAGGCACAGCGGATCCCCGCGCTCGTCGACCGCCTCGTGTGCTGCGTGAAGACCGTGGAGCACGCCGGTGATGATGCTGGTGGCGATGGGCGCCGGTACCTGGCGCTCGCCGCGCACCAGCCGCGCCAGGCTCTCCCCGCGCACGTATTCCATCACCAGCAGGAGCTCGCCGGACATGGCCACGACGTCGATGACGGGAACGACGTTCGGGTGGTGGATCCGCGCCGACAACCTCGCCTCGTCCAGGAACATGGAGACGAACTCGGGGTCTTCTGCGAGCTGACCGTGCAACCGTTTGATCGCCACGACGCGGGCGAACCCAACCGGTCCGACCAGCCTGCCCAGGTGGACGGTGGCCATCCCGCCCGAAGCGATCTTGTCGTGCAGGACGTACCGGCCCAGGACGAGCGGTTGTTGCTGCGCCTCCACCGCGCACGAGCATATCGCAGGGCCCCCGCACCGGCACCAAAGGCACCCGAACGCTCGTTCAAAACGCGCCCGCTAGCCAGAGCGCGCCGGCCCCGGCGCCAGCCGCAGTCCGGCTGCGCGCAGTCCCCGAGGGTGCGGCGATCCACAGGTACGCCCCGGCGCTCGCGGAGACGGCCCCGGCCATGAAGAGCCCCGTCGCGATCTGGGCCTTTCGCACCGCCTCGGCGGACTCCGACTGACGCGCGCTTCCGTCCTCGCCACGCGCGCTGTCGTACTGCTGCTTGGCGCTCCACGCATACGCGCCACTGAACGCAAGGGCACCTGCCCCCAAAACGGTCAACGCGATGCCCAGAGACCGCTGGGTCGTCCAGTAGCTCGGCTCGGAAACGGGCGCTCTGGCTACCTGCCGCGCCGGCTCGGCGTCGCTGGACGGCGGCTCTGCCGGCGCGGCGCCAGCGACAACCAGCGCCGGGATGTCGACATGCACGGTCCTGCCGGGCTCCCTAACGCGGACCTTCCGTGTCCAAGGCGCCACGTCGGGACCTTCGGCCTCGATGGTGTGGACGCCCGGGTCGACCGCGATCGCGGTCCCCCATGAGCGCCGGGGTACGCGCTGGCCGCCGACTTTGACGACCAACCCGTCGATCGGGACGGTGACGCGGATCGCGAGGCGGCACAGCTGCGGCTCCAAGGCCGCAAGGCGCCTGCGCGCCTCGCTGATCACTTCGGGTCGAGCGAAGCGACCAGGTCCGGCCGCCACCTCGGCCTCCGCGAAGACGGCGTGCGCGCTCGCGGTGCGGCCGAGCTTCTCGTAACAATCGGCAAGATTCAGAAGCACGCCCGCGCCCTCGTGCAGTCTTCGCGTCCGCTCGAGGACTTTGCAGGCGCGCTCGAAATTGCCCGACTCCATCAGTACGCGAGCTTCCCTGAACAACTCCTCGGCCCGAGCCTCGCCGACTGACTGTGCGCGACCTTCCACCGCCACGAAGACGACCGCAGCCAGCGACGCGAACAGGGCCGAGCTCCGTGTCATCCGCCCCATGATGCGTGGCCACGGCCCGATGGCAAGTATCTCCGAACGCCCTTGCCGCCCGCTCGCCAAGGATCGGTCACCCTGCCGGGCGGACACAATCGCAGGCGGTTCGACCACGCCGCTGCGCGCTCTCATCGCGGAATCACTGTCGACTCGGTGCCCAAGAAGACGTCGTCCACTGCGAAGTGGTCCTGCGGAGAGGTGCCCGGGTGGAACATCGTCGAGAAGGTCGACCGGGTCGATCCCGTCGGCGGCTCCGTCGCGCCCTTCGATCCTCTGCCCGACAAGACCTACGGACGGGGAGTCACCATGCAGAACGGATCGGTTGCCGTCGCCGCCGCCATCTGTGGCCCGAGCAACGTGCCGGCCTTCTACTTCCTGAAGGGCAAGCCGCCCGTGGTGAAGTGAGGTAGCACGATGGCAACTCTGCGTGTCGCCCGAGTACTTCGCGGTAGCCGCCAAGCATCAGGCTGCACGCGCGATCCTCGCCCCGATCACGGCGTCAGGCGTGCGCCCTAACTATTACCCGCTTGCAGCGTCCCATTGCGCTGGTGTTCCCGGCTGGCCATCGCCGAGGGGACGCGTGTAAATCCTACGCTCCAGCGCGGCGCCGATAGAGCCCTTGAACCCTAGCTGGGCGACACGTCCCAACATCATCCGCATGCAAGTCGGATCGCGACAACGTCAGCCCGACTACGCGACAGGAGGAAGCTCACCACCGCACAGCCGGCTCATCGCGCGCTCCACTTGCTCGAGCTGTGCCGCGAGCTCCGTGACGTGGGCGCCGAGCCCGTCCGGCCGCACGCGCTCGTGCTCGACCTCGCGCGCCAGCGTCTCCAGGGCGTGGGCGCCGACGTTGGACGCGGACCCCGCTATCACGTGCGCGACGCGGCGCAGCGCAGCGGCGTCGGCGAGCTCCGCCGCTCGCCCGAGGTCGCGCAGCCGTTCACGCATGTCCGCTACGAAGACCGCGCAGACGTCCGCGAGCACGGCTCCGTCGCCACCGCTCAGATCCCACAGCCGGCGCCGATCGAGGGCGTCGTCTTCGGGCTCCGCGCGGGCGGCCTTGGACGACCGAGGGGCTGGGTGTGCAACGATCCAGCGCTCGAGGGTCGCGCCCACCTCGGCCAGCGTGAAAGGCTTGGTCAGGTACTCATTCATCCCGGCGCGCAGGCACTTCTCGCGATCGCCCGGGACGGCGCTTGCCGTCAGCGCGATGATCGGGAGGCTGCTCCTGTCGTAGCCCAGCTCGCGGAGCCGCGCCGCGGTCGAGTAGCCGTCGAGCAGAGGCATCTGGCAGTCCATGATCACGGCGTCGAAGCTCTCGACGCCGAGCGCGTCGATGACCTCCAGGCCGTTCTTCGCGATCTCGACGCGATGGCCGAGGCGCTCCACCGTCTTCTTCAGGATGACCTGGGTGAAGACGTTGTCTTCGGCAATCAGTACCTTGCGCGTGGACAGCTCCCGGCTCGACGGGGCGGGCGCGCGGCTCGGCTTCATCACCTGGCTCGGGCGCGCCGGATCGACGCGCAATGTGAGGGAGAAGAGGGTGCCGATGCCCGGTTTGCTCTCCACCAGCACCGATCCACCCATCAGCTCGACCAGTTCGCGGGTGATGGCGAGGCCGAGGCCCGTCCCTCGGAGCTCGTGGCCCGGGCCCTGCGCATAGGCGTCGAACAGGCGAGGCAACGTGTCCTTGCCCATCCCGATCCCGGTGTCCTCCACGCGAATGCCGAGGAGCTGGCCCTGGGCACCGGCCCGCGAGGCGGTGATGCGCACCGCGCCGGCCTCTGTGTATTTCACCGCGTTCGACCCGACGTTCATCACGAGCTGGCGCAGCCGCGCCGGGTCGACCCGGGCCCAGCGTGGCAGTTCGGGGTCGATGCGGTGCTCGAACTCCAGGCCCTTGGCGCTCGCGAGGCTCTTCAGCGTGCCCGCGGCCTCGTCGAGCAGCGCCCACAGGTCGATGACCCGCGGCGACAGCACGAAGCGCCCGGCGCGGAGCTTCGAGTAGTCGAGCACATCGTCGATGAGCTGGAGCAGCATCTGACCGGCGTTGAAGATGGCCTCGAGGGACTCGCGCTGCTCCTCGCTGGCCTCGCCCGCGGCCAGGAGCTGGGCGGCGCCGAGCACCACGCCGAGCGGCGACCGCAGGTCGTGACTCATGCGCGCTAGGAAGGCGTCCCGTGCCGCGATGGCGGTCTCGCTAGCCGCGCGGGCCTCGCGAGCCGCTTCGGCTTCGAGGCGGATCTCGCTGACGTCCCGGAACAGCCAGACGTGCGTGTGCACGTTGCCGTCCTCCAGCGTCGGGATGTAGTCGCACAGGAGCTCACGCCCGTCCGCCAGGCGCACGGAGCGCACCGTGCCGGCCTCGCATCGGGTCACGAGCTCGCTGCCCCCCTGTGTGAGCGCCAAGGGATCCGCGAACGGCGAGCCCGCGCGCGAGACCAGCTCGAAGAAGCGCGAGCCGTAGAGATCGGCGGCGCCGATCTCGGGGCTCCAGAGTCGGCGAAACGCGCGATTGGCGAAGGCGATGCGCCGCTCGCCGTCCTCGCAAACCACGGGCGCGGGCAAGTGCTCGAGGATGTGCCGCTCCGACACGTCGGTCATGTTAGCCGTGGCTCGAGTACGCCGCGAGCTTGCGGTATAGCGTCGCGCGGGCGATGCCGAGAATGCGGGAGGCCTCCGTGATGTTGCCGCCGGTCTTGGCGATGGCACGCTCGATGGCGCGGCGCTCCAGCGTCGCAAGGTCGAAGACGTCGGGCAGGGAGGGCGCTGAGCGCCAGTCGGCATCCGGTGAGGGCACGACGTCGCTGTGCTTGCCGCGCCAGAGCTCCTGCGGCAGGTGCGCGAGCTCGATCTGCTCGCCGTCGCAGCACAGGAGCGCGCGGTGCAGGACGTTGCCCAGCTCGCGCACATTGCCGGGCCAGTCGTAGCTCGTCAGCGCCTCGAGGGCCTCGGGGCTCACGCTCGTGACCGTGCGCCGGGTGTCCGCGGCGAGCTTCCGCAAGAAGTGCGCCACTAGCTCCGGAACGTCACTCCTGCGCTCGCGCAGCGGCGGGACGTGGATGGGGAACACGACTAGGCGGTAGTAGAGGTCCTCGCGGAAAAGCCCCGCTGTGACCAGCTCGTCGAGCTTGCGATGGGTGGCGCAGATCACGCGCGCATCGATGGCAATGTCGGTGCGCCCGCCGACGCGCTGGATGGTGCGCTCCTGCAGCGCGCGGAGCAGCGCGGTCTGAGTGCTCGGGCTCATCTCCCCGACCTCGTCCAGGAATAGAGTCCCCCCGATCGCCTGCTCGAAACGCCCGCGGTGCTGCGACTGCGCGCCGGTAAACGCACCACGCTCGTGCCCGAACAGCTCCGAGGCTTGCAGGCTCTGCGGGATGGCTCCGCAGTTGACTGCGACGAAAGGACCGCCGCGGCGTTGCCCCGAGTCGTGGATGGCGCGGGCGACCAACTCCTTGCCGGTGCCGCTCTCGCCATACACGCAAACCGGCACGTCGCTGTCGAGCACGCGGCGAACTTGCTCGGTGACCCTTCGGAGCGAAGCGCTCGACCCAATGAGGGAGCCGAGTCCGCGCGTCCCGCGCAGCTCGGTCTCCAGCCGCCGTACCGAGAGAGCCAGGTGTCTGCGCTCGGCAGCGCGCCGGACCGAGCCGAGAAGCCGATCGCGGTCGAGCGGCTTGGTGACGTAGTCGTAGGCGCCCGCGCGCAGCGCGCCGACCGCGGACTCGACCTTCTGCGACGCCGTCACCATCACCACGGGCAGCTCCGAGTCGCGCTCGAGCAGCGTCTTCATCAGCTCGAGCCCGGAGGCCTCGCCCAAGGTCAGGTCGACGCAGGCCACGGCGAGGTCGTGGACCTCGGTGATGAGCAGGCCCTCCGGGCTGGCATGCTCAACAACCTCGTAGCCATCCGCACCCAGCCAGTGCTTGAGGATCCGCCGAGTGGTCGGGTCATCATCCACCACGGCAATGAGGCGCTTCGGGTCGGCGGCCACGCCCAAACGTGTATCACCCTGAGACACCTGAGGCACGTCACCTCCATTGAGAGCCGCTGAGTCCACGAGTTCTGTCTCACAAAGAGGCATAGTCCCAAGCACAGCAGGACGCATGCCAGCATCGGCGGCGACCTGCACGGCGGCTGCGGCTGCGGCCCTGGGGCTCGCGGACATGCTCGGCCTCGCGTGCGCCACTCGCCCGGCGGCGGTTAGCTCGAGCTGAACTACCGAACGCGCGTCTCGCCATGAGCCAGGTGCTGCAGCGACGACGCCCTTCGGTGTCTCAACTTGCGTCGATTCGTGCCGAAGGCAGGGATCGGAACGCTTGAAAAGCTCGGCATGAGCGTTGCACCGAATTCCGGACAGGTTGGTCTCTCATCGAATGGCTCTACGCACGCTGCTGATGGTCGCTGCCGTCGCCACGGCTCTGGCGTTGGCGTGCTCGCGCGAGCGGCCGCTACCGGCTGGCGGCAACTGGAGTTCGGAGGACGGCGGTAGCGGGAGTGGCGGCGGCGGTGGTGTGTTGCTCGGGCCCTGTGACGACGGCGACGAACGATCGTGCCACCAGGAAATCGCCAAGCAGGGCAGCATCGTCTGGTGCTACGAGGGCACGCAGAGCTGCAAGGACGGCAAGTGGGGAGCGTGTCAGGACGGCAGCGCGAGCGTCAAGAGCGTGGCGGCACCGCCCGGCGTCGGGCCCGGGTCTTCCGCGCAGGCGCAGTCGTCGCCGAGCTCCTGCGCCGGGGACCCATGCAACCCGTACTGCCAGAGCTACCAGGACGACCCAGACGCCGATCTGAAGATCGACGGCGGCGGCACGCCCATCTACACCTGGCAAGGCGGCAGCCTGAACGGGTTTCCGGTCGGGCTAGTGAAGAAGGGCCTTAAGGAGCCGTGTGGCTCGGCCTACGACTGCCAGTTCAACAGCCACTGCATCGAGCCGCTCACGGGCAGCAGCTGTGTTCACAGCAAGTGCCAGGTCGGAATCGCGCTCAGCGCGTCCTGTGACGCCTGCGTGGCGGACATCTGTGCTTCCAGCCCGAGCTGCTGCTCGGCTTCCTTCCCGGCGACCTTGGCGCACAGCCCGTGTGTCACCGGCGCGCCGCTCAAGAAGGGCATCGATAGCTGCGTCGATTCCATCTGCGCCGGCCAGCCCGGCTGCTGCAAGAAGCAGTCGAGCGGCGGCTGGTGGGGCCAGAGCTGCGTGAACGCTGTCGCCTCGACCTGCGGCAAGAGCTGCAGCGGCACCTGGGATCAGAGCTGCGTGAGCAAAGTGGCGAGCGTGTGCGGCGCGACCTGCGGCACGCCGGGGCCGTCGAGCTGCGCTCACAGCGTCTGCCAGGTGGGCGCCAAGCTCAGCATGAGCTGCAATCCCTGTGTCGCCGACATCTGCTCGGTGATTCCGAGCTGCTGCAGCAGCACCTGGAGCAGCACCTGCGTCAACGCGGTGGCCACCGAGTGCGGGCTCTCTTGTCCGGTCACCATGCAGTCGCCGCCGGCGGAGTCGGGAGAGTGCAAGCCGTGGCTGCCGGGCCAGACCGATCCCAGCTGCAATGGCGTCAACTTGACCGCGGGTCCGGCCTGCGACGGCAAGGTGCCCGTGTGCAACGTCGGCACCCAAGCGGCACCGGCGGGCGTCCGCGTGATTCACTTCCCGGCGAACTCGAGCCAGTACCCGAAGTGCGCGCCGGATCAGAGCCACCCGCAGATGAAGAGCTGCGGGCCGACGACGCAGCCGATCCCGCCCGGTCAGTGCGTGACGGTCGCCTGCCCCACGCTCACGACCGGCAACCGCGAGATCATGGTGAACCCGCCTGGGGTCGGACAGCTCGCCGAGTGCTCGTGCAAGGACAACTGGTCGCTTTACTCCAACAACACCCCCTGCGGGCCGCCGGCGTGTGCGGCCGACGTCGCCTCTGCCGCGGTCAAGAAGGTGAACATGCTGCTCACCGTAGACCGCTCGGGTTCCATGTCCGGCGGGAAGTGGACCGGAACAAAAGCCGCCCTCAACGCCTTCTTCGGCTCTCCGAACAGCGCGGGCTTGGGAGTCGCCCTCGAGTTCTGGTCCACCGGCGCGAGCGCCGCCACCGGCGACGGCTGCGGGAACAACTGCAGCGACGCGACGAACTGCTCGAACCCCATGGTGCCGCTCGGCACGCTGAGCGCGAGCGCGGCGCCCGCCGACGCCCAAGAGCAGGCGCTGAAGAACGGCCTCGCCATCATGACGCCCTCTGGCATGACGCCGACCTACCCGGCGCTGGAGGGTGCCCTGCTTTGGGCCTCGAACAACCTACAAACCGATCCAAACAACATCTACGTCGTCGTCCTGGTCACCGACGGCGACCCAACCCAGTGCCAAACCAACGTCACCGCCATCTCGGCTTTGGCCGCGAGCGCGTACCTGACCTACGGCGTGCGCACCTACGTGATTGGTATGCAGGGGGCGACCATCGCCAACCTGAACGCCATCTCCAACGCAGGCGGCACCGGTAACGCGCTGGTGATCAGCGGGACGAACTCGAACAGCGTGGAAACCCAGCTCGTGACCGCGCTCACGAACATCGCCAAGGAGAACGCGACCTGCAGCCTGGACTTGCCGGCCACGGGGCTGTTCGACCCGAACGACGTCACCGTGACGTTCGCTCCCTCGGCCGGCGGCACTGTCCTCCTGCCGCAACGTTGGGACCTCGCCGCTTGCGGCTCCACCGATGGTTGGTACTTCGACAACAACTCGGGGCCGACGAAGGTCCAGCTCTGCCCGAGCACCTGCACGAACGCGCAACTAGACCCGGGCGGTAAGATTTCGTTCAACGTGGGCTGTCCCAAGAACGCGAGCAGCATGACCCACGTGGAGCAGTACCAGGCGCTGTGCCCCAGCGGCACCAAGCCGGTTTGGGGGCTCCTCACCTGGAACGCCTCCACTCCCGGGAGCTCCAGCGTCGGCTTTCGCGCGCGAACGGCGCCGACCACCGGCAGCCTCGCGTCGGCGAGCTGGCACGACCTGGGCACCGCCCAGGCGAACCCGAACACCCAGAGCTGCGCGTTGGGTGGTCCGGCACCGTTCTGTCCGGTCGACGTCTACTCGAAGCTCGGATCGCCAGACCAGCAGCGCGAATGGCTCGAGCTCGAGATCACGCTCACCCCTGCCGGAGCCTCGAGCCCGATGGTGGACCAATGGAAGCTCTCTTACTCGTGCCCACCCGGCGAATAGGCTGGCTCTTGCCCCTCGCGCTCGCGAGCTGCGGGCGTGACGACGGTGGCTCGCACGCGCCGCCCTTCGCCTCTGGAGGCAGCGCGGGGACCGGCGCGGTCGGTGGCAGCGCGGGCCAGCAGGTGGGCGGCGGCGCGGGGGCAGGGGGCAGCGCGGGTCAGGCCGGCGCGACCAGCGGCGGCACAGCAGGAAGCTGCGGCAATGGCAAGGTCGACGCCGCCGAGCAGTGCGACGGCAAGGACCTCGCCGGCAACGACTGCAAGGCGCTCGGGTACGACGGCGGCACGCTGGGCTGCGCGCCGGGCTGCTTCTTCGACGAAGCGGGCTGCATCGGCGCCGAGAAGTGCGCGGACGGCCTCGACAACGATCAGGACGGGAAGGTCGACTGCGACGACGCCGACTGCCAGGCGAGCTGCTCCGACGCCTGCTCGGCCCCGCTCGCCGTCGCCGACCCGGGCACGACCAGCGGCACCACCGCCGGCCACGCGTCGAAGCTCCACGCCAGCTGCTCCGGCAACCCGAGCGGCGGTGAGGTGGTGTACACTTTCACGCCCAACACCACCGGCGTTGTCGATGCCTGGCTCACCAGCAACAAGCCACTGACGCTGTCGCTTCGCTCGGTCTGCACCTCGGCGAGCAGCGAGCTCGCATGCGCGGTCGAACGCGTGAAGACGCAGGTGACTGCCGGACAGCCGCTGTTCGTCGTGATCGAGGGGCACGACGCCGGGGACTCGGGCGCGTTCGTGCTCTCGATGTCGAGCCGCGCGGTGAGCTGCGGCGACGCTCACCGGGACGACCCCGAAGCGTGCGACGACGGCAACACGGTATCGGGTGACGGCTGCAGCGCCAGCTGCGTGGTGGAGCCGACCGAGTCGGAGCCGAACGCGTCGAGCGCACAGGCCTCGTCTTACTCGGCGCCCTACTTCGGGGAGATCGCGCCCTCCGGCGACGAGGATTGGGTGAAGATCAGCGTGTCGCCCTCGCAGGCGCCCAGCTCGCTCGTCGCCGACACCTTCGATCTGGGCGACGGGGCCTGCTCCAAGCTCGAGCTCGACAGCGAGATCGCGCTCATCGGGTCGGATGGAACCACCGTGCTGGCCAGCGACGACGACAGCGGAGTCGGCGGCTGCGCCCATCTGGTGGCGACCGGTCTCGGAGCGGGCAGCTACTTCCTGAGGGTGCGCGCTTCGAGCCAGGGCATCACGCCGGTCTTCCCCTACCGGCTCGCGGTCGCGCTCGACAAGCAGTGAGTGCAGCTATTCTGGGAAGTACTTCTTCCAGAGCGCTTCTTCATCGCCGCACTCGGTCCAGGTTCCTCCCGCACACAGCCGCACACCCGTCCAGCAGCTCTGGATGCCATCGTGGGTCGGCAAGTCGAACTTGCAGCTCTTCACGTCGCCGTCCTCGCAGGGAGCCGGCGGCACGACGCTCGACGCTGCCGGTGTCGGGTCGGGCGCATCGGAGCCCTGGTAGGGCGGCGGGCGACCCTCGCCCCCCGAACAAGCGAGGGCAAGGACAGTCGAGGCGAGCGAGAGGGCGAGCGATTTCATCGTCTTCGATCGAGAGCAGGCCGCGTGCCAACCTCCGGTGCCGCGACAAATCCACAGACCGCGAACGCCATCGTCTCGTGCCGCGACGCTGCGGCGGCCCAAGCGTCCCGATCATGAACACGCCGGTGCCCGGCGCGGGCTTGCGCGGCGCCTTGCTCTCACAGACGACGCCCGCTTCCGTCCGCTACTTTTCAACCCCGCGCTCTGCATCGTCACGCCGCGGGACGAGCCCTGTCGTGCAGGACGTATCGGCCCAGCGCCAGAGCAGCCGAGGCAGAGCAGCGTGAGCGACGCGCTCATCGCGCCACAAGGGAGCTTCGACATGGCAGGCCCGCCAGCAAGAAGGGAGCCGGCGGGACGGTCCACGAGTCTTGTCTCCGCTGAAGTCTGCAGCCTGAGGGGCTCGCGCGGCAGGAAGCTGGGCCCTTTCGGGGTTCCTCGCCCATATTCCGCTCCGTGTCCCGACGGGCCCTCCTCGCGCTGATCGCCTTGCCGGCGTGCGGCCGCGCGCCTGCGCCGCCCGACGCGGGGCCCGCGACTCCTCCGCCCGCGCCGTCCGCCGCTGAGCGCACCGAGCACGAGGAAGCTCCGGCGAGCGCCAGCGTGGTGGACCCGCCGCCCCGCATCGGCGCGCTCTCGTCGCGCGTCTTCGTGCGGCAGAGCCCGCGCACCACCAGCCCCGAGATCGGTGTGTTGCACGTCGGCGCGGTGGTTCCGCTGCGCGATCGCGAGGCCGCGGGCAGCGACGACTGCTCGGGTGGCTGGTATCCGGTCGAGCCCGAGGGCTACGTGTGCCGCGACTCGAGCACCACGCTCGACGCGGACGCCCACCCGCTGCTCCAGGCGAAGCGCGCGCACCACGGCGACTTCGACAGCGCCGCGCCGTTCCGCTGGAGCACTTCGAGAGAAGGCCTGCTCTACCGCAAGCTCCCCGACGCGGAGGAGCAGCGCAAGACCGAGTTCGAGCTCGACCGCCACCTCGCGAACGTGGAAAAGCTCCGCCAGCTGCGCGCGAAAGGCCAGGAGGCCGTGCGAGTCCCGCGCGCGTTGCGCGAGGTCGACGTCCGCGCCGCCAGCACGGAGGCGCCGGCGGTCGTCGCTGGTGGTGAGCTCTCGCCCTGGTCGCTGGCCAACGCGCCCCACGAGACTCGCCCCTTCGCCAAGTGGATCCCCGGCAAGTCGGCCATCGCTTGGACCGACGAGTTCGTCGCGGGCGGGCGCACCTGGGTGTTGACCGAGGAGCTCTTGGTGGCGCCCAAGGACAAGCTCGTGCCCCTCGAGCCTTCCCCCTTCGCCGGGGTGATGATCGACGGTGAGCAGGTCCGCCTTCCCCTTGCCTTCGTCCGTCACGAGGACAAGCCCAAGTTCCGCTTCATCGCGACCGCCGCCGACCTGACGCCGGTGAGCTTCGAGGACGAAGCGCCGCTCGAGGAGCAGAGCGAGGACGATCCCGATCCGCTCGCCGGCTTCCGCGAGGACCGCTCGCCCGGAGAGCTGGTCGCGACCGGGGAGAGCTGGTCGCGCCTCGCCTGGGTCGGGCTCACCGGGCGCTACCGCAAGGAGCGCCGCGGACGCTGGGTCGAGACCAGCGACGGCCACTGGATGCGCGAGCACGACGCCACCCTGGTCGAAGAGCGCCCGCCCAGAGGCTTCGCGCTGGCCGACGGCGAGAAGTGGATCGACGTCAGCATCTTCAAGGGCACTCTGGTCGCCTACGAGGGCGAGCGCGCCATCTTCGCCACACTGATTTCACCAGGCGCCAACGGCTACAAGCGGCAAGACGGACAGCGCGCCAAGTTCACCACGCCCACCGGCACCTTCCGCATCGAGTGGAAGCACCGCTCGACGACCATGACGCCGGATCCCGAGCGGAAGGGTTACTCCCTCGCCGAGGTCCCCTACACGCAGTTCTTCCACATGCCCTTCGCTCTCCACGCCGCCTACTGGCACGACCGCTTCGGCGAGCCGAAGAGCGGCGGCTGCGTGAACCTCTCGCTCCGCGACGCGAAGTGGCTGTTCGAGTGGACGGAGCCCAGCGTGCCCGAGACCTGGCACGGCGTGCGCTCGGGGGACGGGCGCGGCGCCGGCACGTGGGTCAGGGTGAGGTAGCCTGCGCCGCGTCGGCGGTGTGACCCGAGCTTCCGCGTCAAGGACGGGCTACCCTCGCGCCTCGGACCGGAGGCGACGATGCGACTGTCCTTGAATGGAACCGAGATCTTCTTCGACGTCGAAGGGGCGCGCGCTCCGACGGCGCCGGGCGGACCTCGCCGCGTCGGCGCGTCGAGCACGATGAACGATTGTGCGTCGACAGGAGCCGAACGCCGTGCGATCTTGATGGGGTCGTGAACATGGCGGGTCGCTGGATTGCCGTACTTGCCGCCTTGCTGAGCGGGACCACTTCCTGCAGCAGCACCAGCACGAACGAGCCCAACAGCACCGGAGGGAACAGTGCCGGCGGCACCGCGGGGGCGAGCACTGGGGGTGGCAGCTCCGGCGGCGCGGGGGGCTCGACGAGCGGCGGCGCGGGGGGCTCGACGAGCGGCGGCGCGGGGGGCGGAGGCGGCGCCTGTTCCAAGTGCTACGACGCCCTCTACTCCTGCGAGCAGCCATGCCCGGGCACGAGCAAGGACCTGTACGACAAGGTGATCGATTGCGTGTGCGGACCCCAGGGCAAGTGCAAGGGCGTCTGCGACGCGAACGAATGCAACTTCCCGTGCAGCGTCAAGACGGGAGGCGCCTGCGACAACTGTGTCTTCAGCGAGTGTGGCACGCCGGCCGCCGTGTGCGAGAGCGACAAGAGCTGACCGGAGCCAGCCCGCCCGTTGCCAAGACCAAGACGTCTTGGCGATCGTCGAGGCCATGCGCGACGCCGCGGAGGCGCTGAGCCGGGACGCCGACCAGCCGGCGTACCGCTGACTGGATGCGAATAGTGAACGACGACGTCTCCGAGCGCCCCGCCCACTTCGGCATCACCTTCGCGGTGATGCTGCTGGGGATCCCCGTGTTCCTCCTCGGCGCAGCGATCTTGCGCAACGCCGTCGTCGAGGGCCCGCACGCGAAGCGCTCCTTCGTGGACGCCTTGTTGAAGAGCGACAGCTACCTCGCGTTCCTGGGACTCTTCGTGCTGCTCGCCTACTATCCGGTCCTGGCTCGGAAGCGAGGGCTGTTGCTCTGGCCGTACCTGGCCTTCCTCGCCGGCTCGCTGATGTTCTTCGGGCCGATGCTGTATTGGGCTTGGTGGCACGGGCAGCTGCCGTGACGCGGCCGGCGTATCTGGGTCACTAGTCGCTGCCAACCCCCGGGTGGCACCGACAACCCGCGCTTGGCGCCGCCGCGCCCTCAAGACCGCGAAAACGCGCGCTCGGGTCGCGGGCTCGTTCATTGCACGCGGGCGCGCGATGTCCCGCTGCTTGCCCTTGGCCGCCCTGGCTTCCCTGGCCCTGTCCCTCGGCGCCTGCACCGACGACTACGAGGGCGAGAGCGCCGGAGCCGGTGAGCCCGTCGCGGAGAGCGCGGAGGAGGTGACCAAGGTCTGCGGGGCCGATCGCTACACCGGCCCCCAGGGTGCAGACGTCTCGAAGTACCAGGGCGACTTCAACTGGAAGGCCGCCGGCGTCGGGTTCGGCTTCGCGCGCGTCAGCGACGGCACGACCTACGTCGACAGCTGGTTCGAGGCGAACTGGCAGAAGATGAAGGACGCGGGCATCCTGCGCGGCGCCTACCAGTACTTCAGGCCCGGCCAGAGCGTGACCGCGCAGGCCGACATGGTGGTGAAGAAGGTGGGCAAGCTCGGGCCCGGCGACCTGCCCTGCGTGATCGACGTCGAGGCGTCAGACGGGCAGTCAGCCGCGACCATCGCGTCGAAGGTGCAGTCCTGGCTCGACATCGTCGAGCAGGGCACCGGCAAGCGCCCTATCATCTACACGGGCCCGTACTTCTGGCAGGACAAGGTCGGCTCGACGGCGTTCGGCAAGTACCCGCTCTGGATCGCTCACTACGGCACGACCTGCCCGCTCATCCCGGCTGGCTGGAGCAAGTGGACCTTCTGGCAGTACTGCGACGGGAACACACAGTATTGCAGCAACGGCAAGGGCTGGGACCGCGACGTCTTCAACGGCACGAACGCCGAGCTCCAGGCCTTCGCGGGCGGCACGTCGGCGCCGTTCTACGGCGCGACCTTCGTCGAGCAGTCCTTCCCGCTGGCGGCGACCGCCCTCGAGATGAAGGCCGGGGAGACGCTCCCGGCCTTCATCACGCTGAAGAACAGCGGCACCGCGCCCTGGGACTCGAACACCCGCCTGGGCACGACGGAGCCCCGCGATCGCTCGAGCCCGTTCGCGGATTCGAGCTGGCTCGGACCGAACCGACCGGCGGCTGTGAGCGGGACCGTGGCGCCCGGGCAGAGCTACAAATTCGCCTTCGACCTGAAGGCGCCGACCGAGCCCGGCACGTACCACGAGCACTTCGGCGTGGTGCAAGAGGGCGTGACCTGGTTCAGCGATCAAGGCCAGGGGGGTCCACCCGACAACCAGCTCGAGGCGCAGATCACGGTGGTCGCTTCGGACGGGAGCGGCGGCGCGGCGGGTGCCGCGGGCAGCGCGGGGGCGGCGGGCGGCGGCGAAGCGGGCAGCGCGGGCTCCGGGGGCGCTGCCGGCTCGAGCGGCGGCAGCGTCGGCGTCGGCGGTGCCAAGACCACCGCGGGCGGCGACGAAGAGGGCTGCGCGTGCCGCGCCGCGGGGAGATCGGTCGAGCGCTCTCCCCTCGCGTTGCTCTTCGCGCTCGGTTGGTGGCTGCGGCGCCGAAGCGCTCGGGGCTGACGGTCGCTCAGAACCGCCCGCCGAACGTCCCCACGGCCCCACGCGAGCCCGCCCGGAGGTCGAGGAACAGCGGCGCGCGCGCGGCGCTCTCTTGCTTGGGGCCGCTCGCGAACAGGAAGTACGCCGCGCCGGCGAAGGCGAGCACCCCCACGCCCAGCGAGACGTCGCCGAGCAGGTAGCTCGTGCGTGCCGCCTGCACGTCGTCCCCGGCGCAGTTGGGCTTGCACTTGTCGAGGTCGTCCTCCTTCTTCTTGCCGTCGAGCGCGAAGAAGGTGAAGCCGGCGAGCCCGAGCACGCCGACGCCGCCGAGGATGAAGGTCGCGGCGGGAATCCCGCCCCCGCCCTTGTCCGCGCTCGGCTCGGGCTCGGGCGTGGGCGTGGGCGCGGGTGCCGGAGCACCGTTGCCCTCGCCTGGGGGAGCGCCCCCGGCGAGCCTCGGCGTGAACTGCACCTCGATGCGGCGATTTCGCTCGCCGACGCGGAGCACGAGCTTGCGCTCGATGGGGCTGGCGCCGTCGCGCTCGAAGCGCAGCGTGCGCTGCCCCGGGTTGAGCAGGATGGGCTGCCCGGTCAGCTCCTTCGCGATCACCACGCCGTCCACGACGACGCGGACGTCCGCCACGTCACTGCCGTTCGCGTCGGTGGCCGCGACCATGACCGACGGGATCTCGTCCTGGACCTCCCCGAGCCACTTGGCGCAGTCGGACCGCACGGCGGCGGGGCACTCCGGCCGCGCGCAGACCAGGAGCTTCTCGCGAGCTTCGCGCAGCTTGCTCTCGGTGCGCAGGCTCTGGGACTCGGAGTGCGCGCTGACGCAGTCGACCTTCTCGTCGGCCAACGCGGGCGCGGAGAAGGAGAGCAAGAGCAGAGCGAGCGCCGTGCGCTTCACAGACACTCGGGCTTGAAGTGCTTCACGCCCTTGGCGTCGAAGAAGTAGGGAGGATTGCATGAGGCCGCCTTCGGCTTGACCGGCACGAAGACTTTGCCAGATCCGGCGGAAGTTCCAGCTTTCTTCTTCGGGGGGGCCTCTGCAGTCGCGGAAGGCTCGGGCGCGGCGCTCGGCTCGGCGGTCGGGGCGGGCGTGACTTCAGCCGTCGAGGGCTCCGGAGCCGGGGTGGGCGCGGTGACCGGGGTGGCGCGCGTCGGCTGCGTCGCCGTGGCCGTTGGCGGCTTCGACCCCGAGCCCATCGCGGCGTACAGCACCAGGCCCACCAGGACGACGCCTCCAGCCACCATCGCCCCGAGCACCGGTGGACGCGACCAGAGCGCGGCGCGGATCGCGGGCGGCGGAGGCGAGAAGGTGTTCGCGATGCCGTGCGCCGTGTGCGACGGCTCGGAGGCCTCGCTCGGCGGCGGCGCCTCGGCCGGCTTCGCGAACTGCGCGGTGGTCAGGTTGGAGAGGTTCGACAGATGCGACAGCTCCGCCGGCGGCGGGCCGACGAGCAAGTTCGCGCTGCTGCTCCGCGGCCAGGAGCCCGAAGCGTTCGGGCTGCTGTCCTCGGAGGGCTGAAGCTCCTTGGACTGCCCCTCGACCTCAGCGAGCTTCTCCGCTCGCGCGCGGATGGCGTCGGCGGCGACTTGATCCACCCAGGCCGCCACTTGCCGCGCCGTCGCGGGCGGGACGGCCTCTTCCAGCGCCGCGGCCATGTCGAAGGCCGTCTTGAAGCGCTTGCCGCGATCCGGCGACAGACCCTGCATCACGATGGCGTCGAGCTCCTTCGGGACGCTGTCCACGAGCTTCGAGGGTGGCGTGCTCGCGCCCTCCATGATCGAGTGCGCGATCTGCCACTCGTTGTCGTCGTCGAACAAGCGCTTGCCGGTCAGGCACTCCCAGAGCACGACGGACGCCGCATAGATGTCGGCAGCACGATCGACGTCCCCGCGCTTGAGCTGCTCGGGTGCCATGTAGCGAATCTTGCCCTTGAGCTGGCCCTCGCGGGTCTCCTGCAGGCGCCCGGCAGCCTTCGCGACGCCGAAGTCCACGACGCGCGCCACGCCGTCGGCACCCACCATGACGTTCTGCGGCGAGACGTCGCGGTGGATGATTTGGAGCGGCAGCCCGGACTCGCTCTTGGCCTCGTGCGCCGAGTGCAGGCCGTAGAGCACGCCGCTGATGATGGCGGAGGCAATGGCTGGCGGCACCGTCGCGTTGCGCTGGCGCAGCTTGCTCAGCAAGCGCGACAAGGACTCGCCGTGCACGTAGTCCATCACGACCAAGAGCTCGCCTTCGAGCGCGACCACGTCGATGGTCGAGACGACGTTCGGGTGTCGGATGCGGGCGGCGAGGCGCGCCTCGTCGAGCAGCATCGAAACGAACTCCGGATCCTGGGCCAGGTGCGGGTGCAGGCGCTTGATGGCCACGGTGCGCGAGAACCCGGCTTGCCCGAGCAGGCGGCCGAGATGGACCGCAGCCATCCCACCCGCCGCGATCTGAGCGAAGAGCGCGTAGCGACCGATGATGCGTGGTCCGGCTGCCGGCTCGGCAGTCATTCTCGGCCAGCGTACCAGGTTGTCACACTGTCCACGCCAGGTTTCGCGGGCTCCAAGGTGCGGGCGGGTGGGATATCAGCGCTCGCCGTGCTTGGTGACCAGCTCGATGCCGAAGCTCTTCAGGATCTGGGTCGGGGGAGTGCCGCCGATCTGGACAATCAGCGCGTCGTTCGAGAAATCCCGCTTCCCCGTGTCGGCCTTCAGGGTCACTCCTCCCTCGAAGACCTCGGTGACGCTGGTGTTCGCCAGGAAGCAAACCTTCTTCCCGTCGATGGCTTCGTCGATGCGGCGGCGGTTCTCGGCTCGGCAGCGTGCAAACTTGTCGCGCCGGTAGCTGATCGACACCGAGGCGCACTTACCGAAGTCACTCAGGGCCAGGGCGCTCTCCACCGCGGCGTTGCCGCCGCCGACCACCAGCACGTGCTTGCCGGCGAAGGGCTCCGGCTCGAGCAATCGATAGGCCACTTTCGCGCTCTCCTCGCCGGGCACCCCGAGCTTCGCCGGTGCGCCGCGCATGCCGAGCGCCAGCACGACGTTGGCCGCGCGGTGCGTTCCCTTGGTCGTGTGCACGGTCCACATGTCGTCGGCCCCTCGGCTCAACGACTCGACCAGCTCCTCGGTGACGATGGGCGGGCGCACCTTTTGGTAGATGTCGTGCCACACCGCGA
>Ga0233425_10005705_pt1 | contig 19349 bp, 20 predicted proteins | sample Watercolumn_Towu_2_FD_181712 | JGI IMG/M metagenome (GOLD analysis project Ga0233425, IMG submission 181712) | Freshwater microbial communities from Lake Towuti, South Sulawesi, Indonesia - Watercolumn_Towuti2014_140_MG | ecosystem: Environmental > Aquatic > Freshwater > Lake | place... | reverse complement strand
GGACTCGGATCCGCTCGTTGATGCGGGGCTCGGCGCTGATGTGCTCTCCTCGGGTCGTTCTCTGCGGGATCCGGGACGGGCCCCCGACATGGATCGAGGCCCCGTGCACGCGCACGAGGCCTCGCAGTCGTCGGTGCCGCAGCCCGAGGGCGCGACGCCGTCCGGATCCCCCCGTCGGGGGCTCCGCGACCAGAACCCGACTGCCCGGGGGCGGTGCGGGTGGGAGCGAGGGCTCCGCTTGCGTGATCCGCCGCCACGTACGCGTCGGACCGGTCCGGGGAGGAGCATACGCGACCGGCCCGGCGAGCCCCAAAACGGCGGGACGCCCGCCCCCGGCAGCGGGGCGGGCGTCCGGCGCGTGCGGAGCCGGCCGGCTCAGGCCTCGTCGGCCTGGCCGATGTCCTCGCGGACCTCGCCGGAGCGGGTCAGCGGGTAGACCAGCGCGGCGATGAGGCCGCCGATGAGCGGCGCCAGGATGAACAGCCACAGCTGCGAGAGGGCGGTGCCGCCCTCGAACAGGGCCGGGCCGATCGAGCGGGCCGGGTTCACCGAGGTGCCGGTGAGCGGGATGCCGACGAGGTGCACGACGACGAGCGCGACGCCGATGCCGAGGCCGGCCGTGGTCGGGTTCGCGGCCCGGTCGGTCACCAGCAGGATCACCAGCACGAAGGCGAAGGTGAGCAGCACCTCGAGCAGGAACGCGCCGCCCATGCTGATCGACGTGCCGTAGCCGTTGGTGCCCAGCGCGCCGGTCTGGTCCGTGACGCCGAGGTTGTTGACGAACAGCCACAGGAAGAACGCGCCGAAGACCGCGCCGAGGATCTGGGCGATCCAGTAGCCGACGGCCTCGCCGATCGGCTGCTTGCGGGCCACGACCATCGCGAGGGTGACCGCGGGGTTCACGTGGGCGCCGGAGACGGGGCCGAAGGCGAAGGCGACGAACACGAGCACGAAGCCGAACGCCAGGGCGACGCCGACGATGCCGCTGCCGGGGCCGGCCGGGGTGCCTGCGCCGACCGCGCCGGCGATGCCGGAGACGGCGGCGCCCACGGCGAGGAGGACGAGGAGGAACGTGCCGAGGAACTCGGCGACGAGCTTGCGCGACTGCATGGAACGGTCCCTTCGATCGGCTGCTGCCGGGTGGCAGGCCCCCCGCCACACTGGACCATGATCACCAACCTCGCTCGCGGCGGGTGCTCGCCACCCCGCATCGTTCCGCTGAGACGTCCCCCGTTCCGGGGACGCCACATCGGGGCAAAGCCGGGCGTGGGTGCACTCCTGCACCAGGGCGGGCGCCCTCATGCGGCAGCGCGAGGGGCGTCAGCCGGCGACGGCGAGGCCGAGGCCGCCCGGCACGAGGCCGGCGAGCAGCAGTGCCGACGGCGAGCCGTCGGTCAGGCGGCCGGCCGCCGCGGCTGCGACGGACTCGGCGTCAGCGCCCGGCTCGGGGCGGAGCACGACGAGCAGGTCGGCGCCCGACCCCTCCGGACCAGCGGCGAGGGCGTGGCCGGCGAGCCCGGGCAGGTCGCGCAGGCAGGCGGCCACGGCGCCGGCGACCTCGGCGTCGTCGTGGAGCGCGGCGAGCGGGCCGCCCCCGGCGATCCGCCGCAGAGCCTCACCCTGCAGGGCGAACCGCACGGGCCCGCCGAGGTCGAGCAGCACCGCCTCGGCGCCCTCCTCGAGGGCGGCGGCGGCGACCCGGTCGGCCGACGCCGGGATGCCGCGGGCCTCGGGGTCCCAGGCCGCCATGGCCTGCACCGAGGTGAACGCGAGCAGGCCGCGGCGCCCGTCGGAGCTCACGAGGCTCACGGTCGCCATGTGGGAGTCCTTCTCCCCCGGCCCCGGCGCGCCCTCCCGCTCCTCGGCGGAGTCGAGCACGGCGACCAGCGGGACCATGAGCCGGCGGCCGGCGAGGGCGGCGGCGACGTCGCGCTCGGACGCCGTGCCCGCCTCCCAGCCGGCGAGGGCAGCGGCGACCTCGGGGTGCTGGGTGCCGTCGTCGTCGGCGAACCCGGGCTCGGGGACGGTCATCCCGCCGAAGCGGGGCAGGCCCTCGCGCGGCTGCTCGCCGGCGCCGTAGCCGTGGACCACGGCTAGAGCCGGCAGGCGAGGATGTCGGTGACGAGGATGCCCCGCGCGCCCATGTCGTAGAGCTCGTCCATGATCCGGTGCACCTCGCGCTTGGGCACCATCGCGCGCACGGCCACCCAGCCCTGGTCGTGCAGCGGCGAGACGGTGGGCGACTCGATGCCCGGCGTGAGCTCGCAGGCGCGCTCGACGAGCTCGGCGCGGATGTCGTAGTCGACCAGCACGTACGAGCGGGCGACGATCACGCCCTGCAGGCGCCGGACGAACGTGTCGACCGCGACGTCGGACGCCGCACCGGCGCGGCGGACGAGCAGCGCCTGGCTGACCAGCAGCGGCTCGCCGATCACCGACAGGCCCGCCTGCTTGAGGGTGGTGCCGGTGGCGACGACGTCGGCCACCGCCTCGGCAACACCGAGGCGCACGGCGTTCTCGACGGCGCCGTCGAGCTTGACCACCGTGGCCGTGATGCCGAGCTCGGCGAGGCGGGTCGCCAGCAGGCCGGGGTACGACGTGGCGATGCGCTTGCCGGCGAGGTCCTCGACCGACGTCGCGCTGCCGGCGGGGGCGGCGAACCGGAACGTCGACGGCGCGAAGCCGAGCTCGAGCAGGGTGTCGGTCTCGGCACCGGAGTCGAGCACGAGGTCGAGGCCGGTGATGCCGATGTCGAGCTGCCCGCTCGCCACGTAGGTCGCGATGTCGCGCGGCCTCAGGAAGAAGAACTCGACGTCGTTGTCGGGGTCCTGCACGACGAGCTCGCGCGCGCCGTGGGCGGCGGGGTAGCCGGCCTCGCGCAGCATCTCGCGGGCCGGCTCGGAGAGCTGGCCCTTGTTGGGCAGGGCGACACGCAGCATGGAACGGTCCTCGGTCCGAGTCGGGGAAGGGAGGGGCTCGGACTACAGATGCCGGTAGACGTCCTCGAGCTCGACGTCGGCCGCGAGCATGAGCACCTGCGTGAAGAAGATCAGCTGGGCGATCTCCTGCGCGGCGCGCTCCTTGCCCTCGAACTCCGCCGCCATCCAGGCCTCGGCGGCCTCCTCGACGACCTTCTTGCCGATCCCGTGGACGCCGTCCTCCTCGAGACGGACCACGGTGCCCGACGTGCGGTCGCGGTTGATCCACTTGGTGCGCAGCTCGGAGTGCAGCTCCTCGAACGTCTTCACGAGGCAAAGCCTACGGAACCCCTCGGCGCGAGCCCGCGCAGGGTGAGCAGGACCGAGATCGCGGCCTCCACGGCCTCGCGGCCCTTGTCCTCCGCGGAGTCCGGCAGACCGGCCCGCGCGAGGGCCTGCGCCTCGGTGTCGCAGGTCAGCAGGCCGAAGCCGACGGGGACGCCGGTGTCGAGCGCGACGCGCGAGAGGCCGTCGGTCGCGGCGTCGCAGACGTACTCGAAGTGGGGCGTGCCGCCGCGGATGACGACGCCGAGCGCGACGACGGCGTCGTAGCCGCCGGTGGTCGCGCAGGCCTTGGCCACGATGGGCAGCTCGAACGCGCCCGGGACGCGGACGATGTCGTAGCGCGCGCCGAGGCCGTCGAGCGCGCGGACGGCGCCGGAGACCAGGCCGTCCATGACGACGTCGTGCCACTGCGAGGCGACGACGGCGACGCGGACGTCGGAGGTGCCGGGCAGGTCGAGGGACGGTGCGCCCTTGCCGCTCATGACGGGTTCCCTTCGGGGAGCTCGAGGTCCTCGGGCAGGTCGTGCCCCATGCGGTCGCGCTTGGTCTGGAGGTAGTGCAGGTTCTCCGCCGTCGGACGGACCTCCAGCGGCACGCGCTCGACGATGGACAGACCGTAGCCCTCGAGGCCGGCCCGCTTCGCCGGGTTGTTGGTGAGCAGGCGCATCGTCCGGACGCCGAGGTCGGCGAGGATCTGCGCGCCCGTGCCGTACTCGCGCGCATCGGCCGGCAGGCCGAGCTCGAGGTTGGCGTCGACGGTGTCGGAGCCGCCGTCCTGCAGCGCGTACGCGCGGAGCTTGTGGAGCAGGCCGATGCCGCGTCCCTCGTGGCCGCGCACGTAGAGGACGACGCCGCGCCCCTCCTCCGCGACCTGCCGCAGCGCGGCGTGCAGCTGCGGTCCGCAGTCGCAGCGGCGCGAGGCGAAGACGTCGCCGGTGAGGCACTCGGAGTGCACGCGCACCAGGACGTCGCGGCCGTCGCCGATGTCGCCGCGCACGAGCGCGACGTGCTCGACGCCGTCGAGGCGCGACCGGAAGCCGACGGCCCGGAAGTCGCCGAACTCGGTGGGCAGGCGGGTCTCGGTGACCCGCTCGACCTGGCTCTCGGTGCGGCGGATGTAGGCGATGAGGTCGGCGATCGAGATCATCACCAGCCCGTGCTCGTCGGCGAACCGGCGGCACTCGGGCGCGCGCATCATCGAGCCGTCGTCGTTGACCATCTCGCACAGCGCGCCTGCCGGGCGCAGGCCCGACAGGCGGGCCAGGTCGACGGCGGCCTCGGTGTGGCCGGCGCGCCGCAGGACGCCGCCCTCGACCGCGCGCAGCGGCACGACGTGGCCGGGACGGGTGAGCTCCCACGGCTCGGTGGCGGAGTCGGCGAGCACCTTGATGGTGCGGGCACGGTCCTTGGCCGAGATGCCGGTCGACTCGACGTCGCGGGCGTCGACGGTGACCGAGTAGGCCGTGCCCTTCTTGTCCTCGTTGATGACCGTCATCGGCGGGAGGCCGAGGCGGTCGAGCTCGCGGCCCGGCAGCGCGACGCAGATGTAGCCGGAGGTCCACCGGATCATGAAGCCGGTGAGCTCGGCGGTCGCCTTCTGCGCGGCGAAGATGAGGTCGCCCTCGTTCTCGCGGTCCTCGTCGTCGACGACCACGACGGCGCGCCCCGCCCGCATCGCCGCGATGGCGTCCTCGACGGGGTCGAGCCGGATGCCGGCGCGGTCGCTGCTGATCGCGGTCACGACGTCCTCCACTCGAGCATGCGCTCCACGTACTTCGCGACGACGTCGACCTCGAGGTTGACGGGGTCGCCGACGCCCTTGGTGCCCAGCGTCGTCAGCTCCAGAGTCGTCGGGATGAGCGAGACGCTGAACCAGTCGCGGGCGGCCTCGACGACGGTGAGCGAGATCCCGTCGACGGTGATGGAGCCCTTCTCGACGACATAGCGGCCGAGGCCCTCGGGCAGCGCGATGCGCACGACCTCCCAGTGCTCGCTGGGCGTGCGGTCGAGGATGGTGCCGACGCCGTCGACGTGGCCCTGGACGAGGTGGCCGCCGAGGCGCGCCGACAGCGTGACAGGGCGCTCGAGGTTGACCCGCGAGCCGGGCTCGAGGACGCCGAGCGAGGAGCGGTCGAGCGACTCCTGCATGACGTCGGCGGTGAACTCGCCGTCGCCGTGCTCGACGACGGTGAGGCACACGCCGTTGACCGCGATGGAGGCGCCGTGGACGGCGTCCTCGGTCACCACCGGGCCGCGGATGCGCAGCCGGGCCGAGTCGGCCAGCGGCTCCACCGCTACGACGGTGCCGAGCTCCTCGACGATCCCTGTGAACACGTCAGACCTCCTCGGCCCGGAGCACCCGGGCATCGATGCGCACGTCGCCGCCCACGAGGGCGACGTCGCGGACCTGCAGACGCAACGCGTCGGTGATGGTGGACATGCCCGCGTCGGCCAGGGCCGCCGGGCCGGACCCGAGCAGCGCGGGCGCGACGTACCAGCGGACGTCGTCGACGAGGCCGGCGCGGACGAAGGCGGCGACGAGGCGCGGGCCGCCCTCGAGCATCACGTGGCGGATCTCGCGGGCCTGCAGCACGCCCAGGACATGGGCGGGGTCGCGCTCGCGGATGTGCAGCGTGGGCGCGGCGGCGTCGAGCACCCGCGCACCCTCGGGGATCTCGCGGGCCCCGACGACCACGCGCAGCGGCTGCTCGTCGTACGGCAGGACCTCGCCGTCGCGGCGGACCGCGAGGTGCGGGTCGTCCTCGAGGACGGTGCCGGTGCCGACGACGACGGCGTCGACGGCGGCGCGCAGCGCGTGCACCTCGGCGCGGGCCTCGGGGCCGGTGATCCAGCGGCTCGTGCCGTCGGCAGCGGCCACCCGGCCGTCGAGCGTGGTCGCGGCCTTCCAGGTGACGAACGGCCGGCCGTGGACGGCCTGGTGGGTCCAGTAGAGGTTGAGCGCCTCGGCCTCGTCGGCCAGGACTCCGCCTAGCACCTCGACGCCGTGGGCGCGCAGGTGGTCGGCGCCGCCGGACGCCGCCGGGCTCGGGTCGGACTGCGCGTGGACGACGCGGGCCACCCCGGCCTCGAGCAGCGCGACCGAGCAGGGCCCGGTGCGGCCGGTGTGGTTGCAGGGCTCGAGGGTGACGACGGCGGTCGCGCCCCGCGCCCGGCCGCCGGCGGCGCGCAGCGCCTCGACCTCGGCGTGCGGGGTGCCCGCGCCATGGTGGTAGCCCTCGCCGACGACCTCGCCGTCGGGCGAGAGCAGGACGGCGCCGACGCGGGGGTTCGGCCCGAGCGGCGCGTCGGGGGACGCCGCCAGCTCGAGGGCGCGGAGCATCGCCGCCGTCTCGCGGTCGGTCACGGGCGCTGGTAGCGCTGACACGGGGTGCCGTCCTCGTGCTCGGGCCCGTGCGCCCGGAGGGGCGTCAGGGGGCCACGGCAGGACGACGAGGTGCGCCGTCGCGGGGACGGCGCACGACGACGACCGCGCGCGTCGCCTCCCATCCGGACTCTCACCGTCGGCTCCGGATGACCGTGCTGCGGCTGCAGCAGGCTGACCGGATCAGCCGGCCGCTGGATGCGGCCGGGTCGCGGGCTTCCACCGCCGGTTCGGACTTCCACCGACCCCGGGACGCGCGAGCAGGTTCGCTCGTACGCGGGCCAGCGTACCGGGGGCGCCCCGGGCGCCCGGCACGGCCTTGCCGCTGCCGGCGCGGCGCGGCGCGGGATCAGCGCGCGCCGGTCAGTGCGCGCACCACCAGCTGGTGTCCGTGGCCGCCTGGGCCTGCGCGGCGAGCGCGCGGACGGCAGCGGCGGGGTCGTCGGCGCCGTAGACGGCCGAGCCCGCGACGAAGACGTCGGCGCCGGCGTCGGCGCAGATCTCGATCGTGTCGGCCGCGACGCCGCCGTCGACCTGGATCCAGAGGTCGAGGTCGCGGCCCTTCACCAGCTCGCGGGCGCGCCGGATCTTCGGCACGACGACGTCGAGGAACCTCTGCCCGCCGAAGCCGGGCTCGACGGTCATGACGAGCAGCATGTCGATCTCCGGCAGGAGGTCGGCGTAGGCGTCGACGGGGGTGGCCGGGCGCAGCCCCATGCCGGCCCGCGCACCGAGAGCCCGGATCTCGCGCGCGAGCTTGATCGGGGCCGCGGCCGCCTCCACGTGGAACGTCACCGAGCCCGCGCCCGCCTCGGCGTAGGCGGGGGCCCAGCGGTCGGGGTCCTCGATCATGAGGTGGCAGTCGACGGGCGTGCTCACCGCCCCGAGGATCCGCTCGACCACGGGCAGGCCGAGGGTGAGGTTGGGGACGAAGTGGTTGTCCATGACGTCCACGTGGAGCCAGTCGGCGGCCCCCGCCACCCGCTCGCACTCGTCTGCGAGGCGCGCGAAGTCGGCCGACAGGATGCTCGGGGAGATCTGGACCATGGCGACAGGCTAGCGAGACCGCTCCCACCTGCCGATGAGCCTCAGCAGGAGCCGTTGTGACACCATCGCGGCGGCCGTCCGGGCGATGGCAGGCGAGGGGGTGCGATGACCGGGGAGCAGCCGCAGGGGCGGGCGCCCTGGCTGCTGCGCGTCCACGGCGCCGACCGCGTGCAGCGCGTGCGCGCCGTCAACGCGCTCGTCATCTGCTACGGCACCACGGTCGTCGCGCTGCTCTCGGCGCCGCTGCTCGCGCTCATCCCGGGCGCCGGGCTGGCGGTCTCCGCCATCGTCGTCGTCACGGCGCTGCTGTTCCTCGGCGTCATCGCCCTCATCCGCAGCGGCCGGGTGACCCTCGGCCTCACGATCTTCTTCGTCGTGTTCCTGGCCTCGTTCGCGGTGAGCATCGTGGTGCTGCGCGACGCTCGCCTCACGGCGCTCTACGCGACGGCCCCGGTCGTCGTCGCCGGCGTGACGCTGCCGCGCCGCGGGGTCGCCGCGGTCACCGCCGCCGCGCTGGTGATCGGCATCGGCGGGACGCTGCTGTTCCCCATCAGCGACGGCAGCCCGATCCAGTCGTTCGAGGTGGTGATCGCGGCCGTCGCGATCGCCGCGGTCGATGTCGTCGCGGCGCTGCTCGGCATGTGGGGCCAGAAGCAGGAGACGCTGCGCGCCGACAGGTCGGCGCGCGAGGCCACCGACCTCGCCGGCCGGCTGGCGCTGATCAACGCCGAGCTCGAGCGGCGCGTCGAGGAGCGCACCGAGGCGCTGCAGCGCGCGCTGTCGCAGCAGGAGACCCTCGTTGCCGAACTGGCCGACCTGTCGCTGCGCGACCCGCTGACCGGCCTGTACAACCGGCGCCACGTCGAGCAGGAGGTGCCGCGGCTGATGGCCGCGGCCGAGCGCTACGGGACGCCGATCTCGCTGGCACTGGCCGACCTCGACCACTTCAAGCGCATCAACGACCTCTGGAGCTACAGCACGGGCGACGAGGTGCTGCTGCGCTTCACCGAGATCCTGCGCGAGACCTCCCGCGGCACCGATCTTGTCGCCCGCTACGGCGGCGAGGAGTTCCTGCTCGTGATGCCGCAGACGACCGGCGAGCAGGCCGCGGTCGTGTGCGAACGGCTGCGCCGTGCGGTCGAGGCGCACCGCTGGGACGACATCGCCCCGGACCTGCGGCTCACGGTCAGCGTCGGCGTGGCCGACGCGGAGGGCCGCACCACGCTGCAGGCGCTCACCGCGGCGGCTGACCGCGCCGTGCACGCCGCGAAGCGCGGCGGGCGCAACCGCGTCGAGGTGGCGCCGTCCGAGCCGGTGACCGCTCTCGAGGCCTAGGGCGGCGGCCGCCAGCCCGTGTCGCGGCCGATGAACGCGAGGAGCAGCTCCTGCGGACCGGCCCCGGCCGGCGGCTCGCGCCGCGGACCGTACTGGCCGGTCGCCCGCATGGCGTCGTCGAAGGGCTCCATGGCGGCCAGGATCGCAGCGCACTCGTCGGCATCGAGGCGGTCGTCCTGCCCGGTCCCCCGGGCCAGGTCCCAGGTGTGCATGACGATGTCAGGCGTGTAGAAGCGGTCGACCGCGTCGTCGAGGCGCAGCCGTCCGAGGAACCTGTCGTCGAACGGAAGAGCAGCAGCCGCGGGGTCGTCGAGCAGGGCCTGCAGTGCGGCCGCATGGGCGTGCCAGGCGCCGCTGGGGTCCTGGCGCGGGTCGGGGCCCTCGGGCAGCCGGGCGGCCGAGCCCGACTCCACGAGACCGCGCGACCACTCGACGAGGTGGGCCACGATGTCGCGGGCCGTCCATCCCTCGACCGGCGTCGCGGCGTCCCAGCTCACCACGCCCTCGACGCAGGCGGTGAAGCGCTGCGCGGCGGCCCGGTGACGGTCTGCCGGCCTGGGCACCGGCCACCACCTCCCTCCCGCTCGTGGAGAGGTGACAGTAGCCGCGAGAGGTTCGGCGTGCGCCGCTCTGCCGGACAGCGGTCAGGCTGTACGGCGCAGCAGGGCGAGGTACATGCCGTCGGTGCCGTGGACGTGCGGCCACAGCCGCAGGTCGGGCCCGTCGCCGAGGTGGTCGACCTCGGGCAGCAGCGGGCGCACATCGAGGCGCTCCGCACCGTGGCGGCGCACGGCGTCGTCGACGACATCGACGGTCTCGGCGAGGTGGGGCGAGCAGGTCGCGTAGCCGACGACGCCGCCGATCCGCACCGACGCCAGCGCCGACGCGAGCAGCTCGCGCTGCAGGGCGGCCAGCCCGGAGACGTCGGACGGTGTGCGGCGCCAGCGGCTCTCGGGTCGGCGGCGCAGGACGCCGAGCCCGGTGCACGGGGCGTCGAGCAGCACGCGGTCGAAGGTGCCCGCGCGCCACGGCGGCTGCGTGCCGTCGGCGGTGACGACGACGTGGCGCCCGGGGGCGCCGCGGAGCGCACCGGCCACGAGCGCGGCCCGGTGGTGGGTGCGGTCGCCGGCCACGAGGGCGGCTCCGCGCTTGAGGCCGAGGCCGGCGAGCAGGGCGGCCTTGCCGCCGGGTCCGGCGGCCATGTCGAGCCAGGCGGCGTCGGGGCCGTCGACGTCCGCGCGCGACAGCGCGAGCGCGACGAGCTGGCTGCCCTCGTCCTGCACTCCGGCGGCGCCGCTGCGCACGGCCGCGAGCGACGACGGCGCACCGCCGTCGAGCGCGACGGCGTACGGCGACCAGCGGCCCGGCGAGGTGCCGGGCAGGTCGAGCAGCTCGTCGACGTCGATGCGCCCCGGCCGGGCCACGAGGGTGACCGAGGCGTTCTCGTTGTCGGCCACGAGGAGGTCCTCGGTCTCCGCCCACGACGGCGAGCCGGTCCACGACGAGAGCGCGTCGTGCAGCGCCTCGACGATCCAGCGCGGGTGCGACTGCACGACCGACAGGTGGCCGACCGGGTCGGCCTGCGGGTCGGGCGCGACGGCGTCGACCCAGTCGTCGAGGTCGCGCTCCCCTACCCTCCGCAGCACGGCGTTGACGAAGCGCGCGCGCGACTCGCCGCCGACGAGCCGCGCCACCTGGACCGTCTCGCCGACCGCGGCGTGCGGAGGCGTGCCGAGGAAGAGCAGCTGCTGCGCGCCGAGGCGCAGGACGTCGAGCAGCGGGACGTCGACCTCCGCCAGCGGCCGGTCGACGCAGGCGGCGAGGACGGCGTCGATCAGGCCGCGGCGGCGCAGGGTGCCGTAGGCCAGCGTGGTGGCGAACCCGGCGTCGCGGCCGTGCAGGCCGGCGTCGGCGATGATCCGCGGCGCCACGAGGTTGGCGTAGGCGCCGTCGGACTCGACGGCCCGCAGGATGTCGTAGGCGGCGACGCGCACGGGGTCGGCGGGGCGGCGGTCGCCTCGCCACTGGGCCGGGCGCGAGTGGTGGCCGCGGTCGCCGGCCATCAGGACTCCTCGTCGCGTCCGAGGACCTCGCCCGGCTCCGGCCGGGTGCCGCGCGCCCAGTCGGCGGCGCCCATCTCCTTCTTGCCCTGCGCGCGCACCGAGCCGAGCACCACGGCGTGCGACGCCGTGCCGACCCGGACGCGGTTCTTGTCGACGGCGAGCTCGCCGGGAGCGAGCGAGGTGTCGTCGGGCAGCAGCGAGACGGGGCCGAGCTTGAGCCGCTCGCCGCGGTGGGTCGTCCAGGCGCCGGGGGCGGGCGTGCACGCGCGGACCTGGCGGTCGACGCGGACCGCGGGCTGCGCCCAGTCGACACGGGCGTCGTCGACGGTGATCTTCGGCGCGAGCGAGACGCCGTCGACCGGCTGCGGGACGGCGACGAGGGCGCCGGACTCGAGGCCGTCCATGGTGGCGACGAGCAGGCCGGCGCCGGACTCGGCGAGGCGGCCGAGCAGGTCGCCGCTGGTGTCGGAGGCGCGCACGGACTCGGTGACGACGCCGAGGACCGGGCCGGTGTCGAGGCCCTCCTCGAGCAGGAACGTGGAGGCGCCGGTGACGTCGTCGCCGTGCCAGACGGCGTGCTGCACCGGTGCCGCTCCGCGCCATGCGGGCAGCAGCGAGAAGTGCAGGTTGACCCAGCCGAGCCGCGGGATGTCGAGGGCCGCGCGCGGGACGAGCGCGCCGTAGGCGACGACGGGGCAGCAGTCGGGCGCGATCGCCGCGAGGCGCTCGAGGAACTCCGGGTCGCGCGGGCGCTCGGGCTTGAGCACCTCGATGCCGCGCTCCTCGGCCAGGGCCGCGACGGGCGAGGCCTGCAGCGAGCGGCCACGGCCGGCAGGGGCGTCCGGGCGGGTGACCACCGCCACGACCTCGTGGCGCGAGGCCAGCAGGGCGCGCAGGGACGGGAGGGCGACCTCGGGGGTGCCCGCGAAGACCAGCCGCACAGGGACCTACAGCCAGCGCGACGAGATGCGGTGCGGGGAGAGCTTCACCTGGGGCGCCGGCTCGCCGAACCACTCCGCCTCGCGGATGGCCTTCATGGCCTCCTTGCGCGTCTCGGCGTCGAGCCGGTCGATGAACATGATCCCGTCGAGGTGGTCGGTCTCGTGCTGGATGCAGCGGGCCATGAGCTCGCTGCCCTCGATCACCACGGGCTCGCCGTGCATGTTCATGCCCTTGGCCACGACCCGCATCGAGCGCCGGGTGTTGAAGGCGAGCTCGGGCACCGACAGGCAGCCCTCGTCGCCCTCCTGCATCTCGTCGGAGAGGTCGAGCACCGGGTTGATGAGGTGGCCGATGACGTCGTCGACGTCGTAGGTGAACACCCGCAGGCTGACGCCGAGCTGCGGCGCGGCGAGGCCTGCGCCGGGGGCGTCGAGCATGGTGTCGGTGAGGTCCTTGACGAGCTTGCGCAGCTCCTTGTCGAAGGTGGTCACCTCCGCCGCAGGGGTGGTGAGCACCGGGTCGCCGAACAGGCGGATGGGCTTGACGGCCACGCAGGGGCTCCCAGAGGTCGGGTCGTTCGGGTGCTGAGGCGCCCAGTCTACGGACTCGGGCGTCCCGAGCCCGAGCGCGGCGGCGGCGACCGGTCAGCCGAGGACGGCGGGGTCGACCCGCACCGCGACCGGGCCGCCCTCCTTGCGGGCGCTGCGGACCCCGGACGCCGCCTTGAGCGCGGACGCGAGCGCCGCGCCCTCGGCGCGCGGCGCCACCACGAGGGCGCGGGCCCGCGGCTCGGCCGGGCCGCGTCCCGACGACGGCGACTCCACCGGCACCGGGCCGAGCACCCGGGCGCCGGGCGGCAGCCGGAGGTGGCCGAGGAGGTCGTCGACGTCGTCGGGCGCGCCCACGGCCTCGGCGACCCGCCAGGCCGGGGGCAGGTGCAGCTGCTCGCGCTCGGCGAGCTCGCGTGCGGCGAAGCCCGCGGGGTCGTGGCGCACGACGGCCTGCACCGGGGCCAGCGACGGGTCGGCGACGAGCACGACGACGCCGCCGTCGGACGACGGCCGCACGAGCGAGGCCGCGGCCGACCAGCGGCGCACGGCCTCCTCGGCGGCGCGCAGGTCGGGCCGGTCGAGGGCCACCCGGCCGTCGAGCAGCAGCGCCGCGGCGTAGCCGCCCTCGGCGCGCGGCTCGGCCCCGGGGGTGGCGACGACGATGGCGGGCGAGGCGTCGACGGAGCCGAGGACGCCGCGGCCCGAGGGGTCGCGGCCGGACGTGCGGACGGGGACGCCGGGGAACGCGCGGCCGAGCTCCTCGGCGGTGCGCCGCTCCCCCACGGCGACGGCGCGCAGCCGGGTGCCCTTGCAGCTCGGGCACCTCCAGTCGCCGGCCAGGCGGCCGCACCACCCGCACCGCGGGACGGCGTGGCCGCTGGTGACGCCGAGCGGCCCGTGGCACGCGGGGCAGCGCGCCGGCGCCCGGCAGGTCTGGCAGGCGAGGGTCGGGACGTAGCCGCGGCGGGGAACCTGCACGAGCACCGGGCCGCGGGCCAACCCGTCGCGCGCGGCCTGCCAGGCGACGTGGGGCAGGCGAGCGGTCTGCGCCGCCTGGTCGCGCGCGAGCTCGACCTCGCCGCCGATGGTCACGACGCGCGGGGCGCGGCGGCGCACCTCGGCGCGGGGGGCCGACACGTCGCGCGCCCAGCCGCTCTCGACGAGCAGCTGCGCCTCGACCGACCGCGCGGTGGAGCCGACGACGAGCGCAGCACCCGTGCGGCCCGAGCGCAGTGCGAGCACCTCGCGCGCGTGCCAGTAGGGCGCGTGCGGCTCGGCGAGGCTGTCGTCGCCGTCGTCCCACAGCACGATGAGCCCGAGGTCCTCGACCGGCGCGAAGACCGCCGCCCGGGTGCCGACGACGACGCGGGCGCGGCCGCGGCGGATCTCGAGGAACGAGCGGTAGCGGGCCGCCGGGCCGAGGTCGGCCGTGAGGACGCGGTGGACGCCTGGGCCGAGGCGGGCGGGCAGCGCGGCGTCGAGCCGGGCGACGTCGCGCGCGTCGGGCACGACGACGAGGACACCCCGGCCCGCGGCGGCCGCCGCGGCGACGAGATGGACGACGGCGTCGACGGGGTCGGACGCCGGCGGGGCGGTCCAGACCGCCCGCGGCCCGGGGTGCTCGGGCGACATGACGACGGCCGGGTCGCCGACGCGGCGGACCAGCGCCGCTCCCCCGGACACGGCCGCCCACGGGCCGGCGTCGGACGGGTCGGCCACCGGCGCGGGCGCGAGGTCGAGGACGCCCTCCGCGTCGACCTCGGCCTCGGCGGCGGCGTGGCGCGGCGGGACGGCGGCGCGCAGGACGTCGGCGAGCGTGCCGGCCCACCGGTCGGCCACGGCGCGGGCGAGGCCGGCCACCTCGGAAGTGAGGACGGGGTCGAGGCTGACCACCTTGGCGAGCCGCTCCACCCGGCCTTGGTGGTCGGACGACGCGGCGCGCTCGAGGATCCAGCCGTCGACGAGCTTGCCGGAGAAGCGCACGCGCACCCGGGTGCCGGGCTGCGCTGCGGCGGAGAGCGGCTCGGGGACGAGGTAGTCGAACGGGCGGTCGAGGTGGGCGAGCCCGACGTCGACGCAGACGCGCGCGACCGGGTCGACCTCGGCGGGGCCGGGCGGCGTCTTGGTGCGCGCCCTGCGCACCTTGGCCGCCACGAGGGCGAGCTGCTCCGGCTCCTCCGTCACGGGGACGTTCTACCGGACGCCTCCGCCGGTGCGCGGCGGCTGTCCACGTCGGCGCGGTAGAGCACGTGCGGGCCCCACCACTCGCCGGCGCCGCGCGGGTGCGCGAAGACGCCGTCGTAGCGCATGCCCAGCCGCTGCATCACCGCCTGCGAGGCGATGTTGGCGGGCACCGTCCACGAGTCGACCTCGGGCAGGCCGACGTCGTCGAAGGCGAAGCGCAGGCACTCCGCCGCCGCCTCGGTCGCGATGCCGAGGCCCCACCAGTCGCGGTCGAGCCGCCAGCCCACCTCGACGAGCGGGTCGGCATGGGGGAAGGGCGGGTCGAACGCAGCGGGCTGCTGCAGGCCGACGAACCCGACGAACGGCGCGGCGCCGCGCGCGGACTCCAGGACCTCGACGGCCCAGAGGCCGTAGCCGTGCTCGTCGTGGTGCGCCTCAACCCGCGCGACCATCGCGTCGCTGCCCGCGCGGTCGAGCGGCGCGGGGAACCAGCGCATGACCTCGGGGTCGGCGTTCATCGCGGCGAACGGCGCGAGGTCGTCGTCGCGCCAGCGGCGCAGAAGCAGACGGGGCGTCCGCAGCTCGTGACGAGTCATGCGGACGCCCCGGATGCCGAGGGCCTGGGGATCAGATCCCCGCAGCGGCCTTGAGCGCGTCGGCGCGGTCGGTGCGCTCCCAGCTGAAGTCGGGGAGCTCGCGGCCGAAGTGGCCGTAGGCCGCGGTCTGCGCGTAGATCGGGCGCAGGAGGTCGAGGTCGCGGATGATCGCGGCCGGGCGCAGGTCGAAGACCTCGAGCACGGCGGCCTGTATCTCGGCGTCGGGCTTTACGCCGGTGCCGAACGTCTCGACGAAGACGCCGACCGGGTGGGCCTTGCCGATCGCGTAGGCGACCTGGACCTCGCAGCGGCGGGCCAGGCCCGCGGCGACGACGTTCTTGGCGACCCAGCGCATCGCGTACGCCGCGGAGCGGTCGACCTTCGACGGGTCCTTGCCGGAGAAGGCGCCGCCGCCGTGGCGGGCCATGCCGCCGTAGGTGTCGACGATGATCTTGCGGCCGGTGAGGCCGGCGTCGCCCATGGGGCCGCCGATCTCGAAGCGGCCCGTGGGGTTGACCAGGAGGCGGTAGCCCTCGGTGGAGATCGACAGGCCCGCGAGCTCGGGCTCGACGACGTGCTCCTGGATGTCCGGGGTGAGCAGCGTCGCGAGGTCGATGTCGGCCGCGTGCTGCGACGAGACGACGACGGTGTCGAGGCGGACCGCGCGGTCGTCCTCGTCGTACTCGATGGTGACCTGGGTCTTGCCGTCCGGGCGCAGGTACGGGATCAGGCCCTCCTTGCGGACGGCCGTGAGGCGCTGGGCCAGCCGGTGCGCGAGGTGGATCGGCAGCGGCATGAGCTCGGGGGTGTCGTCGCAGGCGTAGCCGAACATGAGGCCCTGGTCGCCGGCGCCCTGCTTGTCGAGGTCGTCGACGGCCTCGCCCTCGCGGTCCTCTATCGCGTCGTCGACGCCCTGCGCGATGTCGGGGCTCTGGCCGCCGATGGCGACGTTGACGCCGCACGAGGCGCCGTCGAAGCCCTTCTTGCTGGAGTCGTAGCCGATCTCGAGGATGCGGTCGCGGACGATGGTGTTGATGTCGACCCAGCTCGAGGTGGTCACCTCGCCGGCGACATGCACCTGGCCGGTCGTGATGAGCGTCTCGACGGCGACCCGGCTGCGCGGGTCCTCCTTGAGCATCGCGTCGAGGATCGAGTCGCTGATCTGGTCAGCGATCTTGTCCGGGTGCCCCTCGGTGACGGACTCGGACGTGAACAGGCGACGGGCCACGGCTCGTGCTCCAGTGCAGTTCGGACGGGTGTCCTCGCCACCCTACCCGGCCCGGGCTGCGGGACCGGCCAACCCGCGCGGCGGGCAGCGGTCCGTGACCTTCCGCCCGGCCCTGCGGCGCTCGCCCGGCCCGGCCGGTCAGGGCAGGAGCGCGGCGACGGCGTCCCAGACCGCCTCGGCCACGGCCCGCTTGCTTCCCTCGGGCACCGGGGTGGACGAGCCGTCGGAGCCGAGGACGACGACCTCGTTGCGGTCGACCTCGAAGGCCTTGCCGTCGCCGACCTCGTTGACCACGAGGAGGTCGCAGCCCTTGCGCGCGAGCTTGGCCCGGGCGTGGTCGAGCACCGAGCCGGCGGCGTCGCCGGTCTCGGCGGCGAAGCCGACGACCACCTGGCGGCGGCCCGCGGCGTCGCGCTCGCGGACCACCTCGGCGAGCACGTCGGCCGTGCGCTCGAGGGCGATCGTGGGCACGGAGCCGTCGTCGTCCTTCTTGATCTTGTGCTCGGACACCGACGCCGGCCGGAAGTCGGCGACGGCCGCAGCCATCACCACGACATCGGCCGTGGCCGCCTCCTTGTGCACGGCCTGGCGGAGGTCCTCGGCGCTGACGACGCGCACCACCCGGACCCCGGCGGGGTCGGGCAGAGCGGCGTTGGCGCTCACGAGGACGACCTCGGCGCCGCGCGCGGCGGCTGCCTCGGCGAGGGCGTAGCCCTGCTTGCCGCTGCTGCGGTTGCCGAGGAAGCGCACGGGGTCGAGGTGCTCGCGGGTGCCGCCGGCGGAGACGACGACGGTGCGGCCGAGGAGGTCGGGCTCGCGGCTCCCCCGCGCCAGGACGTCGAGGCAGGCGTCGTAGATCTGCTGCGGCTCGGGCAGCCGGCCGGGGCCGGTGTCCTTGCCGGTCAGGCGGCCCGACGCCGGGTCGAGGACGACGACGCCGCGCTGGCGCAGCGTCGCGACGTTGGCCTGCGTGGCGGCGTGCTCCCACATCTCGGTGTGCATCGCGGGCGCGAGCACCACCGGGCAGTGGGCGGTGAGCAGGATGTTGCCGAGCAGGTCGTCAGCCAGGCCCGCGGCCGCGCGGGCGAGGAGGTCGGCCGTGGCCGGGGCGACGACGACGAGGTCGGCCTCCTGGCCGAGGCGCACGTGCGGCACCTCGTGGACGTCGTCCCACACCTCGGCGGTGACCGGCTTGCCGGACAGCGCCTCCCAGGTGGGCGCGCCCACGAACCGCAGCGCTGCGCGGGTGGGGACGACGGTGACGTCGTGGCCGCCCTCGGCGAAGCGGCGCAGGAGCTCGGCGGCCTTGTACGCAGCGATGCCGCCGCCTACGCCCAGCACGACGCGGGGTCGTCGCTGGACGCCGGCAGCGGCATCGGGGGTCGCAGGCTCGGGCTCGTGCGAGGCGGGCATGCGCTCAGGGTGCCACCCGCGCGTACCGGCGCGGGGGCGAGGTGCGGGTGCTACTCGGCCGGGAACGCCGAGGCGGCCTCGGCCTCGGGGTCGTAGGCCTCGGCGGTGAGCAGGCCGGCGTTGATCTCGCGGAGCGCGATCGACAGCGGCTTCTCCTGCACGTGGGTCTCCACGAGCGGGCCGACGTACTCGAGCAGGCCCTCGCCGAGCTGGGAGTAGTACGCGTTGATCTGGCGGGCGCGCTTGGACGCGTAGAGCACCAGCGAGTACTTCGAGTCGGTGGCCTCGAGCAGCTCGTCGATCGGCGGGTTGGTGATGCCCTCGGGGGCAGAAGCGGTGCCGGGCACGCGCGGGCCTTTCGGTCTCGGGGCCGCGGCCGGGGTGCCGGACGCGGGTCGGTGAGGGGTCGTGCAGCAGACGGATCTGCAGGTCAGGGGCCTGCCACGGGCTCACCGGGGGCCTGCAGGCCCATCAAGAGTACCAACTGCCCGACAGCATCCTCGACCGTCGTGTTCACGACCCGCGCGTCGAACTCCGACTCGGCCGCCAGCTCGACCCGGGCAGTCTCCAGCCGGCGGGCGATCACCTCGGCCGGCTCGGTGCCCCGGCCGACCAGCCGGCGCACCAGCTCGTCCCACGACGGCGGGGCCAGGAAGACCAGCAGAGCCTCGGGCATCGAGGCCCGCACCTGACGGGCCCCCTGCAGCTCGATCTCGAGCAGGACGGGCACGCCGGCGTCGAGCTTCTCCATCACGGGCCGGCGCGGGGTGCCGTAGAAGTTGCCCGCGAACTCGGCGTACTCGAGCAGCTCGCCGTTCTCGACCATGCCGGCGAACTCGGCGTGGTCGACGAAGAAGTAGTTGACCCCGTGGGTCTCCCCCGGCCTCGGCCGGCGGGTCGTCGCCGACACCGAGAGCCAGACGTCGGGACGGGTCTCGCGCAGGTGCGAGACCACGGTGGACTTGCCCACCCCGGACGGGCCGGAGAGGACGGTCAGGCGCGCGCTCAGGCGGAGAACTCCTTCTCCAGCGCGGCGATCTGGTGGGTGCCCAGGCCGCGCACGCGACGGTTCTCGGCGATCTGCAGCCGCTCCATGATCTCCGCGGCGCGGACCTTGCCGACGCCGGGCATCGACTCGAGGAGGGCCGAGACCTTCATCTTGCCGATGATGTCGTCGGTCTGGCCCTGCGCGATCACCTCGCCGATGGAGGCGCCCGACCGCTTGAGCCGGTTCTTGACCTCGGCACGCACGCGTCGCGCCTCGGCTGCCTTCTCCAGCGCGGCGGCGCGCTGCTCGGGGGTCAGGGGCGGAAGGGCCACGGCCGGTCCTCTCGTCGGGGTAACG
>Ga0233425_10005704_pt1 | contig 19350 bp, 11 predicted proteins | sample Watercolumn_Towu_2_FD_181712 | JGI IMG/M metagenome (GOLD analysis project Ga0233425, IMG submission 181712) | Freshwater microbial communities from Lake Towuti, South Sulawesi, Indonesia - Watercolumn_Towuti2014_140_MG | ecosystem: Environmental > Aquatic > Freshwater > Lake | place... | reverse complement strand
CGCGCCCACCGTGACCCAGCGACTCTCGGGCTCGCGATCACCGGTCCGGATTGTGACCTGGTGGCGGCCGGGGTTGACGCTCAAGGGCCGCGCGAGCGGCGTCTGTCCGGCCTCCACGCCGTCGAGCAGCACCGTGGCTGGGGTGGCACCCCGGACCAGCACTTCGATCCGGGCCACCCGCGGACGGAGCCGGGTCAGCTCCGCATCGACCTGAGCCCTGCGTTCGGCGTCGACCGTGGCGCCGTAGAGTCGGACATGCTCCTCCAGGTCTCGAATGGCCTCCACGGGCCGTCCCATCAGGCCCAGACACAAGCCCCGGTTGAACAGCGCGGTCTGGGTGGGATACAGGCGAAGCGATTCATCGAATCGCTCGAGCGCCTCTTCCCAGCGCTCTTGCTCGACCAGGGCCACGCCTTGCTCGAAGGCGGCGCGTGCCTGATCCCGGTCTCCCGCGCCTGACTGGGCCTGCGCGCTGGGCGCCCACATCAGGAAGCCGCAGGCCAGACCCACCGAGACTAGAAGCGATCGCATCTCATGCCTCCTCGGCGTCGTGGCTCACCTACTCGAAATCGGTGCCGAAGCGAACGCTCGGCCGCCTCGGACCAGGCGGACGAGGTTCGTCCGGGCGTGGACGAACCGGCGCGGGTCTGGGGACCCTGGGCGGGGCCGGACTCGCCACTTGATCCGGTGGTGTCGCAGGCGGCGCGCTGGCGGGCACGAGCGCCACGGCAATGGTCTCGTCCCGCTCGAAGGTCACCCGCTGGCTCCAGGGTTGATGTCCTTCCTGCTCGACTCTCAGCTCGTGCTCGCCTGGTGCGCGCGGGCGCCGGATCACCGGACCGTGCTCAGGAGCTCCGTCCAAGAAGACCGCGGCGCCTGCGGGAACGCCGTGCAGGGTCAAAGTGACCTGGGGTGGCGTGGGAGGGACTGGGGGGAGGTCCTGGACCGCCGGAGTCGGCGCGGCCGCACTCTGCACCTCTGGGACGGGCGGCGGGGGCGGCGCCGCGACTGCCTCCGTATTGGCCGGTCCGAGGGTCAGGGCCACCGCCAACCCTCCGCCAAGGAGCAGTACCACGACCACTGCTGCCGCCACGACCAGACCGGTCCTGGATCGCTTGGCCGGTGCCGTAGCAGCCTCGGATCGGGCCTGCCAGGAGAGGTCCGTACCCGAGCTGACATGCCCGGGCTGGCTGTGCGCTTTCCCCGGCGTGCTGACGGGGCGCCGCAGGACCGCCTCAGGCGAAGACGCCGACAGCTTGCCCAGCGTGAGCTGGCCGATCGACTGCTCTCCCACGAACGGCAGCAACGCCTCGAGCATCTGGGCGGCCTGCTGATATCGGTACTCAGGCTCCTTGGCCAAGGCGGTCTGGATCACCTGCTCCAGCTCGGGCGCCAGCTCGGGCCGAAGGGTCCGAGGCGGCGGAGGAAAGTTATTGACCACGGCGTTGACCAGGGCGAGGTAGTTCTCCTCTTCGAACGGCCGCCGGCCGGTCAGGCACTCGTACAGGATCACTCCCACCGCGTAGATATCCGCCCGACGATCGATGTCCGACGACCCTCGGGCCTGCTCCGGTGCCATGTAGTACGGCGTTCCCATCACAGCGCCGGTCTGCGTGAGCCGGAAATCCGGCGACGTGTGGTCCACGATCTTGCTGATGCCGAAATCGAGCAGCTTGATCTCGGGCAGGGCTTGTCCTTTGTCCACCAGGAAGACGTTGTCGGGCTTCAGGTCGCGATGGACGATCTCCTTGGCGTGAGCCGCGTCCAGGGCCGAGAGGAGCTGGCAGACGACATACGCGGTGAACGCCGGATCGAGCGGTCGCGTCCGTTCGAGCATCTCTCCGAGGCTCAGTCCCTCCAGGTACTCCATCACGAGGAACACGGACCCATCGTCGGCGGTCCCGAGGTCGTGGATGTCGATGATCGACGGGTGGCCGATGGCCGCGGCCGCCTCGGCCTCGCGCGTGAAGCGCGTGACCACGTCCGTCCGCTGGACGAACTCAGGCCTGAGCAGCTTGACGGCCAGGCGTTTGCCGATCATCTCGTGCCTGGCCTCGAACACCTCACCCATCCCACCGACACCGATCAACCGCTCCAGGCGGTATTTACCCCCAAGGAGGTCTCCAACTGCTGGCATTTTTGCCTCTCGTCCTTCTTTGCGACGACCTATTGTGTCCGCTGGTTGTGCATATTAGTTCTTTCCATATATTCGAGGCAACGGTCGCACGAATGCCGGAAACCAGGTGCGGTTCTCCGCAATCGGAGGTGCCGGGTCGAGGGCAAGGGGGGTCAGGGCTTCGACGGTTCCGTGGGTCGTCGTTCCACCTTCGCCCAGACGTTCTTGCCGCATCCAGGGCACCGCTGGAGCATCCGCTTCCCCACGGACCGGGCTTTCCACCGGATGCCCCCCGCGTCCCACACGCTGCGCACGTGGCCGCATTGCGGGCAGATCATCTTCCATTCCCTGGACTCGGCTTCCATCTCCTCGGCTATGCGCTGTGGCGCCAGCCAGGTCACGAGCTTCTGGATCATCTTCAACTGGACACCCTCCCTTGCCTATTCTTGATTGAGCCGAAACGCGAAGTCCAGGAGAACCACCGGAAGTAGGCGCACGAGCCCGGGGGCGCGGCAGTCGCAGCTCGCCTCGCGGCGAATGATCTCGGGAGGAGGGGGTTCGGGATCGGCGTCGAGGGTGGGGCCGATGTCTGTATCGAGAACCTCGTCAGCGTCAACGACTGCGTCAGCGTCTGCGTCAGCGTCTGCGTCAGCGACTGCGTCAGCGTCAACGTCAGCGTCAACGTCAGCGTCAGCGTCGGGGAGCGGCGAGGTGCGGGGAGAGAGGTTGATCACGGCGTCGAGGTCGTAGCCCGCCTCGGGGTGGTTGAACGGGCCGTCGCCGAGGTCCGCGAGCCGCACGAAGCGGATCAGCGGGAGCGCGGCCGGCGCCACGTCCAGCACCGCGTCGCCGCTCGTGCGGGCCACCTCCACGAACGGGCCGTCCTGCTCGGCCGCGACCTGGATCGAGACGGGGTCGTCGCTGTCGGTGCCGCTCTCGATCGCCAGGTCCGGGCCGGGGCGGTCCACGATCCCACCAGCAGAACCCAGGTCCAGGGTGATCGTCCCGCGGGGGCTCAGCGAGTAGAACGCGCCGTCGGGCGGTCCGAGCGCGTCGAACACGACCGTGCGGGTCAGGTACGGCTCGCGGCTGAAGGTCTCGTTGTCCACGGCCCTCGGCATGGTCATCTGGTTGACCGCGAAGCCGCTCTCGGCCTCTCCTGGCGGGGCGCGGTCGAGCTCGAAAAGGACGTCGACCCGCCCGTCCGGACTCACGACGACCGGGTCGATCACGAGCGGGCGATACCCAGGCGCCACGGCGGTGAGCGCGTAGGTCCCGGGCAGGAGCACGCGATGGAAGTCGCCGACCTCCGGGTCGGTGAACACCGGCGCGCCCTCGGGCTCGACATCGATGCGCGCCTCGAGCGGCTCGCCGGTCACGGCATCGACCACGAGGCCGCCGGCACCACGGAGCGCGTATGCGAGGAACGCTCGGAGCCCGGGCTCGTGCACCGGCCACTGGAGGTCGATGTCGCTCATGAGCTCGATGGTCCAGTCGAAGGTCCCCCGCGTGCCGAGCGACCAGTCGTTGAGGTCGCCCGTGATGTTGAACCACTCCCAGCCGAAGACCGCGTGGTAACTCGTGCCTCCGGCGTACGCCTCGCCGATCGTGCGGATCAGGTCCTCGTCCGGAGGGTGCTCCGGCGTGTAGTTCCAGGAGCCGTTCACGTAGCTGGCCACGGTGTGGTAGCTCAGCCCCAGGACGAAGCTCCGCGCCTGGCTCATGTCGCGCAGGGCGCGGGTCTCGGGCTCGGAGAAGGGCGCGGGCCCAGCCCAGCCCGAGAGGTCCACCCAGCCGAAGCCCATGTTCCGGTTGAGGTCCACCCTGTTCGCGTTGGCCCTCCGAGCGAGCAGCTCGCTGTAGCCGTCGGGGTTGACGACGGGGACCAGCACGACCTCGGCGCCGTCGAGCAGGGCGGTCACGAGCGGATCTTCACCGTAACCCTCGAGCAGCCAGTCGATGATGTGCAGGACCATCTCCACGGCCATGCACTCGTCGCCGTGCATCGCGCCGACGATGCGGACCTCGGGCTCCGCGCTCTCGACGTCGGGGTCCGAGGAGATCAGGAGCGCCCGGATCTCGCGTCCTCGGACCGAGGTGCCGATCACGAACGTCCGGGCCAGGTGCGGGGCTGAGTCCTGCCGCTCCTCGAGCCGCCGGCCGATCTCCTCGTACGAGGGGAAGGTGATGCAGGTCTCGAGCGACGGGCGCCGGTGATGGCCCTCGGCCCACGACGGGATCGCTCTGATCATGATCAGCTCACAGACGACCGCGAAGAGAAACCAGGACGATCGAGCCACGCTGGAGCACGGTAGCACACCGATCGGCCCGGCCGCACCTACCCCCGCAGCGCTCTCTTGAGATACCGCCCCGTGTGCGAGCCCGGGGCCACGGCGATCGCCTCGGGAGGTCCCTCGGCAACGATGCGCCCGCCGTTGCTCCCCGCCTCCGGGCCGAGGTCGATGACCCAGTCGGCGGACTTGACGACGTCGAGGTGATGCTCGATCACGAGCACCGAGCTCCCCGTGTCCACGAGGCGCTGGAGCACGGACAGGAGCCTGCGCACGTCCTCCTGGTGCAGGCCGGTCGTGGGCTCGTCGAGCACGTAGAGGGTCCGGCCCGAAGCTCGGCGGGAGAGCTCGCGCGCCAGCTTGACCCGCTGCGCCTCGCCGCCGCTGAGCGTCGTCGCGCTCTGCCCCAGCGTGAGGTACCCGAGCCCCACGGACCGGAGCAGGTCCAGCTTTGCCCGGAGCGGCGGGATCGTCTCGAGCAGGTCCGCCGCCTCGTCCACCGTCAGGCTCAACACCTGCGCGATGCTCAACCCTTTGAAACGCACCTCGAGGGTCTCGCGGTTATATCGTTGCCCGCCGCACTCGTCGCAGACGACGTAGGTGTCGGGCAGGAAGTGCATCTCGACCTTGACGGTGCCCTCGCCCTGGCACGCCTCGCACCGGCCGCCCCGGATGTTGAACGAGAACCGCGCCTTGCCGTAGCCGCGGGCCCGCGCGTCCGGCAGCGCGGCGAAGAGCTCGCGGAGCGGGCCGAGCAGCCCCGCGTACGTCGCGGGGTTCGAGCGCGCCGACCGGCCGATCGGCGCTTGATCCACCGCGACGACGTCCTCCAGGAGCTCGAGGCCGTCGATCGCCCGGTACGCGCCAGGCCTGTCGCCGCTCCGGTGGTAGTGCCTGCGGAGCGCGGGGAGCAGTGTGTCCACGACGAGCGTGCTCTTGCCCGAGCCGCTGACACCCGTCACGCAGGTCAGGACGCCGAGGGGGATCCGCGCCGTCAGGTCCGCGAGGTTGTGCTGCGATGCGCCCCGCAGGACGAGCCAGGCGGCGCCCGGATCGCGGCGCGACCTCGGGACGGGGATGCTCAGGCGTCCCGAGAGGTAACCGCCGGTGAGCGAGGCCGGCTCGCGGGCGACGTCGTCGGGACGCCCCTGTGCGACCACTTCCCCTCCCCTCGCCCCGGCGCCGGGTCCCATGTCGATCACCCAGTCGGCCGCCCTGATGGTGTCCGGGTCGTGCTCGACCACGAGGACCGTGCTCCCGCCGTCGCGCAGGCGTGTCAGCGTGCCGAGGAGCCGCGACACGTCGCGCTGGTGCATGCCGATGCTCGGCTCGTCGAGGATGTAGAGGACCCCGGCGAGCGGCGCGCCGATCTGGGTGGCGAGACGCAGGCGCTGCGCCTCGCCGCCGGACAGGGTCGCCGCCGCGCGATCGAGCGTCAGGTAGTCGAGCCCGACGTCCACGAGGAACCCGAGCCGGGTCTCGACCTCCTGGACGACCCGGCCGGCGCGCGCGCGCCGCGCGTCCGGGAGGTCCAGCTCGCACACGACCCGGAGCGCCGCGTCGATCGGGAGCGACGAGAGCTCGGCGATGCTCCGGCCCGCGACCTTCACCGCCAGGGCCTCTCGCCGCAGCCGCGCCCCGCCGCACGAGGCGCAGACGCGGCTCTCGAGGTACCGGTCGAGCTCGTGCTCGACCGTGCCGAAGAGCTCGTCCTCGCTCGCGCCCTCGTCGCGTTTGCGGCGCTGGAGCTCGCACAGCCGTCGCTCCAGCCACGGGATGACGCCCTCGATCTCGTGCGGAGGCGGCTCGCCGGTCCGCTGCTCGATCAGAGCGGCAAGCTGCTCGGCCGACCCGCGAAGGATCAGCTCCTGGACGTCCGGCGTGAGGTCACGCCACGGCACGTCGAGGTCGAGGTCGAGCGCCGCGGCGACCTCCGAGAGCCGCTGGAGCTGTGTGCTGCCCCGCCGGGCCCACGGGAGGACCGCGCCCGCGGAGAGAGAGCGCGAGCGGTCGCCGAGCACGAGGTCGGGCGAGAAGACCAGCTCGTGGCCCAGCCCGCTGCACGCGGGGCAGGCGCCAGCGGGGTTGTTGAACGAGAAGAGCCGGGGCTCGAGCGGCGGCAGACTCACCCCGCAGTCCGGGCAGGCGTACCGCTCCGACAGGCACTGCTCCTCCCCGTCCTCGAAGGACACGACCACGAGGCCGCCGCTCAGCCGGAGCGCGGTCTCCAGGCTGTCGGCGAGGCGAGACCGGACCTCGGGCTTGCATGTCAGCCGATCGACGAAGACCTCGAGGGTATGCTTCCTGCGGCCGTCGACATCGATCTCCTCATCGAGGTCGCGGACCTCGCCGTCGAGACGGATTCGAGCGAACCCCTCGCGCCGGAGCTGTCTCAACTCACGCGCGAGGCCGGTGCGGCGGTCGCGCACGACCGGCGCGAGCAGCGCGAGCCGCCGTCCTTCGGGCGACGCGAGGATTTGTTCGATCATCTGCGGCACGGTCCTGGCGTTCACGGGGCGGCCGCACTGCGGGCACTCGGGCTCGCCGACGTGGGTGTAGAGCAGGCGGAGGTAGTCGTGGATCTCGGAGACCGTGCCCACGGTCGATCGAGGGGTCCGGACCGAGCTGCGCTGGTCGATCGCGATGGCGGGGCTCAGGCCGTCGATGAGGTCGACGTCCGGCTTGGGGAGCCGCGCGAGGAACTGCCTGGCGTAGCTGGACAGCGACTCGACGTACCGCCGCTGCCCTTCGGCGTAGATGGTGTCCATGGCGAGCGAGGACTTCCCCGACCCCGACGGCCCCGTGATCACGACGAGCCTGTCGCGCGGGATCTCGAGCGAGATGCCCTTGAGGTTGTGCTGCCGAGCGCCCCTGATGACGATGCTGCTCACGGCCCGCTCCGCGGTGTCGCATCCGTCAGCCTTGCCGCCAGCTCGAGCGCGGCGATCATCGAGCCCGGGTCGGCCGTCCCCGACGCGGCCGCGTCGTAGGCCACGCCGTGGTCCACGCTCGTGCGCACGAACGGCAAGCCCAGCGTCAAGTTGACCGAGCGGCCCTTCTCGAGCAGCTTGCACGCGATCGTGGCCTGGTCGTGGTACATCGCCACGGCGCAGTCGAACCGCCCCTCGAGCACGTCGCGGATCCCGGTCTCCGACGGCGCCGGGCCCGCGACCTCGGCGCCGCGCGCTTCGGGCGAGGCGCGGAAACGGGCGATCGCCGGAGCGATCACGGTCCGTTCCTCGCTGCCCAGTATCCCGTCCTCGCCGGCGTGCGGGTTCAGGCCAAGGACCACGACTCGCGGCCTGTCGATCCGCCAGCGGTCCCGCAGGGCCGTGACGACCCGCGACAGGGTCCATGCGATGCGATCGACCGTCAGCGCGCGAGGCACATCGGCCAGCGGGAGGTGCGTCGTGACCAGCGCCACTCTCAAGCGGGGTCCGATGAAGATCATGGTGACCGCGTCTGTCGCGACCCCCGCGGCCCGCGCCAGGTGCTCGGTGTGCCCGGTGAACGACTCGCCGCCCAGGGCACGGCAGATCGAGACCTTGCTCACCGGACCCGTGACGAGCGCGTCGGCGAGCCCGCCCGTCACGAGCCCGAGCGCGGCGTCGATGAACGCGAGTTGGGCGCGTCCGCCCTCGATCGTCGGATGCCCAGGCGTCGCGGCGAGATCAGGGACACCCTCCGGCACGAGGATCCCGACCCGCCCCGGGGGGATGTCGAGATGATTCGTGACAACCCCCACCCTTGCCCTCCCCCGATGGGGGAGGGAGATGGTGGTGGTGTCCCACTCGCACCCCACCGTGCGGGCCGCGGCCTCGAGGTCCGCGCTGGTTCCGACGACGACGATGCGGTGGGATTCGAGCACACGGGGCACGCGGGCGAGGGCCTGGACGGTCACGAGTGGCCCGACGCCCGCCGGGTCGCCCATGGTCAACGCCAGGGTCGGACGCGATCGCGCTACTCCAGACGCGCTTCCGGGTCGTTCCGCAGCCACTCGAGGTCCGCCGCGCGCCGCTCGGTCGAGGAGGGGCGGCGGTTGATGATCCGGACGCCGTAGACCGGCGGGTGCGGTGCGGTCGCCTGGGCCCTCGCCTCGACCGAGAAGTTGACCTCCTGCACCGGGCCGCTCGGCGCGGTACAGACCGAGTACGTGATCCCGCCGCCGTCGTCCACACGTTCCGTGGCGTTCCGGATGCGCGAGAAGAGCACGTTGGCCTGGACCTCGGTGGTCTGGTACCCGACGACGACGAACAGGTAGCACCTGTCGGGCTCGAGGATCAGCGCCTCCTGCATCCGGGTGCCGGCCCGCACCTCGTCGAGGACCATGTCGGTGTACCGGCCGCGGTTGCGGACGATGGTATCGAGCTGCGCCCTGACGTCGCCGCTCACCTCCTGGGCGAACTGCTCCATGCGCTGCTGGAGCTGCTCGCGCTGCCGGTCGGCTTGCCGCTGGATCTGGACCTGGCGTTGCTGGGCGAGCCACTGGTGCGCCGCCGCCACGTCGGGTCCGAGCGAAGGATCGAGGGACGAGAACTGAGCTTCGAGGAGCGTGCCGTGCCCGGGCCCCGGGAGGGTGGCCCTGAGCTGCACCGTGCCGGAGTTCTGGCTGCAGAACCCGAACATCGAGATGGTGGCTCCGCCGGCCGTGCTCGTCCGGGCCGGGACCGGCTGGATCTGGAACCCGGACGTGTCCCGGTCCATCTCGCTCAGGAACGCGAGCTGGGACGGACCCGATCCCTCGGCCGCGATGATGACCCGGTAGCAGTGACCTTGCTTGAGCGGCGCCGGGAGCTGGTTCGCTCCGGGACCCAGGTCGCCGCTCGTGATCTGCTGGTACTGCCCCCAGGCGCCCGCCTCCGCGGTCACGACCTGCACCGCACCGCCACATCCCAGGGCGAGCGGGACCATCACCAGGAGAACCGTCGTCCGACACGCTCGGACGAACCGCTCATCAGTTCGAGCCCACCACATCTGGAACTCCACCTGAGCTCTCAACATTCGCTGTCAGCTTCGAGCGCCTCGCTGTTGCATCCACCCGCGGCGATGTTCTCGCAGCTCCGCTCGTCGAGGCACTTGGCGAAGTCGCGTAATGCTCGCTGACAGCCGCTATCTTCGTCTCTGTAATCGTCGTAACATTCATCCTCACAATCGACTGCGTCGATTCCACCTTCGCATCGATCGAAGTAGTCACACATCCGCTCGCACGCCGTCTTGCCGCATCCGCCGAGCACCAGCGCGGCGAGCGCCACGAGGGCCATCAACACCAGCTTCCTTGTCATCACGATCCTCCATACGAATGTTTCGTACCCGTCCGGAGACCGGCGTCATGGTGCCAGAGAACGCGGCGCATGTCACCTGGATGTTGCCGCGATGAGCTCCTCGGCCGCCGCGCGGGCGAGCGCGGTCACCTCGCTGCCCGAGATCATGCGCGCTACCTCCTCGATGCGGCCCTCGCGGTCGAGCTCCACGATCTCCGTCACGGTGCGCTTGCCCCGTCTCGCCTTGACCACGCGGAAGTGAGCGTCGGCAAGCGCCGCCACTTGCGGCAGGTGGGTGACGCAGACCACCTGGTGGTGACGAGCGACCTCGCGCAGCTTGCGTCCGACCATGTCGGCCACGGCGCCGCTGATCCCCGCGTCGATCTCGTCGAACACGTACGTCCCGACCGGGCCGACGCCCGCGAGGGCTCGTTTGAGCGCGAGCGCGGCGCGCGACAGCTCGCCGCCCGAGGCGATCGACCGGAGCGGCCGGGCGGGCTCGCCAGGGTTGGGCGCGATGAGGAACTCCACCCGGTCGACCCCGGTCTCCGACAGCCTCGCCCCGCCCACGGACGGCTCGCCGCCCCGCGCGGGCTCGACCTTGACCTCGATGGTCGCCTGTCCCATGCCGAGGTCGGACAGCTCGGTCGCGAACTCCCGCGCCAGCTTCCTCGCCGCCGCCTTGCGCCTGGCCGAGAGACTCGATGCGAGCTCGCCGGCGCGGGCGAGCACGGCGTCGAGCGTCGCCGCGGCCCTGGCGACGAGCTCGTCGTGCGATCCGATGGCCTCGAGCTCGCTCTGGACCGCGTCGAGCCGCTCGTGGAGGTCACCCTCGCGCATTCCGAGCGCCCGCCGGAGCCTGGAGTACGCCGCGAGCCGCTCCTCGACGAACGCCAGCCGCTGCGGGTCGGCGTCGAAGCCGTCGGCGTAGCGCCTGAGCTGGTCGGCGCAGTCCTCGAGCAAGGCCAGTGCCTCGGCGAGCTGGTCTGCGACGCCCGCGAGGGCCGGGTCGATACCCGCGATCTCCCGGACGTCCGCGAGCACCCGGCCCACGACCTCGCAGGCCGCGCCGTCGCCGCTGTAGAGCGCTTCCTCGCTTCCGCGGGCCGCACCGAGGATCCGCTGTGCCGACGCCAGGACCTGCCGCTCCCGGACGAGCTCCTGCTCCTCGCCGGGCCCGGGGTCCAGGGCCTGGAGCTGCTCGATCTGGAACCGGAGCAGCTCGGTCCGCCGGGCCCGGTCCTGCTCCGTCGCCCTGACGGCCTCGAGCTCGGCCATGGCCGAGACGACGTCGGCGTGGGCGCCACGCACTTCGTCCCGGAGCGGGTCGAGACCCGCGAAGGCGTCGAGCGAGAAGAGGTGTGTCGCGGGATCGGTGAGGGTGTGGTGCTCGTGCTGGCTCGATAGCTCGGCCAGGCCGCGCGCGAGGTCGGCGAGGAGCGCGAGAGGGACGGCGTGGCCGTTGACGTGGCACCTGGCTCGTCCGTCGGCGGGCAGGACGCGGCGCAGGAGGAGCTCGTCGGAGGTGTCCCAGCCCGCGGCGGCGACGCGCTCTCGCGCCCCCGGGTCGTCGGCCACGTCGAAAAGGGCCTCGACCTCGGCCGCGCCGGCGCCGGACCGGACGAGGTCGGCCTTGCCGCGCGCGCCCAGGGCGAGCCCGATCGCCTCGACGAGGATCGTCTTCCCTGCCCCGGTCTCGCCGGTCAGGACGTTGAACCCGTGGTGGAGCTCGAGGTCGAGGCTCTCGATGAGCACGAGGTCGCGGACGCGCAGCACGGTGAGCATGGCATCTCCTCGCAGGTCAGAACGTGAGAAGGATGGAGGCGCTCAGGGGACCGGGCACGAGGCGGAGCGCGGCGTCCCCCGCGTCGGGCCGGCGGCGCCGGAGGCGGCTCCAGTCGGTGAACACGGCGACGACGACCGTGGCGCCCGCCAGCACGCCCGTCGCGATCCACAGGGCGGTCACGGCGCTCTCGAGCGTCCGCCCCTCCTCGAGGAGCTCTTCCTCGCGCGGATCGCCCTCCTCCAGGTTCGCGTACTCCTCGCTCTTCTGCAGGAGCTCCACGCCGTAGACCACGAGGAGGATGCTCGAGGTCAGGGTCAACCCCAGGCCGGACCAGAAGAAGGCGTGGTGCAACCTCCCGATCCCTCGCCCTCCGCCCGCGGGGCGATCGTCCGACCCGGGTGGATGGAACTCGGGCTGAGGCTGGTCCACCGGAGGCTCGGGCTCGGCCTCTACAGGAGGCTCCCGGACGATCGTGACGGTGACTTCCTGCTCGCCCTGTACCACCTGGACGACCTCGGTCGCCGACGCGTCGTCCAGCCGGGCCTCGACCTCGTGCCTGCCGGGTGCCAGCGCGACGCGCGCCGGTGCGGTGCCCCGGGCGATCCCGTCGACGACGACCGCGGCGCCAGTCGGGTCCGTCGTGACGTCGAGCCACCCGACCTGCTGCTCGAGCGCGGCGACGCGCGCCTGGACCTGCCGCCGCCGGGCCTGGTTGCCCGCCCGCGCGTCGAGGAACGCGCGGTAATGCTCGATCGCGAGCCCCGGCTCGTCGGCCAGCTCGTAGCTGCGCGCGATGTTGTAGTGGACCGAGGCGCTCGGACTGAGGCGGTACGCTTCCTCGAAGCGGTGCGCCGCCTCGATGTAGTCCTCGGCCTCGAAGAGCCGCGAGGCTTCCTCGAAGGCCTCGAAGGCCGCCTGCTCGACGCTCCCTTCCTCCGCCGACGCGATCGTCGAGGCCAGCGTCATCGCCAGGAGGGTGAGCAGCCCGGGTTTCACGATCGAGAGGGTACCGTCGCTCGAGCCCGGCCGCAACGTGAGGCTCGAGTCCATTATCGTTGGCTCCGGGCTCCAGGCTCCGGGCTCCGGGCTCCGGGCTCCAGGGCCTGGAGGCTACGGAGAGACGATCAATCTGTGGTGTCCTGGGGACTGCCCGCGAGGCGAAGAGACGGAGGCCGATCCATGCCAGGTATACGCACTGAAGCCTGTAGCCTGTAGCCTGTAGCCTGTCGGCGAAGCCGACGATCGTGGCGCATCAGCGCGGCCGGTACGGGTTCGAAACGAGGTCGTCGTCCTGGGTCGGCGGCGGCGGGGTCTCGACCGGCGGCCTCCCCAGCCTGCGGAGCGAGACACGCTGCGCCAGGTCCCGATCTGGGACCACGCTCAACCTCGCCTCCTGGTAGCGCGGCGCGCTCACGACCACGACGACGGGCTCGGTGCCTTGGCGCAGCCTGATCGCCGATGGGTTCCCCTGGAGCTCGCCGTCGACGACCACCGTCGCGCTGGCGGGACGGATGGTCAACGACAGCGTCACGAAGTCTTCCGCTCCGGCGGGCACGTCCGATGCCACTCCGGCGCCGACCTCGACCGATGGCGCGCCGGGCGCGGGGACCGGCGGTGGAAGCTCAGCCGGATCCGCTTCGTCCACCAGTGGATCGGACGAGATGAGGCGCGGATCGACCCGGCTCGGCGGGGGCGGCTCGTCCATGAACGAGGACGCGACCAGCGCGGCGGCGACGATGAGGGCCACGCCCACGAGGCCTCCGCCCACGAGCAGGAGCCAGAGGAAGGCGCCGCTGCGTCGCGCGGCGTCTTCGTCACCTGCCTCGGACGGCGGCGCATCCCGCAGCGCGCCAGCGACGACGGGAGCGCCGGTCCCGTCATACGAGAGCGGGACCCTGGGCGGCGCCGGCACTCGGGGCGGAGGCGGGAGGGGTACGGGAAACGGCTCCGGGTGCGACGGGGTCGTCGGATCGCCCGCGAACTGGACGATGTCCACGTCGCGGAGCCTGATCCCCGACGGCTCGGACACCGACGGGGTCTCCTCCCTGGCCACTGGGAGCTCGTCCGCCTGGTCCGGGGACAGCCTCGGCGCATCACTGATTGTGCGAGTGAGCAGCCGCTTCTTGGCCGTGATCTCCTTCTCGAACCAGCCCGTCATGCGCTGGGCGAGCTCGTGCGTCGTGACCGGGCTCCCGAGCTGGTCCATCACCAGGCCGAAGTCCTGGTGCAGGTCGAGCGCCGTCTGGTACCGTTCGCCCAGATCCCTGGCGAGCGTCTTCGCCAGGATCTTGTCGATGGCCGGTGGGATGCCGGGCCTGAGGCCCGCGATCGCCGGGACCCGGCACTCCTCCACGAACCGCAGGCTCTCGAGGTCCGTCGTGCCCTTGAACAACCTCCGGCCCGTGAGCAGCTCCCAGGAGACCACGCCGAGGGCGAAGATGTCGCTCCTTCGATCGACATCGTGACCGCCGACCTGCTCGGGCGACATGTACGAGAACTTCCCCTTGAGCGACCCCGGGCGCGTCGAATGCGCCGCCCCCTCGGCGCGCGCGATGCCGAAGTCCATCAGCTTCACGGAGCCCGAGTAGGTGATGAAGAGGTTCTGGGGCGAGATGTCGCGGTGCACCAGGCCCATCGGGCGGTCGTCGATGGTCGTCGCTTCGTGCGCGTAGTGGAGCCCGTCGCACGCCTGCTGGATGATATGACAGGCGATCCGCGGGTCCATGCGCCGGTTCTCGACGCCGTACACCCGCTGGATGATCGCGCCGAGCGTCTCGCCGCGCAGGTACTCCATCGCGATGTAGTACATGCCTTCGGTCTCGGCCTCGCCGAGCTCGAAGATCTGAACGATGTTCGGGTGCTGGAGCTGGGCGGCGAGCCTCGCCTCGTCGAAGAACATCTGGACGAACTGCGGGTCCTCGGCCAGGTGGGAGTGGATGACTTTCAATGCCACGGGCTTCTCGAAGCCCGCTGGGCCGGCGATCCGGGCGAGGTAGATCGTGGCCATCCCGCCCGAGCCGATCGAAGTCACGACCTCGTATCGCCCGATGCGCGTGAGTGACGGTCCATGGCTGTTCTTCACCGGCAACACGGCTCGTATTTCGTGGCATCATACCGCATCCCCCGCGCGACCGTCACGAACGAGAGCCCCGCGCGCCCGCCCTGATCGTCGGCTTCGCCGACAGGCTGCAGGCTACAGACTACAGGCTTCAGTGCGAAAACCTGGCATGGCTCAGCCTCTGACTCTTCGCCTCGCGGGTGGTCCCCAGGACACCACAGAATGATCGCCCCGCCGCAGCCTGCAGGCCCTGGAGCCTGTAGCCTGGAGCCTGGAGCCGACGATTATGGGCCCGGCTGGATGCTGGAGGCTGGGGCTCAATTGAAGTACGATGAGCCCGACGATGCGAGTCTGTCCGAAGTGCCAGACCGTCCACCCCGACGGCACGGAGTTCTGCCCGGACGACGGGAGAGTCCTCGAAGAACCCATCGGCACAGACTTCGAGGTCGCCGCGACGGCGTTCGGCCCCGCGGCCGTGCACGATACCTCGCATCAGCCCACTGACGGCGAGGGTGACGGGCGGCCTGACACGAGGCGGAGGCCCCGCACCCCGGCCCCGGGCGGGTCGAGCCAGGACCTCGTGGGCAAGACCCTCGGCGGCGTGTACCACGTCATCGAGCAGATCGGCGTCGGCGGGATGGGCGAGGTGTACCGCGTCGAGCACGTCAACCTCAAGAAACAGTACGCCCTCAAGGTGCTGACCAAGGTCGCGCAGGACCACCCCGAGGCCGTGGAGCGCTTCAAGCAAGAAGCCATCTCGGCCAGCCACATCGAGCACGACAACATCGTCGATATCATCACGCTCCAGCAGACCGACGAGGGCCACCCGTACATCGTGATGGAGCTCCTCAAGGGCGAGAGCCTGGCGGACGCGCTGAGCGAGGGCGAGCCCTTGCCCGTGGAGCGTGCGCTCAATATCGCCTACCAGATCTGCAGCGCGCTCCACGCCGCGCACGAGGACGGGATCATCCACCGCGACCTCAAGCCGGAGAACGTCTACCTCACGAAGAAGGGCGACACCGAGTTCGTGAAGATCCTCGACTTCGGCATCTCGAAGATCCGCGACGCCGAGTCCGACCGCGTGCGGATCACGAGGACCGGTCAGTTCCTCGGCACTCCGCTCTACATGTCGCCCGAGCAGGCCAAGGGCGAGCCAAACCTCGACCGCCGGGTGGACATCTACTCGCTCGGCGTCCTGCTGTACGAGATGCTCGAGGGCAAGACGCCGTTCACCGGCGAGAACTACTTCCAGCTCATCTGGAAGCACTCGAACGAAGAAGCGCCGCCCATGATCGGGTCGGCCCCGGAGAAGCTCAAGCAGGTCGTGGTCAAGGCGCTATCCAAGGACCCGGATTCCCGCTATTCGTCCATGATCGAGATGGAGGACGCGCTCCTCGCGGCCGTACCCGAGACGCCCCCACCCGCGTTCCTGCTCGATCACCGGCCGTCGGCCATCGCCGGCGGGTCGCTGATGCCCCGGACACCCGTGGCGATCGGGGCGAGGGCCTGGATCGTCGCCGCGGGGCTCGGAGGCGCCGTCGCCATCCTCGTCGTCCTCGCAGTGCGCGGCACCGGCCAGGGTGACGATCCCGCGGCCAGCACCGGCCCGACGGACGTGGTCGGCGACACGGTGCGGAGCGACGCCTCGCCGGTCACGGACCGCGACGTCGCCGCGTCGAGCGACGGCGGCAGCGACGCGGTCGGAACGGACGGAAGCCCGGTCAACGCCACGGGCCGGAAGGTCAGGATCGCCGTCGCCACGGACCCGTCCGGGGTCGAGGTCTTCCTTGGTGAGGAGCGGCTCGGAGTCACGCCGCTCGAGGTCGAGCGCGCTGCATCGCCAGACACGGCTGTGCTCCGTCTCGTCAAGCCAGGGTACCGGGTCGTGCGGCGCGATGTTGGCCTCGAGCACGACATCTCCCTGGACGAGCGGATGACCAAGCAACGACCTGTTTCACCGATACCGTCGGATGTCGGCGTCCCCATCAAACGGGACTTGTGAAGGGGAGGTCATGCGCAAACCCCTGCTGGTGTTCGTCCTGGCAGTCGCGTCGCTTGTTGCGTGGGCTCCGGAGGCCCGGTCGCAGACCGAGACCGACGCGCGGCAGATGTTCGAGGAAGGGAACACCTACTTCCAGCGCGCGATGCGGTCCTCGGGCCGTGCCCGCCAGGCCGCGCTGCGCGAGGCGTTGAACCTGTACCACCGGGCGCTGCGGATCACGCGCAGCCGGTCCGTGCTCTTCAACGTCGCCATGTGCTACGAGCTCCTCGAACGGTACGACGACGCGTTCGCGTACTTCTCCGAGTACCTCGCATTCGAGGACCTGTCAGACGCGGACCGGGCCGAGGCCGAAGCGCAGATGCAGCGGGTCCGGCCGAACGTCGCCCTCGTTCAGGTCGCCTCGACGCCGGAAGGGGCGACGATCTTCGTCGACAGGACCGATCTCTCGCCCCGCGGCGTCACACCGGCCGTCGTGGCCATCTCGCCCGGCACGCACACCGTCATCCTGACGCTGGAGAACCACGAGAACGCAGAGACCGTGGTCGACGCGGTCAGGGGCGAGACGCGCGAGGTCGAGGTCGCGCTCGAGGCTCACCCGGCCAGGGTCCGGTTCGAAACCGATCCGCCCGGGGCCGAGCTCCGCCTCGATACCGAGTCCGGACCCGTGATCGGGACCGCACCGGCATCCGTCGAGGTGCCCGCCGGCTCGCACCGGGTCTACGCGGTCCTGGGAGACAGGTTCGGCCGCGAGGCGTTCGAGGCGCCGCCAGGGGGCGACATCGCCGTCGCGGTGCGGCTGGGCGCGCCGACCACCCCGGGCGTGGTGAGCGTCTCGGTCGACGCCGTCGGCGCTGTGGTGAGCGTGGACGGGCGGAACGTCGGGCGCGCGCCCGCCGGCGAGCTGCGGCTCACCCCGGGGCAGCACCGGATCACGGTCAACGCCGGTGACGAGTACGAGACCTGGAGCGAGACCATCGACGTCACGCCGGGCGACCAGGTCGCCCTCGAGATCCACCTCGCGCCGGCGGAGCCGCGGCGGCGGTTCGGCGTGTGGCCGAACGTGGGTATCGTGCTCGCCGGGCTCCTCGCCGTGGCATCGGGCGCCACGGGCGGCTGGGCCCTCTCCCTCCACTCGGACTTCAACGATATCGAGGAGGCGTGCGACGCGGCCCTCGGCGGCGATCCGAGCGCATGCGCGCCGGGCACCGCGCTCCGCGACGAAGCGCTCGCGCTCGAGGACCGCATCCGGCCGCTCGCCATCGCCACCGACGTGCTCTGGGGCACCGCGGTGGTCCTCGGGGTGACGTCCTTCGCGCTCCTCATCCTCAACCGCGAGGTCCCGGATTCGACCTCCGTGCGGATCGGCGTCGCGCCGACCCCCGGCGGCGCCGTGGCCTCCATCGGAGTCGGTGGTATGGTGGTGATGGCGCCATGACGACCCGGACAACAGCGATCCTCGCGCTCGCGCTGATCATCGGGGGCTGCACGATCATCACGAAGACCGACACCGACTTCCTACCCGATCCCGAAGCGGGACCCTCGGATGCCGGCACCACGGACTGCTCCCCGGAAGGGCTGGTCGAGCATTGGGACGAGTGCCACGACGGGTGCGACAACGACGGCGACGGCGCCACCGACTGCGAGGACACGGACTGCGCCCACTACTGCTGCATCAACCCGGGGTCCGAGTACGGGAACTGCAATGACCAGTGCGACAACGACCTCGACGGCCAGATCGACTGCGACGACTCCGAGTGCGCCAGCATCGACATCTGCTCCCCTCCGCCGGCACTCGAGGGGATCTGCCGCGGCGCGGACACGGACCCCGCCTGCTGCACCGAGACACCACCCGTGCCGATGTCGCCCAGGGACTGGTGCTGCTCCAACGAGGAGGACGACGACCTGGACGGCTCCACCGACTGTGAGGACGAGGACTGTGCACCATCGTCCCTCTGCTGCGGCCTCGAGACGCCGCATGTGGACGCGGCGAACGGTGAGCTCGACGAGGCCTACTGGCAGCCGTTCGGCGGCGGCCGCGGCGACATCATCTGGGAGAACGATCGCATCATCGACTGGAACGACGACGGGATCTTCGGCGGAGCGGCGTCGCGGGAGCCAGCCGACATGGCGTTCGGCCTCGGTATCAGGTTCCACGTGACCATCGTCGAGGCCGCCCAGTGCTCCGACCCGCTGCTCTGTCCGTCATCGGCCGGGATTGCCCTCGGCCCGTCGTCGGCGCCGACGTCGGCGGTCATCCCGACCTGGAACCTCGCCGTGCTCGCCACGTCGTCCGGCCACGTCGTCGTGCTCCGCGGCCAGCGGGTCCTCCACCGCATCGGCGTCCCCGGCCTGGCCGAGGGTGTGCAGCCCGTACCGCGCGAGGTCGGCGTGGACCTCACTCCGGCGGCCGACGAAGACCGGCAGAACGGCTTCAGGATGGTCCTCCGGGTCGAGGGGGGCCGGGAGGTGTGCCATCCGGACGGGAGCATCATCGGGTGCCCGGAGGAGCCCGAGTGGATGTCCGAGGACCTCGTGCTCCTCGATGAGGACAACATCCTCGACGAGGGCGGCCGCGGCACGGTCCTCATGGCCCTCGGCACCGGGTCCGGCGTCCACTTCAGCGACGCGGCGGACGAAACCATCCGCGTGTCCGTGCGGAGCTGCGCGAACCCCTCGGCCTGGGAGCACCCGCAGGGCGATCTCGACGACAGGATCGGCCAGGACCACCTCTGCTGGGCCGCCGGGGCCGTGGGGTCGCCGTCGGTGGCGCGAGCATCGCGGACCGGGTACGCGATGGTCCTCGAGGGGACGACCCGTGACGTGTCCATCGCGGGGT
>Ga0233425_10005703_pt1 | contig 19352 bp, 13 predicted proteins | sample Watercolumn_Towu_2_FD_181712 | JGI IMG/M metagenome (GOLD analysis project Ga0233425, IMG submission 181712) | Freshwater microbial communities from Lake Towuti, South Sulawesi, Indonesia - Watercolumn_Towuti2014_140_MG | ecosystem: Environmental > Aquatic > Freshwater > Lake | place... | reverse complement strand
CTGCCCGCGACGCGCTCCCAGAGCCCGCCAGTCGAGCTGCGCTCGAGCACCACCTCGGCCGCGTCGAGCAGGGCGCGGCGGTCGAGGAGCGCGTTGGTGGCGAGGTCCGCCTCGGGGCTGCGGCTCTGGCCGCCGCGGCGGTCGGGGTAGACGACGGCGCGCTCGGTCAGGAGCAGCGCGTCGAGCGGGCGGCCGGCGACGACGAGCAGGGCCGCCACGGCGCGGTTGCGCTCGCTCTGGTCCTGCTGCTGCGTGTGCGGCGGCCTCCGCCGCGCGTACTCGTGCATGGACCTCACGGCCTGCGCGGCGAGGGCGAGCCTGCCGTTGCGGAGGAAGAGGCCGGCGAGGTCCATCCAGGGGTTTGCGTACCACTCGACGTCGCGCCGCGTCGCCTCGAGGTAGTACCGTTCGGCCTCGTCGAGCCGGAGCATGCCGCGCGCGGACTCTCCGGCGTTACAGAAGTACACGCCGCCGTAGCCCGCCATCTCCCAGTACTCGTTCGCGTGGGTCGTGCACCAGCGGTAGGACTCGGGGCGGTTGCCTGCCTCGTTCTCGACGGCGCACATCCCGTTCATGGCCTGCTGCCGGGCCCATCCGTCGCCGGACGCAACGGCGCGGCGGGCCCACTCGCGCGCATCGTCGAAGCGCCGGAGCATCATGGTCGGCCAGATCCGCTCGCCCGGCCGGTCGGGGTCGTAGATCCGGTCGTAGTCGTCCCACAGGTCGAGCTCTTCCTGGAACCGCTCCATCTCACCGCAGGTGAACGCCGCCTCCTCGATGATCCGGCTGTGCCAGTCTCTGGACTCGGGGCCGAGTGGCTCGGGGCCGAAGCGGAGCTCGAGCAGCCGGCGCGCGTGCCGGAGGTGGTAGAGCGAGCGCGGGAGGTTCCCCTCGCCGTAGCGCATCACCATGCCGAGGACCGCGTGGCCGGCGATCGAGTCCGGGTTGGCGGCCAGGACGTCCTCGGCCGCCTCGCGCGCCGCGACGAGCTGGTCCATCTGGTAGCGTTCGTTGGCGATGTTCTCGTCCTCGGTCAACACGAGGTCTCCCACCTGCGCTTGTGTGGGCAGTGGGAGGAGAAGGATCGAGAAAAAAACCGTGAAAAGTCTTTGGCGGAGGGGTCCGGGGAGGGACCTTTCTCTAGAAAGGTCCCTCCCCGAGAACCGACGTTCGAGAGTGGCGTGTCGCACGTCACCCTCTCCGCAGGATCGAGCGGGCCAGCGTCTCCACCGGCCCGGCGGCGCACTCGGTGACCACCGCGAGGGGGTCCTCGACGCCCGGGACCACCTCGATGCGGTGGCCGAAGATGAAGGGCGCGAGGGCCGCCACGTCCTCGGCGGTGACGTGGTCCCGGCCGCGGAGCAGCGCGCGGGCCTGGAGCGCCGGCATCCACAGCACGAGCGCCCGGGTGCTCGCGCCCTGGACCACGCGGGGATCGGCGCGGAGCGCACGCGCGATGTCCACCAGGCTCTCCTTGACGGATTGAGCCAGCGCCACCTGGTGCTGCGCGGCGTGACGCGCCTGGACGACGTCGGTCCGGCTGACCCGGGGCAGGTGCGCCGCCAGGTCGGGGCGCTGCGTGGGGTAGCTCCCGATCACCTCCAGCTCGGCCTCGCGCGAGATGTGCTCCATCCGCACCTTGAACAGGAACCGGTCGAGCTGGGCCACGGGCAGGGGATACGTGCCCGCGAGGTCCAGCGGGTTCTGCGTGGCGATGACGAAGAAGAGCTCGTCGAGCGGATAGGTCCGGTTGTCCACCGTGACCTGCTTCTCGCCCATGGCCTCGAGCAGGGCCGACTGCACCTTGGGCGAGGTCCTGTTGATCTCGTCGGCGAGCACGACGTAGGCGAACACCGGCCCGCGGACGAATCGAAACGCGTTCGACTCGGTGTCGAAGACCACGACCCCCGTGACGTCCGACGGCAGGAGGTCGGGCGTGAACTGGATGCGGCGGAAGCTCGGGATGTCGTCGTCGGGGATGTCGTCGATGATCGAGGTGCCGAGGGTCTTGGCGAGTGTGGTCTTGCCCGAGCCGGGGTAGTCCTCGAGCAGGATGTGCCCGTCCGCGAGCAGGGCGATGAGCACGAGGTCGATGACGTCGTCGCGGCCGCAGACCGTGGCCCGCAGGCGGGCCTGGAGCTTGCGCGCCACCTCCGCGGCCTGCTCGAGGCCGATGCGGGCGTTCGCCCCTGCCGGCGCCGCCGCGTCCCCCGCGCCCGTCCGATCGCTTCCTCCGATGGCATCAGCCTGCGCCATGACACGTCTCCTTCGAGCCCGAGGCTCTGTTCATCTCACTCTCAACCAGGACAACGGATCCAGCACCCCGATGGCGCGCCGCCACCACGGCACGGCGCGCCGGACCTCGGCAACCACGCTCCGGCGGAGCCGCGCCGACGCCGCAGTGTCGTCGGGCCGCCGCGACCCCAGCTTTCGCGCCACGGCCGCCGCGGCCAGCGCCGCCAGCGACGGCGCCACGGTGGTCACGCGCGCCGCGAACGACTCGGGCGGCTCGCCGTATCGCCGCCGGTGACCGACCTCGGCGAGCACGTCGAGCGCGGCGCGGTACTCGAGCCGGGTCCGCCGGGCCTCGCCCGCAGCGAGGGGCGCGAGACGCCGGACCGTCTTGCCGAGGTACAGCAGCACGATCAGGACGAGGACCACGACGCCGGCGCCGCGCGCCACGGCCCCTGCCGCCCTCAGGAGGTCGCGGAGCCCGACGGGCGACCGGCCGAGCGCGACCGTGGCCTGCCGCTGCTGCTCGAGCTGGCCCCGGAGCATCTCGCCGAGCAGCCGCTGGAGGTCGGCGTCGAGCGGTGAGCCGGGCGGCTCGAGGTTGCGGGCGGGCGTGACGTCCATCACGACCCAGCCCGTGCCCTCGACGAAGACCTCGGGCCACGCGTGGGCGTCGCCCCCGCGCAGCATGAGGGCCGAACCGCGGCCGCGCTCCTCCGCCGGATAGGCGTACCCGGTCGCCACACGCGCCGGGATGCCGAGCGACCTGATCAGGAACACCGCGGCGTGCGCGAAGTACACGCAGTACCCCGTCAGGTCGCCGAACAGGAACGACGCTGTAGGGTCGGGGGCGTTCGCGTGCCGGCTCCGGAGGCTGTAGGTGCCGCGCTCGCTCAGGTAGCTCGTGATCACCGCGGCGCGGGCCACCGGGTCGTCCGCGAGCTCGGGCGGCAAGGCTTCGACGATCTTCGTGGCCAGGGCGAGGTAGCGCGCGTCGGTGGGCGCCTCGGTGTAGATCTCGTGGACCACGGGCGACCACGAGGGATCGCCCACCTTCGACCCGACCAGCACGAGCGGATCGACGTCCAGGGCGAGCGAGGTCGCCTCGTACACCCGCCGGAACCGCCTCGGCGCGGGGTTCTTCGCCGGCGTCAGGCTCCGCGGCGACTCGAGCACCACCGGCGCCACGTGGTCCTGGATGAACGCCACCGTGGTCTCGACCTCCACCCGGTTCGTGGGCGGCGGCACCCAGCGCGCGGTCTGCGCCTGCGACGGGAAGACCTCGAACACGTCGGCCTCGGCTCCGCTCACGATGGCCGGGACCATCCGGCGCCCGTTGTACCGGCTGAACGCGTTCTGCCTGAAGTAGTACACGCCCGAGGGCGGCTCGTAGTCCTGGTGCAGCAGGACCACGGCGACGGGAGCGCTGCGGCTCTTGCTCCCGTAGTTGTCCCTGAAGTCCATCTGGTCCAGGGACCTCTTGCCCTCGCCGCGCCCGCGCTCTCCCTGGCCCTGGCCCGTCAGCCCGAGCCCGTCGTCGGTGCGCGGCTGCGGAGGCTGGATCATGGTGCCCACGAGACCCATCACCGCCGCCACGAGCAGCACGAGGACCGCCGCCGCGAAGGCGCGCACCCAGCGTTTCTCGGTGATGAGGAAGAGCGCGAGGCCCACGGCCGCCACGCCGCCGGCGAGCTGGAGGTAGATCACCGGGTCCTCGCCCGCGGCCAGGGCGTGGTCGCCGAGGTCCAGCGGCCGGTTGATCGACCCGCCCCGGTGCGCCGCGAGCGGCGAGGCGAGGGCCGTGGCGAACGCGGCGATCTCCAGCGCCGCCGCCGGACGCCAGCGCGCGCCCGTGGCGCGCAGGGCCAGGCACAGGCCGCCGGCCAGGCCGAACAGCAGGACCGCGTCGCCCGCGACAATGGTCGCCGACGGGCCGGCGGCTGCCGCCACGACGTCCCAGCGCGCCAGCGCCCACGACGCGAGGACGCCGAGGCCCGCCAGCGCCGCAGCGACCGCCGCCGGGAGCGCGAGCCGCACCCGGGTCCGGCCGAGGGCCTCGCCGCCGAGCACGCCGGCGACGGCGCCGAATGCCGCGGCTGCCAACCCCGCGGTCGTCGCCGCGTCCCACGTCGCGGCGAGCGCGGCGAGCGCGGCCACGGCGGCCCGCAGGACCACGGTGATCCAGGAATCTCCGTGTTCCTTCATCATCTCAGGCCACCTTGACCCCGCGGTGCCACTGAGCCGGGTTGACGAGCTTGCCCGAGGGTCGGTCGATGACCGCGAGGTGGACGCCGAGCGCGGAGAGCCGGCGCAGCACACGTTCGACGTCCTCTGCCTTCACCCCGGCCGGCGCGCCGCCACGGAGCACGAGGCGCAGCCACCGTCCGGGCGCGGGGCGGCCGATGGCGTCGCCCACGAGCACGACGTCGATCATCCCGCGCCGCCGCGCCGCGATGGCCGCCACGCGGCCGACCCAGTCGCCGCCGCGCGCGGGCGCGAACACGAGGTACCGGACCGTGCCGTGCCGGTCGTTGCGCGCCATGAAGTCGGGGAAGCCCGCGGCCTGCGTGACCTCGTGCTCCGCGCCCGACGCCGCGATCAGCTCGAGCGCATCGACCTCGCGCCGCGCGTCGCGGGCGACGCCGTCCGCGCCCAGGACCCAGTTCGTGCCGAGCGCGCCGGTCTCGACCGCCACCCGCGCGGCCGCCGCGGCCGGCTCGTCGGCCGGGCCGGTCACGAGGTAGGCGGCCACCGAGTGGGCCCGCGCGAGGGCGCGCTCGGGCTGCCGGATCATGAGACGCCTGGTGCGGCCGAAGATCTTCCAGACGATGAGCCGCGCCGGGTCGCCGTGGCCGTGGCGGCGCAGCTCGAGCCGGTCGCCCTCGAGAGTGCCCAGCGGGTGCGGGAGCTCGTCGCCGCCCGCGAGCGTGGACACGACCGCGCTCTGCCTGAGCAGCCCGACCGAGGGCAGGACCCGGAGGGCCGGGGCGAGGGTCTCGGGCACGCGGAAGCCGACCCGAGCCAGCCCGAGCGAGTCCTCGACGACAAAGCGCCGGACCACGCGCTCGTGGAGCCCGCGCCGGGACGGCACGACCAGCTCGGCCAGCCGGCCTCCGAGCGGCGTCTGCGACACATCGAAGCCCGCCGGGGTCTCCCACCCCCACGAGACCCGCACGAGCGGCGTGAAGCGGAGGCTCGGGGCCGTCATCCCGGTCATGACGGGCCGGTCCGCCTCGGTCATCGTCAAGCCGAGGGTCCGTGCGCGGCGCACGAGCCGCCAGAGCCTGAGCGCGGCGAGCGACACCGAGAGGGCCGAGAGCACCACCAGCCCGGCGCCGACCTGCGCCACCACGGTCAGCACGTGGTCGGAGCGCTGCCCGCCCATGTAGTGCCAGCAGAGCGCCGAGCCGGCGGCGACGATCAGCCCGAGCGGGGTGAGCGGGACCGGATCGACCACCCTGCGTGCTACCTGCGGTATGCGACGGAGCAGAGAGGCTACAGGCTTCAGGCTCCAGGCTCCAGGCTTCAGGCTCCGAGCTGGAGGCATCAGGGTCGGCGCTCCATTGCGGCAATGAGACCTTGGAGACCACGGAGGAGCTCGCCACAGCGCGCGTCGAGGTCTGTCTGTTCCTTTGTATCAAGTATCATGAGCCGGCCTGACAGGTCGAGCAGGTACCGCAACTCGGACGCAGAGCCCAGCGCGATGATCAGGAAATGCAGATAATCCCTGGTCGACCTTCGTGCACACCCTTCGACGATGTTCGTCGGTACCGAGACGGCAGCCCTGCGAATCTGCGCTTGCAGGCCGTAGCGCTCTTCGACGGGAAATCCTTGCGTGCGATGGTAGACCTCGAGCACGAGGTCGTCTGCAAGCGTGAACACCTTGAGCTTTCGATGATCTCGGGCCATCTATCTCGCCTGTAGCCCGTAGCCTGTAGCCTGTAGCCTTAAAAATGCACCAGGCTCACGACCTCTACGTCGGACAGCTTGTCTCGCCCGTGCAGGAAGTCGAGCTCGATGACGAACGCGACGGCCGCGACCTCTGCGCCGAGGCGTCGGACGAGACGTACCGTGGCCTGCGCCGTTCCGCCTGTGGCCAGCAGGTCGTCGATGATGGCCACGCGCATGCCGGGCTCGATCGCGTCGCGGTGGATCTCCAGGGTGTCGGTCCCGTACTCCAGCTCGTACGACTCGCGCTCGGTCGCCGCCGGGAGCTTGCCGGGCTTGCGCACGGGCACGAACCCCGCGCCCAGGCGCAGCGCCACCGGCGTGCCGAAGACGAACCCGCGGGACTCCATGGCCACCACCCGCTCGATGCCCTTGCCTTCGAGGGCCTCGGCCAGGAGGTCCACGGCCAGGGCGAGCCCCCTGGGCTCCTTGAGGAACGTGGTGATGTCCTTGAAGATGATGCCCGGCTTGGGGAAGTCGGGCACGTCGCGGATCATGCCTCGCAGGATCGCTGCTCGCTCGTCGGTCATCCTCGATCGCCTCCTTCGCCGGTCGCGGGACGTCGCGCGCCGGACGCAGCCAGGTGTGCCCACGCCTCGTCCGCGACCGCTCCGGCCCGAGCCATGTGCTCGTCCACGCAACAGTATATGCCGAGGGGAGTGACGGAGATGTACCCCTGTTCCACGGCCTCGCCGTCCGAGCCGGGGACGAGCGCGTCGGTCAGCCCCCCGCCGGCGCCGATCCGGAAGTAGGTGACATCACCGACCGTACGCCGCGGCTCGGCGCATTCCGGGTAGCATCTGCGGCCGAGCCGGACCACCTTCGCGCCACGGGGCTCGCCCGGCGGGACGTTGACGTTCAGCAGGAGCTCTGGCTCGGGCCGCGCGATCAGGACCGACGCGAGGTGCCGAGCGAACCTCGCGGCCGCCTCGTAGCCTTCGCCCCTCGTCAACGAGACCGAGATGGCCGGCACGCCCCTCGTGAACGCCTCGCGCGCCGCGCCCACGGTCCCCGAGTAGAGCACGTCGGTGCCCAGGTTCGGACCGCGGTTGATGCCCGAGACCACGAGCCCCGGCCGGCGCGGGAGCAACCCGAACATGGCGATGTACACGCAGTCCGCCGGCCACCCGTCGACCGCGTGCTCGCGCGGCCCGCACCGGCGCACCGCCACGTCCTTGCGCAGGGTGAGGCAGTGGCTCGAGCTGGACCGCTCGCCGTCCGGAGCCACGGCCCAGACCTCGCCGAGCGGCCCGAGCGCCGCCACGAGCGCTCTCAGCCCCGGCGCCTCGATGCCGTCGTCGTTGGAAACCAGGATGAGAGGGGGTTCCATGTCGCCCGGCGCAGCCTACCACAACTCCAGGTTCGTGAGCGTGAGCGTGAGCGTGAGCGTGAGCGTGAGCGTGAGCGTGAGCGACACACGTCACACGTGGAAGATCCGGTCCAGCTTCAGGACCCTGTGGAGCACGTAGTGGTAGACGAACAGGAAACCGGCGAGCGGGACGAGCACGCCGACCACGACCCACGACCACGTCGGACCGGGAAGGCCAACGTACCGCGAGATCGCCAGATCCATCGCCAGGCACGCCGGCCCGAGCATGGCCAGCAGCACGGCGAGCTGGTTCGCGCCCCGGTCCTTCCAGGTCGTCCAGATCACTGTGGCGACCTCGAACGGGAGGAACATCACCGTCGCGATCGGGAGCCCGACGGGGAGGAACCAGTCCAGCGAGCCGACGAGCAGGTCGACGAGCGCCAGGAACCCGACGACCGGCGGGTAGATGCACAGGACCACGAGCCAGGGCGGCCGGAAGATCACGAGGATCACGGTCGAGATCGCCCAGGCGAGCGCGATCGACCCGAGCGCGTGGCCGGACCAGGTGATGCTGCCCCCCGTCCAGACCAGGTTCACGGCGAGGACCACGAGCATGGAGATGACGAAGATCGCCGAAAGGGTCGCCCAGACCGACAGGCGGATCGACCGCCCCGTCGGCCGCGCCGGGCCGGCGTCCGTCACCCGCGGATACCTCGGCTCCGGGCTCGCGCCGCCGGGCGGCGGGAGGTCGTCGAAGCGCGGGATCGGCGCGGCGCACAGGGGACACGCCTCGATCCCCCGGTCCACCTCCACTCCACACCTGGCGCAGTACGGCATCGCTACCCTGGTGCTTGTACCAGAACCCTTGATTTTCGGAATGTGGTCGTGGACGCGGACGCGGACGTGGACGGAATTTGGTGAAAATAATCGACCACGACCACGACCACGACCACGTTCTGCCCTCAGTTCGTTTCGACCTTGACCGGAACGCCCAGCTCGCGCAGCCGGGAGAAGAACCGCCGCTCGATCTCGCGGCTCCGGACGAGGCTCGCGAAGGTCGTGTACACCCGGTCCCGGTGGCTGATCACGCCGGCGGTCACCCGCGTGTCGCGGTTCGGCACCGTGATGAACTCGAAGCGCTCGATGCGCTCGTCCATCGGCGGCGGCATCGAGGCCGCTCCCAGGTTCGACAGCACGCCGGACGCGATCGCGGTGCCGTACTTCCGGAAGAGCGCGCGCTCGACGGGGATCTTCACGAACAGGGGCGTCACCCGGATGACCGGGTTGGTCTCGCCCCGCATGTTCCTGGCGATCTGCTGCTTGAGCAGCTTCTCGTTGACCTCCACGCGCATCGTGTGGTGGACGCGGGCCAGGACCTCGTCGAACGTGAACCGGCCCAGGCGCGGGTCGATCCCCGGCGTGACGTGGAGGATGAAGTTCCGCATGGTCCGCGAGGGGAACAGCTTGCGCAGGTTCACCGGGACGACCAGGCGCAGCGGGCGGAGCGCGGTTCGCCCGTGCTCCGGAGACATGGACTCGACGTGCTCGTACAGCACGAAGAGGTACAGCGCCGAGAGGAGCTCTGTCAGGGACACCCCGCGCGACCTCGCCAGCTCGAGCACCGGAGCGACGGGCGAGATGCCCGTGACGATGCGAGCCGCGCCCTCCACCGGCTCGGCGAGCTGGACCGCGCGCTCCTGGTCCGGCGGGAGCGGGATGCGAGGATCGAAGAACTTCTTGTAGCTGTCTTCAAATTCCTCGGGATCGACGTCCTGCCCGCGGTGCATCACGTCGCCCCAGTCGGTCACGTCGAGACCGCGGATCTCCAGGTACCGGCCGACGAGGGCCCGGAGGAACGCCAGGCCGCCCGCGCCGTCCGTGATGATGTGCGAGAGCTCGACCGAGATCTTCCGGCCGAAGCAGAGGACCCGGAAGAGGTGCGAGCGCGTGTGGCGGGCATCGATGGTGCGGCAGGGAGCGTCCCGCTCCTCGGCCACAACGACCGGGGCGTCGGTCCGCTGGAGGTAGTGCCAGAACAGACCTGCCCCGAGCCTCACACGAAAATACGGGAACCGATCGGCCAGGTCGTCGACCGCGCGCTGGAGGTCCGGCGCCGAGACCGGCTCGAGCAGCGTGGCGGAGAGCCGGAACACGGTCGTGAACGTCGGCGAGTCCACCGCGGGGAAGATCTTCGCCGCGTTGTCCAGCCTGAGCCAGTCCGGGCAGGTGCTCGCAGCCATCGCGTCGGCCGGCACTGTAGAACACCGCGGGCGCGCTGGCCAGGAACCGTCGAGCGGCACGATCCCGTTGAACTTTCGGCGCCAATGGCCGAACATCGGGAGCGAACGACGGAGCCAAGGGGAACGACGATGAGAGCGTGTACCTGGTCGATGGTGGTGTGCCTGCTGCTGGCTTCCGGGATGATCGCCTGCGGCGGCAGCGGAGACGGCGACGCCGACGGTGACGCGGATGGTGGAGACGGCGACGCGGGCGGCGACGCGGACGGCGACGGCGACGCGGACGGCGATGCGGACGGCGACGGCGACGCGGACGGCGACGGCGATGGCGGGTGCGAACGTGACGAGCAGTGCGACGACGACGACCCGTGCAACGGGCTCGAGGAGTGCGTCGACGGCGCCTGCATCGACGGCTCGCCGCCGGACTGCGACGACGAGGTGGACTGCACCGAGGACTCCTGCGATCCGGAGTCCGGCGAGTGCGTCAACATGCCCGATCACGACCTCTGTGACGAGGGTGAGATGTGCACCGACGAGGGCTGCGTCGAGGGCGTCCCGTGCGACGACGACTCCGACTGCGACGACGAGGTGTTCTGCAACGGCATCGAGGTCTGCGCCGACGGCGCCTGCGCCGGCGGCGATCCCCCGGACTGCGACGACGGGGTCGAGTGCACCGCGGACCGGTGCGACGAGGATCTGGACGAGTGCGTGTTCGAGCCCGACGACTCGGCCTGCGACGATGAGCTGTTCTGCAACGGCGCCGAGACGTGCGACGTCCTCACGGGCTGCCGCCCCGGCGAGCCGCCGGACTGCACCGACGAGCTGGACTGCACGGTGGACTCCTGCGACGAGGAAGTCGGGGACTGCGTGAACGAGCCCGTGGACGGCGACGGCGACGGTGACCTCGCCCCGGAGTGCGGCGGCGGCGACTGCGACGACCACGACCCGGCGGTGAGCTCGACCGCGGCCGAGGTCCGCTGCAACGGCATCGACGACGACTGCGACGCGGCCACGCTCGACGCGCCGGACAGCGACAGCGACGGGTTCGACGTGTGCGGCCCCGGCGACGCGGTCGACCCCGACGGTCTCGCGGCGGACTGCGACGACGCCGCCGCTGGCGTCAACCCCGGTGCCGACGAGGTGACCTGCTCCGTCCTCGATGAGGACTGCGACCCGGACACGGTCGAGGGGCCGGACAGCGACGGCGACGGGTTCGACGTGTGCGGCCCCGGCGACGCGGTGAACCCCGACGGCCTCGCGGCGGACTGCGACGACGACGTCGCGGCGATCAACCCCGGCGAGGACGAGACCCTCTGCTCCGGCATCGACGAGGACTGCGATCCGGCCTCGCTCGACGCGCCGGACAGCGACCGCGACGGGTTCGACGTGTGCGGCCCCGGCGACGCGGTGGACCCCGACGGACTCGCGGCGGACTGCGACGACGCCGTCGCGGCGGTCAACCCCGACGCCGACGAGGTCTGTGACGACGACGACAACGACTGCGACGGTTCGATAGACGAGGACGACGCGATCGACGCCCCGACGTGGTACCTCGACGCCGACGGCGACGGCTTCGGTGAGGCCACCATTACCCGGCGCGCGTGCGAGCGGCCGGAGGGCCACGTGGCCGACAACATGGACTGCGACGACTCCGACGAGCTGATCAACCCCGACGCCGAGGAGCGATGCAACCTGCTCGACGACGACTGCGACGAGCGGATCGACAACGGCGTGCTCGGCTCCGGCGCCGCGTGTCCGGCCGCGAGCTGCGCGGAGGTCCTCGCCCTCGAAGCGTCGGAGGGCGACGGCACCTACTTCCTCACCGGCGCCACCGCGGGGGTGTACCAGACCCACTGCGACATGACCCGCGACGGCGGCGGCTGGACCTTCGTCGGCTCGCTCGTCAACGCCGGGCCGCGGCGCTGGAACAGCTACCTGGCCTGGACCGGCACGTCGACGTTCGGGACCCTGGCCGACCGTCGGACGTCCGGCACCCGCGTCCCAGCCATGTTCGAGGTCGACGCACAGGACATCCTCATCGTCACGAACGAGTACGCCTTCGCCTTCTTCGACCTGCTGGGTGAGGAGGACCTCGCCTCGTTCCTGACGGCCGAGTACGACGCCACCACCTGCTCGATCGAGTTCCTGGCGTCAGGCGCCGACTGGTCCGAGGTCCTCACCGACGAGCAGGCCGCCGCGCAATCCTTCGTCGTCAGGCCGCTGGACAACAACTGCGACTGCTTCCCCGGCTGCAACGAGAACGCCTTCATCGGGAACCAGTTCCCGTCATGCTGCTGGACCGGCGGGCTGGGCAACACGCCGGGCGGCCAGGCGGACTGGAGGACGCACGACCTGTCGCTGCTCCAGCTCTCACGCCTGACCCCGATCCGTTGCGCCCCGGCCGGCGAGTACCCATGCAACAGGAACGGGTACTGGTTCCACTACGACTCGTTCTGCTACACCACGGCGTGCAAGGTGCCCTGGGCCGAGATGTACGTGCGGTAGAGCTCCGTTCAAGTCGTGGCACGCCGTCCGGCGATCTGCATCGTCCTGCTGGTCAGCGCCTGCGCGGGAGCCGGGCGCACGCGACCGGGCGCCGATGCCTCTCTCGATCCGACCGCCGGCCTCCCGGAGTACGGGCCGCCCGAGCTCGAGCGAGACCTCGAGGCCACGAGGCGGCTCATCGTCGATCTCGTCGATGCGCGGCCGGGCATGGTCGTGGCGGACATCGGCTCCTCGTACGGGTACTACATCGACGCCCTCGCCCCGGCCCTGGGCCCGGACGGGAGGTACTTCGCCACCGACATCGACCCGCGCGTTGTCGAGCACCTGCACCGGTACGAGACGATCGTGCCGATCCTCGTCCCGCGGCTGGCCCGGGCTCCGCGGGACACGGCGCTCGACGACCTCGCGCCTGAGTCCGTGGACCTGATCCTCATGATCGACTCGGTCGTATTCTCACGTCCGGCGGACGAGGCGGAGGAGCGGACAGACATCGAGTACCTCCGGCGCCTCGCCCGGATACTCCGGCGCTCGGGGCGTCTGATCCACCGGGTCGCCTGGCTGAGCGAGGGGCACAGGACGAGGGAACAGGTCGTGAGCATCTTCCGCACGGCCGGCTTCTCCGGCGCCACAGACGATGTCGCGGTCCCCGACCACGTCCCGGCCGTGTTCCGCGCGCCCGACGGGACCGTCGCCCGGCGTGGGTTCCTGCTGGTCTTCCGGCGGTGATCTCCATACCATCGGCGTCATGGCCACGAGCATCGAGCGGTTCTTCGAGCTGAAGGCGCGCGGGACGAACGTCCGGACCGAGGTCCTCGCCGGAGTCACGACGTTCATGACGATGGCGTACATCGTGTTCGTGAACCCCGGTATCCTGTCCGCGGCCGGGGTGCCGTTCGCCGGGGCGGCGACCGCGACCGCGCTGGGCGCAGCGCTCATGACCCTCGCCATGGGCCTGATCACGAACCGACCCATCGCGCTCGCCTCGGGCATGGGGCTCAACGCGGTCGTCACCTTCTCGGTCATCGGCTTCCAGCAGGCCAACGTGCCCTGGCAGGTCGGCATGGCGGTCATCCTGGTCGAGGGGCTCGCCATCCTCGCGCTGGTGCTGACCGGGCTCCGCGAGGCGGTGATGAACGCGATCCCTCTGAACCTGAAGCGCGCGATCGGCGCCGGCATCGGGCTGTTCATCACCTTCATCGGGCTGAACGAAGGCGGGATCGTGCGGCCCAAGCCGATCACGCTCGTGGACCTCGGCGACTTCTCGTCGCCCGCGGTCTGGGTCACGCTGATCGGGCTCGTGGCGACGATGGGGTTCATGGCGTTCCGCGTGAAGGGCGACATCCTGTGGGGCATCCTGGTCGCGACCGTCGCGGCGCTCGCGCTCGGCGTCGCGACGCCCCCGGACCGGCTCGTCGCCGCGCCGGACTTCGGCACGTTCCTCGCCCCGTTCCACACGGTGCGCGGCGGCCTGGCGATCGCGCAGGTCTTCACACCGACGCTCCTCGTCGCCGTTTTCGCGATCATGCTGACCGACTTCTTCGACACGATGGGGACCGTCGTGGCGATCGGCGAGCAGGCCGGCTTCGTCGATGCGAAGGGCAACGTCCCGGGCCTGCGGAACATCCTGCTCGTGGACTCCTCGGCCGCCGCGTTCGGCGGGCTGTTCGGCGCGAGCTCGATCACGAGCTACGTCGAGTCCGCCGCCGGGGTGTCCCAGGGCGGGCGCACGGGGCTGACGAACGTCGTCACGGCGCTCCTCTTCGCCGCCACCGCGTTCCTCGCGCCGGTCATCGCGATGGTCGGCGGCGGGACCCCGGTGCCCAACGCGGACCATTACGCGCTCTATGCCGGGTCGGGCTTCGGCGTGCCGGGCGGGACATCGTTCCTCTACCCGATCACCGCGAGCGCGCTCATCGTCGTCGGGTTCCTCATGATCGGAGTCGTGCGCGACATCCCGTGGAAGGACCCGGAAGAGGCGTTCCCCGCGTTCCTGACGCTGGTCGGCATCCCGCTGACCTACAGCATCAGCTCCGGCATCGGCCTCGGGTTCATCTCGTACGTCGCGATGAAGGTGCTCCACCGCAAGGGCGGGTCGGTCCACCCGCTGCTCTACGTGGTCTCGATCGCCTTCCTGACGGCCTTCGTGCTCCAGGCGATCCGATAGCGTCGGAAACGGGCGAAACAGCCGTTCTCGCCGCCCCTTGCCTCCTCCTGACCATCAGTGTATAGGGGGAGCCGCCATGGCGCTTTAATAGTGTTTTCCTTGTGGCAAATCGCTCGGAGGTATGAGTGATGCGAAACGGACGATCGATGGGACTCAGGTGGCTCGGGGCAGGGCTCGCGGTGCTCGCCGCGTTCCTGTGCCCGCTCGCGGCCCTCGCCGGCGAGGCGGATCTGGTGTTGCCCGATCCGAGGACCGGCGACGTGACCTTCTTCGGGCTCACGCCCTTCAACCTCCTGATCTGGGGGTTGTTGATCTGCGTGGCGGGGATCGGCTTCGGGCTGTGGATGTTCATGCGACTGCGCAACCTCGAGGTCCACAAGTCCATGCGGGACATCTCCGAGCTCATCTACGAGACCTGCAAGACCTACCTGCTGACCCAGGGCAAGTTCATCATGCTCCTGTGGTGCTTCATCTGCGCCATCATCATCGCCTATTTCGGCTGGCTCAAGCCGGTGGGCCCCGCGAACGTGCTGATCATCATCCTGTTCAGCCTGATCGGCATCGCGGGCAGCTACATCGTGGCCTGGTTCGGCATCCGCATCAACACGTTCGCCAACTCGCGGACCGCTTTCGCCAGCCTCCGCGGCCTGCCGTTCCCGACCTATGCCATCCCGCTCCGGTCCGGCATCAGTATCGGCATGCTCCTGATCAGCATCGAGCTGGTCATCATGCTCTGCATCCTGCTCTTCATCCCGGGCAACCTGGCGGGCTACTGCTTCATCGGGTTCGCGATCGGCGAGTCGCTGGGCGCCGCGGCGCTGCGCATCGCCGGCGGTATCTTCACCAAGATCGCCGACATCGGCTCCGACCTGATGAAGATCGTGTTCAACATCAAGGAAGACGACGCGCGCAACCCGGGCGTCATCGCCGATTGCACGGGCGACAACGCCGGCGACTCGGTCGGCCCGACCGCCGACGGTTTCGAGACCTATGGCGTCACGGGCGTCGCGCTGATCACCTTCATCCTGCTGGCCGTGCCCGAGGCCGACGTGCAGATGAAGCTCCTGGTCTGGATCTTCGTGATGCGCGTCATGATGATCGTCACGAGCGCCGTCTCGTACGGGATCAACGAGACCATCGCCAAGGCCCGCTACGGCCAGGCCGCCAAGTTCAACTTCGAGGAGCCGCTGACCTCGCTGGTGTGGATCACGTCCATCATCTCCGTGGGTGTCACGTTCCTGTCGTCGTATCTGCTCATCCCGGACCTGGGCGACGGGACGATGTGGTGGAAGCTGTCCGCGATCATCACGTGCGGGACCCTGGCGGGCGCGATCATCCCCGAGCTGGTCAAGGTGTTCACGTCCACCAAGTCCCGGCATGTGCAGGAGGTGGTCACGTCGGCCCGCGAGGGCGGCGCGTCCCTCAACATCCTGTCGGGCTTCGTGGCGGGGAACTTCAGCGCCTACTGGATGGGCCTCGCCATCCTGTCCCTGATGGCCATGGCCTACGGCGTCAGCACTCAGGGGCTCGGCGACCTGATGGTCTCCCCAGCGGTCTTCGCCTTCGGCCTCGTGGCGTTCGGGTTCCTGGGCATGGGGCCCGTGACCATCGCCGTGGACTCCTACGGCCCGGTCACCGACAACGCGCAGTCGGTCTACGAACTCTCGACCATCGAGACCCTGGCCGGCATCAAGGAAGACATCAAGAAGACCTTCGGCTTCACGCCGAACTTCGAGAAGGCCAAGGACTACCTCGAGGAGAACGACGGCGCGGGCAACACGTTCAAGGCCACCGCGAAGCCGGTCCTCATCGGCACCGCGGTCGTCGGCGCGACCACCCTCGTCTTCTCCATCATGGTGCTGCTCGCCAAGCCGCACGGTCAGGAGGAGATGATCACCCAGGCCCAGCTCGACTCGGTCGCGGGCAACTTCTCGCTGCTCAACCCGCTCTTCCTGCTCGGCCTGATCACGGGCGGCGCGGTGATCTACTGGTTCACCGGCGCGGCCACGCAGGCCGTCTCGACCGGCGCGTTCCGCGCGGTGGAGTTCATCAAGCGCAACATCAGGCTCGACTCCGATGCGGAGAAGGCCTCGATCGAAGACAGCAAGCGCGTCGTCGAGATCTGCACGCAGTACGCACAGAAGGGCATGTTCAACATCTTCATAGTCGTCTTCTTCTCCACCCTGGCGTTCGCGTGCGTCGACACGTACTTCTTCATCGGGTACCTCATCTCCATCGCCATCTTCGGGCTGTATCAAGCGATCTTCATGGCCAACGCGGGCGGGGCGTGGGACAACGCCAAGAAAATTGTCGAGACGGACCTCAAGGAGAAGGGCACCCCGCTCCACGCGGCCTGCGTGACCGGCGACACCGTGGGCGATCCCTTCAAGGACACCTCGTCCGTGGCCATGAACCCCGTCATCAAGTTCACCACGCTCTTCGGCGTGCTGGCGGTCGAGCTGGCGATCTCGCTCAACCAGGACAACCGGACGACAACCATGGTGATGGCCGCCATCTTCTTCGCTATCGCCGTTGTCTTCGTCTACCGCTCGTTCTACGGGATGCGGATCGGCAAGGTCGAGGCGGAAACCCAGGCCAAGGACGAGTAGCCCGCTCCCACTCCCGCTCCCGCTCCCGCTCCCGCTCCCGCTCACGTTTTTCGGGAATTCACCCTTCTTGGTGTATTAACACCCCGAGGGTGTTCCCACGGCGAGACGAGCGAGCAGCCCCGCGACGGTTTTAGGCCGCGAGACCGGCCCGCAGGACGCCGTGCTGCGCGGGGTGCTCCTCGCGCTGGCGCCGTTTGTGTTCCTCGCGGCCCGCGGGGCGCACGACCTCTCGAGTGCGTCGCTCCTCGCCTCCGGTGTGGTCTGGACGTGCGCCGCGGCCTGTGGCCTGGCCACGGCGCTCGGCGGGGCGCTGTTCGAGCGCGCCAGGCGCCGTGCCGCCCTCTCCGCGACCGCGGGGCTGGCGGGTGCGTTCGTCATGGCGTACCCGGACTGGAGCGCGTCTCCGATCGCCGCGCTCGCATGGATCGTCGTCCAGTGGGGGATGATCCTGGTCCTCTGGCAGACGAGGTCCTGGGACGAGGTGCTCGGCCGCGCAGCGGCCTCGACCCCGGCCCGCAGGGGCCTGCGGGCCCGTGGAGCGGCGCTCACCGTCCTCGCCGTCTGGTTGGCCGTAGTGCCCGGGTCGTTCCATGCCGGCCCGCCCGCCATCGGGACGATGGCGGCGAGCCTCGCTATCGCCGTCGCACTGGGTGCGCACTGGGCGGTGACCGCCTGGCGTGGCGCCTGGCCGAGGGTCGTGGCGCTGGCGGGCTCGCTCGTGCTCGGCATCGCCTGCGCCCTCCTCGTGGGCTTCGCTCCGGAGCCGGCGCTGACCTGGGCGATGGTGGTCCCGGCCATGATCCTGCTGGTCGTGCCCCGGCCCCGCGAGTCGGACAGCGAAGGCGGGGGCCAAGGGTTGATCGACCTGCTCGTCTCGAGCCCGTCGCGCCTGGTCGTGGTGACCTTCCTCGGCCTGGTGACGGTGGGCTCGATCCTGCTCGCGCTCCCCCGTTGCGGCGCGCACTCTTCGAGCGTCGGGGTCCTGGACGCTTCGTTCACTGCGGTGAGCGCCGTGTGCGTCACCGGCCTGACCGTGCTCGACACGCCAAACGCGTTCAGCCCCTTGGGCCTGGTGGTGCTCGTGCTGCTGATCCAGGCGGGCGGGCTCGGGATCATGACACTGTCCACGGCCGCCATGGTCATGCTCGGACGCCGGATGAGCCTGCGGACCGAGAGCGCCATGGCCGCGCTGCTCTCGAGCGATCGGGCTGACCTCGCGAGGGCCCTCCGGCGGATCCTGGTGTTGACCTTCACGGTCGAAGGCACAGGGGCGTTCCTGCTCGCCTGCGCCTTCCTGGGCGAGGGTGATGGGATGGGCATGGCGCTCTGGCGCGGGGTGTTCACGGCGGTCTCGGCCTTCTGCAACGCCGGCTTCGCGATCCAGAGCGACAACCTGGTGACGTATCAGCACAACCACGTGGTCATCCACGTCGTCGGGTTGCTGATCATCATCGGTGGGTTGTCGCCGGCCGCGGTGGTGGCCGTGCCGGCCATGCTCCAGCGGCGGCGGGTCGCGGTCCAGCACTGGCTGGCGATCCTGACGACCTTGATCCTGCTGTTCGGCGGCGCCGCGGCGATCCTCCTGCTCGAATGGAACCACTCGCTGGCGGAGCTGTCCCCGGCGGAACGACTGACCAACGCGTGGTTCCACTCGGTGACGCCCCGCACCGCCGGTTTCAACTCCGTGGACATGTTGGCGCTCCAGCCGGCCACCGTTGCCTTGACCATCGTGCTCATGTTCATCGGCGGCAGCCCCGGCGGAACCGCCGGCGGCATCAAGACCACGACGGCCGCGGTCCTCTACCTGACCGTCATGGGCGCGATCCGCGGGCGCAGCCACGCCGAAGTATTCGGACGCAGGCTCCCGGCAGAGACCATCTCCAAGGCCACCGCCATCGCCACGATTGGCGCCGCGATAGTGACTACCGCCACCATGGCGCTCCTGATGACGCAACAGATGGAGCCCGAGGTGGCGCTCTTCGAGGTGGTCTCGGCGCTCGGCACGGTCGGCCTGTCCGTCGGGGGCACCCCCCAGCTCGACCAGGTCGGCAAGATCTTGATCATGGCCTGCATGTTCGCGGGCCGCGTCGGTCCCCTGACGCTGTTCCTGTTTCTGTCGTCCCGAAGCACCACGTCGCCCTGGGAGCTGCCCGAGGAGCCGGTCGATGTCGGGTGACACCAGAGAGGTGAACCAATGCGGAAGCAAGCGCTGATCGTCGGACTGGGGCAGTTCGGCCTGACCCTGGCCAAGGCCCTGACGGACCGCCGGATCGACGTCCTGGGCGCGGACCAGCGCCCCGAGCTGGTTCAGGAGGCGTCGAGCTTCGTCTCCGAAGCCGTGCGCTTCG
>Ga0233425_10005702_pt1 | contig 19353 bp, 18 predicted proteins | sample Watercolumn_Towu_2_FD_181712 | JGI IMG/M metagenome (GOLD analysis project Ga0233425, IMG submission 181712) | Freshwater microbial communities from Lake Towuti, South Sulawesi, Indonesia - Watercolumn_Towuti2014_140_MG | ecosystem: Environmental > Aquatic > Freshwater > Lake | place... | reverse complement strand
AAAACGAGGAACAATTCCGGGCTTCTCTGGCGGAGAAGGAGGCGTTGCTCCAGGAAATTCACCACCGGGTGAAAAACAACCTGCAACTCATCTCCAGCCTGCTGCATCTGCAGGCCAAAAACCCGGGAAAGAAAGACCCCGGGGAATTGTTTGTCGACAGCGAGAACCGCATCCGCTCCTTAACCCTCATCCATGAATCTTTATACCAGTCCAAGAATTTTTCCAGGATAGAGTTCGCCGGCTACCTCCGGGAGCTGCTGGTCCGCTTGCTTCAGGCTTATAAAAAGCCGGGACAGGCCATCGAGGGCGCGGTGACGGGAAACGAAATCTTCCTGGATATCACCCGGGCCATCCCCTGCGGCCTGATTGCCAATGAGCTGATATCCAACGCTTTGAAACACGCCTTTCCCGGCGGACGGCAGGGGGAAATCCTGGTGGCCATAATGAAGGAGGGCGACCAGATTTCGCTCAGCGTCAAAGATAACGGGGTTGGTCTGCCCCCGGATTTTAATTTGCAGGACAAACATATGCTGGGGTTGCAAATCATGACCACCCTGGTCAACCAGTTGGGGGGAGAGATGGCTTATTCCGTCAATCTCGGGACGGAATTCACCCTGACATTTTGAAAGGAGTCCGAAAATGTCCATTCCCAATATCCTGGTGGTGGAGGATGAAAACCTGGTGGCCTTGGATCTGCAATCCCGCCTGGAAGAGCTGGGCTTCCAGGTCAGCGCGGTGGTGCCCTCCGGGGAGGAGGCGGTGCTCACGGCCCAAGAATCCCCCCCCGACGCGGTCTTGATGGACATCAAGTTGCGGGGAAGCATGGACGGTATCGAAGCCGCCCAGAAAATCCGCGATATCATCGACGTGCCGATTATCTATCTCACCGCCTTTTCGGAGGAAAGGCTGCTGGAGCGGGCCAAGCTTACCGGGCCCCATGCGTATCTCCTCAAACCCTTTGTCACCAGGGAATTGAAAATGGCCATAGAGCTGGCCCTGGCCCGGCACGCCGCCGAGTCGGCGCGGAAAGAAGCCTGCCAGAATCTGGAACAACAGGTGGCGGAACGGACCGCGGAGCTCTTCCGCGCCAATAAAGCCATGCGCCGATATTTGGGCGAAACCCAGGAGGCCAAAAAGCAAGTTATCAGGCACAAGGCCCTGCTTACGGCCATCAACGAGGTATTTAACCGGGTCTTGTCCTGCCGCACCGAAGAAGAACTGGGCCGCGTCTTCCTGGCCTTTGCCCAGGAATTGACCGGCAGCAAATTAGGTTTTATCGGCGAAATCAATGGGCATGGGACTTACAAGAGCATTGCCATTAGTGAGACGGGGTGGGCAGCCTGCCGGGTGCCCCCCGGGGAAGCCACCCGCAAGATAACCAATATGGAAGTTCGAGGAATCTATGGAGCGGTCCTGAAAACCGGCCAATCCCTGATCGCCAATGAACCGGCCACCCACCCCGAGGCGGTGGGGGTTCCTCCGGGCCATCCTCCCGTTACCTCCTTTTTGGGGACGCCATTAAGAGGAGACGGCGGCCGAGCGGTGGGGATGATCGCTTTGGCCAACAAGGAAGAAGGCTATGGCCCCGAAGACCAGGAGTTGGTGGAAGGTTTGTCCGTGGCCCTGTTGGAGGCCTTGAAACGTTGGCGCGCCGAAACGTCCCTGCGGGAGACGGAGCTAAAATACCGCCTCGTGGCCGACAATACCTCCGATTGGGTGTTCTGGGTTAATCCGGAGGGAAAGTTTCACTATATCTCCCCGGCTTGCCGGCAAATCACCGGTTATGAGCCTGAAGACTTTGATGCCGATGGGGACCTGATGCTCAGCATCGTTCACCAGGACGACCGGCCGTTGTTTCTCTCCCATGTCCAGGAAAGAAATAATAACTCCCCCGGCAAGATGGAATACAGAATCATCACTGCCGACGGACAAGTCCGCTGGATCAATCACGTCTGCCTCCCGGTCTTCTCTCCGGAGGGTCAATTTATCGGCCGCCGCGGCAGCAACCGGGACATCACTGCTCGCAAGCTGGCTGAAGAGGCCCTGCGGGAAGAGCACGCCTTCCGCTCTGCGGTGATCGCCCAAGCTGCCGAGGGTATTTGTGTCAGTCATAAAATTCCGGAATACCCATATATTAAGTTCACCGTCTGGAATGAGCGGATGCGGGAGATCACCGGTTATACCCTGGAGGAAATCAACCGCCTGGGGTGGGACCAGTCCATGTACCCCGATCTGGAATTGCGAGCCCTGGCCGAAGAACGCACCAAGAGATCGAGAGAAGGAGAGGACCTGCGCGGCGAGATCTTGGAAGTTATCCGGGCCGGTGGGGAGAAGCGGTTATTGAATATCTCCACCTCTATTATTAATGATCTCCAGGGAGTGGTTCATGTTTTGGCACTGATGTACGACGTCACCGAACATAAAGAGATGGAACGGACCCAAAAAACCATGGAAGCCCAGCTTTTCCAGGCCCAGAAAATGGAAGCCCTGGGCACCCTGGCGGGGGGCATCGCCCATGATTTCAACAACATCCTGGGGGCGATGATGGGATTTGCCGAGCTGAGCAGCCTGGCGATTTCGGAAACCAACGAAGGGAAGGCATATCTGGAAAATCTTCTCAAGGCCGGTGAACGCGCCCAGCACCTGGTGAAACAGATTTTGAGTTTCAGCCGCCAGGAAAAAACGGAACGGCAGCTCCTCTCCCTCCACCCGGTGATTAAAGAAACCCTCAGGTTTCTCCGGGCTTCTTTGCCGGCTACCATTGACATACGCTCCCTCCTCAAAGCCAAAAAGGCCATGGTGGTGGCCGATGCCACCCAGATCCACCAGGTTTTGTTGAATCTGGCCACCAACGCCGCCCAGGCCATGGAAGAAAAAGGAGGTTTGCTGGAAGTAAGTTTGGAGGAATTGATTTTTTCCCAGGAAGAAATCTCAGAAATCTTGCTTTATCAGGGTTTGCAGCCCGGAGCTTACCTGGAATTCAAAGTCAGGGACACCGGCTCGGGTATGGAGCCCGCGGTCTTGGCGCGCATCTTCGAACCCTTTTTCACCACCAAGGAACCGGGGAAGGGCACCGGTCTGGGACTATCGATGGTTTACGGCATTGTTAAAGATCATGGGGGAGTAATTCTGGCCGACAGCCAGCCGGGTTTGGGAAGCACCTTTCGGGTGGTGTTACCCATTGCCGAAGCTCCACCGGTTGAGGAAGCCACCGAGCTCTCAAGGCCTCTCCCGAAAGGAAAAGGACGTATTCTCTTTGTGGATGACGACCGGGATTTCTTCCTGGCAGGGCAGCGGATGCTGGCGGCATTGGGGTACGAAGTCGTCGCCCATACCGACACCCTTCAGGCCCTGGAGGAGTTCAAATCCCAGCCCCAGCGCTTTGATCTCCTCATCAGCGACCAGACCATGCCCGTTTGGTCGGGGCTGAAATTGGCGGCCGCCTGCTTGAGCGTGCGGTCCGACCTCCCCATCATCTTGTGCACCGGATACAGCGAGACCATCACCCCCGAGAAAGCCCGGGACGCGGGGATCAGGGAAATAGTGACCAAACCTTTCAATCTTCACCAGCTCGGTGAAATTGTTAAAAAAGTGTTAAAGAAAAATAAACCGGGCGCCGAATAAAGAACTAAATGGAGGGGTTCAATTTATCGGCGGGTGAAGATCACGGTGGCTCGAATCCTGATTATCGATGACGACGAACTGATGTGCCAAATGCTCTCCAGCCTGGTGCTGAACAGAGGGCATGAGGCCGCCTGCGCCTTGACTCTCGAGGAGGGTTTGGAACACGCGGCCCGGGGGAATTTCGACGTGGTCTTCCTGGATGTTTGGCTGCCGGACGGCAACGGCCTGGAGGCCATTCCCCGTCTCCGGGCCTTGCCCGGCTCGCCGGAGATCATCATCATTACCGGGTCCGGGGATGCGGACGGCGCCGAAATGGCCATGAGCCACGGGGCCTGGGACTATATCGAGAAATCCGCCAGCGTCAGCCAGATGGCCCTGCCGCTGGTCGGGGCTTTGCATTATCGCCAGGAGAAACAGGCTCAAAAGCAGCCGGTGGCCTTAAAGCTCGAAGGCTTGGTGGGGTCTAGCCCGCCGTTGCAGGCTTGTTTGGACCTGGTGGCTCAGGCCGCCGCCGGCGACGTCAATGTGCTCATCACCGGGGCCACCGGCACCGGCAAGGAGCTTTTCGCCCGGGCCATTCATCGCAACAGCGCCAGGGATCCCGGGAATTTCGTGGTGGTGGACTGCGCCGCTCTTCCGCAAAATCTGGTGGAAAGCGCCCTTTTCGGTTATGAAAAGGGAGCCTTTACCGGCGCGGATAAGGCCGCCAGCGGTTTGATCGCCCAGGCCCACGGCGGCACCCTGTTTTTAGACGAGGTGGGAGAACTGCCGGAGAACATGCAAAGGGCCTTCCTGCGAACGCTCCAGGAGCGTTCTTTCCGGCCCATCGGCGGCAAACGGGAGATAAAGAGCGATTTCCGGCTGGTGGTCGCCACCAACCGGAATCTCGAAGAGATGGTAAACCAAGGGAGGTTCCGGCAAGACCTTTTTTTCCGCCTCCGCTCCCTGGTGATCAGCCTGCCTCCATTAAAGGAACGGAATGGAGATTTGATTGAACTGGTCTTGTATCATACCGCCAGACTCTGCAAACGACAGGGGCTGACGCCCAAAGGGTTTTCCCCGGAATTCCTCCGGGCCCTGTCGGCCTACGACTGGCCCGGGAACGTGCGGGAACTGGTAAACGTCCTGGACACCGCCCTGGCCGCGGCCCACCGCGACGCCACCTTGTTTCCCCCCCACCTGCCGCCGTACCTGCGCGCCAAACTGGCCCGGGATGCAGTTCTCCTGAAGCCTGGCAAGGATAACGGGGGAGATGGCAAGGGCTGCGGGGGCGGCATGCTTTCACCCCTGGACGAGGTGCGAAAAGCCGCCTTGGCCCAGGTGGAAAAACGCTATCTCCAAGACCTGATGCAGCAAGAAAAAGGCAATATCCGGGCGGCCTGCCGGGTATCCGGCCTGTCCCGCCCGCGTCTTTATTCCCTGTTGAAAAAATATGACATTTCCCCCTCCCTGGCAGCCAAGCAAGCTGCCGATCACTTTTAACCCTTCCTGATTTTTTCCAAAACTTGTCTTATCCGGCAAGACGTAATCTTGTAATTCAAGATTCCGTCTCATCTCGTAAGACAGTTTTTTTTAATCCTTCATACCGCAATTTCTTGAACCATCCTTCCTCCTCGATATCTATCTAATATTTCATAAAAATTGATTATTCCGAAAATTTATTCATTTCTTATGGCTTATGGCATGATCATGGCATATACGCCCCCTCATAATAGCTAACTTCTTTTTATCAAAAGGAAAATAATAATTATGCCGCAAAGGAAACTGCTGTTGTACACCCCTCTGGCCCATAAAGCCGGCCATCGGCTGGAAGAGGCGGTGGTTGCGGTGCTGCCTGAAGGAACCGCCGAGGTGGTGCGCACCGCCGCGGGATTGGCCCGCAGGCTGAGAAGCCCCCGTAACGGCCTGGAGGTGGCGGTGATCATGGCCACCGGCCGCAAGAAACTGGAGGAGCTGCAGCCTCTCGAGCAGATGCTGGAGAGTTTGCTGACCATCCTGATTCTGCCGGACGCCGCCCCCCGCACCATTGCCCGGGCCCATAAACTGCGGCCCCGTTATGTCACCGATATCCGTAGCGATTTCCAGGACGTGGCCGCGGTCTTGAAAAAAATGCTTGCGTTGCCGGAGCTGCCCCTAGAACCAACTACCAGCTTTTGACGGAAAGGAGGAATTTTCCATGTCGCACGCCGCCATGCAAACCGGGGAGGAATCTCACGGCTCTCCCCAGAGAAAGGACGACAAGTACCTCACCTTTACCCTGGACGATGAGGACTACGGCATTGGGCTTCTCAAGGTCCGGGAAATTATCGGCATCATGGACATCACCCCCGTGCCCCATACACCGCAATATGTCAAGGGGATCATCAACCTCCGGGGCCGCATCATCCCGGTGGTGGACCTGCGCCAGAAGTTCGGCCTGGAAGCGGCGGACTATACCCAGCGCACCTGCATCATCGTGGTGGAGGTGAGCAGCCGCTCCGGTCAGATGCAGATCGGGGTGGTGGTGGATTTCGTCTCCGAGGTGCTGCCCATTGCGGCCGGGGACGTTGACCCCCCGCCGTCTTTCGGGGGCAGCGTGGACACCCGGTACATCCAGGGCATCGGCAAGTCCAGGGGCGGGGTGAAAATTCTCCTGGACATCGACCAGGTGCTGGCCGGGGACGCGGCCTGGAGTATAGAGGAGGCCGCGGCCTGAGGTCCTCCAGGAGGACCCGGGAAACATTCTTTAATCTGGCGTTTGGTTGTCCTTTTTAGGGGACAGCCGAAGTTTACCTTACCCTCGTCTTCTTGAAGGAGAGAACCGGGGCTGCGCGGCCCCGAGGGGAATTTTCACGAAATGCGGAGCATCTAGGGCAATCCGAGTTAACCACATATTCGAAGGAGAAACGACGTTGTTTGAGAAATTAACGTTAAGCGTCAAGCTGATCGGCGGGTTTGTGGCAGTGGCGGTGATCACCTTGCTGGTGGGTTACGTGGGCTGGAACGGGGTCACCAATTTGGGCGGCAGTCTGCACGAAGTGGGCAAAGTAAGGCTGAAAGCCGTGGAATATCTCTCGGATATTAACCGGCGGCTGGAAGTCCTCAAGTTGGCCCTGCAAACCTTGCTGAACACGGATATCGATAAAGAAACCCGGCAACGGCAGTACGCCGATATGGCCAAAGCCCGGGAAGCCTACGCCAAGTCTTTTAAGAGCTATGAAGCCCTGGAGAAAACCCCGGAGGAAGTCCGGCTGCTCCAACAACTGACCACGGCCATTGACGCCTGGAAAAAAGACAACGATCAGATTCTGCAATTTTCCCGGGAACTGGAACGCCTGGATCTTCTCAATCCCCCGGAATTCAGAAAGGATGTGGAGCTTTTCCGGGGGAACCATTATGCGTTGCTCAGTAAAACTCTCAACCTGATTACCCAAAAAACCGAGTTTGCCGGCGGGGAAGACCACCAACAGTGTGCTTTCGGCAAATGGCTGGACGGCTATAAGAGTGCCAATCCCGCCATCGCCGCCACCTTGAGAGAAGTCCAAGGGGTGCACCAGAGCTTTCACCAGTCGGTCAAAAAGATCAAGGATCTGATGAAAAACGGCAACACCGACGGCGCCATCGCCATCTATGCCAAGGAAATGGCGCCGGCCACTGAAAGCATCTCCCATTCCTTCAACCGCCTCCGGGAGGAGGCCCAGAAATCCGAAGACATTTTCCACAAAATGAGCGATTTGGCCATGGTGAAGACCCAGGAGAAGCAGAACGCAGTCTTCGGGACCATCGCCGGTCTCCTGGAACTGAATGAAAAACTGGTGGGAGGCAGCCTGCAAACCGCGGACGCCGCGGTGAGCCGGGCCAGATACATTTCCCTGGCCGGGATGGCCATCGGCTTCGGGATCGCCCTGGTGTTGGGCATTTTCCTGAGCCTGTCCATCACCCGGCCCCTGAACCGGGTGATCTCCGGTTTGAGCGAAGGCTCGGAACAGGTGTCCTCCGCGGCCACCCAGGTGTCCTCCGCCAGTCAGTCCCTGGCCCAGGGGGCCTCCGAGCAGGCCGCGGCCCTGGAGGAGACCACCTCGTCCCTGGAGCAGATGAACTCCATGACCCGGGGCAACGCCGACAACGCCAACCAGGCCGATTCTCTCATGCTTGAGACTACCCGGGTGGTGCTGGCGGCCAACCAGTCCATGGGTGATCTCACCGTCTCCATGAAAGAGGTGTCCGCGGCCAGCGAGGAGACCGCCAAGATCATTAAGACCATTGACGAAATCGCCTTCCAGACCAATCTCCTGGCCTTGAACGCGGCGGTGGAGGCGGCCCGGGCCGGGGAAGCCGGGGCCGGATTCGCGGTGGTGGCCGACGAGGTGCGGAACCTGGCCATGCGGGCCGCGGAGGCCGCCAAAAACACCGCCAGCCTCATCGAAGGCACAGTGGGCAAGGTCAAGGAGGGCTCCGAGTTGGTGAATAAGACCGCCGGCGCCTTCAACCAGGTGGCCGAAAGCACCACCAAGGTCAAGGAACTGGTGGGGGAGATCGCCGCGGCCAGCAGCGAGCAGGCCCAGGGGGTGGACCAGATCAACAAGGCGGTGACCGAAATGAACAGTGTCACCCAGCAGGTGGCGGCCAGCGCCGAAGAATCGGCCTCTTCCTCGGAGGAGCTCAACGCTCAGGCCGAACAGATGCAGGGCTACGTGGAGGAATTGACCGCCATCGTCGGCGGCAGCCACAACGGCACCCGGAACGGGCGCGGGGTTATCGCCCCCAAGACCGGGCTCCAGGGGGCCATGGCCCTCCAGCGGCCGAGCCGGACCAATAAGCTCCTGGCCCACCTCCGGAGAGGCAAAGCCGTGTCCCCGGAGGAGGTCATTCCCCTGGACAGCGGGGATTTTAAGAACTTCTAAGGCGGCCCGCAAGCCGCCGGGACAAAGGAGAGATCGGCGCAAGGCGGCGCCGCGTAGCCAATCTCACCGATTCCTCAATAAGCGTCGGGGGCCGGCCTTGGCCCCCCGGCGGGGATAAAGGCAAGGGAACACATGACACATCGGGATCCGGGAGACTTAGGAAGCCCCGGCCTGGCCGGCAACTATCGCACCTTTGTGCTGGATCAGGAAGAATACGCCAGCGGCATTCTCCAAATTCTGACAGAAAAGGCCCAGAGCCGACCGATCCGGAAGTGATTTTAATGGCATGCAGACGCGTCTGCTGCGTTCATCATAGATAAACACTTACCAAAGGAGAGGAAGATCATGTTTAAAAACCTGAGATTGAGCGTCAAGTTGATCGGCGGCTTTGTGGTGGTGGCGGTCATCACCCTGGTGGTGGGCTATATGGGCTGGAACGGCGTTTCCACCCTCAGCCATGACCTGGAAGGGGTGGGCAAGATCAGGGTGCCGGCCATCGATAACCTGGGGAAAATGGAATCGGACCTGCACAAACTGCGGGTGGGAACCAGAACTTTATTGAATGCCAGGCTGGATGATGCAAGCCGCCAACGCCAATTCGGCAATATCGCCAGTGCAATGGCAGACTATAAAAAAGCCGCCGCCGACTATGACAAATTGCCCAAGTCTCCGGAGGAGGCCAAGCTGTGGCAGCAACTGGGCCCAGCGTCCGAGGAGCTGCGCAAGGGCAACGAAGAGGTCCAGCGCCTGGCCCACGACTTGGAAAAAACTGGCTTGCCCAACCCCTTGCTATTGCAGAAAAACCTGGAAACCTTCCGGGGCGACCACTACCGGTTGTCAACCCAAATTCTCCAGTCCCTCCAGACCAAAAGCGACTTTGCCGGGGGCGAAGATGAGACCCAATGCAACTTCGGCAAATGGCTGGCCGGGTTCAAGACGACCAATCCGGACATTAACGCTGCTCTCCAAGGGGTGATGGCCTCTCATCAGAAGTTTCACCAGTCGGTAAAAAAGATCAAAGGCCTCATGAAAACCGGAGAAGTAACCGGAGGGCAACAGATCTTCACCCAGGAAATGGCGCCGGCCATGGAAGAAACTTTCAAAGGTTTTGCCAAATTACGGGAGATCGCGGGCCAGGCGGAAGAGCTTTATGACAAGATGGAAGCGCAGGCCATGGGCCGGGCTCGGGATAAGGAATTGGAAGTCTTCAAGGGCCTGGAAGGACTTGTCAAAATAAACAATGACCATGTAGCCAAAGACCTGCAAGACGCATACGCCCATGCCGGCCGGGCCAAATACCTCAGCCTGGGGGGCATGGTGGCGGGCTTCGGCATGGCCCTATTCCTGGGCATTTTCCTGAGCCTGTCCATCACCCGGCCCCTGAACCGGGTGATCGCCGGGTTGAGCGAAGGTTCGGAACAGGTGGCCTCCGCCGCCATCCAGGTCTCCTCCGCCAGCCAATCCCTGGCCCAGGGGTCTTCCCAGCAGGCCGCGGCCCTGGAGGAGACCACCTCGTCTTTGGAGGAAATGAACTCCATGACCCGGGGCAACGCCGACAATGCCAAACAGGCCGATTCTCTTATGCTTGAGACTACCCGGGTGGTGCAGGCCGCCAACCAATCCATGGGCGAGCTCACCGTTTCCATGAAAGAGGTGTCCACAGCCAGTGAGGAAACCGCCAAGATCATCAAGACCATTGACGAAATCGCCTTCCAGACCAACCTCCTGGCCCTGAACGCGGCGGTGGAGGCGGCCCGGGCCGGGGAGGCCGGCGCCGGCTTCGCGGTGGTGGCCGACGAGGTCCGCAACCTGGCGATGCGGGCCGCGGAGGCCGCCAAAAACACCGCCAACCTCATCGAAGGCACGGTGAGCAAGGTCAAGGAAGGCTCCGAACTGGTGGGCAAGACCGCCACCGCCTTCGGCGAGGTGGCCGAGAGCACCCACAAGGTCAAGGAACTGGTGGGGGAGATCGCCGCGGCCAGCATGGAGCAGGCCCAGGGAGTGGACCAGATCAACAAGGCGGTGACCGAGATGAACGGGGTCACCCAGCAGGTTGCGGCCAATGCCGAAGAATCGGCTTCCTCTTCCGAGGAGCTCAACGCCCAGGCCGAACAGATGAAAGGCTATGTAGAGGAATTGACCGCCATTGTCGGGGGCAGCGCCAACGGCCTCGGGAACGGCCGCGCCCTGATGCCCCGGCTCAACCTCCGGGGGGCCGCGGCCGGCGTGCGCCAGGCGATGCAACGCCCCAAGCCGGACAAGAAGCTCCTGGCCCACCACCAGAAAGGCCAAGGGGTGACGCCGGAGCAGGTCATTCCCCTGGACGGCGGGGATTTTAAGAACTTTTGAGTCCCTTAGGTTGCCGGCGGTAAAAAGGAGATTGGCGAAAGGCTGGGCCGAGTAGCCGATCTCACCAATTCCTAGATAACTGGCGGAGGAAGCCAGATCGGGGAAAGACCACCTATAAAGGAGAAGGGTGTTGAACGAGTCCAGGGGAGATAAATCCGACTTCAAAATAAAGGTAATGGTGGTGGAAAAGGCCGCCACCAGGCGCAAAATAATCGGCAATTATCTCAAGCCAAAGGGACTCGGAAATAGTGTCCCGGAGGGAAGCTTCCTGCCCCAGGCCATTTTTTGGCTGAAGAAATAGTATGGAGCTTAGAAGATCGGAGAAAACTCATGAATATGGATCCCGGCAATTGGTTGACCCTGGCCGAAGTAATCCGCCAGGGTGACCTGGACGACATCGAAGCCCGGCGGTTGGTCAACGAGCTTGGAGAATTACTGGCCCCCCGCAATTTTGGCGACATTGTTAAATACCCGGCGCCGGTGGCGGACCTGCTGGCGCGGTTAACCAACCTCCGCCGGCAGGGCTGGACCTATGCGGACCTGAAAAATCTCTTAATCATGACCCGCCGGGAAACCCAGGAAGGTTACCAGGCTCGCAGGTCGAACCTGTTGGCGGAGCTGAAGCTGGAGTCCACCATTTTGCTGGGAAACCTGGAACTCGTGCTGGATTTCGGGAGCCGGATGCAAGAAGCTTTAAAGGCCGTAGCTTGCCTGATGTCCAGTTTCGATTCCTTGATTATGAAAATGCTCGATCAGGAAAAGGAGGTCAGTGAGTTACGGTCCAAGGGAAACTTGGGAAAATTTCCCTGTGGGGCGGCGGATCTATAACCGGGACCGCCGGGCTCGACAAGTTTAGGATATTGTTGGCTGCAACTTTTGCGCATCCACGATCAAGGAGGAATTGACCATGACAAATACGGAGCAGTTCAAAGAAACTTGGTTGGAAAAGGTTAATAATCTCCGCATGGCCGTTGTCCAGGTGGAGCAGGGAGAAACGGACAAAGAGGCCTGGCTGCGCCACTTGGAGGCTAATCCGCAAGATCGCTATGCGAATGTCTGGGTCTTCAACCGTCCCTGGGCGCCATAAATAATGATTGGCAGACATTCTTGCCAGTCCGCCCGGGCGTAAGGGAATGGCGGAATTTGGCTTGCGCGGAAATGGCGACTATGAAAAGTGCAATAGACTTTAATCAGAAAGTCCTAGTGGTGGATGATTTTTCGACCATGCGGATGATTATTCACAACATGCTCAAAAAGATCGGCTTTAGCAATATTTGCGAAGCCGAGAACGGGGCCGCGGCCCTCTCCCTTCTCCGGAGCGACCAAATCGGTCTGGTCCTGGCGGATTGGCACATGCCGGTCATGACCGGCCTGGAACTGCTCCAGAGGATCCGCCGGGAGCCCGCCGTCAAAGATATTCCGGTATTGATGGTGACGGCGGAAGAGCAAACCGAGAATATCCTGAGGGCGATTAAAGCCGGGGCGGACAACTTTATAGTCAAGCCCTTTACCACGGCAACGATCAGGGACAAGATCGCGCAGATCTTCAGGAAACGCAGATAAAACCTGGAGGAAACCCAGGGATTATGAATGTCGAGTTCGTCAACCCTTTTCTCAGCGCCACCTTGAGGGTGTTGAAGACCATGGCGTCGGTGGAGGCCAGCCCAGGCAAGCCCTTTCTGAAAAAAGGGGGCGGCGCCCATGGGGACGTCTCCGGCATCATCGGCATTACCGGGCCGGTCAATGGCTCCATGTCTTTAAGTTTCTCGCGTAACTGCATTATAAAGATCATGGCCGGCATGCTTGGCGAGAAAATGGAGAAAGAGGCGGAGATCACCAAGGACATCAAGGATGCAGTGGGAGAACTGACCAACATGATCTCCGGAGATGCCCGCAACGAGTTGGGGCAGCAAGGCTTCCAGTTTCAGATCGCCCTTCCCACCGTTATTACCGGCTTGAATCATGAAATCCGGCACAAGTGCAATGCTCCCACCATTGCCATCCCCTTTGACACCGACGCCGGACCATTTGTGGTGGAAGTGAGCTTTGAAAATTAAAATAGTTCGGCGAAAAAGCCGGGAAATCTCAACAATGCCTTTGTCTACTCTTATTCGAGAACTGTTGCAGGGCCGGAATATCTTGCTGGCGGATGATACCGTCCTTATCCGCAATTTGTTAAAGGAGATACTCATCCTCCTTGGCGCCGACGGCCGGATTGACGAGGCTGCGGATGGTCTCCGAGCCTGGAATCTGTTACAGGAAACCTCATATGGATTGGTCATTGCCGATATCATGATGCCCCATATGGACGGCCGGGAACTACAAAGGCGTGTGCGTTATTCTTCCCAACATCGGGATATCCCCATTCTGCTAACTTCAGGGGAAGTGTCGAAGCAGGCCGTAGAGTTGGCTTTCAGGTCGAAACTGGATGCTTTTCTAAATAAGCCCTTTACCATCAAGGCCTTGGAAAAGAGCCTCTGGAAAATATTAAAGCAGGAATGGGGTGAAAGTCTGGCAGCCGGAACTGTTTCCGGAACTGTTTAAAGGTGGCCCTTGATATTGAATTAAGGAATTTTCTTCCGGAACTTGATCTTTTCCGAACCTTTGGCAGCACCGGTGGATAAAAACTGCTCAAGAAGGTTCCTCCGCTTGCGTTTCCGCAGCCCTTTCTCCAAATTAGTCTTGGTTATTGAGAACAATGGCCAGACCTATCCCGACAGAGACCAGCTTCCATTCAGGAATGAGGCAAGGCGAGGTTCTTGGTCTGACCTGGGGCCGGGTGGATTTGGGAGAAGGGTTTATCCGGTTGCGGCCTGAGGATACCAAGATCAACGAGGGGCGGCTGGTGCCTTTCAATGGCGAACTTCGGGAGATGTTTAAGGAGTTACCCGGGAATTTACCTGCGGCCAGGGTGTTTAACCGCAACGATAATCCCATGGCTTCTATCAGGGAGGTTTTTGAGGCGGCCTGTCGCCGGGGGGGAATTGAGGGATTTACCTTTAATGATCTAAGGCACACGGCGATCAATAACTGGCGGTTGCAGGGGCATGACTATTTCCGTATAATGGCGGCTACTGGGCACAAGACCCTGAATGTGTTCAAGCGGCATAACACCGTGAGCAAGGATGAATTGAAAGCCCTAGTGGAGGAAAATCGGTAATGATATTCACTAATGTATTCACCAAGGCTTTTTTAGCGAACCCAAAAAAAGGATAACTAACTGAATTGATTAATAAGCCTGGGTGGCGGAACGGGTAGACGCAAGGGACTTAAAAGTTCTCTGAAGGGTATCTGCTCTCACCTGCTATCACCATTTTAACTGCCTGTTTTAATTCTGTATCCAGGTTTCATTTCCTGGTATTTTCCCAACCCTCTGGGTAACTCTCCAGGGTGCCTGGAAAAGCGCATTACATCACCATAAGCATCACCACCCCCTTTCCCTCACCAGAAATATTCCTGCCACAAACTTTTTTGTTCCCCTCGAAAAAAAATTAACCATTTTTTGCAAATCCTTTTATAGTATACCCATGGAGCAAAAATTCTATACCACTATACAACTGGATAGGATATTAATTTATCCCTAGGACATGGTCAATTTTTTATATCTTAGTTTGTGCAATTGTGAACAGTATTATTCGTAAAAAGGTAGTTAAATGAATTACTTGCTCATTCCAAAGGAGTGAAAATCATGGCAACTGCAAGATGGGAAGCCTGCGAACTGTATCTGCAACAAGAGATTGATAGGGTTTTGGAAAAAGAGGGTAAACCAGGACCTGAGAGCAGGGAACTATCTAAATATATTAGCATAATCTTTGAAGTTGACATACCTGCCAGAACAATTGAGCAAAAAATCAGACGACGCCACGCTACACTTGTAGCACAGGGTGGAGGGCAAGATGAACCCCAAAAACCCACTTTAACGCCTTTGCAGGCTGCCCAGGCTTTTAAAACCAAGATGTTAGAGAGGTTTAAGTCTGGTTCATCCTACGAAACCCTGACCACGGAATTAGACCAGAAGATTACAGGGCTGAGAGATCGGATTGGGGAAATGACCAACTGTCTTGGGGAATTAACAGCCACCAGGGAGGAAATTGACAGGCTTGAAGCTATGAAGCCACTTTCAAAGAAAAATATGCGATTGCTCGCCCATGCCCTAACAGAGGATTATGATTTGCTACACTTCAACGGGGATTGGGTCAACGCACAGCAAGAAAACTTTGGTGTGATGTGCAAATCTAATATAGGCTTGACAGCCTCCATTCGTGGGATTGAATTTCTCCAGTTTATGCAAAAGAAGACTGGACATGAGGTGACTTTCAACGACACGGAAAAAACCCTTCTTATGCAAGGTGGAGGGATTAAACTTGACTCAAAGAAATTCCCAAATAAAGCCAAACCTTCTCCTGACTTTTCCCAACTGACATTTGTGGATGTGCCGGAGGATTTTCTGGACGCCTTGAAAGTCTGTTTGCCCTCAGTAGACAGAAGAACCGATATAATCCTTGGGGGTCTGCATATTGCCGATAACAAGATCTTGGGTTGCGACAACGTCACGGTAACGGAATACACCATGGAAAAGGGCTTTGGGCAGACCTTCACCCTGCCTAAGAAATCTGCCAGATTTTTGTTGGATTACAAGCCTGTTGGTTTTTGCCTCCATGACGGCAAGGCGGTTTTCACTGACGGGAATACCTATGTTTGGTCTAAGATCAAGAGGGAGGAATACCCTGCCAAAAAAATGATTGATCTGCTAGATAAGGAGGGGGAAGAATTCACCTTGCCTGAGGAAGCAGGAAAGTATGCCAAAGATTGCAAACCTTTCGAGGGTAACGCCTGTCATCATATCGGCGTGTCCATCGGGGAGAAGGAGGTTATATTATCTGGCGTCCACCCCATGGAAATCACCTTGGAGCATGTCTCGGAGAAGCAAACGAAATTTGACATTCCGCCCAAGAAGTTAGCTCATGGATTGAGCATTAACACCAAATTCACCCATTGTGGGGATTTCCTCATTTTCAAAAATGGGAATACCCGGCATATGGCTTGTTTGATTTCCTTCGCACCTCAGGGAAAGGAGGAGCCTAAAAAGAAGGCAAAGGCACAAGCTAAACCCAAAACCAAAAAGGAGAAACTCAAGAAGGCGGCAGCCTAAAGCCAGCCCGATATCCTCCCCCAAACCTCGCACAAGCCCCTGCAATCGTCGCCAGGGATAGGGTGAGGATGAGTGGCAGGGGTAAATAACACGAATTTCATAGCGCCTTAGTAGGGCGCTTTTTTATTGTCCATACCAAGAATAAGATAAGATGTAGTTGGGTGTTGTTAAAAATTTCTGAAAAGTAAACAAAGAAAAAACAGAAAGTCCACGTTTGCCTCCTTTCGCAACCTTCCATAATTTAGTATATATTAATTATATACTAATAAGAATAGAAGGAGTAATTAATATGGATTTAAGTAAACTTGCAGTACCTAAACGCGGTCGCCCTATTATGAAGGGAGGTCCACAAGATGTGTTGTTGGAATGTATTGTGTTTTTAAAATCACGAAAAATAGGAGTTCCCCAACTTATAAAAGTTATGGATATTTCTCTTGTTGGAGCCTACAGGTGGTATAGGGGCTGCAAAATTAGCCCAGAGAAGTTAGAAGAATTGCAAGAAGTGGTCAAGGCGATTAAAGTATGGGAAAAGGAAAATGGCAAGGAATATAATTCATAGTAACTTGACGAGAATTACAAATCTCGCTTATGCTGTTGAGAAAGAGAGAACTAATCCAACTTTTCCAGATTTTAATTCCCCTATCTACAATATCCCCAGAGAGCTAAGAGAGATGGCGGCTGATTATTGGGAAAAAGGCAGGGATGAGAATATCCTCTCTCTAATGAGTAATGAAGTATCCTTAATTTTTGTTGAAAATAACATTCATCGCCTTATTGCCCGGAGAACTTACGAACAGTGTCTGATTGATGCTTACTCAGGAATTCGTACCAATTTTTCTAATTGGAATACAAACTACATAGAACATCTGTTTTTGGTTGCTGACCGAGGTAGACTTTTAAAGGCAGGTGATCCATTACCTGATGGTGAAGAGTTCAAGCTATACCGCGGAGTCGCAGGGAATAAAAACCAAAGGCGTATCAGGGGAATATCCTGGACATCAGACCCAAATTGCGCGGCATGGTTTGCACAAAGATATGTAGATTATGGTATCGGAGACCCTGCCGTTTATGAAGTAGAGATTTTTAAAGCTGATATTTATGCATACATAAACGGTAGAAATGAACATGAATTTCTAATTGTCCCTAAACCTAAAATGAAAATCAGGAAATTAAAAATATTACCAGATCACAGAAAATTTGCGGAACTAATACAAAAGAGTTTTTTATAAGATCGAGGCGAAATAGCGATGATAAATTATGCCCTGGTGGGCGAAACCAGAGCAAGAAAAAGTTATTAGATGGGGTAGGTCGAATGCTACTGTCAAACAATAATTTTATTATAGCAAAAAAACCTAACCCCTGCAATAGAAAAGTTACGGGGGATTAATTGTGTGAAATGGGAAGAACTTAACAGAATAAAAAAAGAAATAAACTCTAACCAGGAAATTAGTGGAGTTTGCGAAAGAAAGCCAATACGCGGCAAAAGTAGAAATGAGATAATAGAACACTTGGATTTGTTCTTCGATAATATCGCCACGAATTATCCCGATAGAACATTTGGATTATCGCCTCTTGCTCTGCATTATGCTGACCGATTAGCCGCCAGAGACAAGATGTTTGCCATGACCCCTTTTTCTTTTATTAGAAAAGAACTTTGGAAACTAACAGGGAATCAAGCTAAAATCCTTTTGGCGTGTATGCTCTTTGCATCATTCGAAGAAGAAATCCGCGGAGAGTTCTTTGCAGGCTTGGATAGGATAGCTAGTGTTGCAGGGGTTAGTCCAACTCACATTCACAAAGACATTAAGGTCTTAAAGAAAAATGGTTTTATCACCAATTTACGCAGACATAAGAGTGGCACCTGGGTTAGAAAACTGAATCTTTCAGGAGGGGATTGAAAACAATCCCGCACATCACCTTCCAGGTAAACAGTGGTTTTTATGATAGCTGACCCTCGAAAACTGAGGCTCAGGCATACCTCGAAAAACGAGGTTCAAGCGTACCCTCGAAAAACGAGGTTCAAGCGTACCCTCAAAAAACGAGGTACTAAATATATATAGGTCTAAATATAGATAGAAGGTTAAATATAAATAGACACCTAGGTAATCTTATAAATAAGATTACATAAGTGGAACTGGCGGTTTCCAACCTGCCAGTTCCACGGTAATGAGTTTTGTATTTGATAATAGAGGGGACAAAGAAGAATAAACCTCTTGAAGAAAACCATGACTTGGACCTTTACAATAACAAACCATCATCCTTGTCCATATCCCATCCTTGAGTATTCCCATTTTCAGGGGTTCCGTTTTTGTCCAGGTTCAGATATTGCGATTTGAAAATTATATTGATAGGAGATAGGAGACCACATGCAAATATCCATCTTTGATACCATTCCAATCCATACTCCAAACAGAAAGAACATAATATACGAACCCACTGGACGTGCCCTGGAGTATTCCCCATTGGCAGCCAATCTTTACCAGGGCTGCGCCCATGCCTGCACCTATTGCTTTGGTCCTGCCAATGCACGTAAAACCAGAGAAGAATTTCATAACCCTGATTATATAAAACCCAGAGAGGATATTCTGTACCACTTGGAAAAAGATGCAAAGGGATATGCAGGTGATACCAGACCAATTTTGTTGAGTTTCATTACAGACCCATATCAGCCATTGGAGAAAGATATGAACATAACCAGAGAAGCATTAAAAATTCTCATGGCTAACGACCTTACTGTAACCATCCTCACCAAAGGTGGGACCTGGGGTCTCCTCAGAGACAAAGACTTATTGCAAATGAATCCTGCAAATAGTTGGGCAGTTTCCTTAACTTGCAGTAATCCAGAGGTGAGTAATAAATGGGAACCATTTGCAGCACCACCAGAGGAAAGAATTGATTCTTTGAAAATTGCACATGAGTTAGGAATCAACACTTGGGTATCATTTGAACCAGTATTATATCCTAAAGCAGTTTATAGACTACTGGATAAAACTTATCCATTTGTAGATCATTACAAGGTGGGCAAGTTAAATGAGCATCCCCACGCAAGAACTATCAATTGGAAAGAATTTAGAGAAGAAATTATCTACAGATTGGAGAAACTAGGAAAATCCTATTACATTAAGAAGGATTTACTAGATGCATAGAAAATCCAACAAACCCAGAACAAAGTAACTTACTCCAAGGTTTTTAAAGATGGGAAAGCAGAGTTTCCCAAACTGTAACCGTTCAGTCCCCTTTTTTAGATGAGGCATTTTTTTTGAAAAAATGAAAAAAATGGCATAGGGGGCGCGACTTTTTTTGAAGAATAGTGTATTCAAGGTCTTGTGGAAACAAGACCGATTA
>Ga0233425_10005700_pt1 | contig 19360 bp, 13 predicted proteins | sample Watercolumn_Towu_2_FD_181712 | JGI IMG/M metagenome (GOLD analysis project Ga0233425, IMG submission 181712) | Freshwater microbial communities from Lake Towuti, South Sulawesi, Indonesia - Watercolumn_Towuti2014_140_MG | ecosystem: Environmental > Aquatic > Freshwater > Lake | place... | reverse complement strand
CGCATCGCGCAGCTCTGCAAGGTCTACAACCCGAAGAAGGTCACGCAGGCGGCCCTGGAGGTCGTCGATACGCCCGGCCTGAGCCGCACACACGAAGGCAACGCCGCCCGGCTGGCGCTAATCCGCGAGGCCGGCTGCCTGGTGTTCGTGGTCGCCGGGTTCGGCGCCGTCGATCCGCTGGCCGACTTGCGGTCGTTCGACGAAGACCTGCTGCTGGCCGACATGGAGATCGTCACCGGGCGGATCGCCAAGATCGAGGATTCGCTCAAGAAGCCGCTGGCCCGCACCGAGCGCGAGCCGCTCCAGCACGAAGAGGCCACGCTTAAGCTCGTCTTGGCGGCGATGGAGTCGGGCAAGCCGCTCCGCGAGGCCCACATGAGCGACGAGCAGCGCAAGGTCACGCGCGCATTCCGGCTGTTCTGCGAGAAGCCGCGGCTGGTGATCGTCAACACGGCCGACGACGAGGAGCATCCCGAGCGGTTTGCCGCTTTTTCGACGCCCGACGCCCCGGTGATGGCCGTACCCGCGCGGCTGGAACTCGACCTGGCCGCGATGACACCTGCGGAACGGGCCGAGTTCGAGCGCGAGATGGGCGTGGCCGGCACCGACCGCGACCAATTGATCCGCACGCTATTGAAGACTTCGGGGCAGATGGTCTTCTTCACCGCGGGCGAGAAGGAAGTCCGCACCTGGCTGCTGCACCAGGGCGGCACGGCCGTCGAAGCGGCCGGCAACATCCACACCGACCTCGCCCGCGGCTTCATCCGCGCCGAAGTCATGACCTGCGCCGACCTCGTCCGCCTCGGCAGCGAACGCGAGATCAAGGCCCAGCACCTCATGCGGCAGGAGCCGAAGGATTATGTCATCAAGGATGATGACATAGTCTTTATACGGTTTAGCGTGTGAGCCGCCCCAACTACCGCAGGGCGTCCCAGATCAACCGGCCAACGACCTCGTAGGCGTTTCCCCAACTCTCCTCGCGGAGGAACTGGACGGGGGCACCGGGATCGCCGACAAACGGGCGGAAGATCCAGGCCATCTGAATGGCGATGAAGACGTAGATTCCCAACCACGTCCACAGCATCCAGCGGTGCCGCCGGTTCCGCCGGATCAGCGGCCGGTAGTACTGCCGCAGCAGCCACTGCCCGGCAAGACTGGCCACGGCGAACATCATCCCGTTGAAGCGCAAGGCCGCGCCGTAATCGGCCGAGGAGGCGTACCACAGCGCGGTCAGCGGGGCCAGCGACGCCAACACGATCGCCAGGCCCGCCTGGGTGGCCATCAACGCGCGCACGGCTTGCCCAAAGTCGCGGCGCAGGCCGAACAGCGTATTGAAAACGAAGAAGCTGGGCAGGCCCAGGAGAAACGAGGCCAGCAGCAGGACGGGAACCTTCGCCGCCGAAAAGATGACCTGCCACAGCCGCTCGCCGAGAACGCCGCCGAAGAGCCCCATCACCGCGCCGTAGAACATCCCAAATGCCAAGATGGCCGCCAGCAGCCAACCCAGGGCCGATCCGGCCCGCCCCGACCCGGTCGTCCAGTCGCGGCGTCTCAGGATGTCGTCGGCGCGCAGCAGAAGAGCGGTCATGGCGGGCTCACGCGAAGAGGCCCAAGAGGGTGCGGAACACCGATTCAAAGAAACTCGACTGCCGCTCGCGGAACCACTCGAACGGCGTGCCCGGCGCGCCGATGAATGGCCTGAGGATCCAGGCCATCTGCGCGCCGACCAGTCCGAAGATCACCACCCAGCAGTTGAACACCGCCTTGACCTGCTTACCGAGCACGTACCCTTCGAGCGGCTCCAAGGCTCCCGGTTCCTCAATCACTTGAACATGGACCTCCGCCTCCGCCGTATCGCCGGGCCGTTCGGTTGCCGGAGCGGGAGAGAGCGGCGGCGATGGCCGCGGGGCAACCGTCATGCGGTGCAGCGTCTGGAGCAGGAACGCCAGACCGAGGACTCCCGACACGCCGCACACCAGCACGTTCAGCAGTACCATGAAGGGATAGCTTGTGGTGCTCAGCGAGAAAAAGGCGACGATTGGCCCCAACGAGGCCAGCACCGCCAGGTTCACCGCCAGTGCGGCGACCAGCAGCCGGAACAGGGCCAGGAGATTCAAGCGTGAACCGACCAGTGCATTGAAGACGTACAGGGAAGGAAACGTGACCACCAGCGTCAGGAAGAACAATGCCGGCACCTTCACGCCGCTGGCCAACAACTGGAGCCAGACCGGGCCGTCGGGCTGGAAGACCGCGTAGCAGCCCATGCACAGGCCGTAGATCACGGCCAACACGAAGATCACGACGGCCAGCCCGCGGGCGCGAATGTCGATGGTCTCATCGCGGAGCGCGGCCAGTCGCGTGGCCTCGCCGCGAAGAATACGGTCCAGGTCTCTGATCCAATTGGTCATCGCTCGATGCTCCAGCGTGAGAGCGCCCGACAATGGCACTCCTGAGCTAAAGTATAGGTTGGCCGCAGTTGCCCTGCAAATGCCGCTGCGGACGTCGATGCGACACGAAAGAGCCGACAGATCAGCCGTGACGGCACGCCCGCCAGCGCCGACGCACCCACACGGCAATCAGCAGCAACGGCGAGTAACACGCCAGTTCGACCAGACAAATTCGGAGGTTGTCCGCGCTGAGTGTCGTGATGCCGCCGTGCAGCACGTCGAACCACGGCACGGGTAGTATCAGCCTGGCCTGCGAGAACTGTGTCCGACAGGTGTCATTCGCCGGCGTTCTGCCCCTTAGCGAGAGGGATTGCCGCGAGCCTACAGCGGCTCGCGTTTCTTCTCGATATTGAGTTCCGGGCCGACCTTGCGGCGCTTGTACGTCACGCTGTACGTGACGAACTGCTTTTCGCCCGGCTTGAGATCGAGGAAGTATTTGACGTGGTTCTGATCGACCTTCTCGACCTTGCCGGCGACGTTGTGCAGATCGACGTAGGCGCCGGCTTCGTCCGAGTTCCAGTCCTTCGGCGGCGCCGACTGCGGAAAAGGGGACAGACCCTTTGCGGCCGGAGCGGCTACAGCGGCGTCTTTCGGTAAAGGGTCAGTCCCCTTTTCCGCCTCGCCGGGCGCCCAGAGAACCACGTTCGCGTCGAAGCGGCGTTCTAGCTCGGTCTTCGCCGGCTTACCGGAGACGATCTCCTCTTCATAGAAGAACGTCTCGTCGTAGTCCACGAGGTCGTAGTACTGTACGTACCAGTTGTCGAGCCGTTTCTTGTACTGCCGGGCGACGACGTTGGTGATCTTCTGGTCCTTCAGCCTGCGGGCGATGGTGATGTCCTGGTCGCGGCCGACGTTGACTTCCACCCGGTCGCCGATCGGCACGTACTTCGTCGCCGTGCCGCCGACGTAGGCCAGATCCTTGGTCTGGTATTCGGAGAAGAGCCTTACCATGCCGTCCGGCAGCGGTGAGAGGCCCAGGTTCTCCATCGGCGAGAGCTTCTTCTCCTTGCCCTGCTCGTCGAGCAGTTTGAGGTTCTTGAAGCGATAGAACTTGGTGAAGAACGTGCCGCCGTCGCGATCGGTCAGCTTATAGAAGCATTCCAGCGGGACTTCGCCGACCTTCATCGACACCAGCCGCTTCGGCTCCTTGTCGCTAATATCCTCGCGGCCTTCGATGGTGAAGAGGAAGTACTCGGAGAGGCCCTCTTTGACGACCGCTTTGGGTTTGCCCGGGTCCATGTCGGCCGGCATGTCGGCGCCGAGTGCGGCCTTCTCCTCGGCCTTCTTGAGCTCATGCACGAAGTCCTCGCGCATCTTCTCCCGGCCCTCGGGGGCCAGCTTCGGATACATGCCGCTCTGCGGCGCGGGCCGGCGGGCCAGGTCGGCGATGCGCTCGACGAGATTGATCTTGCCGACGACCAACCGCGTTTGCGCATTGTCGTAAAGTTCGCCCGAACTGTTGAACACCCGGACGTAGCCGGTGAGATTCAGCTTGGTTTCGTCTTCGTTGGCGATGCCCACGTAGTCGGCGGTCCAGGTAATGCCGCTGGTGAAGTAGCGGATTTCGACGGCGATTTTTCCGGCCAGTTGGCTTTGGATATTCCATTGCAGAGCGTCGTTGCGTCCGCTGGGGAACGTCGTGTCGATCAGATCGACCTTCTCCTGGTTGTCGAGGATGCGGAAGTCGATGCTCGTCGGGTCGATGAGCGTATTGGCCCAGGAGAACTGGATGCGATTGACGCCCTCCTTGACGGTCAGCAAGCGGTGCTCGCGGACCATCGTGATGTCTTCGGAGTTGTAGATTGTCAGTTGCGTCCCCTCGCGGCGGGGGAGCGTGACGAGGTCCACTGCGGCCAGGGCCTGCCGCGCCGCACCGGCCAGCAAGGGCAACGTCAAGAGCCATAAGTACTTGCGCATGGGTTACTCCCTTCGAGAGCGTTGGGCGTCGAGCATTCGGCCGTAGGCCGATTGCGTCGCAAGGCCGCCGATACAATGGTAGCATGGCAAGGGCGGCCGCCGGGTAATCAGACGCGGCCACCTCGATCAAAGTTCCCCGGTGGCCGGTCGGCCGAAGATTTCTCGGGTGGGGCTGTTGCAATGCGCCCAAAGGGTGTTATGCTACCGGACACAAGCGGCGGCCGTTGGGGCCGCCTTTCGGGGAACGAGGGCTGCGAACCCGCGAAACCCGGGCAATGAAGAGAGTGCATCGCCGGCAGTCAAGCCGCCGGCCGTGCCGCATCAGGAGTGACCAAGAGGATGTCGAAGAAACTGTTTGTTGGCGGGCTGAGCTGGGGTACGACGGACGAGGGTTTGCATTCCGCGTTTTCGCGGTTCGGCGACATCACCGAAGCCAAGGTGATTACCGACCGCGAAACCGGTCGCTCCCGCGGCTTCGGGTTCGTGACCTTCGCAGACGATCAGGGCGCTGCCAATGCCATCACCGAGATGGACGGCAGCAAGTTGGACGGCCGCACCATCAAGGTGAACGAGGCCGAGGACAAGAAGCCCCGCAGCGGCGGTGGCGGTGGCTACGGCGGCGGTGGCCGCGGTGGACACGGCGGCGGCCGTGGCGGCCGTGGCGGCTACGGTGGCGGCGGACGCGACGACTACTGATCCCGTAGTCGGCCGTTAGGTCGCAACCAACTCGCGGGGGACTGCGGGCCGATCATCGGCCGGTGCAGGGCGGTTGCTTTCTGGCTGCCTTGCCGGCCCGAAATGACACGACTCCCAGCCTTCATGGATTAAGTAATACCCGGTTAAATGGGGGATATGCAAGAAATCACTCTCTCGATCCAGGATTCTTGGGGGGAAAGTATAGACACGGCCGCGAATCCTGCTATCATCAGAAGAAGTGTTTGGCCTCTTCTCTGTTCCGGCCCCGCCGTTTCGCTTACGCGAGCGGCGGGGTTTTTTTGTTGGATTTCTGTCGTGGGGCAGGTTGCCAACCTGCCATCGTCTTCGGCAGGTTGGCAACCTGCCCCACGGCCGGGAGACTGCTAGCAATGGGCGACCTCTTCATCACCGAGAACTTCCTTCTGCAGAACAAGTGGGCCGTCGAGTTGTATCACGGCTGCGCCCGCGATCTGCCGATCATCGACTACCACTGCCATTTGCCAACGCGGCAAGTGGCCGAAGACCACCGCTTCGCCAACCTCACGCAGATCTGGCTCTGCGGCGATCACTACAAGTGGCGGGCGATGCGCGCGGCCGGCGTGGCCGAACGCTTCTGCACGGGCGACGCCGGCGACTGGGAGAAGTTCCAGAAGTGGGCCGAGACCGTGCCGCAGACACTGCGCAACCCGTTGTACCACTGGACGCACCTGGAACTGAAACGTCCCTTCGGCATCAGCGACCGCCTGCTCTGCCCCGAGACGGCCGAGGGAATCTACGACCAGTGCAACGCGCTGCTGCAATCGCCGGAGTTCTCCTGCCGCGGCATCATGCGGCAGATGAACGTGGTGCTCGTTTGCACGACGGACGACCCGATCGACTCGCTGGAACACCACGCGGCGATCGCCGCCGATCCGTCGATGAAGATCCGCGTGCTGCCCACGTTCCGGCCCGACAAAGGCATGGCCTTCGGCACGTCGGGAGCCTTCAACGAGTGGGTGGACCGCCTGGCCGCCGCGGCCGACGTGGATATCCGCGACGATTTCACGCACTACCTCGAAGCCATCGCGCGCCGGCACGACTTCTTCCACCGCACCGGCTGCCGGCTGTCGGACCACGGGCTCGACACGTTCTACGCCGACGATTACACGGAAGGCGAAATCCGTGCGGCCTTCCAGCGGCTTCGCGCGGGCGAGGAACTGCCGCCCGACGCGCTGAACAAGTTCCGCTCGGCCATGCTCTACGAGTTCGCCCTGCTGGATCACGCCAAGGGCTGGACGCAGCAGTTCCACGTCGGCGCGCTGAGGAACAACAACTCGCGGGCGTTGGCCGCCTTGGGCCCCGACACGGGTTTCGACTCGATCGACGATTGCCTCTTGGCCCGGCCGATGTCGCGGTTCTTCGACCGGCTGGAGCGCGACGACCGGCTGGCCAAGACGATCCTCTACAACCTCAATCCGGCGCAGAACGACGTGCTGGCCACGATGATCGGCAACTTCCAGGACGGCCGCACACCCGGCAAGATGCAGTTCGGCAGCGGCTGGTGGTTCCTCGACCAGAAAGACGGCATGGAGAAGCAGCTCGACGCCCTGTCGAACCAGGGGCTGATGAGCCGCTTCGTCGGCATGTTGACCGACAGCCGCTCGTTCCTCTCCTACACGCGGCACGAGTACTTCCGCCGCATCCTCTGCAACCGGCTGGGCGCCGAGATGGAACAGGGCCTGCTGCCCAACGACCTGCCACTCCTCGGCCGCATGGTCGCCGACATCTGCTACCACAACGCCACCCGCTATTTCGGGTTCGCTCTGTAGATCCCGCCTGCCAGACGGGATTCGAGTAGATCCCGCCTGTCGGGCGGGATTTCCGTCAATCCGCCCTGCCGGGAAGGACTTCGCGTCGTTCCGATGGAAGCTCCGTCCGGCAGACGGAACCTACCTTCGCGGAGCGATAGGCGGCTTTCGAAGCCGCATCCCGTCTCCGTCGTTGCGCCCTGGCGCACTTTCGCGGACAATAATCGGCGCCCGGAATTCCCCGGTTTTCCGGGCGTTTCTTGCCCTTTCTGGCGTTGCGGGCCATCATTTCGTGCGCATTTGCACCGAATTGGCGCAATTACGGCGCGACACAAACCCCAAGAAACAGGCCATTTTCCGCATTTCTTGCGCATTGTGGCGCATTTCGTCCAAACGCGCAATCGCCCCCCTTCTTCGGCCGCCGACGCCGATGCGCAAGTCGTTATGTGGCAATGGCTTACGGAACGGCCATTCCGGCATTACGCACGGCCCAATAGAGGGGGCTGGAACAAATGTTAAGCCGTTTCTGCCGTAACTCGTTATCCTTCATCACGTTGCGTCGCATTTCGCAGAACCAATTTAGGGCCAAACTGAACGCAAAATGCGTCAATTATTCGCCGCACGGTCACGGCGGCCGCTGCCTGGACGGATGGCGGCCGATTCCCTTAGAATGTGCGGCTACGCAGCCATGCGGCAACCGCGTTTGGGCCGGGGTCACAGCACGATGCACCTGCACCAGCACTTGGCGAATTGCGTGCGGCCGTGGCGCGCGTCGGGCCACCCTTGCGCCGACTATCCGGCCATCGGCGAGATTCTCCAGTGGTCGCTCCACGCGGAGTCCGGCCAACTCCGTTTCCTCCGCCGCCCGCAACTCGCGTCGCTGGAAACCTATTGGTATCTCCGGCTTGTCGAGGGGACGCCGCACGTCTTCGACCTCTACCGCAAGGCGTTCGCGCGGCAGAGCGAGCTTCTCGATGCCCTGGGCCTGGGCCATTCCGACATCAAGGCCCACGTCCTCGATCACGGCTTGGAATCGCTCCTCGACCGCATCAAGACCGACGACGGTTTCGTGCGCGACTTCCGCCTGGAATCGTTGCGCGAAACGCTGACCCTCGATTATCCCAGCTACATTTTCGCCCTGGCGATGGGGGCCGGCAAGACGATTCTCGTCGGCGCGATCGTGGCCACCGAGTTCGCGATGGCGATGGAATATCCCGACGGCCCGTTCGTCCAGAACGCCCTGGTCTTCGCGCCGGGCAAGACGATCATCGAATCGCTGCGCGAACTGGCCGAGATTCCATACGACCAGATACTCCCGCCGCGTCTGTACCGCCCGTTTGCCGCGTCGGTCAAGCTGACCTTCACGCGCGACGGCGAAAAGGACATTCCCGTCATCCGCGGTTCGGCGTTCAACGTCGTGGTCACGAACACCGAGAAGATCCGCATTCAGAAGGAGACGATCCGCAAGTCCGACTTGGGCACGCTCTTCGACCCGCGGCTCGAGGACGAGGCCAAGAACGAAGTGGCCAACCTGCGGCTGCAAGCCATCGCCAGCCTGCCGCACCTGGCCGTCTTCTCCGACGAGGCCCACCACACCTACGGCCAGTCGATGAGCCAGGAGTTGAAGAAGGTCCGCAAGACGGTCGATTACCTGGCCGACAACACCAACGTGATCGCCGTGGTGAACACCACGGGCACGCCCTACTTCCAGCGCCAACCGCTGAAAGACGTAGTGTTCTGGTACGGCCTCTCGCAGGGCATCGGCGACGGCTACTTGAAAGACCTGGCCGGCAACATCCAGGCCTACGATTTCCAGGGAAACGCGGCCACCTACGTCGCGCACGTGGTGCAAGACTTCTTCCGCGAGTACGGCGACGTGCGCCTGCCGAACGGCGCGCCGGCCAAGCTGGCGATCTACTTCCCGCAGACCGACGACCTGGCCGAATTGCGGCCGGTCGTCGATCGCGCGTTGGCCGAAGTCGGGCAAAGCCCGTCCGTGTGTCTGGTCAACACGTCCGATGCCGCCTTGACTAAGGAGGCCGACGTCGCGGCCTTCAACCGGCTCAACGATCCGGCCGCGCCGCACCGCGTGATGCTGCTGGTCAACAAGGGGACCGAGGGTTGGAACTGCCCGAGTCTCTTCGCTTGCGCGCTGGCCCGCCGCTTGCGGACATCGAACAATTTCGTATTGCAGGCCGCCACGCGTTGCCTTCGGCAAGTGCCGGGCAACACGAAGCGGGCACGGGTCTATCTCTCGGTCGATAACTTCGCCATCCTCGACCGCCAGCTTCAAGAGACCTACGGCGAGTCGATCTCGGCGTTGAACCACGCGGCCCAAGAGACCCGCCGCGCGCGGATCGTGCTCCGCAAGCTCGACGTACCGCCGCTGGTCGTCACGCAACTGGTCCGCACCGTGGTGAAGAAGGAAGGCCAAGCCGTGCCGCTAGCGCTCGCGCGGCCGAAGCCCGCCGCGCGCTCCGCCATCGAGCGCCGCACCTACACGCTGGCGCAGCAGCAGGCCACGGCCAGCGTCCTGCGGCAACTGGGCGACAGCGTGAGCATCGACGCCGCGCCCGACGAAGTGGACGCCTACGCGGCGGCCGTCGATCTGGCCGCGCGCTACCGCCTCGACCTGTGGGCGGTCTACGACGAATTGCGGCGGCTCTACGCCGACGCCGACCTGCCGCTGGCCGACCTCGACGACCTGGCCCGCCAGATCGAGTCGCAAACCCGCTTCTACGACGTGCAGGAAGAGCGCGTCGAGGTCGCCTTGGCGCTGGTCAAGCCCGAGGGTTTTCGGGCCGAGGCGGGCGACGACGGGGCCGAGGTTTTTACGGCCGACATCATGTATCCCAAGGACCGCGAGCACCTCCTGCTTTCCTGGAAGGCGATGCAGGACGCGAATCCGGCCGACTTCGGTTTCCATTACGATCCCTACAACTTCGATTCGAATCCCGAGAAGGGTTTCTTCGAGGACATGTTGCACGAGTTGAACCTCCGTCCCGAGGAAATCGAAGACATCTACTTCACCGGGGCGTTGACCGACCCCGCCAAGACCGACTTCTTCGTCGAGTACAAGGACGCCGCGGGCGCGTGGCGGCGCTACACGCCCGACTTCGTGATCCGCAAGAAGCCCGGCCGCGGACGCCGCAAGGGGACGGGCCGCGCCTTCATCGTCGAAATCAAGCGCGAGAACGACCGCGGGCACGCGATTGACGGCCAGGACGGGCGCAAGGCGATGGCCTTGCGCGCTTGGGAGCGGTTGAACCCCGACCGCCTGCGCTATGAGATCATCTTCACCGCCCGCGAGACCGTGCCCACCGACCAGACGGCCGCCGTGCGGCGCTTCGTCGCAGAACGGGAGGACGCGCCGTGAGTAATCTTCTCGCGATGTGGGCGCAAAATAAGAGCCGGAGATATAGGATCCGCCCGGGAGTCCCCAGGCAATCACACGGCCTGAAGCCGAGTTTCGTCCCCAGCTACCGGAAGTCTATGACTGAGAACGGCAAGTGTCAATAGCCGTCCACCGATGGCCAGGGCTTTACCCCACGGGCAACGACAAGAAAACCGGGGCGGCCAATCGCCTCACCCCACCTTTGCGGAATAACCCTGAGTCCTCCCATGGCACGAAAAACCAAGTCCGCGGCCGCCAAGGGCGGCGAAACGAAACGGGTGAAGATCGCCGCCGCCAAAGGGCGGCCGATGTTGACCTGGGTCGGCAAGCGCCCGCTCTCGCAAGTTACCGCCTTTCCGGCGCAATTGGTCGAGCGGCACGACGCCCTGACGCTGCTGGGGCTGCAAACGGCGCGGATCGACGACGTGAAGAGGGAATTCGACCTCCAACAACACCGCCGGCAGGTGCTCCGCGACCTGGGCAGCCAGTGGAACCGCGACTGCTGGAAGGACCAGCCGACGCTGAGCCCGGCCGTGCCCGAACAAGGCGGGCTACTGTTCCACGGCGACAACAAGGACGTTTTGGCGTTCCTCCTGGCCCACGGCTTCCGCCGCGCCGTCAACCTCATCTACATCGACCCGCCCTTCGACTCCGGCGCCGATTACGTCCGCAAGGTCTCCCTCCGCGGCGCAAAAGGAACCGCCAAGGTCGATGGCGAAGGATACACCCTCGGCGAACAAATCCAGTACACCGATATCTGGGCAAACGACAATTACCTGCAGTTCATGTACGAGAGACTCCTTCTGCTGAGAGAGTTGTTGGCTACCGACGGAACCGTTTGGCTTCACTGTGATCCAAGTCGGGGGCACTACCTGAAGTGTCTCATGGACGAGGTTTTCGGTTCAGACGGCTTCATCAATCAAGTCGTTTGGAAACGATCCGATGCCCACAGTGATGTGGGACAAGGCGCAAAACACTTCGGCACTGTTCACGATATGCTTCTTGCGTACCGGAAGGGCGACGTATATTGCTGGAACGAGGTGTATACGCCGCTGCCTCAGTCGACAATAGAAAAGTGGTATCGGCACGTGGACGAGGAGAGTGGTCGGCGATACAACAAAGCCGATGTCACTGGCCCGGGCGGAGCGATCAAGGGTAACCCAGTCTACGAATGGAAGGGCATCACGCGCGCCTGGCGGTATAGCAAGGAGACAATGGAACGTCTTGATCGGGAAGGGCGGCTGATCTACACATCAAGCGGAATGCCGTACCAAAAGCGATACCTTGATGAAAGCAAGGGAGTGCCGCTTCAAGACTGGTGGGACGACATTGCCATGATTCGCGGCATCCAACGCCGAAACAGCAGCGCGTATCCAACAGAGAAGCCGGATGCGTTGGTCGCCCGCATTATGCAGGTCTCATCGAATCCCGGCGACCTGATTCTCGACTGCTTTCTCGGTTCCGGCACGACGGCCGCCGTCGCCCAGCAACTTGGCCGCCGTTGGATCGGCTGCGACATCAATCACGGCGCGATCCAAACCACGGCCAAGCGGCTGCGGGGCGTGATCGACGGGCAGATTCAAGACGCGCTCCAGGCGGCGGAAGGGGCGCGGCAGGGCAATCTGCCGGGGTTGGCCGACGACGCGGAACGGCCGCCCAAGCCGGCGCAGTTCGGCTTCACCGTGTGGCGCGTGAACGACTACGACCTGCAAATCCAGCACAACGAGGCCGTGCAACTGGCCTGCCAGCACATTGGCGTCGAGCGGACCCGCGCCGATTCGTATTTCGACGGCACGCGGGGCAAGAACCTGGTGAAGGTCGTCCCCTTCAACCACCCGCTGACCCCCTTGGATCTGGAGGAACTCAAGCGGGAGTTGGACGCCCGGCCCGAGGAGGACCGCCCCGTCACGCTCGTCTGCCTGGGCATGGAACTGGCCGCCAAGGCCTGGATCGACGACTGGAACCGGCTGCGCAAGGGGCGCGGCGCGGTGAACAAGATCGACGCCATCGAACTCCGCACCGACGCCAAGTACGGCCGCTTCATCCGCCACGAGCCGGCCCGCGCCAAGGTCAAGATCGCCCGCGCCAACGACGCCGTCACGATCGAAGTCACGGACTTCATTTCGCCCACGATCGTCGAACGCCTCAAGCAGCAGGCCGGCCTGCTCTCGCCGAAGATCGCCGACTGGCGGGCGATGGTCGATTGCCTGATGATCGACGTGGCCTACGACGGCGCGGTCTTCGACGCCGTGCTGGCCGACGTGCCCGAACGCAAGGCCGACCTCGTGGCCGGCAAGTACGAAATCCCCTTCCCCGGCGGCAAGACCACGGTGGCCGTGAAGATTGTCGACATGCTGGGCGAGGAAGTGCTCGTCGTGCGCGAGGTGGGCTGAGGCCGGGCGCCGCGGCGGGATTTCCGTAGGTCCTTCCTGCCGGGAAGGACTTCTCGCGCAATATTGATGGGAGTCGCGCCCGGCAGGCGGGATCTACTGTAGGTCCTTCCTGCCGGGAAGGACTTGTGCGTTGTGTTGATGGAAGTTCCGCCCGGCAGGCGGAACCTACTTGCGCCACGAGCCGTAGGGCCAGTCGGTGTAGAGTCGTACCAAGCGGGCCTTCACGGGGTTGTTGCGGATGTACTGGACGATCCGCTCGTCTTGCTCGTCGGAGCGGGACCAATGGTCGAACCATTCGCGTTGCCAGAATCGTTTGCCGTCCTCCGCGAGGATGGCAGCCGCTTGGTGTCCGGTCCAGCGTTTGAATTCCTCCAGGGTCTCCTTCAGTCCGCAGGCGCCGATCTCGACGAAGAGATGCAGGTGCGTGGGCATGATGACGTACTCGAGGACTTCCCAGTCGGCGCGGCGGCGACGGTGCTCGATGGCCTCCACCAGCATCGCCGCAACCTGGGGCTGCGCGAGCTTGGCGTTCGATTCCGCCCGGTCGAGCCAGAGCTCCATTTCCCGGAAAACGGCGCGTTGCAAAGACAGCCATGCCGGCGCGTCCCTGTCTTTCACGGCGCGGGCTTGTTCGGCAAGATTCATCAAGCGGAGCCGCCCCTCGGCCGGAATGGCGCCGGCCAGATGGATCGTGATGAAGTACCGTCCGTCTTCCACTTCCCAATGCGGAAGCCGGCCGACCCAAAACGCCGTTGTCTTCGGTTTGCGGGGCATGAGCGTAGATCCCGCCTGCCGGGCGGGATTTGTGAGGATGATGCCGAAAGATGATACCGCAGACACTTCGTGCCGGGAAGGACTTCTCGCGCAATATTGATGGAAGTCCCGCCCGGCAGGCGGGATCTACTGTAGGTCCTTCCTGCCGGGGAGGATTTGGCACGCCGTTTTGACGGAAATCCCGCCCGGCAGGCGGGATCTACTGTAGGTCCTTCCTGCCGGGAAGGACTTGTGCGTCGTATTGATGGAAGTCCCGCCCGGCAGGCGGGATCTACTGTAGGTCCTTCCTGCCGGGAAGGACTTGGCACGCCGTTTTGACGGAAGTCCCGCCCGGCAGGCGGGATCTACTCGGCAGGCGGGATCTACTGACATCGCAACTACCCATCTTGCCTTGACGCGGCGGCTATCGGCCACTACCCTGTGCCGCCCGTTCTCATCCCTGGCCGAAGATCGTATGCGAATTCGTGCGGCGGCGACAGCCTGTCTGGTGGCAGCATTGCTGGCGGCGGCGGGCTGCGCGCAGCCGTGGCAGGCGGTTGAGCGGGGGCGGTCGCTGTTGAAGCCGCCGCGGATGTCGCCCGACAGCGTGGTGCTGGATGTCTTTTTCGTCCGCTTCCCCTTCGGCGATGCCGAGGCCAACGACACCCTGTGGCAGGAGGTCGACGAACAGCAGATTCCGGCCGAGGTCCGCTCGCGGTTGGCAGAGAACGGCTTCCGCGCGGGCGTGATCGGCAACCAACTGCCGGTCGCACTCTCGAAAATGCTCGAGCTGAAGGACAAGCCGGCCCCCAGCGGCGGCGTCAACCAGATCGACCTGAGCGAGGTGGGCCGCGAGCCGCGCGTAGACCGCCGCCACATGACGCTGCGGACCGCCACGCGCGGCCAGATCGTCGCCTCGGAGACGTTTGGCGAGTTGACCGTGCTCACGCCCGAGGCCGACGGCCCGAGCGAGCAGAACTTCACACAGGCCCAGGCCATCTTCGCGGTGACGGGCGCGCCGCAGTCCGACGGCCGCGTGCGTCTCGACCTGTTGCCCGAAGTGCATCACAGTCGGCCCAAGCAACGATGGATCGGCGACCAGGGGGCACTGCGTTTGGATGTAGCGAAGCCGAAACGGACCTTCGACACCCTTGGCCTGTCGGCCACTCTCTCGCCCGGCAATATACTGCTGGTCACCAGTCTTCCCAACCGCCCCGGCACGCTCGGTCACCACTTCTTCACCTGCAACAAGGAGCCACAGGAGCAGCGGCTGCTCGTTGTCCGCTTGGCGCAGACCCAGCACAACGACCTCTACGCGCCGCCGCAGGAATTGAAGTTGGAGGAGAAGTAGGGGGCGGAAGGGGGAAGGCGGAAGGGGGAAGGGGAAACGTTCGCCAACTACGATCGGCGGGGGTGCGCGGCCGCTGGGACGGATCAGTAATTGCATTCTAAGGCCGCTGTGGCAACACTATCTGGCGGCCTGCTCGCCATGCTATACTGAAGCCCGGGCCGTCCGACCGCGTGCGGCCTGAGTGTTGTTGTTCTCTCGCCCTCCAACTCACCGCACCCTATGAAGACCACCATCCACTTCACGTCCGTCGTCGTTGCCCTTTTGCTGACATTCGCCACGACTGCGGCCTTCACCGCCGAAACGCGGCCGAATATCGTGCTGATCTACGCCGACGACTTGGGCTACGGCGACGTGGGCTGCAACGGGGCGACGGCGGTGAAGACGCCGAACGTCGATCGCTTGGCGCGGGAAGGCTTGCGGCTCACGAGCGGTTACTGCACGTCGGCCACCTGCACGCCCTCGCGCTACTCGATGCTGACCGGCGAGTATGCCTTCCGCAAGAAGGGGACCGGCGTGCTGCCGGGCGATGCGTCGCTGATCGTGCCCACCGACCGGGCCACGCTGCCGGCGATCCTCAAGAAGGCCGGCTACACCACGGGCATCGTCGGCAAGTGGCATCTCGGCCTCGGCGCTGGCAAGACGCTCGACTGGAACGCCCAGATCAAGCCCGGCCCGCGCGAGGTCGGCTTCGACTACTCGTTCATCATGGCCGCCACGGGCGACCGCGTGCCGTGCGTCTATATCGAGAACCAGCGGATCGTGGGGCTCGACGCTTCCGATCCCATTCAGGTCAACTACGGCCAGGCGTTCCCCGGCGAGCCGACCGGAGTGAGCGAGCGCGACCGCCTGAAGCTCGACTGGAGCCACGGCCACAACATGGCGGTGGTCAACGGCATCGGCCGGATCGGCTACATGAAGGGGGGCAAGGCCGCGCTCTGGAAGGACGAAGACATGGCCGACGCCTTCACGCGCAGGGGCGTCGAGTTCATCGAGCGGAACAAAGACAAGCCGTTCTTCCTCTACTTCGCCACGCACGACATCCACGTGCCCCGCGTGCCGCACGCGCGGTTCGTCGGTAAGACCACGATGGGCGCCCGCGGCGACGTAATCGTGCAGTTCGACTCGTGCGTGGGCGAACTGCTCGCGACACTCGACCGCCTGAAGCTGGCCGACAACACGCTGGTGATTCTCACGAGCGACAACGGCCCGGTGCTCGACGACGGCTACAAGGATTTCGCCGTCGAGAAACTCGGCGACCACAGGCCGGCCGGGCCGCTCCGCGGCGGCAAGTATTCGATCTGGGAAGGCGGCACGCGCGTGCCGTTCGTCGTCCGCTGGCCCGCGCGGATCAAGCCGGGCACGAGCGACGCGATGATAAGCCAGGTCGATTTCTGCGCCACCTTCGCGGCACTGACCGGCCAGAAGCTCGGCCCGGACGATGCCCCCGACAGCTTCAACGTCCTGCCCGCGCTCTTGGGCGAATCGAAGACCGGCCGCGACCACGTCATCGAACACGCCGGCAAGCTGGCCATCCGCGAGGGGCAGTGGAAGTTCATTCCCGGCGGAACGGCCGGGAAGCAACCTGCCGCCAAGCAGCCGGCCGGGAAGCAACCGGCGGCCAAAAGGGCGCCCGCCGGTGGCGACGCACTCTTCGACCTGGCCAAAGACCCGGCCGAGGCCGAGAACGTCGCCGCGCAGCATCCCGACGTGGTCGAGCGGCTCTCCAAGAAGCTCGAACAAGTCCGCGCGCAAGGGAGGAGCCGGCCCGCGACGACCGATAATTGACAACGGCCGCTGCAACCGCTATTCTCAGCGGCGCGTGACCTGCGGTTTCGATCCGGGTTCCCTTTGCCTCGTGGAGTGGCAGAAGGCTGGTGAGCGTTATGAGGCGGTTTAGTCCACTCCGAGTCGCCTGTGTCGTGGCTGCCGTTGTCGCGGCCCTGGCGGTCGTGCCGTCGGCCGCGGCGGCCGACCTGAAGATCAAGCTCGATCCGCCCGGGCCGCGGGAGTTCATTCTCGACAAGGCCCAGAAGCTCGACGCGGCCACCAAGGACGCGCTCCGCAAGCAGTGCGACAAGCTGCTCACGGAGAAAGCCACGCCGATCGTCATCGTGACCATCAATTCGATGGCCGAATACGGCGGCGAGGGCCTGCGCATCGAAACCTTCGCCCGGCTGCTCTTCGACCAGTGGCAGGTGGGTATCGCCAAACTGGGCGATCAGAACTGGAACACGGGCATTCTTGTGCTGGTTTCCGTCGGCGACCGCAAGGCACGGATCGAACTGGGCGCCGGCTGGGGACGGGAGAAGGACCAGCTTTGCCAGCAGATCATGGACGAGCGAATGGTACCGCGGTTCAAGCAGGGCGATTTTGCCGGCGGCATTACCGCGGGCGTGGAAGCGCTCGAGAGCATGGCTCGCGGCAAGGAGTTGCCCACCGTCTCCCGGTCGACGCAAACCGGGCCACGGCCCTGGTGGCACTATGGCCTGATCGCGGGTTTCATCGGCATGGCCATCTTCACCGTCGTGTCGTTGGTGCGCCGCGGGTCGGGCGGTTGGGCTTGGCTGATGTGGGGCGCGATCTTCGCTTTGCTGGGGTACCTACTGTACACCTTCCTGAGCAGCAGCAGTCGCGGCGGTGGATCGGGGGGCGGATTCAGTGGCGGATCGTTTGGCGGCGGGTTTTCCGGCGGCGGAGGGGCCAGCGGTTCCTGGTAGACCAATCATGCGCAAAGCCAGCAAGCGATTTAGCGACGAACAACGCAACGCCGTGACCCAGGTCGTGGCCGAGGCCGAAGGCCGCACGTCGGCCGAAATCGTGCCCGTCGTGGCCGACGCGTCGGGACGCTACGATCGGGCCGAAGACATCGTCGGCCTGTGGACGGCCGTGGGCGGGCTGGTCGCGGTCTGGTTGGCGCTGCCGCCCCCGCCCGCGGAAGGCGGCAGTTGGGGCGGCATCCCTGATTGGGCGCCACTGCTGCTCGCCGCGGCGGCCGTGGTGGCCGGATTCGTGGTCGGCGCGGCGCTGGCGAGCCGCGTCGGCTGGCTGCGTCATCTGTTCACCCCGCGGCGGCAGATGCGCGACGAGGTCGCGGCCCGCGCTCGCGCGGTCTTCTTCGACAGCCGCGTTCACCACACGGCCGGCGATACGGGCCTGCTGCTCTATGTTTCCCTCTACGAACGTATGGCCGTGATCCTGGCCGATCGAGACGTCGTCGAGAAGCTGGGCCAAAGTGCGCTCGACGAATTGTGTAATGTCTTGACGGGCAGGCTCCGGGAACTTCATCCGGCCGACGCCCTCTGCCAGACCATCCGCCTCGCCGGCGAGCGGCTCGCGTCCGTCTTGCCGCGGGCCGCAGACGACGTCAACGAACTGTCCGATGCGCTGGTGATCCTCGACGGCTAGTCCGCTTTTCCTCCCGGCCGCCGACTCTGAGGTGGGAGGGAAGAGCGGCCGTTGCCGAGCGAGCAAGGACCGGGGCCTCTCCAAACCGCCCAAATAGCCGCCCCGCCGCATTCTGTCTTGACGCAAAACGGCTTTCTTGCGACACTCCCCGCCCGCAGTTGCGGATGCTGTGCCGTAGGACGGAGTTTCACTCCGTCTTTTCCGGGACGGAGTGGAACTCCGTCCTACGTGGTGAGAAATGCGGGCGAAGGGAATCACACGCAAGGAGGCGATCGAGATGTGTCGCAAGCGATGGATCGCATTGTGGGCCGCAATGGCGTTGGTGGCGGCCGGCTGTGGGCAATCGTCGAAAACCAATGCGACGGCGGAGGCGTCCAAGACCGACGCCAACACCGGCGATCCCACCACGCAAGCACCCACGAACGCACAGGCCGCGGGCTCCGTTCGGCAGACCGCCGCGAAGCTCGATGGGCCGGCCGCGACGGTGTTCGAGTTTCTCGACGCCGCGCGCACGGGCAATGACGCCAAGGGGCTGACCATGCTGACGGCGACCGCGCGCGAGAAGAACCAAAAGACCTTCCGGCCTTCCGCCAGTGATACGGCCACGTTCCAGGTCGGCAAGGTCGAGTATCGGGCTGACGATCTGGCCGCCGTCTCCACGGCCTGGACCGACCTGAACGAAGATGGCGAAAAGGACACGCAAGAGGCCGTGTGGATGGTCCGCCGCGAGCCCGAGGGCTGGCGTGTGGGCGGCGTGGCGGCCACGGTCATCGCCGGCAAGCCGCCGATCCTCTTGAACTTCGAGGATCCCGAGGACATGGCTCGCCAACTCCAGGCCCTCCGCGAAGAACTGGATCGCCAAGAGCGGGAAGAGGAGTTACAGGCCCAGAAGCGCGCCGCTCCCGACATGCAGCCGTTGCGGCGATAGCGCATTCATGGCGGACACCGCGCACGATTGAAGCCCGAAGCGCAAGCGAGGGAAGAATGTGGCCCTCCCCTCGCTTGCGCTTCGGGCTTCAATCCGGCCACGAATAGTCCGGGTTGAGACCATGCCCCGCACCCGCTGGCTCGTTCTGACGCCGATTGTGCTCCTGCTGGGCGGGTTGGCCTATTATGTATCGTGGCCGGCGCCGACGGGACCGTGCTGCGGCGCGGGCGCCGCGGGGCAGGTCGAGAGGCCGCCAAGCAATCGCACGACGCTCCGCATCGCCACCTTC
>Ga0233425_10005699_pt1 | contig 19360 bp, 19 predicted proteins | sample Watercolumn_Towu_2_FD_181712 | JGI IMG/M metagenome (GOLD analysis project Ga0233425, IMG submission 181712) | Freshwater microbial communities from Lake Towuti, South Sulawesi, Indonesia - Watercolumn_Towuti2014_140_MG | ecosystem: Environmental > Aquatic > Freshwater > Lake | place... | reverse complement strand
AGCTTCATGGTCCTTTGGGGGTCGGTCCAAGGTGTCGGAAGCTGACTTCATCTCGGTGAACACCCAGTGGTGCAGGCAGAAGTCCTCGTAGAACTGCCAACGACATGGGCGGCGCGCAGATGTGCCGCTATCGCTCACTTCTGATCGGGCGAACCGGCATCCGTCATGGCTTCGTCAGGCAGGATGGAGACGTGCCCGAACTGCCGATGACTGGCAGGACCCTCGACACGGAGGCGTTGTTGCGCCTCGAAGTGAAGGCCGCCGAACTCGACCTGAGCCAGCGGCTCCCGGAACAGTGGCTCCGAGAGGAGATCGCGGCCGACGCTGTTCACTACGCGGTGCCGGTTCTAGTCCACCAACTGACTCATAGGCCCGAGCTTCCTGACCAGTTCCGCTGCCTTGTCTTCCTGGAGACCGTCGAGGGCGAGCGCATCCAGAGCCTTCTCGACATACTCCCTCACGACTTCGATGCGCTGCCTGCCTTCTCGAAGGCTGAGCAAGCAGAAGCCAACCGCCTGGTCTCGGACAAAGGGGTTCGAACGCAGCGACAGCACTCCGACGGCGCGACCTAGTCCAACCGCCCAGATGTGCCGATAGTGCTCGCCTCGGATGGGGCGAACCTGCATTCGGCATAGCCCCATAAGGAAGGATCGGGGTCGTGGGCGCCGCAGATCAGCTGGACACCGGCCAGACGTGGGGGCACGTCAAGTCATACGTGTGCATTGAAGTCCTCTCAGGTGAGCGACCAGTTCTGTATGTGACCCGTCCCGACGGTGACTGGTGCTTCCTGTGCGGCGGGGACCACCCGGACGATGCCTCCGCCTATCGGGTCGTGGGCGCGGGTCATGTCCTGGGTTCAGATCCCACGCTCGCCGCAGTGCTTGACCTGGAACCCTTTCAAGAAGCAGAGCGAGAGGTGGTCGGGGGCCTTTGGGTTCGCACGTCCTTCGAGCCGGAAGGCTGATGGTGCGCAGGCCGGCATGATCAAGGTCAGAGGCGCACATACGTGCCGCTATTCATCGCATCGAGCGAGTCGTTGTGTCGCTACCGTTCCCTTCATGTCACCGGATCACGATGCATTCGGGTACGTCCTCCACAACCTCGCGACAGGTCAGGACCAGTCGATAGAGACGGAGGCCGAGGCTCTTGCCGCTACTCAAGCGTTCACCGATGAGCAGGATTGGTCGCTCTGGAAGGTTCGGCGCGACGGCTCCGGTGACCCGGAGCTGATCGGGGTTGGCAGCGGCCCGGCGAACAGGCCATAGCGCGCCGAAGTGCCGTTCTCACTCGCATCCGAGCCGTGGAACCGGCACCATGCGCGGGTGACCGACCCCGATCTCGCCGCCGAGATGAAGGCTCACATGCGCGAGCCATTTCCCGACTCTGTTGAGAAGGGCGAGGAGTACGGCGAGGTAGACGCAGTCATGATCGACGCGGACATCTACGGCTGGGCCACCCGTGCAGGTTCACTGTCGGAGCTCGACCGCGCGCGACTCCTGAAGGCTGCCGATGAGCTGGAGCGATCTCTGGCGGCCTTTCCCCCTGAAGCGCGCCCCTACTACGAGCGGGTACTCAGGATCGCGCGTCTGACACTCGACCGCGCATAGGTGCCGATAGCGATCGGATTCCAGGGGCGTCTCTAGGGCGTAACGATGGCTCGTCCGGTGGTGTGGGTCGGGCAGGGTGGCGGCCATGCGGCTGGGCCGGGGGGCACTCATCGTGGCGGGCGCGGTCGCCGTCGTGAGCTCGATGTCCGGCTGCTCGGTCATGTACAACGGCGCGCTCGCCGTGACGAAGGGCGCCGACGGCGCGGCCATGATCCTGGTGCAGACCTGCGACCGGACCCTCGACGAGCTCACGCTCTACGGGAACACCAGCGAGACCACGTGGGTCGCCGATCCTGCCGCCGCCGAGTCGACGCTGACGACCGTCCCGGTGACGGGGTCGCAGTCGCCGTGGACCCTCACCAGCGACGCCCCGGAGCTCGGGCCGCGCGGCCGGTACAGCCTCGACGCCGTCGGCCGGGGCAACGTGCTCAACGGCATGGTGCGGGCCTGGAGCGTCTACTTCACCGCCGCGGACGTCGACCGGCTCGAGCCGGGCCAGGTGATCGCCGGAGTGGAGGGGAAGACGATGACGCTCGAGGCGTTCCAGGAGTCGGCCTGCAGGAAGGGCTAGGACGCCGAGGCGTCGGCAGCCAGCACGCGGTAGTGGGCGAGGACGAAGCCGCGGCCGCCAGCTGGGCGGCCACGACGGCTCTGGTCTGACGGCGGGCCGCCCGGCGTCGGCGTACGCCGCTGTGGGAACCTGGGGCCCGTGCTCTACGAGGCCGCGCACGCGGTGATCCCGCCGGTGGCCAAGGCCATCTGGCGCCCGCGTGTGACCGGGCTGGACCACGTGCCGCGCGAGGGCGCGGCGATCGTGGCGAGCAACCACCTGTCGTTCATCGACAGCGTCGTGCTGAGCATGGTCGCCCCGCGCAAGGTCGCGTTCCTGGCCAAGGAGGAGTACTTCACCGGCTCCGGCCTGCGGGGCGCCTCGATGCGCGCCTGGTTCGAGTTCACCGGCGCCATCCCGGTCAACCGCGACGACACCCGCGCCGCGATCGACTCGCTGCAGGTGGCCCTCGACGTGCTGCGCCGCGGCGAGGCGTTCGGCATCTACCCCGAGGGCACGCGCTCGCGGGACGGCCTGCTCTACCGCGGCCGCACGGGCGTCGCGCAGCTCGCGCTGGAGTCCGGCGCCCCCATCGTCCCGGTCGGCCTGGTCGGCACCGACAAGCTGCAGCCCGTCGGCTCGCGGCTGCCCAAGCTCGTGCGCATCGACGTCGCGTTCGGGACGCCGATCCGCGTCACCGACGAGCACCGCGCGATGCCCGCCGGCAAGGCCCGTCGCCTCATCACCGACGAGGTCATGGACTCCATCCAGCGCCTCTCCGGCCAGGAGCTCGCCGGCAAGTACAACGAGCGCCCCGAGGCCGCTCCCCCCGCGTAGCGTCGGGCCGTGGCAGACCAGGGGGAACCGTCCGGCGCGGAGACGAAGCGATCGCGCCTGCCGCTCGTCGCTGCTCTTGCCGCCATCGCGCTCGTCCTCGGCGGTGTCGGCTACGTCGCGTTCGTCTACCTGGACGCGAGGGTCGGCTGCCCGTCGGCGGCGTGGGCCTCCGAGCTCGGCGCCGAGATCCAGGCGCTCGTGCCGACGGCTGCCGGCCCCGGCTCCGTCTTCGTGAGCGACTGCGACGACCGTCGAGCCGTCACCGTCAGCGTCGACGACGTGGGCGACGCCGGTATCGAGCCTGTGCTCGCCGCCGTCGCGGCAGCAGGGTGGGCTCCGACGTCGGAACCGGGCTGCCTGGAGAAAGACGTCGCCGGCGAGCAGGCCCATCTGTGGGTCTCGCTGGCTGCGGACGGGTCGCTCACCCTGATCGGTCTCCGCGGCCCCTGCTGACTGGGCTCCGAGCTGGGGGTCGGATCGCGTCGTGGAGGGCGCGGATCGACCCCCAACGCCTGAGCCCTCCGAGTTGGGGGTCCGATCGCGTCGTGGAGAGCGCGGATCGACCCCCAACGCGCACGCCCTCCGAGCTGGGGGTCCGAACGCGTCGTAGAGGACGCGTATCGACCCCCGACGCCGGAGCCCTCCGAGCTGGGGGTCCGATCGCGTCGTGGAGGGCGCGAATCGACCCCCATCGAGGAGGGTCGCAACTGACGGGCGTCCCCGATTCCGTCAGGACGCGAGACGAACTCGGGCAAATGCACCGGACGGGGCTGTCCGGGGTGCCAGAGTCCTCCCCCTAGAGGGGACGAGAAGGGGACCGATAACCCGTGCGGACAGAGCCGTCCGAGGGCAGCGACGCCCACCTTGACCTCGCCGGTGGCGAGGCCGCCGACCCCCAGCACCCGGGGTCCCCCGAGCAGACCGGCCCGAAGCGGCAGGCGCACGACGGCCCGCCGCTCAAGGGTCGCGTCGGCGACCGCACGGTGCTGCTGGTGGCGTCGTTCGGCGCGTTCCTCGCCTTCCTCGACGCGACCATCGTCAACGTCGCGTTCCCCAACATCCGCGAGTCGTTCCCGGACGCGTCGATCTCCACGCTGTCGTGGATCCTCAACGCCTACTCGATCGTCTTCGCGGCGTTCCTCGTCGTCTCCGGCCGCCTCGCCGATCTGCTCGGACGACGTCGGGCCTTCACCAACGGCGTCCTCATCTTCACGGTCGCGTCGGTGCTCTGCGCGATCGCGCCGGGGGTCGGCACCCTCATCGGGTTCCGCATCATCCAGGCGCTCGGCGCCGCGATCCTCGTGCCGGCGTCGCTCGCGCTCGTGGTCGAGGCGTTCCCGCGCGAGAAGCGCGCGCACGCCATCGGCCTGTGGGGCGCGAGCGCGGCGCTGGCGTCGGGCCTCGGCCCGCCCATCGGCGGAGCGCTCGTCGAGATCGGCAGCTGGCGCTGGGCGTTCCTCATCAACCTGCCGTTCGGCCTCGCCGCGCTCTGGGCCGGACGCCGTCTGCTCGTCGAGAGCCGCGCGCCCGGACGCCGCCGTCTGCCCGACATGCTCGGGGCCACGCTCTCCGCGCTCATGCTCGCGGTGCTCACGCTCGGCATCGTCAAGGGCGGCGACTGGGGCTGGACCAGCCCCGAGACCATCGCCTGCTTCGTGGGCGCGCTGCTGCTGCTCGGCGCGTTCATCTGGAGCTCGCGCCGGCACCGCTCGCCGCTGCTCGACCCGGCGCTGCTGCGCATCCGGCCGTTCGTCGTCGGCAACGTCGCCACGATCGTGGCGGGCGTCGGCTTCTACGCGTACCTGCTCACCAACATCCTGTGGCTGCAGTACGTCTGGGGCTACAGCGTGGTGGTGTCCGGCCTCGCGGTGGTGCCCGGCGCACTCGTGGCTGCGGTGCTCGCGTCGAGGCTCGGGCCGCTCGCGCAGCGCATCGGCTACCGCGCCGTCATCGTGCCGGGCGCGCTGATCTGGGCGCTGGCCTACGTCTGGTACGCCACTCAGATCGAGGTGGCTCCCAACTTCTGGGGCGCCTGGCTCGTGGGCCAGGTGCTCTCGGGCATCGGCGTCGGCGCCACCCTGCCCGTCCTCGGCAGCGCGGCGCTCGCCGCCGTGCCGGGAGGCCGGTTCGCGACGGCGTCGGCGGTGAACTCGAGCGCCCGCCAGATCGGTGCCGCGCTCGGCATCGCGATCCTCGTAGTCATCCTCGGGGTCCCCTCGGTCGAGACGCTGCAGCGCGGCTGGTGGTTCGTCGTCGGCTGCTTCGTCCTCACCGCCGCCATCGCGCTGCTGCTCGGCAAGGTGCGCGAGGGCCAGGAGGACGCCGTCGACGACGACGCCGCCCGGCCCGCCGCCGTCACGCTGCCCGCGACGGCGCACGAGCCGTCGACCACGGCCTCGCCGTTCGCGTCGGCCCCGCTGCTCTCGCGGCTGCCCGAGGACGTGCGCGCGCAGCTGGCCGACGGTGCGACGCCGGTCGAGGTGCACGCCGGCGACCTGCTCTTCGCCGCCGGCGACCCCGCAGACGACCTCTACGTCGTGACCGCGGGCCTGCTCGACGTCGAGCTCGGCGGCGCCGTCGTCCGCCAGGTCGGCGCCGGCACCGTGATCGGCGAGCTCGCGCTGCTCACCGGCGGCACGCGGTCGGCGTCGATCCGCGCGCGCCGCGACAGCCACCTGCTGCGCGTCACGCACGACGTGTTCGACCGCGTCGTCGGCGACGACCCGCGGGCCCTCAAGGCGCTCACGGCGGTCCTCGCCGGCCAGCTGGCCGATGCCGCCCCGCCCGCCCCCGGGCGGCCGCCGCAGCCCCGTCTGATCGCCGTCGCCGCGATGCACCGCGGCGCCCCCGTGCACGCCGTGGCCGACGCGCTCGACGGGCACCTCTCGGCCACGACGCTGCGCGTCGCGCGGCCCGGACAGGTGGAGCCCGAGGCGCTCGAGCGCGCGGAGAGCGAGAGCGACCGCGTGCTCGTCGTGGCCGAGGACCCCGACCAGCCGTGGTGGCAGACCGCCGTCCGCCAGGCCGACCTGCTGATCCTCGTGGCCTCGGCCGACTCTCCCGTTCCGCAGGGGCCGCCGTTGGGCCGCACCGGCACCGACCTCGTCCTCGTCGGCGCGAACATCGCCTCCGATGCCGTCCGCGCCTGGCAGGCGGCCATCGAGCCCTACCGGATCACGCAGGCGCAGGCGCCGTTCTCGGTGCCGATGCGCCCGGTGGCGTCGCGCATCGCGGGCCGCTCGGTGGGGCTCGTGCTCGCCGGCGGCGGCGCGCGGGCGTTCGCGCACCTCGGTGTGCTGCTCGAGCTCGAGCAGGCCGGCATCGTCGTCGACCGGATCGCCGGCGCGAGCCAGGGCTCGATCATCGCGGCGGTGCACGCGCGCGGCTACGACGCCGCGACGTCGATCGACCTCTGCTACGAGGAGTTCGTCCGCAACAACCCCTACAACGACGTCACGGTCCCGATGGTGTCGCTGGTGAAGGGGCGCAAGACCGAGCGGGCGCTGCGCCGCCGGCTCACCGGCATCCACATCGAGGAGCTGCCCCGGCAGTTCCGCTGCGTCAGCACCGACCTGCAGTCGCGCACGCCGTACGTGCACCGCACGGGCGACCTCACCTCCGCGGTGATGTCGTCGATCTCGATCCCGGGCCTGTTCCCGCCGCGGCGCGACGGGCAGCGGCTCCTGGCCGACGGCGGCGTGCTCGACAACCTGCCCGTGCACACGCTGCTCGAGCGCGACGAGGGCCCGGTGGTCGCGATCAACATCGGCATGGGCGGCGACGGCTCGCCGAAGCCGACCGTCGAGGGCGCGGCGCCGCGCGTGCGCATCCCGGCTCTCGGCGAGACGCTCATGCGGTCGCTGTTCATCGGCAGCGGCGGCGCGGTGCAGCACGCGCTCGACCAGGGCGCGATCGTGGTGACGCCGTCGTCGCGCGGCGTCGGGCTGCTGGAGTTCCACCAGCTCGACCGCATGGTCGACAGCGGCCGCGAGGCCGGGCGCGCGCTGGTCGAGCAGGCCGGGCACCTGCTGCGGTAAGCGGGCGCGGTCAGACCTGGCCGCGCCCCACGACGACGGTGTCGCCCTGCTTGGCGAAGCAGACGCCCGGGTCGTCGGCGTGCAGCTCGGCGATCGCATCCAGTGCGTCGTCGGTGCGCGCGGGCCCGTGGTGGAAGCACACCAGGCGCCGCGCGCCGCACTCCTGCGCCAGCGCGATCGCGTCGTCGACGGTCGAGTGCCCGTAGGCGTCGGAGAGCGCGCGCTCCTTCTCGACGAACTGCGCGTCGTGGAGCAGCACGTCGACGTCGTGCACGAGGTCCTTCACCTCGTTGCTGACGCCGACCGACGTGATGTGGTCGGGCAGATAGGCGATCGAGCCCGACTCGTCGCTGATGCGGTAGCCGAAGGTGCGGCCGCCCTTGTGGCGCACCTCGGTGGCGCGCACGCGGAAGCCGGCGATCTGGTGGTAGCCGGCCTCGAGCGCGTGGAAGCTCCACGCGCCCTGCAGCCCCTCGGGCGTGATCGGGAAGTTCGGCGGCGCCATGGCCGCGGCCAGCAGGTCGCGCCCCGTGCGCGCGTTCTGCGCGGGCACGTAGAGCGCCACCTCGGCGTCGGGCCGGTCGCCCGCGACGAAGAACGGGAGGCCCTGCACGTGGTCCCAGTGCAGATGGCTCACCACGATCGAGCCGCGGTAGGGCGCTCCGCCGAGCACCTTGGTGAGATCGCGCAGCCCCGTTCCGGCGTCGAGGACCAGCGAAGGCTGGTCCTCGCCGTCGTGGTAGACCGCGACGCAGGACGTATGGCCGCCGTACCGGACGAACTCGGCACCAGGCGCCGGCGTCGATCCGCGGACCCCCAACATGAGAAGTCGCACCGGCGCAGAGTAGGGCCTGCCGGGCCGCTGTCGAGCCGGTTCACGCAGATGTCACCCAGGGCTCCCTCAGGACGCCGTCGCGACGGCGGCTAGGGTCGTGCCCCGTGACGACGCGCTGGACCGGGCACTGCGACAGCAGGGGCTTCCGCGTGCTCGCGGCCGGCCTCGGGCTGGTGCTCGTGGGCATCGGCGTGGCGCTGCTGCTCGCCTTCCGCAGCGGCGGAGCGCCGTCGTGGGTGGGCTGGCTGCTCGTGGTCGTCGCGGTCGTGGTGTTCCTGTCGGGCTGGTGGCTGTCGAGCATCGAGGTGCGGGTCGAGGACGACGCCTTCGTGGTCGCGTTCGGCCCCTTCCGCCGCCCTCGCCGCGTGATCCCGCTCTCGGAGATCCGCGAGGTCGCCGCGGGCCAGGTCGACCCCATGGAGTGGGGCGGCTGGGGCTACCGCTGGATCCCGTGGCAGAACGCGTCTGCCGCCGTGCTTCGCAAGGGCCCCGGCATCATGCTCAAGCTCGAGCAGGACAAGAAGTTCGCCGTCACGGTCGACGACGCCCAGGCCGGCGCGCTCGCGCTCGGCCACGCGCTCGAGGACGCACGCCGGCGCTGACGCCGGTCAGTCGAGCGACAGCCCGACGATGAGGGCCCGGTGATCAGCGCCGGGGATCACCACGGTCGACACGCTCACGGGCACCGGCCCGCGGGCCATCACGTGGTCGATCGCGGCCACCGGGAACGGCGTACGGCCCTGCGGGAACGTGAAGAGGATCCCGGCGCCGGCCGAGTCGGGCGCATCGACGAAGCCCAGCGCCTCGTAGGCCCGCACAGCCGCGTGGTCGCGCGTGGCGTTGAGGTCGCCGAGCAGCACCGCGGGCCCTTCGATGCGGCGCAGCACGCGCTCGAGCCGGTCCTGCTCCGCCTGCCACACCGACGGGTCGCGGACGCCGGGCGCCACCGGGTGCGCCGCGACGAACGTGACGCCGCGCGTGGTGGCCTTCCACGCGCTCGACGTGAGCCCCTCGACCGGCTCGGCGGTCAGCGGCGACGTCGACCAGACGCCCGTGCCCTGCACCCCCGGCTGCGCATCGACGGCGTAGTAGGGCAGCAGGTCGTCGAGGCCCGCTGCCCGGAGCGCGCGGACCGCCTGCGGCGTGAGCTCCTCGAGCGCGAGCAGGTCGACGTCCTCGTCGCGCACCATCTCGACGACCGCCCCCGCGTCGCCCTCGCCGAACTTCAGGTTGGACGTCGCGACCACGAGATCGGCGCCGCGGCCGTCGGCCTCCGAGGTGAACAGCGGCACGAGCCACCACACCTGCAGGGCCACCACCGCCGTGCCGACGACGGCGATGCCCCGCGCCCGCGACGGGATCGCGATGAGCACGCCGAGCAGCGCCACCAGCAGGAACCACGGCGTCAGCGCGACTGCGTACACGGCGGGGCCGCGCTCGATCCCGAGCAGCCGCAGCACGGTGACGGCAAGTGCCGCGAGGACGAGGAGGCCCGACACGGCCGTGCCCAGCCACGACCGGCGTCGCCCGCCGACGTCGTACTCCTCCTCCACCCGACGATCGTGCCAGCCCAGCAGCCGCTGCTCGGGGAGGTGGGACGTCAGACGTAGTGCAGGTAGATCCACCCGGACGACGCCCCGGCGTTGGCCGAGTTGGTTCCCACCGAGAACTGGAGGCGCAGATAGCCGGTTGCGCCGTTGGTCGTGATGTAGAAGCCGTTCTGCGAGAACCCGTCGAGCGGCAGGCAGGTGAAGCGCTGGCCGGTGATCCACGACGACCCGGACTTGCGCTGGATGGTCGCTGCGACGCATCCGCCGCCGCGGTTGGGGTAGACGGTGACGACACCGGTCGCGGTCGCGCCAGCCCGGTAGGTGTAGGTCGAGCCGGAGCGGCTGCTCCAGCCGTACATCCCGACGCCGACCTTGGCCTTGGCGTAGCGGATCGCGTAGCCGGTCGCGGCCTGGTAGCGGTAGTCGCCGGCGAACTTCGCGCTGAACGACGTCTTCGTCGTCATGCGGTAGTTCACCGTCAGATAGCCGGTCGAGCTCACCTTGCCGCGCCCGATGAGCGATGGCGTCGAGGCGCCGTACTTCTTCGCGTACACCGCGACGATGCGGCCGTTGTAGGTGGTGCCGAGGTGCACGCGCACCTTCGCCGTCCCGCCGTACGAGTACATCGTCTTGTCGGTCGTGACCGACAGCGAGGTCTTGGCCCGCGGCACCGTCACCGAGCGGGTCGCCTTCGCCGACGCCTGCGACGCCGTACCCGCCCACGAGACCGTCCACGAGACCGTGCCGCCCACGGCCGGGGTGTCGGCCTTGGCGAACGTCCCGGCGCTCGTGGTGGTGACCTTGATGGTCCGGCTGCCCGCGAGGTCCTTGCGCACCAGCGTGACCGAGGCGTACTTGACCGGCTGACCGCCGCTGGTGAGCGTGCCCTTGAAGGAGTAGGCCGTTCCCCGCTTCACCGTGGTCGGCGCCGAGAGCGCGAGCGCGCTGCGGGCCTTCACCGCCGCGACGGCGATGTCGAGCGAGGCGGCGTAGTGGGTGGCGTCGCCGGCGTACTCGACCGTGTAGGTGCGGTTGGCCGAGCCCATGGTGTCGGCCACGGCGAACGTGCCGTTGTCGCCGGTGGTCGCGTCGAACGTCGTCGTGCCGCCGGCGCCATCCGGTCGCGAGACCGTGATCGCGGCGCCCGCGAGCGGGCCCGACGCGTCCGTCACGACGCCGGACACGGTGACAGGGCCGTTGACGACGGCGGACGCCGGCGTCGTCGAGGCGATCGACGTCCAGGACTTGCTCGCGTTGTAGCCGACCGTGCCGCGCGCCGGGGGCTGCTGCCCCTCGCAGTACTGCGCGAAACTGGCCGCGACGCCGGTGACATCGCCGGTCCCGGCATCCTTGACCAGCTCGAGGATCGTGAACTGGCCCGTCAGCGTGTTGCAGCCGCGGCCGTGCCCGGTGAGCTCGAGGCCGGGGTGCGGCGCCTCGGCGAAGGGCGCGCGCTGCGCGTCCGTGTAGGTCTGGCCCTCGACCAGGTCCTCCCCGGCCGGAGCCCGCAGGGTCAGGTCCCACGACCCGCTCCCGTCGGCCATCGAAATCGAGACAGCGGAAGGGGTCAGGTCGGCCGTGATGGTCGAGCCCGGCGGCAGGTAGGAGTACGTGCCGGCTCCGAGGATGTAGTCGCCGGTGCCGACCAGCTCGGCGTAGGTGAAGCCGGTGGCGGCCTGGGCCGGCGCTGCTGCGCCGAGAGCGCCGGCGAGCAGGGCGGTAGTGGCCACGATCGCGGCCGCGGCACGACGACGCAGAGACATGCGGATGCTCCCCCGTGAGGCGCATCCCCCTGACACGCCGACCCGATCATCCTGGCAGCCGCGGACTGCGGGATGCGCGCCGATCACCCGCCCGGCGGGTCGCCGTCCGGGCACCGGACATGCGTGAGGGGCGCGTCCGCGGCGGACGCGCCCCTCACGAGGCAGGCTCGGGATCAGGCGGAGGCGACGAGCAGCTCCGCGATCTGCACGGCGTTGAGGGCCGCGCCCTTGCGCAGGTTGTCGTTGGAGATGAACAGCACGAGGCCCTTGCCGTCGGCGACCGACTGGTCCTGACGGATGCGGCCGACGTAGGACGGGTCCTGGCCGGCGGCCTCGAGCGGGGTCGGCACGTCGGTGACGACGACGCCGGGCGCGGAGCCGAGCAGCTCGGTGGCGCGCTCGACCGAGATCGGCTGGTCGAACTCGGCGTTGATCGACAGCGAGTGGCCGGTGAAGACGGGCACGCGCACGCACGTGCCGCTGACGAGCAGCGCCGGGATGCCGAGGATCTTGCGGCTCTCGTTGCGGAGCTTCTGCTCCTCGTCGGTCTCGAGCGAGCCGTCGTCGACGATGGAGCCGGCGAGCGGCACGACGTCGAAGGCGATGGGGCGCACGTACTTCTTGGGCTCGGGCAGGATCACCGAGCGGCCGTCGTGGGTCAGCGCGGTGGTGTCCTGCTCGACGGCGGCGCGGATCTGGGTGTCGAGCTCTTCGACGCCGGCGAGGCCCGAGCCGGAGACGGCCTGGTACGAGCTGACGACGAGGCGGCGCAGGCCGGCGTCGTCGTGGAGCGGGCGCAGCACCGGCATCGCGGCCATGGTCGTGCAGTTCGGGTTGGCGATGATGCCCTTGCGGACGTCGGCCAAGGCCTGCGGGTTGACCTCGCTGACGATGAGCGGCACGTCGGGGTCCATGCGCCAGGCGCTGGAGTTGTCGATGACGACCGCGCCGGCCTCGGCGTACTTCGGCGCGAGCGCCTTCGACGTCGACCCGCCCGCGGAGAACAGCGCGATGTCGATGCCGGTGAGGTCCGCGGTGGCGGCGTCCTCGACGACGATGTCGCGGCCCTTCCACGGCAGCGTGGTGCCGGCTGAGCGCGCGGAGGCGAGGAAGCGGATCTCGCCGAGCGGGAAGTCGCGCTCCTCGAGCAGGCGGCGCATCACGGCGCCGACCTGGCCGGTGGCGCCGACGACGGCGACGGTGGGGTTGCTGCGCATCTGGGTCTCCTCGTGGGCTTCGGGTCCCACGCTAGGTGGCGTTCGTGGTGCGGGTCCGCCCGGTTTCCTGCCGGAGTCCGACGGGATCCCGCTGGCGGCTGCCTTCTGGCCGGGTCAGCGGCCGGTCCCGCCGTAGACGACGGCCTCGCCGTCGGCGTCGAGGCCGAAGGCGGTGTGCACGGCCTTGACGGCGTCGCCGGCCTTGTCGTCGCGGGTGACGACCGAGATGCGGATCTCGGAGGTGGAGATCATCTCGACGTTGATGCCCGCCGCGGCCAGCGCGTCGAAGAAGGTCGCCGACACACCGGGGTGCGAGCGCATGCCCGCGCCGACGAGCGAGATCTTGGCGATGCCGTCGTCGTAGGTGAGGTCGTCGAAGCCGATGTCGCCCTTGACCTTCTCCAGCACCGACAGCGCCTTCTGGCCGTCGGCCTTGGGGCAGGTGAAGGTGACGTCGGTGCGGCGGCTCGAGCCCGACACGTTCTGGACGATCATGTCGATGTTGATGCCGGCCTCGGCCACGGCGCTGAAGATCTCGGCCGCCTTGCCGGGGAGGTCCGGCACGCCGACGACGGTGACCTTGGCGTCGCCGAGGTCGTGCGCGACTCCGGCGATGATCGGCTGCTCCACTGCTTCCCCTTCGGGTGCGGTCGTGTCGGAGACCACCCACGTGCCGGTCTTGTCCGAGAAGGACGAGCGCACGTGGATGGGGAGGTCGAAGCGCCGCGCGTACTCGACGCAGCGCAGGTGCAGGACCTTGGCGCCGTTGGCCGCCAGTTCGAGCATCTCCTCGTAGGTGATGCGCGGGACCTGGCGCGCGGCGGGGGCGACGCGCGGGTCGGCGGTGAAGATGCCGTCGACGTCGGTGTAGATCTCGCAGACATCGGCGTGCAGCGCGGCGGCCAGCGCGACGGCGGTGGTGTCGGAGCCGCCGCGGCCCAGCGTGGTGATGTCCTTGGTGTCCTGCGCGACGCCCTGGAAACCCGCGACGATTGCGATGGCGCCGTCGTCGATCGCCGAGCGGATGCGGCCCGGCGTGACGTCGATGATGCGCGCCTTGCCGTGGGTCGAGTCGGTGATGAGGCCGGCCTGCGACCCGGTGTAGGAGCGCGCCTCGTAGCCGAGGTCGTTGATCGCCATCGCGAGGACGGCCATCGAGATGCGCTCGCCCGCGGTCAGCAGCATGTCGAGCTCGCGCGGGGCCGGGTGCGGGCTGACCTGCTCGGCGAGGTCGATGAGGTCGTCGGTGGTGTCGCCCATCGCGGAGACGATGACGACGACGTCGTCGCCGTTCTTCTTGGTCTCGACGATGCGGCGGGCGACGCGCTTGATCGCCTCGGCGTCGGCGACCGACGAGCCGCCGTACTTCTGGACCACGAGTCCCACGGGGGATATCCCTCAGCTCGCGCGGACAGGAAACGTCCCCAGAATACCGGCGGGAGAAATCGCACTGCCTCTGCGTCCGAATGGTGGGATCTTCATCCCAAGCCGCGGAACGCCGGACGATCGCAGTGCCGAGGGGTCCTCGGTGCCCGATCCGGCCGCAGAACGTGCGGCCGGGTGGCGGGCGGCGCGAGGAGCGGCTAGGTGAGGTCCTCGCCCTCGGGGTCGGCCTCGAGCGGCACCTCGAGGCGCACGTGCGCGACGAGCGACTGCAGCGCGCGCAGCGCCGCCGACGTCGCCGGGCCCCACGTCGACAGGTACGAGAACTGCCACCACCACAGCGCCTCGATGGGCCGGCCGGCCGCGTGGTGGGCGAGGCCGTGGAGCAGGTCGGACGTCGTCTGGCTCAGGTCGTCGGACAGCCGCGCGGCCATGAGCTCGGGCTGGGCGTAGGGGTCGAACACCTCGACGTAGTCGTCGACCGGGCCGAGCAGCTCGCGCAGCGCGACCCGCAGGCGGTCGACGTCGGGCTCGGCACCGGCGTCGGGCTCGAAGCGCTCGTCGGGGACGACGTCCTCGATCGCCCCGAGCGGGGCCCCGGCCGCCAGCAGCGACGACAGCTCGAGGAGCAGGATCGACACCGCCTCGTCGGGGGTCTGCGCGCCGGCGATCACCTCGATGCCGCGGACGAAGGCCGCGGCCGACTCGGCCATGTGGTCGGACAGGTCGATGAGGTCGGCCGGGGTGGGCTCGAGGTCGGTGTCGACGTCGACGTGCTCGCTCATGGGGCCCAGCCTGTCAGACGGCGGCCCCGGACGGCGGCTCTCAGACGTCGAGGCGGCGCCGGCCCTCGAAGGCCCGGCCGAGCGTGACCTCGTCGGCGTACTCGAGGTCGCCGCCCACCGGCAGGCCGCTCGCGAGGCGCGTGACGGTGAGGCCGAGCGGCTTGGTCATCCGCGCGAGGTAGGTGGCCGTGGCCTCGCCCTCGAGGTTGGGGTCGGTGGCGAGGATGAGCTCGGTGATGGTGCCGTCGGCCAGGCGCGTCATGAGCTCGCGCACCCGCAGGTCGTCGGGACCGATGCCCTCGATGGGGCTGATCGCGCCGCCGAGCACGTGGTAGCGGCCGCGGTACTCGCGCGTGCGCTCGATGGCGACGACGTCCTTGGGCTCCTCGACCACGCACAGCACAGTGGGGTCGCGGCGCGGGTCGCGGCAGATCCGGCACTCGGTGTCCTCGGCGACGTTGCCGCAGATCGAGCAGAAGCGGACCTTCTCCTTGACCTCGAGCAGCGCGTGGGCGAGGCGCCGGACGTCGGCGGGCTCGGCCTGCAGCACGTGGAACGCGATGCGCTGCGCGCTCTTCGGACCGACGCCGGGCAGCCGCCCGAGCTCGTCGATGAGGTCCTGGACCACACCCTCGTACACGCGCGCCTCAGCCGTTGTCGTACTCGGTCATGACCTGGCCGCCGAGCTCGCGCTGCACGAGCGCGAGGCCGGACAGGCCGGAGTCGTCGACGTCGGGGTCGTCCTCGCTCGCGACGTCGGCCTCGGGCGCGACGGTCGTGGCCTGCTCCTCGGCGACGGCGGCCTGCGCGCGCTCGCGCGGCGACGGGCCGGACGGCGCCTCGGGGGCGGGCTCCGGCTCGGGCTCCGGCGTCGCGGCCGGCATCGGCGCGGCGCCGGGGTCGAGCACGAGGTCGACGTCGAGGTCGAGGCGCAGCACGTCGAGCACCGCGATCTTCAGCAGCTCGAGGTGGCCCTTGTTGCCGCGCAGGATCCCCATCCGCACCTTGTCGGGGTGGGCGAGGACGAGCTGGCGCTGGTCGCGCGAGACCGGCACCGCGCCCTCGGCGAGGGTGTGGGCGACGCGGCTCGACGACTTGAGCGCCTCGAGGACGGCCGGCCACATCGACAGCACCGGGCCGAGGTCCTGCGCCGGGGCATCCGCTTCGGCGCGCGGCGGAGCCGCGGCCGCGGCGGCAGGGGCTGGCGCCTCGGGAGCAGCGGCGGCGGGTGCCGTCGCCTCGACCGGCTCGGGTGCCGCGGCAGGCGGCTCGGCCGGCTGCTGGCCGGACGGCGCGGTGCTCGGCGCGATGCTCGACAGCCGCGGCGGAGCGGGCGGCCCGCCGGCTGCCGGGGACGCGGGCGCCGGACGGCTCGCGGCCGCGGGGCGCGCGGGCGGGGCGGAGGGGTCGGCAGCCGGCGCGGGGTCGGCCGCTGGAGGTGCGGCGGGTGCGGCGGGCGCGGCGGCCGGGCGCGCAGGCGGAGCGGCAGCAGCAGGGGCGCCCGGCTGGGCATCGACGTGGAAGGTCACGCGGTGCTCGAGCCGCTCGAGGCGGGCCGCCATGCTCGACTCGGAGCCGTCGGCGGCAGGCAGCAGCAGGCGGGCCATGAGCAGCTCGAGCTGCAGTCGCGGCGCGGTGGCGCCCTTGAGCTCGGAGAGCCCGGTGCTCACGAGGTCGGCCGCGCGCGAGAGCTGCGCGAGGCCGAGCCGCTGCACCTGCCCCTGCATCGTAGACACCGTGGTGTCGGGCAGGTCGATGAGGCCGGCACCGACGGCGTCGGGCACCTCGTGGAGCACGATGAGGTCGCGCAGCCGCTCGAGCAGGTCGGTGGCGAAGCGGCGCGGGTCGAGGCCCGACTCGACGACGGAGTCGACCACGTCGAACAGCGCCGGGCCGTCGCCGTCGGCCAGCGCGTCGATCACGCGGTCGAGCAGGGCGGCATCCGTGAAGCCCAGCTGCGCCACGGCGTCGGCGTAGGTGAGGCCCTCGGGGCCGGAGCCCGCGATGAGCTGGCCGAGCACCGACTGCGCGTCGCGCACCGAGCCGGCGCCGGAGCGGGCGACGAGCGCGAGCGCCTCGTCCTCGTAGGCCACGCCCTCCTGGTCGCACATCCACGCCAGGTGCTCCTGCAGCCGTCGCGCGGTGACGAGGCGGTAGGGGTAGTGGTGCGTGCGCGAACGGATCGTGGCGAGGATCTTGTCGGGCTCGGTCGTCGCGAAGACGAACATGAGGTGCGGCGGGGGCTCCTCGATCAGCTTGAGCAGCGCGTTGGCGGCGTCGGTCGTGAGCTGGTGCGCCTCGTCGATGATGTAGACCTTGTAGCGGCTGGCCGCGGGGGCGTACATCGCCTTCTCGCGCAGCTCGCGGGCGTCGTCGATGCCGCGGTGGCTCGCGGCGTCCATCTCGACGACGTCGATCGAGCCGGGACCGTTGGGCGCGAGGTCGATGCAGCTCCCGCACTCGCCGCAGGGGTCGGACGTGGGGCCCTTCTCGCAGTTGAGCGAGCGGGCCAGGATGCGCGCGGTGGAGGTCTTGCCGCAGCCGCGCGGGCCGGTGAACAGGTAGGCGTGGTGGGCCCGGCCGGAGTCGATCGCGCGGGCCAGCGGGACGGTGACGTGCTCCTGCCCGATGACGTCCGCCAGCCTCCCGGGGCGGTACGTGCGGTACAGGGCCAACGACATGCCCGGAACCCTAGCCGCCGCCCCCGACCCCGTCTCCTGGCGGATCCGTCACCGGTTGTCGGACGGCGCGGCTAGCGTCCGCGCGCATGGACACGCTGCACGCGGCGCGCCGCTGGGCGCGCACCTGGGAGCAGGCCTGGCCCGAGAAGGACGCCGCCGCGATCGCGGCCCTCTACCGCCGCGACGCCGCGTACCGGTCGTCGCCCTTCCGCGACCCCGAGGACGGCGGTGCGCTCGGCTTCACGATGCGCGCGTTCGTCACCGAGTCCGCGGTCGTGTGCCGGTTCGGGCCGCCGATGGTCGACGGCCGCCGGGCCGCCGTGGAGTGGTGGGCGGCCCTCGACGAGGAGGGCGCTGGCATCACCCTCGCCGGCACCACCGTGCTCACGTTCGACGAAGACGGGCTCGTGGTCGACCACGTCGATTACTGGCGCCAGGCCGAGCAGCGCACCCCGCCCTACCCCGGCTGGGCCGCGGGCGCGGGCACGGTGTTCTGACGTTCTGAGGTTCTGAGCGGCGCCGGTCAGGCCGACGCCGACCGCTCGTCGAAGCGCCGGCGCGACTCCTCGATGTCGGGGAGGTGGAGACGCGCCCATGCGTCGAGCGCGGCCAGCGGCTCGATGAGGGTGCGGCCGGCGTCGGTGAGGTCGTAGACCACGCGCGGCGGCACCTCGGGGTGGACGGTCCGGGTGACCAGGCCGTCGCGCTCGAGGCCGCGCAGGGTCTGGGTGAGCATCTTCTGGCTCACGCCCTCGATCCGGCGCGAGAGCTCGCTGAAGCGGGCCGGGGCGTGGGAGAGCGTGCCGACGACGAGCACGGTCCAGCGGTCGCCGATGCGGTCGAGCACCGTGCGCGAGGGGCAGTTCTGCGCGTAGGGGTCGGGCGCGAATCCGGCCTGCAGCTCGCTGACCTGCATGGTCACCTCCAGGTGCCTACAGCACTTTCAAGTGCCTGCTCTCCGATGGGAAGCAGGTCCACTGTACGCCGGTTGCGAGCAGGCGAGGGCCGCCGACGGGGCGGCCGCACCGTCCGCCTGACAGGAGCACGTTCGTGACCATCGCCGTCACCGGAGCCACCGGCCACCTCGGCCGCCTCATCGTCGAGTCGCTCATCACCCGCGGCGTGCCCGCCGGCGAGATCGTCGCGACCGGCCGCGCCACCGAGCGCATCGCCGACCTCGCCGAGCGCGGCGTCGTCGTGAAGCGCGCCGACTACCTCGACGCCGCGAGCCTCGACGCCGCCTTCGCCGGCGTCGGCACGCTCGTGCTGGTCTCGAGCGGCGACTTCGCCGACCGCGCCGGGCAGCACGCCGCCGCCATCGACGCCGCCAAGCGCGCCGGCGTGGGCCGCGTCGTCTACACCTCGATCGCCAACGCCGAGACCTCGACGATGCTGCTGGCCCACGACCACCAGGCCACCGAGGCCTACCTCCGTGAGAGCGGCGTGCCGTTCACCTTCCTGCGCAACGGCTGGTACACCGAGAACTACAGCGCCCAGCTGCCCACCTACCTCGCGCACGGCGTCGCGGGCTCGGCCGGCGACGGCGTCGCCAACGTGGCCGCCCGCGCCGACTACGCCGAGGCTGCCGCCGTCGTCGCGACCACCGAGGGCCACGAGGGCAAGGCCTACGAGCTCGGCGGCCAGGGCGTGACGCTGGCCGACATCGCCGCCATCGCGTCGGAGGTCACCGGCCAGGAGATCGCCTACACCGACCTGCCGCTCGAGGTCTTCACCGGGATCCTCGTGGGCGCCGGCCTGCCCGAGCCGGTGGCCGCCGTGTTCGCCGACGCCGACCGCGGCATCAAGGACGGCGAGCTCGCCGTCGACCCGTCGGTGCTCGAGGGCCTCATCGGCCGCCCCGCGACGCCCGTCATCGACACCTTCAAAGCCGCAGCCGCCGGCTGACGCCGGCCCTCTTCCACGTCGAACCCAGGATTTCCCGCGAAACCAGGCCGGTTCTTGCGGGAAAAGCTGGGTTCGACGTGGGGGTGGAACCACGAGGGGCGGGAGCGCCGTGCGCTCCCGCCCCTCGGTCGGCGGAGGATAGGGGATTCGAACCCCTGAGGAGTTTCCCCCAACACGCTTTCCAAGCGTGCGCCCTAGGCCACTAGGCGA
>Ga0233425_10005698_pt1 | contig 19360 bp, 16 predicted proteins | sample Watercolumn_Towu_2_FD_181712 | JGI IMG/M metagenome (GOLD analysis project Ga0233425, IMG submission 181712) | Freshwater microbial communities from Lake Towuti, South Sulawesi, Indonesia - Watercolumn_Towuti2014_140_MG | ecosystem: Environmental > Aquatic > Freshwater > Lake | place... | reverse complement strand
GGCCTACGGCGGCCTGGCGGGCTCGGCGTACTCGGGCCTCGGGGCGCGGGGCGGCGGCGGGATGGGAATGCCCGGGGTGGGCGGCGGGATGGCCGGCCCCATGGGGCCGGCGGGTGCCGGCAGGGCTCCGGCCGCTCCTGAAGCGGGTCTGAGGCTCAAGGCCGACTACCTGTACGAGGAGGGCGGTGCCGACGCCATCGTCGGGGCCCAGGGCATCCGCGGGATGCAGGTCAACGACGCCGAGCTGCGCCTGAACCAGCGGAACGTGCAGAACATCGGCCGCGCGACCTTCTACTACGACCCGGACACGGGCGCCTGGACCGACTCGCGCTACGATCCGGAGCTGACGACGCTCGACATCCAGCGTGACAGTGAGGCGTTCGTGCAGTTGATCGCGGCGCGTCCCGATCTGGCGCGCTACCTTGCCCAGGGCCAGCGCGTGACGCTGCGCGTCGCGGCCGCAAACCTCCGCGTCGGCGACACGGGGCTCACCCGCCTCACCGATGCACAGCTCGAGGGGCTACAGCCATGAGCGCGAACCCCCACCGGAAGGCCCTTTCGGTGGCGTTCGTTGGTCGACCACACCGGCGCAAGCTGTGGCTTGCGCCGGTCGTCCTCCTGGTCCTGTCGGTCGGGGCGACCGCCCAGCCGTCGGTGGCGGTGCTCGACATCCGCGCCACGGTCGGCGGCGCGCCGGCCGATCTGGGCGTCACCGCGGCCCGCCAAGTCGCCGCGGCGCTGACGGGCACGGGTAAGTACCGGGTCGCCGACCAGGACCTCGTGCGCGCCGAGGTCGCCAAGCGCGGCCTGCGCCCGCCCTTCGGCGTGGGGCACCTGCAGCTCCTGGCGGATGCACTGCAGGTCGAGTCGGTGGTTCACGGCGCCGTGCGCAGCCTGGTCTTCGACACGCAGCAGCGATCGGCGACGGTGGTCCTCTCCCTGGAGCTGGTGGATGGCGCAACCGGCAACCTGCGCAAGCGCGCCGAGGCCAGCGGCTCCGCCACGATGGGGAGCGGCGTCGACCAAGCGGCGGCGGTTGTGGCGGCCGTCACGGACGCCGCGGGCAAGGCCGTCGAGGCGGTGACGGGTCACAAGGTGCAGAGTGAAGCGCCGCGAGTCACCGTGCCGTCGGCCGGGGAGACGCCCGCAGCTCCGGCGCCGGCCGAAGGGGGCGAGGCGGTTGCCTCGGGCCCGGGGGCCGCGCGGTTGCCCGCAGCGACGGAGGGGGGGGAGAGCGTCCCGCGTACCACGACGCCCGCCGCCGACCTCGTGCCCGGCGCGCCGCCGAAGCCGGAGTCGCACATCTCGATCACCGTCGTGCAGCGGCCGCCGACGGGTACGACCTCCGCGCCCGCCGGCGGGGAGACGGAGCCTTCCGGCGGGTCCGCGGCGGGCCTGCCGGAGCCCCCCGAGGCAGAGGTCCTGGTCGAAGAGGGCTACGATGAGAGCCTACCGCCGCTCGTCACCGTGAAGATCCTGGCGAAGATAGGCGCCGACCGGGTGCTGGTGACGCTGGGGAAGGGCGCCGCCGTTACACCGAGGATGGAGCTGGAGGTCTTCCGGGTGACGGTCGATCGCGAGGAGACGATGACCCGCCGTCGGCTGGGCCGCATTCGGGTGATGCGGATCAACCCGACCGATGCTGAGGCCCGCGTCCTCGAGGGCGGCCCGCTGATGGCGACGGGAGACTACGCCTACTACTTCGGCCCATAGCCTACTCGGTCGGCCGGGGCACGCCCATCGCCTGCGCCGCCCGGACGACCCGCGCGATCTCCAGCATCCGCTGATCGCCCTCCAGCCGGAACTTCACGGTTCCGGCCGCTTGGTTCAGCTGCTCCAGCGCCTGTACCAGCAGCCCCATGCCGCGAATGTCGAACAGCTGCGAGCAGCTCGGGCAGGCGCGTTGCGGTTGCTGCTGCAGGCGCACGAAGTCAACCGGAAACTCGCACTTGCACGTGTGGCACACCAGCCAGATTCGGTGGATCATCTCCACGACCCTCGCGCCGCTTGGTTGGCTCAAGCCCCGCGGCCCAGCAGGTTCCATCTTGCGCGGGACGAATAGCTGTTGTCTGTGAACGAGGCCCTCGACGCCGTCTACATCGGCCTGGACATCGGCAACACGCGCCTGACCGCGGGTGCGGCCCTGCCGGATGGGACCCTCCTCCTGTCCGAGGAGCGCGCTGCTCCGAGCGGGTCTGAGGCCGCGCTGCCCGTACTGCTCGACATGGCCCGCGCCATCGCTGCCGCAGTCCGCCTCGAGGGACGCGAGCCGGCAGGCGTCGGCCTGGGGTTCGGCGGCCCCGTGGACTACCTCCGGCAGCGGACGCGCGGCTCGTTTCACTCGCCCGGCTGGGCCGATGTGCCGCTGGCGGAGGTGTTCGCGGCGGAGCTGGGCATTCCTGCGCGGCTGGACAACGACGCGAACGCGGGGGGGCTGGCCGAGGCCCTTTTCGGCGCGGGTCGCGGGCGCGACACGGTGCTGTACGTCAACGTCGGCACGGGGATCGGCGGGGCGCTGGTGATCGGCGGGGCGGTGCATCACGGCGCGACCACCAGCGCGGGGGAGATCGGTCACGTGGTCCTCGAGCCGTGCGGGCCGCCCTGCAACTGCGGGAAGCGGGGCTGTCTCGAGGCCTTGGCCTCCGGCAGCGCCCTGGAGCGCCTGGCGCGGGAGGCCGGCCTCGCCCACGCCGGCCGGGCGGTCATGGCTGCCGCCGAGCGCGGGGACGCCGTGTGCGGCGGGATCGTGGCACGCGCCGCGACGAACCTGGGCCTTGCCGTCGCCAATGCCGCCAACCTCATCGACCCGGACATTGTCGTGTTGGGGGGCGGCGTGCCGGCGGCCGGCGAGGTGTGGTGGGGGCCGCTGCGGGAGAGCTTCGCACGCTACGCCGTGGCGGACGCGGCCGCGAAGACCTTGCTGGTGCGGGCCGAGTTGGGCTACGAGGCGGGCGTGCTGGGCGCGGCGGCGCTGGTGATGCCGATTCCTGGTCGGGAGAGACTGCCGACGTGATCGATCTAGGGCCTACCTCTGGCCTGCCGTTAACCCTCGATGAGGGGGACGCGGGCCTCCCGCTGCGTCTTCGCGGTGACCTGCAGCCCGGGCGGCTGATCACGCGCTCCCTGGGCGAGCTACAGCCGGCGCTGGCTGATCCGCACGCCGAGGGACCGGACCCCGCGTACTGGATGTACAACGGCGTCGCGCACTTTGCTGCGTGCGACGGTCGCGGCGCCTATCAGTGGCGCTACGACCTGACGGTGCTGCCGCCGGGCCGCCTCGGCGCGGAGTGCTTGCGGACGATGGGCCACTACCATCCGCTCATTCCGGGCGCCGATCTGGCCTGGCCCGAGGTGTACGAGGTCCTGCACGGCTCTGCGCTGTTCGTTCTGCAGAGGGCCGATGACCACCGGGCCGCTCCGGCGGAGGTACGCATCGACGACCTGATCGTGGTACGCGCCGAGGCCGGTGAGCAGGCGATGCTGCCGCCGAACTACGGGCACTGGACGGTGAACGCGACCGACGGACCGCTCGTCATCGCCAACTGGATCGCCGCCGGCTTCGAATCCGACTACGAGCCCGCGCAGGCCGCGCGCGGCCCGTGCTGCCGTGTGCTCGCGGGCGAGGATGGGCCGCGCTTCAGCGCCAACCCGCGCTACGCTCACCCGCCCGCGGCCTTGCGGCACGGGCGGCCGGTCGACGTGCCGGAGTTGGGGCTGGTCGCAGGGCGCCCGATCTTCGGCGCACTCCTTCGCGAGCCGGACGTCTGGCGGTACGTGTGCGACCCGCGGACGGCGCCGGTGGACCTGCAGTCGGCGATTCGCGTCACGCAGACGGACCCTTTCCCGCCCTGAAGCGTATACCGATGATATTCCGCGAGGAGGTCAGGCAGATGAGCGACCGTTTCGGCAAGGAAGGGCTCTCCTTCGACGACGTCCTGCTGGTCCCCCGCCGGTCCTCCGTACTCCCGCGCGACGCCGACGTCAGCACCCCGCTCACCGCAAAGATCCGACTGAACATCCCGCTGCTCAGCGCGCCGATGGACCTGGTCACCGAGTCCGAGCTGGCGATCGCGCTCGCCCGGGAGGGCGGTATGGGGGTGGTGCACCGGAACATGTCGATCGAGGAGCAGGCGACCGAGGTGGATCGGGTCAAGCGCTCGGAGAGCGGCATGATCATCGACCCGGTGACCTTGCCGCCCGATGCCTCCGTCAGTGAGGCCCTCGACCTCATGCGCCACTACCGCATCAGCGGCCTGCCGATCACGCGCGACGGGAAGCTCATCGGCATCCTCACCAACCGGGACCTGCGGTTCGAGACGCGCTTCGACCGGAAGGTCAGCGAGGTGATGACCTCCGCGAACCTCGTGACCGCCCCGGTCGGTACCACCCTCGACCAGGCCGCCGAGATCCTGCACCAGCATCGCATCGAGAAGCTCCCGGTCGTCGATGAGGACCTCACTCTGCGCGGCCTGATCACGATCAAGGACATCGAGAAGATCGCCAAGTACCCCAACGCCTGCAAGGATGATCGAGGCCGCCTGCGGGTCGGCGCCGCGGTCGGCGCGGGGGAGGAGACCCTCGAACGTGCGGCGGCGGTCATCGAGAAGGGCGCGGACGCGATCTTCATGGACACCTCCCACGCCCACAGCGAGGGCGTGCTGAAGACGCTCGAGCGACTGCGGGAGGCCTTCCCTGAGATCTCCCTGATCGGCGGCAACGTCGGCACAACGGAGGCGGCGGCGGACGTCATCAGCGCCGGGGTCGACGCCATCAAGGTCGGCATCGGGCCCGGCTCGATCTGCACGACGCGCATCGTGACCGGCGCGGGCGTGCCGCAGATCACGGCGATCGTCGACTCGGTTGCCGCGGCGAGAGAGCGCGGCATTCCCGTCATCGCCGACGGCGGTTTGAAGTACTCGGGGGACATCACCAAGGCACTGGCGTCGGGCGCGGACTCCGTGATGGTCGGCAGCCTCCTCGCGGGCACCGAGGAGAGCCCCGGCGAGACGGTCCTCTTCATGGGCCGCACCTACAAGGAGTACCGGGGCATGGGCTCGATCGGGGCGATGAAGGAGCGAGCCACGGTCCGCGACCGGTACTTCCAGGACCACATCGAGACCGAGGCCAAGCTTGTGCCGGAGGGCATCGAGGGCCGGGTGCCCTACAAGGGCCCGGTGGCCGGTGTCGTGCACCAGTTGACGGGAGGTCTGCGGGCGGGGATGGGTTTCTGCGGCTGTCGCAGCATCCGCGAGCTGCAGGAGACGGCGCAGTTCATCCGCATCTCCAGCGCCGGCCTGGCCGAATCGCACCCGCACGGTGTCGCAATCACCGAGGAGCCGCCGAACTACCAGGTCCCCCGGTGACGTCCGGCGACCGCAGAGGCAACGGTATGGTCAGGGCAGCTGTCATCCTGGCTCCGGGGGGACCGGTGGAGGTCCGCGAGTTCCCGGAGCCCCAACTCGAACCGGGCGCCGCGCTGCTCGAGACGCTCTACTCGGAGGTCTGCGGCACCGACGTGCACCTGTTGCACGGACGGCTCGCGGGAGTCCCGTACCCGCTGATCCCCGGGCACATCAGCGTGGGCCGGCTGCTGGAGGCGCGCGGACCCGTCCACGACGTGGAGGGCCGCGAGCTGCAGCCGGGCGAGGTCGTCACGTTCCTCGACGTACACGGGACCTGTTACGACTGTTGGCATTGCCTCGTCGCAAAGGCCTCGACGCGCTGCCCCAGCCGCCGGGTGTACGGCATCACCTACGGGGCCGCAGACGGGCTGCTTGGCGGCTGGTCGGAGCGCATCTACCTGAAGCCCGGCGTGCGGATCGTGCCGCTCCCCGAGGGTCTCGACCCGCTGCTGTACATGGCCGGCGGCTGTGCGCTGCCGACGGCGCTCCACGCGATCGACCGGGGTGAGGTGAAGCTGGGCACGAGCGTCGTGGTGCAGGGCTCGGGGCCCGTGGGGCTCATGGCGACGGCGCTCGCCCGGCTCTCCGGGGCCGGGACGATCATCGTCCTCGGCGCGCCGCAGCACCGGCTGGACGTCGCGCTTGCGCTCGGGGCCGATGAAGTCATCGACATCGAGGCCGTCTCACCCGAGGAGCGCCGGGCGGTCGTGCGCGACCTCACCGGCGGCCGCGGCGCCGACCTGACCATCGAATGCACGGGAGCACCCGAGGCCATCCCTGAGGGGATGCGCCTGACCCGCGATGCGGGAGTGTACGTCGTGGTGGGCCAGTACACCGATGCCGGGGAGGTCGCGATCAACCCGCACACCGATCTCAACCGCAAACACCTGGACGTGCGCGCGTGCTGGGGCATCGACTTCTCGCATCTCCACCGCGCGGTCCGGGTCCTCGCGCGACACGCCGACCGACTGCCGTGGCGGAGCGTCATCAGCGGGGAGTACACCCTCGATCAGGCCGCCGAGGCCCTGGCGGACGTGGAAGCCCGCCGTGCTGTGAAGGCCGTCATCAGACCCCATGCGCCGGCTCGCTGACAACCCCCTCATCGCCGAGCACCGCCGCGTCGGCCCCGCGGTCTTCGCCTTTACGAGTCGCCACGGCGGGATTTCCCGGCCGCCCTACGAGTCGCTGAATCTCGGCCTGCATGTGGGCGACGCGGACAGCGCTGTGTTCGAGAACCGCGATCGCGTCTGCGCGGCCTTGCGCGCACAGAACCGGACCTGGGCGGAAGCCGAGCAGGTCCATGGGAGCCGCGTCGCTCGGGTCACCCAGGACGCGGTGTGGTTGTCGGCCGACGGTCTCGCGCTGGCGGCTTCCGAGCTCCGCTACGCCAAGACCGACGCCCTCTTCACGTGCTACTCCGACTACCTGCTGGCGCTCTTCTTCGCGGACTGCGTGCCGGTGTTCATGGTGGAGCCCACGTCCCGGCTGGTCGGCCTGGCACACGCCGGCTGGCGGGGAACGGCCCTCCGGATTGCCACCGAGACGCTGTTCTTCGTCGGCGGGCCGGGGACGCCGCTTGGCGGCCGACCGGAGCGCACTCGCGTGGTCATCGGACCGTGCGTGGGGCTCTGTTGTTACGAGGTGGGCTGGCGGGTCATGCGGGCCGTGCTCGCCACCATCCCGAGGAGCCTCCACGACGAGCGCGTTGTGCGGAGGACCGGCTTCGGCCGGTGGCACATCAACCTGGCCCGCATCAATGCCCTCCAGCTGATGGAGGCTGGCGTGCCTGAGGACCACATCGAGGTCATCCCTCGCTGCACCCGCTGCGAGGGAGGTACGTTCTTCAGCGCGCGCGGCGACGGCCGCGTCACGGGCCGCTGCGGCGCCTTCGCGTGGCTGGAGTAGCGCTTCCTACGGCAACCGCACCTTCCGCTCGGCGGTCTTCCCGCTCGCCAGCTCCGCGGCCCGCAGCGTCCAGACGCCGCGCACGTCGTTCGTCGCCGGGGTCCAGGCGAACTCGACCACCCCCGCCTTCGCTGCTCGCACGCCCGAGAGGACGCTGACCTTGCCGGTCGGGTCGGTCAGGGTGATCTCCACCGGTACGGGCGCGGCGATCGGGCCGCCCCTGCCGCGAACCTCGACACGGAAGGTCGCGGTCCGGAGGGCCGTCAGGGACTCCGGACCGGCCACTGTCACGCGGTCAATCGCCTCAGGGTAGAAGGCGATGAGAGCGCCGCCGAAGCGTTCCATCGAGAGCTCGAGCGTCGTGCCGGCATCCGTCTTGCGCGTCGGCACAGGCCGACCGGCGGCAAGGTCGTAGGGGATCCCCGGCAGCTCGAGCAGCACAACCTCCGCCCGGTACGGACCCGCGGCCATCTCGCGCGTCTCCCAGGCCTTGAGCTCCGCGATCTTCTCCGGCGTGCCTGCGCCGGGATGACCGGCGCCCATCCGCTCGCGGCAGTACATGTACTCCTCGCCGGTGTGGGCGTTCACGAACCACGTGTGCGAGGCGCCGTCGGCGGTGAACCGGTTCGCTACCAACGTCGGCGCCTCACACGCGAAGGCCGGCGGCACGAAGGCCGAGACGGCTGCCTGCACCCGCGCGATGCGGTCAGGGTCGCCGTACGTCTGGATGCCGGGGGTGGACGCTCCACCCAAGGGCCGCTCTTCGCCCATGCCGATGTCGAGGTTCACGCGCTGCGCGCCGGGGATGTCGATGGGCACGCTGCTGTCGAGCAGCACGAGGTCGCCCCTGGCCGCTCGCGCCACCAGCGCGTCGCACACCGACTGCCGCAGCCAGCGCACATCGTACAGCAGGATCACGTCGAAGCGGTCCGCCTCTCCGGAGAGCACTTCCTCCTCGCACGTCACCTCGACATCGAAGTGTGCCTGCATGAGGTTCTCGTAACCGTACACTACGTCGAGCGCATGGGTCGGCTCGAAGCAGAGCGTCGTCAGGGAGACGAGCAGCCCGACGCTCTTCCGCGGCGCAGGCTTCAGGCGAGCCTGCACGGGACCGACGCGCCTCACGAGGGGCGCGAGGTGCTTCACCTCCGCCCACGTGCTCGCATTCCGCTCGCCATAGGTGAAGTAGGCCAGCCCTTGCACGCCGCCCGCCAAGAGGTGGAAGAGGTTGTTGCGGACATAGCCCCCGGTCATGAACAGGTCGGGCATGCACCACTGCGGCAGGTCGCGGTTCGCCAGGCGCCCGACCTCCATCCAGAACGCGTTCGTCAGCACCGGCTGCCAATAGGTGTTGTAGTAGTAGCTGCAGAGGAGGTTGAAGCCGTTCGCCCCGAAGTTCAGCGGCGGGTACTGCGCCGCTTCCCACATGTGGATGAGGGGGATCTGCATCCCCCCGGGGATCGGGCCGACCCGCGCGTCCGCCCGGGCCTCCGTGACGCCCTGCGTCTGCGCGCGATTCCAGCCGCCGGTGATCTCCCGCAGCGAGAACTCGCACCAGCGGAGCCACGGGTCGTTGTCCTCGATCACGCCCGGCGCCGGGTCGGGCTTCACCGTCGGCGCGTCAAGGCCGGTCGCCGCCTTGAACCGCTCACAGATCGCCGGCGAGAAGTCCCAGCCGTAGTAGATCGAGTAGTCGTCGTTGGTCAGCACATAGGGCCGGAACGCGGGGTGCTGAGCCACCGGGGCCAGGGGATCGCGCATCGTGGCGCGCGCATTGGCGACGAGGTCGGGGTGCGCGATTCCAAGCGTCGGCCGGCCGCCCTCGTAGGCCCCGGGCACGGGCTTTCGCTCCAGGTCCAGCCGGAAGTACTCGGGGCTCTGTTCGAACTCGTAGGACTTACCGCCCGCCCGATCGGCGAGCAACCGCAGGCTGAAGCCCAGGTTCTGGCGCAGGACGGCATCCATCCCCTCCACCTGCAGGTCCGTGAGGTGCGGCTCCATCCCGGCCTCGCGAATGTCGGCGAAGGTCATGTCGCGGCGGTAGGGGTTGGGAGCCGTGCCGACCCAAGCATGCCAGCTGAACCCCTCCGGCGGCACGTACCGCAGCCCGATCGGCTGCGTCGCCTCGCCCACGGCACGGCCGTCGGCCAGCACGCTCACCTTCACCACGTAATCGCCGTATGCGTACGCCTCGGTCGGCAGCGTGAGTGTCTGCGCCATGCGGCCCTCCACCGCCGGTCCGAGGGCCCGATCATGGACCTCCAGCACCTGCTCTCCCTGCAGCAAGCGGAAGCGCACGGCTGTGCCCTGCAGTGGCTCGGCGGCGGTGACCTGCACCGTCACCGCCTCCCCGCGCGCGAACTCCGTGCGTCCCGCCAGGGCGGAGGCCATCAGCCGCAAGGTGACGTCGGGCGCGGGCGTCGGCTGCCAGGGAGGCGGCATCGGGGGTGGCGTGACGGGCTGCCCGACGTAGTTCGCCGCGCGCCAGACATCCCGCAGCTGCGCGTCATTCCGTCCGTCGAAGAACTGGCAGAGCTTCACCAGCCCGCTCAGCGGCCGGTCTTCCCGCAGGCACTTCAGCCAACTGGACGCCCCCAGCCTCCCCGTCTCCGGTACGGTATAGGTGCCAAAGGCGATGGAGACCGACTCAACCGGGAAGCCCGTGATCGAGGTGTCCGTGGTCTCGAACCCCCACCCCCGGGTGGCGTCCGTGGGGGTGACCTCGAGGTGACGGCCCCAATATGGCCGATCCCAGCCACCGACGAGCCCCAGCGCGCCGTAGCCGCGCTCCGCCATGTTGGGCGGTAGCGGCCGCGCATCCGGGTACTGGAAGTAGTTCAGCGGCAGGTCGCCCACGGAGACGATCCGCCCGCCGGCCTTCAGGTAACGCATCCAGAGCAGTCGCTCGCCCGGCTCCTCCGCCAGCGCCGCGGGGGAGTAGCCCATCGGCATGACGACGACCGACCCGCCCGCCTCATCGGCCTCGGCGTGCCGCGCCATCCATGCCGCCAGTTCCTCCGAGCGCACCTGCCGGAAGCCGTCCGCGACCAACCACGCGACCAAGCGGTCTTGATGCTGCGCTTGGCCGACGGAGTCGAGCCGGTCATCCCAGAGGATCAGCCGATCGGTCATCGCCTTCGGGCCTTGAGCCTCGACGACGGAGAGAGCCGACAGCAGGCAAGCGGCGGGGAGCATGCAACGACCCTCGTGGTCGGGCCCGGCTACGACGCGCCGCCCTCTACGGGAGCATAGGTGAGGCGGAGGCCGCGGTCGAGGCCGCGTTGGATGACGATGTGCTTGCGCCAGGCGGGGTCCTGGGTGTCGGGGTAGTCCTCGCGGTAGTGAGCGCCGCGACTCTCAGTGCGCGCGAGGGCGGCGGAGGCGATCAGGAAGGTCACGAGGGCCATGTTGCCCACCTCAAGGTCGCCCTCGGTCACGGGCGGTCGCTCGAGCCAGCCGCGAGCGGTCTGACGCGCCGTCTCCAACGTCGCGGCGGAGCGGATGATGCCCACATGCCGCCACGCACAGTCGTGCACCTCCGCCCGCAGCTCCGTCGGTCCGAGGGAACCCGCGTCGAAGGGAGCGCGCCCGAAGACGGGCCCCTCGGCGCCGTGCTCGGGCTCGCCGAACATCGCCTCGGCACAGCGGTCGCCGTAGACAATGCCGTCCAACAGCGAGTTCGAGGCGAGCCGGTTGGCGCCGTGGATGCCGCACGACGCGCACTCGCCGCACGCATACAGCCCGGGCAGCGTCGTGCGCCCGTGCAAGTCGGTGGCGATGCCGCCCATCAGGTAGTGGGCCGCCGGCGCGACGGGAACGAGGTCGCGGGTGATGTCCTTCCCATACTCCAGGCAGCGGGCCGCGATAGTCGGGAAGCGCCGCGCCACGAGTCCGGGATCGAGGCCGGTGAAGTCGATGCAGACGTGGTCCTGACCGGTGTCCTTCATCTCCTGCCAGATCGCCCGGCTGACGATGTCCCGCGGTGCGAGCTCGGCGTCCGGGTGGTAGCGGGGCATGAACCGCTCGCCGACGTGGTTGCGCAGAACGGCGCCCTCGCCGCGGGCGGCCTCAGAGATCAGGAACCGCGGGGCATCCGGCAGCGAGAGGGCGGTCGGATGGAACTGCACGAACTCCAGGTCCTGGACCGCGGCGCCCGCCCGAAAAGCGGCGGCGATTCCGTCGCCGGTGGTGACGGGAGGGTTCGTGGTGACGCCGAAGACCTCACCGATGCCGCCGGTGGCGATGACCGTGGCCCGCGCTTGGATCAGGACATCGCGGCCCCGCGCCAGGTCGGTGGCGCGCGCCCCGGCGCACGTGCGGTCGTCGCGCAGCAGCAGATCGCGCACGAACAGCCGCTCGTGCAGGCCGATGCGTTCCACCTTCCGGGCCTGCTCGGCGAGGCACGACTCCACCTCGCGCCCGGTCGCGTCGCCGTCGGCGTGGAGGATGCGGTTGCTCCGATGCGCCGCCTCGCGAGTCAGCGCGAACCGATCCCCGGCCATGTCGAACTGCGCGCCCATGTCCACGAGCTGCTGGATCAGCCGCGGCCCCTCGCGCGTCAGGACCTCCACCGCGGGTTCGTCGCACAAGCCCGCGCCAGCGATCAACGTATCCGCGAGATGCTGCTCCGGGGAATCCTCGGGGTACAGGGCGACGGCGATCCCGCCCTGCGCGTAGAAGGTGCTGCTCTCGACCAAGTGGTCCTTGGTGACCAGCGCCACCGAGCCCTGCTCGGCGAGGCGGATCGCGGTCCACAGGCCGGCAATCCCGCTCCCCACCACCAGGAAGTCGGCGCTCACCGGCTCCAGGTCACTCGGGTCGACCAGCTGCAGATCGCTCATGTCGCAGTTGGGGCGGTCGCCGCCGCGCTCAGGACTTCGTTCATGCTGCCCGACCGGAAGCCCTGGAGATCGAGCGTCACGTAGGTGAACCCGAGCCGGCGCAGCTCGGCCACCAGGCTCTCGCGCAGTTCAGGCGCTGCGAGCCGCGCCACGTCCGCGCCGCTCACCTCGATGCGGGCGAGGTTCCCGTGATGCCGCACGCGAACCTGCCGCACGCCCAGCTGCCGCACGAACCGCTCGGCGCCCGCCACGCGCTCCAACTTCTCCGGCGTGATGCGCTCGCCATACGGGAAGCGCGACGAGAGGCACGCCATCGCGGGCTGATCCCACGTGGGCAGCGCAAGACGCCGCGAGAGCTCGCGCACGTCGTCCTTCGACAGCCCTGCGCGCACCAGCGGCGCCTCGACCTGCAGCTCCTCGGCCGCCTGCAGCCCGGGTCGGTGGTCGCCCAGATCGTCGCATTGCGCCCCGTGGACAACCGCCTTCAGGCCGCGCTCGCGCGCGATCTCCCGCAACTTCCCGAAGAGCTCGCGTTTGCAGAAGTAGCAGCGGTTCACCGGGTTCTGCGCGAACCCCTCGATCCCGAGTTCGCTCGTCTCGAAGACGATCTGCTCCGCCCCGATGAGTCCAGCCAACTCCTGGGAGCGCCGGTACTCCTCCTCCGGGTACGTCTCTGAGCGGGCGGTCGCTGCCGCCGCGGAGGAGCCGAGCTCATCGACCGCGACCCGCAGCAGCAGCGTGCTGTCCACGCCGCCGCTGAACGCTACGAGCACGCTCCCCAGTTCGCGCAGCCGCTCCCGCAGCCGCTGTTCCTTGGCCTCCAGTGAGGCCGCCATCGCGTTCGCCACCGTTGACGCTCCGTCTCAGGAGTAGGGCCAGTATAGGAGCACGGCCACCACGGTCCCCAGGATCCCGCCCACGGTGACCTCGCGGAGCGAGTGGATGCTGGCCTGCACGCGGCTCTGCGCGATCAGCAGCGCAAGCGCGCCGGCGAGCGCCGTCACGCAGAGGTTGCGCGTGAACAGGAAGATGCAGGTCCCCATGAAGAAGCCCGCGGCGCTGTGGCCCGAGATGATGCCGCCGCGCCAGAGACGGCCGCGCCCGCTCCAGCGCTTCACGGCGCCGATCAGCACCCCGAGGAACACGAGCCCCAGCCCGACGATCTGCACCTCGCCCAGATGCGGACGGTCGGGTACCTGCGGCATCGACCGAACCGCCATGACCAGGCGCTCGTTGGTCACGAAGACCGTCACGCCGACGACCACCGAGTAGAAGGCTGCGATGAGCACGGCTCCCGCGGCGACGTCCTTGGCGGCCTTGGCCTGCGGATTGTAGGTGCTGACGGAGATGTCGATGGCTGACTCGATGGCCGTGTTGATCATCTCGGTCACCAGCACCAAAGACATCGCCAGCATCAACATCAGCATGTCCGACGGCGAGACGCGCAGGCCCAACGCGGCCAGCAACACCAGCGTGATGATCACGCAGTGAACCTGCATGTGCTTCTGCGTGCGCAGGACGAACATCACGCCGTCCAGCGCATAGCCGAAGCTGCGGACGACCGACTTGCGCGGCGGTCTCACGGCGACTGCCTTCCCCTCGCAGGCACACACGCCGCCAGGGCGCGGTCCTGTCGCTCAATCATCAGTGCGCGTTCGGCGTCGTCGACGTCGTCGAAGCCCAGCAGGTGCAGGACGCCGTGCGCCGCCAGCCAGGCCACCTCATGGAGCAGCGGCCGACCCGCCTCGGCGGCTTGCCGCGCGGCCGTCTCCACGCTGATCACCACATCGCCCAGGTAGGTCGGGTCCTCCGCACCGCCCTCGTAGGCCAGCACGTCGGTCGGTCCGTCGAGCCCCCGGTGCGAACGGTTCAGTTCCGTGATGCGCTCGTCGTCGAGGAGCGCGATGCTCACCGTGCCCGCAGGCGCCCCGGCCTCCCGCGCCGCGGCCTGCGCTACCCGTCGCACGAAGCGCCCGTCGATCGGTTGGTCCTGTCGGTCGATCCAGTCAATCCTCATCCGGCTACTGCCCGCTGGCCCGCGAGACAGCCGACCGGCCGTTCGCGGGCCTGTGCTGATCGTCGAGGTGCTCCGGGTACTTGATCCGCTGGTGGTAGGTGGCATAGAGGCTGCGCACCAGCGCGTCCTCGACGGCATGGATGTTGGCGAAGGTCAAGTCGCAGTCGTCGAGCTGACCGTCTTCGATCTTGTGGTGGATCAGGTTGTGCACCATCGTCCGCAGGCTGTCCAGGGTGACGCTGCCCAGCGTGCGGGCCGCGGCCTCCACCGTGTCCGCCAGCATGAGGATGGCCGCCTCGCGCGAGTGCGGCCGTGGGCCCGGATAGCGGAACGCGGCCTCGAGGATCTCCTCGCCCTCGGTCGCCTCTTGCAGCGCCCGCTCGTAGAAGTACTCGACCAGCGTCGTGCCGTGGTGCTGACAGATGAAGGCCCGGACCTCGGCCGGCAGGCCGATCTCGTCGGCGAGCTCCAGGCCGTCCTTCACGTGGGAGATGATGACCCGGGCGCTGAGGCTGGGGGTCAGCCGGTCGTGCGGGTTGGCGTGGCCCTGTTGGTTCTCGATGAAGTAGTACGGTCGCTTCAGCTTGCCGATGTCGTGGTAGTATGCGCCCACGCGGACGAGCAACGCGTCGGCCTTGACCGCGTCCGCCGCGGCCTCGGCGAGGTTCGCGACCCCGATGCTCGACGCGTACGTTCCGGGCGCCTCGAGCGCCAGCCGTTTCAAGATGGGCTCATTCGCGCTGGACAGCTCGAGCAACCGCACCTCCGTGACGATCCGGAGCGGCCGCTCGAGCACCAGGATCGCGCCCGCGGCGACGAAGGCGGCCAGGACGCCGCCCGCCCCCGCCAGGGCCAGCTGCTCTAGCGCGATGGGCAGGCCGAAGACCGTGGCAAAGGCGCCGGCGAGAAAGACGTTGGCGAGGGGGCACACCACGGCTGTCCGCGCGATCATGTTGGTCCGGGAGCCGCCCGCGCCGGCGGTGAAGGCCGCCACGATGCCCGCCAACGCGGCGACCACGATCAGCCGCGGATCGCTGGCCGGAGTCGCCATGTCGGCGCAGAAGGCCATGAAGACGGCGGCGACCATCGCGACCTCGGTGTCCAGCAGGGCCGCAAGCACAATGGCCAGGGCCGCGACCGCCGCGAGGTCGGTGGCTTCGTAGGCCTCGCCCCTCGACCCCAGTCGGGCCACCACCGCTGCCGCAACAAAGCACCCGAGAATCAGCCCATCGTAGCGGCCGCGTTCCAGGTAACGGGGACGGAAGCGGTGGAGGTAGTAGCCGAACACGCCGAGCATCAGGGCCACGGTCGCCGCCGCGGCCAACAGACGGGCCGCGAGGTTCATCTCCCCGGGGGTCACCAGCCCCAGGGCGTTCAGCATGTCGATGTGGACCTGCTCGACCGTATCCCCGGCGGCGATGATGAGCTCGTTCCGCATGATGGTGCGTCGGACGGACTCGACGTCGGCTTCGGCCTCCTGCTGGACCTGAGCGGTGGCGTCGGCATCATACTCGCTATTGGGGCGCAGGGCTTGCTGGGCGATCTCAGCCGCCGCCTCGACCTGTGGCTTCGGCTCCGCCAACCGTTTGGCCGCCGAGGTGACGAGCGCCTGGGCCTCCCGGAGATCGTTGCCCCGATCGCGGATCTCGTGCGTCATCCGCTCCGCCGCCAACCGGTGCGCCATGTCGAAGATGACCGCCAGCTCGGGGTCCGACGCGGTCGCCAGCGTCCGTCGCGTGTCCTCGGACAGCTGCACCGGCAGGGCGTCGCGGAGCTTGAGGGAGCGGGTGATCGGGGTCGTCTCATCGAGGCGGACATTGCGCGTCCGCTCGAAGACTGCGGTGATCGCGTCGTCTGTGTCGCGGGCGGCGGCCGCGATGCGGGGAGTGAAGACGGCCTGGGCGCTCGCCCGCGCCTCGGCCTTCTTCTGCTCGGTGGCCGCCGAGTCGACGTAGCTGGTGAAGGCGTGGGCGCGAATGTCCCGGGGCGCATGTTGCCCGACCTGCCACGGCACGCGCTCACCGAGAATCCGCAGGTACACCAGCCCGAACAGCAGCAGCGCGCCGACTACGAGAACGCCCGTCCGCTGCGGGTGGCCGACGATGGGGTTGAGCCGCTGCCGCCACCGCCCGGTGGGGGACGCCGAGTGGCTCCCCGGCAACCGCGTCATCCAGGGGTCCCCCTCTCAGTCGCCGGACGCCCGTCGTGCGCCTCATAGGCGCGCACGATCCGCTGCACCAACGGGTGCCGCACGATGTCGGCCTCCACCAGCTCGCAGATGGAGACACCCGGCACGCCCCGCAGCACCCGGTGCGCGTGGACCAGGCCGCTCTCGCCGCCCTCCGGCAGGTCGATCTGGGTCGCGTCGCCGGTGACCACCATCCGTGAGCCGTGGCCCAGGCGAGTCAGGAGCATCTTCATCTGCATGACCGTCGTGTTCTGCGCCTCGTCCAGCACCACGAACGCCTCATTCAGCGTCCGCCCCCGCATGTACGCCAGCGGCGCCAGCTCAATCACCCCGCGCTCGACGTAGCGCCGAAACTTGTCGATCCCCACGAGATCATAGAGCGCGTCGTACAGCGGGCGCAGGTACGGATCGACCTTCTCTCGGATGTCTCCCGGCAGGAAGCCGAGGCTCTCGCCCGCCTCGCGAATCGGCCGCGTAAGCACCAGTCGCGTGACCTGCTTCTCCCGCAACGCGGCGACGGCCATCGCCATGGCCAGGTACGTCTTGCCCGTCCCGGCCGGGCCGATGGCGAACACGAGGTCGTCCCGGCCCATCGCCTCCACATACGCGGCCTGACCGGCCGTGCGCGGACGCACCGGCCGACCGCCGACGGTCGTCCAGATCGACCGCGAGCGCAGTGCATCCGCGCGCTCGGCCTCATCGGCCTGCACGGCGTTGATCGCGTAGTCAACGTCCATCGCCGACAGCGCGTGCCCCTCCTGCACCGTCGCCAGCAGCTTGCGCAGGACCTGCTCCGCCCCGGCGGAGCCCGGCCGGCCGGCCTCCACCCTCAGCGCAGCTCCCCGCACGCTGACCCGCAGGTCGAAGGCCCGCTGGATCGCCCGGAGATGCTCGTCCAGACGCCCGGCCAGCTCGCGGACGTCCTCTACGGTCCCCGCAGGAACCTCCTGCCACTGCCCTGAGTCGCCCGCCACGGACCACCCGTCTCCTCAGCAGACAGTTCGTGACCGCGTGCCCCCCCGCCTGCCTGCGCCCCCTTACCAATCGAAAAGGCCGGGGCCCCAGACCGCCCCGGCCAGCTTCGATTGGGCATCAGGCAGAATCGCTACCTGGCTTTTCGGAGACGCTTCGCCCTCTCCCGGCGCTTCTTCTCGCTGGGCTTCTCGTAGTGCTCGTGCTTGCGGGCGTCGCGGAGTACACCCGACTTCGCCAAGTCCTTACGGAACCGCCTCAGCGCGGCGTCGAGGCTCTCGCCCTCGCGCAGGACTACCTTGGTCATTGCTGTCTAACCTCCCCTCCGCTTCTAAGATAGCACATCCTGAGCAATCGCGCCAGTGGCCGAACTCGAATCCATAGACGCCTAGCGTAGGGCAGAGGTTCCTGGACGTGGTATGGATCGCTATTTGGCTCATTTCAGTAGTTAACATCACGATTTGCATGCAATCGATCGGATGACGACCCACATAATGGGGACCCGGCTCACGACGGGGGGGTGCGCAAGACCCCGATCACCTCATCGTACGTTGCCACCGAGATGTCGGGCCCGACGGAGTGCATGCCCGCGACGAAGCCGCCCTCGCGCCCCATGTCGACGAGCCGCTGCACATGGTGTCTGACCTCGGGCAGGTCGCCCCGCGGGAGGAGGTGAGCGTTGTCGAGTCCGCCCAGGAGCGCCAGCCGCTCGCCATACTGCCTGCGGAGGGCCACGGGATCGAGCCCCGCCTTCGGCTCGACTGGGTTGATGCCGTCAAAGCCGATCTCAACAAACCGACCCAGCAGCGGGCCGATGTTGCCGTCGCTGTGCAGGATCACCTTGCGCGCGCCCGCCGTCTTGAAGGCCTCGATCATCTCGGCCCACACGGGCACCAGCACCTCGTCGGCCGTGCGTGGTGAGAACATCGGCCCGAGGTTGGAGGCCATGTCATCGAAGATCCAGACACCAGTTTCGTAGAGGTCCCAGCGCCTCAGCTCCTCGAGTCCGATGGCGATGAGGTGCCGGCCGACGACCGTTGCTAGCTCTCGCGCGAAGGCCGGGTCGGCGGCGAGGTCGCAGAGGAAGGCCTCTTCGCCGCGCACGAACTCGGTGCGGATGAACGGGCCACCGACCTTCGCGAACACGCAGAAGCGTTCCTTCAGCGCCCCCATCCCCTCGTCGAGACCCGCGTACCGGGAGGCGAGGTCGGGAGGGTCGATCAGGAGCGAGTCGAGGTCGGCCGGGTCCTGCACGGCACCCGCGAGCTGCTCGTAGAAGTAGCCCCCCGGCACGGTGCGAATGACCCGGCCCCAGCTGTCCCGGCGGATCGTGTGCCCGTCCGTCGCCTCCAGCAACGCCGCTCGGCTGGGGCACAGCCCTTCGTCGCCGACCGCGATGGAGATGTCGACCCCGTAGTAGTCGAGGATGTCGGCCTCGGGACCGAGGCTCTTGGCCTCGCTCCACGCTGCCTCGAACTCCGGCCAGTAGCCGTCGTAGAGGGGGATCCGGTCGGGGGGCCTGAAGTCCAGCGCAGCCATCACGCGCTCGGTGGAGGTCATCCCGCGCTCCCGCCTCCTGAGGCGGCCATCTGCCGGGCCGCCGCGAGGTCCTCAGGTGTGTTGACATTCAGGAAGAGCCGCTCCCACGGACCGCAGGCCCTCAGGTCCTCTTCACCCACCCAGCGGATCCGTACCGCCTCGAAGAACGCGTCGCCCCGTCGCTTCCCGGCGCGGAAAGCCATCTGCGCCGCCTCTCGACAGCCCGGGCCGTACACCGCGCACAGGGGCTCCAGCAGCCCCTCCCGACGGGGCACGGCGGCGTCGGCCCCGCCCTTGCACTCCACCAGGCGAGCGAGCGCGGCCGCGGTCAGGAAGGGCGCATCCCAGGGAACGATCAGGGCGTCATGCGGGGTGGCATCCGCGAAGGCGGCACAGAGCGCCGCGAGTGGGCCGCCGAAGCGCGATTCCTCGGTGATCAGGCGCAGGCCCAGCCGCCGCAGCTCGGGGGAATCGCCTACCAGCACAACCTCGCGGG
>Ga0233425_10005696_pt1 | contig 19369 bp, 34 predicted proteins | sample Watercolumn_Towu_2_FD_181712 | JGI IMG/M metagenome (GOLD analysis project Ga0233425, IMG submission 181712) | Freshwater microbial communities from Lake Towuti, South Sulawesi, Indonesia - Watercolumn_Towuti2014_140_MG | ecosystem: Environmental > Aquatic > Freshwater > Lake | place... | reverse complement strand
GAGCACCTGCACCACTGCGCGGCCTGCGGCCAGATGACCGCCTGCTCGTGCGCGCCGCCGCACACGGGCTCGAAGTACTGCGACGATTGCCTGGACACGGGGATGTTTCTCTGCATCTCGCCGGCGCTGGACGCGGTGCTCGACCGGCTGGTGGCGTCAGGCGTCTACGGGATCGACCGCGAGCAGGTGGTGGAGAACCTCCTGAACGAACGCCTGCGTCAGATCGCGCTGGCGGGAGGGTTGGCATGACCCGCAACGAGCGCCGCGCCGCCTGTCGCACGGTCGAGCGCGCCCACGGGCAGGCCGACGCCGCGGTGCGTGCCGCGCTCTCGCTGCCGGTCTACCAGGACAAGGTGGCCTGCACGCGGTGCAAGAGCCCGGCGTGCTGCAGCCACGTGGTGCCGGTGTCGAGGCTCGAGGCGGACGGCATCTTCGAAGCGATCCGCCGGATGCCCGGGTTGCGCGCCCGTCTCGAGAGTCGCCCGGGCGCGCTGCCTGGCGAGCCCAGGCCCTGCCCGTTCTTGGACGACGGGCGATGCAGCATCTACGAGCACCGGCCGTTCGTCTGCCGGGCCTACGTGGCGATGGGCGATCCGAACGACTGCGAGGTCGCGCTGTGGGACACCACGGGGACCGCGGGCGTGGCGGTGCTCCCTGCGCTGACGGTCTGGCTGGCAGCCGAGCACCAGTCTGCTTTCGAACTTCGGAATCTCACCGGAACTGATCGCGCTGGGTTCTTCGCCCAGGCGATGCTGGAGCGGCTGAACGCAGCCGAACACATGGACGCGTCGAAACACACGGGAGGATGACAAGCAGATGGCATCGAAGATGCGAATTCCCAAGTTCTCGACCGGCGAGACGCTGTTGCTCGCGCCGGAGTACGTCGCGGTGGAGTACCGCGGCCCGACCACCGATCCGAACAAGGTCAGGGTGCGGGTGAACCATGAGCCGATTGGCGGCGCCCAGGTCGAAGCGCACGTGCGCGACCTCTGCCGCCCGTCTGAGCTGCAGGCCGGCGCGGGCGCGGGTGGCTGATCATGAACAAGAAGATCGAAACAGGCGCGAAGGTCCGCTGGCGTGACCGACCTTACAACGACTACCACGAGGGCACCGTCATCTGGTCGCTCGCCGGGCGCAGGTTGACCGATGATGCAGCGGCCAATGAGATCAAGGCCGTCATCGCAGACGCGCTCGACAGGGACGGGTACAAGACCAGCAGGCTGATGTTCGGCTATCGATACAGCACTGCATCGACGCTGGCAGCCTCACTCAACAGTGACTACCGCGGGCTGATCATCCGGGTGGACCGCCCGAAGGGCAAGCCGCTCTACTACGCGCCGCTGGCGAAGAACGTCGAATTGATCAAAACCGGCGCGGGTGTCTGACGGTGGCACGATAGCAGCGACGGCCAGCTCGGGCTGGCGCTGCGTGGCCATGGTGCTGGCCAGCCAGGAATCGACCTGCAGGCCGATCAACGAGGTTGATACTCTCCACCGAGACGAGCATTGTCGTTTGCACGCGGACCACAGCGCCAAACTGGAGAAAGAAGATGAAACCCTACGGATTCGATGGCGTCAAGCACATCACCGACGACTACGACATGGCTGGTTGTGTGATCCAGGGTGCGCCTTCGAAGCATGGGCTTCGCCAGAGCCCCCACAGCAAGGCTTCCAGCCGGCGCGCTTTCAAGCGCGCCCACCGCGCCAAGATCCGCCGCGAGATCGCGGCTGAGATCGAGGCTTCGAAGTGAAGATCTACTGCCTCGGAATCATCCGCATCGAGCCTGGCAAAGAGGTCAAGCGCATCGAGAAGTACTTCCGCAACAAGGCGAACCGGGCGGCCATCGCCGCTGAGTTCGCCAAGGACAAGAACTACGAGACGGTCGTCTACGAGCTGGCGACCGAGGATTGAGTGCGGGCGTCTGCGCCACACGGAAACAGGAGAACGAGAGCATGGCGACCTACGTGATCATCGACGGCGTCCGGTACACCCCGGCGCCAGCCCACCTGCAGCCGTCCGAGCAGAAGAACGCCGGCAGCCGCGAGCGGATGCTGGCCGCGCTCGAGGTGCGCTTCGACAGCGACGCCGGCAACAACCTCAGCGTCCGTGAGTACTTCGGCCGGCTCGCCTACGAGTGCTGGAATGAAGAGGAAGGCTTCGACGGCAAGCGGCCCTTCGGGAGCAGCGGCTGGCATCGCGACGTGATCTGTGCGCTGGTGGGTGCTGGCTTCATCGCCTGCAAGATCTACGGCGACGGCGAGATCGACTACGGGAGCTACGACCGGCGCGCTGCCCACGCCTACATGCTCGAGCTGATCACCCTGGCGTTCACCGCGCCGATCGCCTGACTGACACTGACACTGACACAAAGGAGACGACCTCGATGAACCCCGGAATCACGCTGAAGCTCGACGGCGATAACGCCTGGCCTGACCTGGCCGGCAAGAAGGTCTTCCACGGGCAGCACTTCGAGCTGGCAGTGCTCGACGGCGGCATGACGAGCGGCGCGCCATCGGTGATGATCCGATCGGACCTGCCGGACGGCTCGGCGGTGCTGATGGAGAGCTCGCTGGCGCTGCTGCTGACGAACGTCGAGCTGATCACTGCGCGCTACGGCGATCCGAGGAAGAAGCCCGGCGCGCCGCCGATGATGGCGGTGGCCGATCTGAAGAACCTGAACGTGGTGCGCCAGGGCGAGCTCTTGCCGCACCAGAGCCGGGTGGTGCAGGAGAAGGCCGAGCTCGACGAGCGCATGGGGAAGCTCGCCGTCTTCATCGACGGCGAGATCTTCAAGAGCCTGCCCATCCCCGATCGGGACCTGCTGGTCAAGCAGTACCGAGCGATGGGCGAGTACTCGGAGATCTTGGGCGCTCGCATCGCGCGGTTCACGACGAAGGCCTGACCGATGGCCACCCCATCCAATCAGCCCCCCGGCCTCTACCGCAAGTTCGACGTCAGCCGCCTGGACGGCCGGGACCAGCCGGGCGGCGACCGCGCCGGCGCCGAGTACCTGGTGCTCGACCTGACCTACTGCCCGTTCGCGCGGGGCGCGGCCATGGCCTACGCGGACGCGATGGCCCAGGCGTACCCGCAGGCAGCATCGGACATCCGCGAGAAGATCGCCTCGATGCCGCTGGTCCCGCCGGAGGTGGTTGTCCTCGATGGCACCGCGTCGGTCCCGACGTGGCGGGTCCTCGAGCACGTGGTTCGCGTGCAGATCGCACGCGGCGAACTTGCGCTGATGGCGTTGCGTGAAGGCAGCGATCCGCCGGTGACGCTGGCCCTGGGCGAGGCGCTCGGCCCGAGCACGCGCGCCGGCGCGGTGATGGCGAAGCTGCTCCAGCACAGCGGCCGCGCACCGTGGTTCATCTTCGGATGCCGCCCCGCCGGCCGGCGGGGCGCTTCGTCGGTGTGCGAGCGCGACGCGGCCGATCGCATCATGGCGGCCGCGCGCCTGGTGGACCTGCCCGTCGCCGCGGTGGTGCTCGTCACCGAGGTGGGCGGGACGCTGCTCGTCGAGAGCAAACCGGAGTGGTTCACGCAGACGGGCCGGGCCACGCATGTGATCGGCCAGGGGGGCGGTCGATGAGCCATGCCAACTGCTGGACGATCTGGTCTGGGCTCTTCGGGCCGCTCGAAGGCTACGCCGTCGTCGTCCAAGACGAGGACGAAGAGAACGACGAGGCGCAGGCGCGCACGCTGGCGGCGGCCATCGGCCAGCCCGTCACCGAGATCAACTGGGACGAGGCCACCACCGAGGACGGCTCTGGCTGGACCGCGGGCGACGGCCTCGACACGGAAGACGAGGCGCGCGCCGCCGCGGTCGAGCAGGGCTTCAAGCTCATCCCCAAGACCGCCGACGTGGTCGAGCACCTGCGCGCGCTCGCCGACGCTGCCAACCGCCGCACGCCGCCCTGGATCGGCGATGTCGAAGCATCGGCCCCCGAGATCCACGCCGAGGTCATGCGGCGCGGGCTGTGGTTCACGCTCTCGCACACCCAGGGCAACCTGACCGGGGCGGGTGTCGATCTGCTGCGCGCGAACCATGTGACAGATCAGCCTACCCCGGGCACCCGCAAGGTCAAGACGCTCGTCTGCCCCGAGTGCGGCAGCGAGGTCCAAGCCCGCTACTCCACCTGGTTCTACGAGCGCGACGGCGGGATGCAGGCGGTCGAGGATGGTGACCCTGGCAGCGTCCAAGAGTACTGGTGCTCCGAGTGCAGCGAGAGCCTCGACGAGGCGGACTTCGGCGAGATCGAGCTGCCCGTCGATCCGCCGCCGAAGCTCAGCCGCGCCGAGGCCTTCCGCGCCTGGTGCGAGGCGGTGGACAACGAGCCGCTGGCGCCGCACGAGGCGGCGCAGCTCGACGCGATCATCGCCAGGCTCGAGAAGCCGCGCGCGCTTGTCGTCCAGCCGGACGCCAACATCGAAATCAGCCACCCGTTCGAACACTTCCGGACTGTGGTGCCAGACAGGAGACTCGATGAACTGATCGACTACAGCGGCGTGCTCGAGGACGGCGACGACGCTGTCGTCGAAGCGTCGATCATCAAGTCGATCTTGGCAGAGCTCAAGATGACTCGAACCTGGTCGATCCCAGTCCTGACGGTCAAGGGTGGCAAGCTCGACGCGGAGGCAGTCGCTCGAATCCAGACGTTCATGGACGAAGCGAGACGAGGCGCGAGCCGCTCGGGAGACGTGGTCTTGGACACCGTCGTGGGGGTCAGCTACGACTCGGCGCAGCAGCGCGCAGTGCTGGCCGATCATCAGAGCTGGCGCGCCCCATGCGAGAAGTGCGGCGCGCTCCCGACCGAAGGTTGCAAGACGCCCGGGCGTGAGGGCTGCCCGTTCAACCGTCAGCCAGGCCAGTGCAGTTGGTGCGACGCGCCAGCCACCGAGCGCAGCGGGCTCTGCAAGAGCTGCGACGACAAGATCCCGTTCTGAGGCAACACATGTGCAGGAAGCGAAGCGAACAGAGACACGTCCCGACGACCGCGAAGGTGCTCGCGAGCATCGTCATGGCAGTCTTCATCCCGGTGGCCATGGCAAAGACGGGCATCGCCACCGCGCGATCCATCTACGGCGGCTGGAGATCGCGTTGACCGACGCGGACGCAGCCGACGTGCAGACCCGCCAGGCCTGCACCTACCCGAGCCCCGCGCGTGGGCTCGTCTGCGACAGACACCACGGGCACCGAGATCACTGCCGCGCGACGGTCAAGACGCCCCGCGGCACGTTCACCATCGAGTGGCGGCCAGCCGCCCAGGAGTTCAAGCAGTGACACATCCGATGCAGATCCCGTTCTTCAAGTGGGTCCTGCCGCCGGGCGTGGTCGAGGCGGCGGTGCGAGGAGCGCAGGTCATCCTGCCGCAAGACCAGATCGCCTACCTGGCCGACCGCCTGGGGCCTGAGCCGTGCATCGGCTGCGGCATCGGGCCGGCGAAGTCGATCTACCTGGCTGCCTACGAGACGAGCCCGGTCATCGTGGTGCCGTGCTGCGACGGCTGCAGCCCGAAGGTGGTTGGCTACTCTGCGCCGACCGCGATCCGTGTCATGAACACGTGTCGCGAGATCTTCGAAGGCAATGGCGTCACCGAGATCCCGCCCAAAGACCAGCAGCACTGATGATTCCATGACCAGCTACATCGACGAGGTCTTCGGCCCGGGCGGGCTCTTCGCCGAGGCGTTCCCTGGCTACGAGGCCAGGCAAGGCCAGGTCGAGCTCTCGCGCATGGTGGAAGAGGCGATGCGGGACGGTTGGCCCGCGATGGGCGAGGGCCCGTGCGGCACGGGCAAGGGCATGGCCTACGGCGTGCCCGCCGCCTGGCACGCGCTCCACCGCCGCAAGAAGGTGCTGATCGTCACCGCCAACATCGCCCTGCAAGAGCAGCTCGTCACGAAGGACCTGCCGCTGCTCCAGCGCATCCTGCCCTGGTTGCACCCGGTGCTCGGACGTCCGTTCTCGTTCGCGCTGCTGAAGGGCCGCTCGAACTACCTCTGCCACTCGCAACTCAACCTGCGAGACGCCGACATCAATGATTTCGCATTCTTGAAGCGGGCCACGCCCGAGGACGAAGTCGCGGTCGAGCGCATCCGCGAGTGGGCCAAGACGACCGAGACGGGCGACGTCTCGGAGCTGCCGTTCATCCCGGCGAAGCACGTCTGGTCGCGGTTCGCGATCAGCTCGGACGACTGCAAGGGGCGAGGCTGCCAGTTCTACAAGGAGGGTCGTTGCCTGCCTGCGCGAGCGATTGAGGACGCGGCGAACGCGGACATCGTCGTGACGAACTACCACCTCCTCTTCGCACACCTGGCGGTGCGATCGATGACCGGGATGGATCTGGTGCTCCCGGGGTTCCATTTGCTGGTGATGGACGAGGCGCACGAGGCGGCGGACATTGCGCGGGACTTCTTCGGCTTCATGGTGACCGAGGGCTCGGTCCGCAAGCTGGCGGCCTGGGTCAAGAAGGAAGGCGGCGGCAACGATCCAGACCTGGCCGAGGACATGATGTCGCTGGCGAAGGCGTTCTTCGAACGGGTGGCCGCCTACGCAGCGTCGGACCGATACCGCCGGCGCCTTCGCATCGGCGGCTACGCGTCGTGCGGGAGCCTGATCGACAAGATCGATCAGGCGGCCAGGCTCGCTGAGAAGCGGATGGCGGGCGGCGGCGTGAAGCAGCCTGGGCAGAGCGCCCAGCAGACCATGGCCGAACTCGCTGTGCCGGGGTGCTACACCCCGCCCGACGAGCACGACAAGAAGATCTCAGACGACGACGCGGAGGCCCGCAACGCGCTGCGCCGCGCGCGCAAGCTCGCCATGGACATCAGCGAGGCGGTCGCGCTCGACGATCCGAACAAGGTCTATTGGATCGAGACGGACGAGCGCGGGCCGAAGATCAAGGCAAAGGTGATCGACGTCTCATCGCAAATCGCGAGCGAGCTGTACGGCGAGCACAACGAATCGGTCAAAGAGTCTGTCCGAATCGAATCGGTGGTGATGGTTTCCGCGACCATGACCACCTCGAGCAGCTTCGAGTTCGTCCGCCGTGAGATGGGCGTGCCAGACATCGCGCTGGAGATCATCGCGGAGAGCCCGTTCGACTTCGAACGCCAGGGGTTGATGGTGGTGCCGCGGCCGCTGCCGATCCCATCCGCGCCGGAGTTCCCAGGCGCGGTCGCCATGGTCGTCGAACGTGTGATTGACGACGTCGGAGGCCGGACGCTCGGTCTGTTCACGAGCTACCGAATCATGAACATCGTCCACGATCACATCGTTCGCGGGCGCCATCGCGTGCTGCGCCAGGGCGAGATGCCCAGGACCGACCTGGCGCGCGTCTTCAAATCCGACGTGGCGTCGGTGCTCCTGGGCACCGAGTCGTTCTGGACGGGCATCGACGTGCCCGGCGAGGCGTTGACCGCGGTGGTCATCGACAAGCTCCCGTTCCCGAACATGGACGATCCGTTCATCGACTTCGTCTGCGCGCATGACACCGAGGCGTTCAAGAACGTGCTCATCCCGCGCGCGGCGATGCTTCTGCGCCAGGGTGTCGGTCGGCTCATCAGATCGCAGACAGACATCGGTGTGGTGGTGATCTGCGATCGGAGGCTCGTTGAGAAGCCGTACCGACACAGCTTCATCGCCAGCCTGCCACCGATGCATCGATCGCGTGAGTTGGGTGACGTCCGCCGGTTCCTGGTCGCGCGCGGCGCGCTGCCAGAGCACGAGACGGGCGATGGTGCATCGCCAATCGAATCGATACCGCCAGTAGAATAGATCTGGATACACGACTGCGAGGACGGTATCACTGTCCACGTGAGCACGACGCACACCACGAAGGACGCCAAGATGAACCTCGCCAGCCGTATCGCCGCCCGCCCCGACGCCTACCTGAGCCGCTTCAACAAGATCGAGACGGCGCGCAAGGTCGCGAGCCAGAACAAGGTGGTGGACGGGCGCTGCCTGGCGCACCGCATCTTCATGGGCCCCATCGACCTGGACACCGGGCGCGGCGAGTTCTGGATGACGAGCAGCGCGACGATCTCGAATGCGCTGCGCGAGGCCGGCTACGAGATGGCCGAGGTCGCCTGAGCATGGCACTCACCACCGAAGAGAAGAAGCAGCGACGCATCGAGCGCCAGGCCAGCGACGAGCGGATCGCGAAGGCGAAGGCCGAGACGCGCGCGGTCGTGGCCACCGGGAAGTGCCCGATCTGCGGCAGCAAGCTGCGCCGCAACTCGTCCATCGCAGGCTGGTGGCAGTGTGAGCAGCTCGGCGAGGTCACGCACCGTGCCAGGCCGAGCGATCCGCCCTGCTCGTGGCAGGGATTCACGGAGTAACATATGCTCGTCACCATCACACCCATCGACGAACAGACCATCGAGATCGACGGCGTCGAGAACGACGCGGGGCTCTATCTCGAGGACCGGCACTTCGCAGAGTTTCGCATCGGGCCGACGCCGAAGGAATACGGCGACCAGCCCGCGGGCGGAGGCGTCCACATCGAGCTCCACTACCAGACGAAGCTCGGCTTCAACGGGTACGGGTGGGCGGTGGTGATCCGCCGGCTCGACGAGTGCGTGCCGCTGCTGCGCGCGGTGGTCACCGACCGCGACACGCGCATGGTGGCGATGCCCGGGATCACGTTCCAGATCGACACCAACGTCCCGCACAGGACGCCGGTGAGCTACTGCCAACGTCACCAGGACGGGAAGCGCGATCCGGACCCGAACGAGGTCCAGACGTTCGTCAACGGGGGAGTGAAGTGACCCACCGTATCGACTGCGACATGGACGAGGACTGCAACTGCCCGGCCGGCGAGCAGCCCGTGCTCCGCGCGATGACTTTCCGCCAGCCGTGGCTCTCGTTCGTCCTTGGCAACGCGGCTGCGTTCCCGGGCGTCGGCTCGAAGTGGATCGAGAACCGCCCCCGCGGGCCAGGCCGGCTGCTCGGCACGGTGATCGCGCTGCACAACGGGCTTGGGCTGGACGATCTGCCGGAGAGCATGCACGCCCTCTGCGCGCCGCACCCGCACATCCCGTTGCCCGACTTCCCGCCCGGCCACATCGTCGGCCTGGCACGGGTGGTCGGCAACGTCGGCCCGAAGTCCACGACGCTGTGGGGCGGCAAGAGCCGGTTCGCGACCACCGACCAACTCCTGCGCGAGGCGGTGAAGAGCCCGTGGCGATCGAAGGCACCTGGCAACCATGCGTGGGCGCTCGATGAGCGGTTGATCCTGCCGCGCCCCGTCCCGTGCAGCGGGAACCAGATCTACGGCTGGGCGGTGCCACCCGACGTGGCCGCCCAGGTCTTCGAGCAGGTCGCGCTGCGCTGATGGCCAGGCCCCGCGTCCAGCCCCGGTGCTGTTTCTGCTTCGCGCTGCTGCCGCCGGTGATCGAGGCGGACTCTCGAGAGGTCCTCGAGGTGGCCATCGTCGGCCTGGCCGCGGGCTCGCGGGTGCTGCTGCGATGGTGCATGCCATGCGCCGAGGCTGACCCGATGCACCTCGATCTCGCCGCCGCGCTCGGTCTCCCCGATGGCGAGGACGGCGACCTCGAGGTGGCGCGCGCCCACATCGCCCTGGTGGATCGGATCGCAGAGCAGCGCGGTGCCAATGGCCTGCGCGCCTGCGTAGACGTGCGTCGGGACAACGACGATCCTCGGGTCACTTTGCGAGGCGACGGTCTGGAGTGGGGCAGGCTCTCTGCCCGCCGAATCACGCAGGCCCGGCGTCACCCAGCGCCGAGGCGATGATCTGCACAATCATTTGATACTCTCCACGAAGGACGGTATCACTGGTCGCACCACCACGGGAGAAGACCAGATGCGCACCTACACGATCCACGAACAACGCCGGGCCGAGTTCGACGCCCGCATGGAGAAGCTCGGGCGCAGCGCCACGAAGCTCGGGCTGACACCGCCGACGCACCGCCTGGTCGAGACGATCAAGCGCAAGATCTACCGCGACGGCCACCCGGTCACGACCTGGGACGGCCAGCCGGTCTACGAACGGTGGCAGGTCATCGAGGTGGACGAGCCGGTGGTCAAGCTGCCCAACTGGCACTTCCTCGCGGTGCTCCAGCACACCGAGCACGGCAACATCGTTCGGGTGCTGCCTGGCGCGGAGGTCGGTCCCGACGAGCTGACCAGGTTCCGCGCGCGCAGCGCGGGCTGCGACCACTGCCACACGATCCGCCGCCGCCACGACACCTACCTGGTTCGCCAGGCGGGCGGCGACTTCCCGATCCACCAGGTTGGCTCGACCTGCATCAACGACTACCTCGGCGCAGACGTCCTGGCATCTCTCGAGTTCGTCTCGACGCGGATGAGCTGCGACGACCTCGAGGAGTGGGGCGGCTGCGGGAGCGGGACCTGGTACTGGAGCATCGACCAGGTGCTGGCCCTGGCCGCCACCGCGATCCGCACGGTCGGCTGGGTGTCCGCCGGCGAGGCGCGCGACAGCACGTTCAAGCGGAGCACCGCGGACGTCGTCACCAGCGTGCTGACCGCCTGGAGTCCCCGGGAAAAGCAGGCGCTGGCCGAGGACTACCCGCAGGTGTGGGCGGCGCTCAAGGGCGACAGCCGCCAGATCGATCTGGACACCGCCGAGGCCACGAAGGCCTGGGCGCGCGGGCTCACGAGCGATGGCGCCAGCGACTACATCCACAACCTGCGCGTGGCCTGCGCTGCCGACGAGATCAGCACGCGCGAGATGGGCCTGGTGGTCAGCGCGGTCGCAGCCTGGCATCGCGAGCAGGAACGAGAGATGGCGAAGCGCCGCAGCGCGGCCGCGGGCTCTGGCTGGATCGGCAAGGCTGGCGACAAGGTCGGCAAGAAGCTCAGCGCCGCGGACAAGCGCGCGGGCGCCGCGGCCATCCCCGAGCAGGAGGGCGACGTCACGGTGGTCCGTACATTCGAGACCGACTTCGGCGTCAAGACCCTGGTCAAGGTGGTCACCGACGCCGGCGCGACGATCTCCTGGTTCGCCACGGGCGACCTCGAGGTGAGCATCGGCCAGCGGGTGAAGATCTCGGGGACGATCAAGAAGCTCGACGAGTACCGCGGCGCGAAGGAGACGGTGCTGACCCGGGCGACCATCGAGGTCATCCAGCAGACGAGGGCGGCATGAAGCTGGTCATCGTCGAGAGCCCGTTCGCGGGGCCGACGCCTGACGCGGTCGCGGTCCACGAGGCCTACGCGCGCATCGCGCTGGCCGACTGCTTCGCCCGCGGGGAGGCGCCCTACGCGAGCCACCTGCTCTACACCCAACCTGGCGTGCTCGACGATCTCGATCCGGCCGAGCGCAAGCTTGGGATCGCCGCTGGTTTCGCGTGGGGCTTCCACGCGGACATGACGGCAGTCTACGTCGACCTCGGGTACAGCAGCGGGATGATCGAGGCCATCGGTCTCGCTCGTGCGCTGAGACGCACGATCCTGCTGCGCTCCATCGGCCCGTTCGAGTGCGCGTGCTCTGCGTGCGAGACCAGAAGCCGCGTGCCGCCAGCGTGCATCGCTGGTTTGGAAATCGACCGGCGACTTCGATGATTGCCTCGATACTCTCCACATAGGATGGCATCGTCGTTCTCGTGAAGACGACGCACACCGCCAGCCAGGAGAAGACGAAGATGGCCCGCGTGAAGAAGCCCGCCCCGATCACCATCACTGCCCAGGACATCGAAGACGCCCGAGGGTGGCACGCGGTGATCAAGGCCAACGTGGACAGGTTCTACAGCGACTCGATCACGCACGCCGAGTTCAGCGCCAACCAGCGCCAGACTTGGGCCATCATCGAGACGAAGAGCCACTCGGTCCGCGAGGCGCTGAGCGATCTGATGCTGGACAACCTGCGCGCGCATCGGGCTGCGTGATGAGCACGATCAAGCCGAAGTCGATGTCGCAGCAGATGATCGAGGGCGAGATCCGCCGGCAGACGGGCAAGCAGTACCAGGTGGACTGGTCGAAGCTCGCCGAGCCCGAGCTGCTCGAGGTGCTTCGCCTGCTGCGCGAGCTGCAGACCAACAAAGACGCAGCCACGCGCCGTGCGCGCGAGCAGCCCTGGAGTCGATGAACATGAACAAGCCCATCACCATCTTGGACCTCGCGATCCACCGCGGGGCGAAACCAGGCGATACTGGCGGCTACAGCGGCGACGAGCTGGAGCGCGTCGGCCTCGCGATCTTCGGCGGCTGCCTCCGATGCGAGGCGAGCATCGCCGCCTACAACGCGCACCCGACGAAGCTCGGCTTCTGGTGCTGCAAACACTGCGTCGGCGACGACGGCTTCGCCACGGTCGAAGAGGCCGAGGCGTTCATGGCGCTCGACCTCGACGAGGGCGACGCGGGATGAGCGCGCAGCTCGCCCTGCCCATCGGGCGTCGCGCGCGCCTGGCCCAGGCGATCACCATCGCGTTCGGCCGGATCGCGGTCGTCGCTGCCGATGGCGACGATGGCCAGGCCCGCCTCGAGCTGAAGAACCCGCCGCCAGGCATCGATCCGTGCCCTGGCTGCGAGCACCGCGCGCGGTGCGTCTTGCTCGTCGGCCTGGCCGCGGATGGCAGGCCCGACCCAACTGGCTGCCCGACAGCCACCGACTGGCGCGCAGCCGAGGTCGCCTACGCAGAGAGGCTCCAATGACCGCGATCACCAACGAGAGCATCGAGGGCGTGCTGCGCGCCGCGGCCGCAGCCACGGGCGAGATCTTCCGCATCGAGCGGCCATGGCTGGTCGAGGCCATGATCGAGCTGGTCGAGCGTCGCACGATGCGCGGCACCCAGCCGTTGCCCGTCGTCACACTGGACGAGCCGGCGGTGCGCCACGAAGACCACTGCGAGGCCTGCGACTGGCTCGATGCTGTGCTCGAGGTGGCTGGCGAAGCGAGCGCGGAGATCCCGCCCGCGCCCATCGACGCGCTGGCGGACTTCGTCCGCGCCGGCGGCGAGCTGGGCGAGATCCCGGCGCTCGCGCTGATGGACGAGCTGGTGGCCGCGCGCTCGATGATCGCTGCTCTCGAGGGGCGAATCGCCAACGCGCTCGCGTGATGCTCGACGCAGTCACATCGCTCGAACGCCGCGATCCGGACCGGATCGAGACGCCAGACGGCCGGTACTACCGGACCGACGACGGCATCTTCCCTTCGGTGACGACGGTTCTGAAGCACACCGTCCCGAAGGAAGATGCCGAGCGCCTGGCCGCCTGGGCAGAGCGGGTCGGGCCCGATGAGGTCGCGAAGGTCGAGATCATCCGCGACGAGGGCGCCGCGCGCGGGAGCGCGCTGCACGCCGCGGTCGAGGCATGGGTGGAAGATCCGTTCAGCGACGGGCCCGCGCCGAACGACGACCCGTGGTGGAACAGCATCGTCCCGTTCCTGGCCAAGACGCTCGTGCAGCCGCTCGCATACGAGGGCGCGGTCTGGCACGGCGAGCTGGGCTACGCCGGCACCTTCGACATGGTGGCCATCGTCCGGCCAGGCTGTTTGGCGCTGATCGACTGGAAGAGCGCGCGCAAGCAGAAGAAGCGCCGCTGGATCGGCGACTTCGTGCTCCAGGCCGCGGCCTACGTCTACGCCCTTCGCTGGCTCGACGGGGTGGTCATCGAGCACGCGATCATCGTCGTGGCCTACGAGAAAGACCCCGCCGATGTCTTCTGGATCGACGCACGCGATCTGGCCCAGGCCTGGCTCGACTTCCAGAAGCGGCTTCGTGAATTCCAACGCCAGGAGCACCCGTGTCCCGAGAGCCCAGCCACCTGAAGAGCCGGTCGTTGCACGAGCAGTGGCTCGCGGAGCGCGACGTGTTCCCAGCCGGGCCAGGTTTCAACGACTGGATCATGTTCGTGGCGCGCAACGCCAGGATCTTCGGGCGAGCCGGTCTGTACGGTGGCGATGCCCGTCACCTGGTGGACGAGGCCAGGCGCCTCTCGCTGATCGCCATGGGGCCGGCGCCGACGCGCTGGGAGATCACCGACAAGCAGAGCCCGAGCGGGAAGATGATCTTGAAGTGTGCGGGCTGCGGCGACGAGACGACGAACCCGATGGAGTTCTGCAGGCGCTATCGTGCCAGCGACGGTGACCCACCGAAGTGCAGCAACGAGATCGTCCGAGCGCGGTTGCTCGGCTGGGACTGAACGGAGAACCAATGCTGAGGATCACCATCACCCTGTTGCCGGCCAGCGGTGGATCAGCCCATGAGATCGGCAGGCTCGACATCCACAACGAGGACACGACCGCCACCAGCGCGCGCGGGAACTACGTGGCCAGGCTGATGCGGCGCGGCACCACCGACCGCGTGCAGCGGATCGCCGAGGTGCTGGACTACCCGCGTGAGAGCCTGCCCGTCTGGTGCCTGGTTCACCGCGCGCTCGGGCAGCTCTTCGCGCGCGGCAAGCTCTCTGCCAACGACGGGCCGACCGAAGCCGGCGAGCCTGCACCGGCGCCGGCCATGGACTCGGATGCGCTGCAGATGGCGAAGGCCAGGCTGGGGGCGGGTCGGTGGGCTGACGACGCCGCGGCCGGAGCCACTGCGCTGCTCTGGATACTGCAGGCGATCATCGACGAGCCCGACGCCGGCGTCCGCGAGGAAGCCCTGCTCGCGCTGGTCCCGCGCTTCGGCGCCGCGGATGTCCTGGGCACGGTCGCCGAGCACCTGTGCGCCGCGGTGGTCGGCGGGAGGCGCGCAGATGTCAGCCGGCTGCTCACCGCGCTGGACGCCGCGGTGGTCGCGTACCGCGAGGCCTGCGCTCGATGAGGATCTTCCTGGCCAGCACCGACCCGCAGTCAGACGCCGGACTGCTCGCGTCGCTCGAAGAGGTCTTCGGCGGTCGAGGAAACCGCGTCACAACCCTGGTCCGCCGGGGCGGACCCGAGGAGACACGAGCGTCGATCAAGACGGCTGCCGCGGTCTTCGGCATCTGGTCGCCTGAAGATCCAGCAGCGGTCGGCGAGCTGGCATTCGCCGCTGGTGCAGGGTGCCCGGTGTACGTGGTTGCCCGATGCGACATCCCGCCATGGTTCTGCCTGGGTGTCGGGCAGGGAGGCTACTACGACACCCCACTTCGGGCGGTCGCCGCGTTCCTTCGCGATCTGGCCGCGAGGAGATCGTCGTGAAGATCTACCTGGCGAACAACACGATGGTCGCCGCGGTCGCGCGCGGCGACGCGAGCGCGGAGAGCCGGGCGTCGGTCGGCCCGGGCCCGGTCTTGTCGATCATGCGATTCCCGCGCGCAGACCTCGGTGAGGCCGGCGAAGGCCGGGTGCTGGCGCTGCCCCCGCCGCGCCGGCTGGCGATGCCGGCCATCGCAGCGAAGAAGGGATCGCAGCGCCCGCACACAGCCCACTGCCAGGCCAGGCTGAAGTACGGTGACGGGGAGTGCGAGTGCGGCGCAGACGAACTCCATGCCGCCTGGCGGGTCTACGAGGCCGAGCTCTACAAGATCTGGACGCCGCGGCTGAGCGCGCTGGCCCCGGGCGTCCTCGGGTATGGATCACAGTCGGACGTGGCCACGCCCGAGACGAGCGCCTGGGACGGGTCGTTCTGGATGCGCGGCGGGCTGGTCGTCGATGGCGCCACGCTGATCTGCGCGTGCTCCCGCGGCGCTGCGACTGCAGGCCGATGCCACCGCGTCATCGCCGCCGATCTCCTGCGGCAGGCTGGCTGGGACGTGGTCCTCGACGGGAGGCCACAGCCATGAACGCGACGGACCTTCGGGTGGCGTTCGACGCCGGCAGGCTGACGCGCGGCCAGGTGCTGGCCGAGATTCATCGGCTGCTGGACGATCGAGCGGTGGTCCACCGCCGGATCGCTGACGGGCTGGCCGCGGCCGCGGCCACCATGCGCGAGGACGGGCCGACCGAAGAACGGCTGCTCGCGGCCCAGCTCCAGACCGCCATCGCGCTTCGATCGCAGCCAGCCGCGGACGTCGGCTCGTTGCTCGACCTGATCCTGGTGCTCGTCGTCGGGATCAACGAATCCGGTTGATACCTGCCGCTACGGCAAGTAACGTCCCCGCAGGCAAACGAAGGAGCGTCCACAACATGGCATCCGTGAAACTGACCCTTGAGACCATCGCCGGCGGGAAGCTGGCCGAGGCATTCGACGATGCGCTGAACCGCGTCAACGGCTCGTTCGAGGACAAAGACCTCGACGGCGCGGAGCGCGAGATCACGATCAAGATCAAGCTCCGCAAGGAGGGCGAGGGCTTCGTCAAGACCGTCCACGCGGTCGAGACGAAGTTGCCGGTGCGCAAGGTCACCGGCATGGCCTGGCAGAAGGAAGAAGGCCTCTTCACCGAGAGCCTTTGCATCGACGACCGGCAGATGAACCTGTCGGTGGACAACGTGACCCCCATCGGGAAAGGGAAGACGAGGTGATCAACATCGGTGCCATCATGGAGCAGCTCGCGGCGTTCACCGCGCGCTTCACCCCGCCGCAGGAGAAGGTCGTCCGCGGCGGCGTCCACGGCCTGCTCGTGCGCGACGGGTACACCTACACGTCGTTCGACGACCGCGGGCCCAGGCGCAAGCACACGATCAACGACGTGCCGAGCCTGCTGGCCTACATCCGGCGCCACGGGAGCCCGTCGCTAACGACGCTGTTCTGCAATGACGAGCGGTTCGTGGCGGTGCTCGACGACGTGGCCGACGCGGACCTGAACCACATCGCCAGCCCGCTGGTCATGACGACCGGCGCGCAGAAGTGGCTCAGCGCCAACGGCAAGTACGTCGGCCACGTGGACTTCAAGGAGTTCGTCGAGGATCGCCGCGACGACATCGTGGACCACGAGCCGTTCGTCGCCGCGCTCCTGAAGTTCAAGTTCAAGAGCGAGCTCGGCTACAGCGCGGATCTCGAGGACGGCCGCTCGGTGACGTTCACCGTCAGCGACGGCCAGGAGAAGGGCACCGCCCGCATCCCGAAGCAGATCGAGCTGGACATGCCGCTCTTCATCGGCTGGGACCGCACCTACCGGTTCAGCGTCGGCGTGGACTTCGAGCTGGCCGAAGCGGGCGAGGGCCGGCGCAAGGTGGTCTTCCGCGTCCGCTTCCGCGACTTCAAGGAGGTCTACGCCCAGGCCATCGAGGACCTGATCACCCACGCCCGCGAGAGCCTGGGCGACGACTGGCTGGTGGTCCGCGGCTCGCCGGCCGTGGACAAGCAGCCCGACCTGCCGAACAAGCTGGTGCTGGGCGCCGGCCGGAGCTGACCGGCGCGTGGGAGACGGGCGGATCTTCGTCACCCTCGACGAGGCCATCGTCGATGAGGCGCAGCGGTGGGCGCAGAAGCTCCGCACCACCATGCAGCAGATGTTTCGGACCGCCTGGCTCGTTGCTCGTGAAGAGGTCATGGCGCTCGACGTTGCCCCCCGCGTCGAGCGCCCGCGCATGAAGCGGGTGCGGGTGCGACGCGCTCCGGCGAAGCCTATGGCGCCACCGCCTCCGAAGCTATCAGCGCGCGAGCGGCTCGCCATCGATCTCGAGGACGAGCAGCTCGAAATCGATCGCATGGTCCGCCTGGTGGTCCGCCGCAGGCGGATCACCCGCAGCGCGGCGATGGCGCTGCAGCGCCGGCGGATGGCCGAGTCCAGAGCGAAGCGTTCGAAGTGGGGCACCATCGCGATGCTCGTTCACGACGCGGGACGCGTTGTGTCTCTGGACGAGCTGGTCGAGCGGACGGGGCTGCCCCGGCTGGCGGTGGTCGCGGCAGCTCACGACGCGAAGCGGAAAGGGCACATCGCCCTGGCGCCAGGCGGGTACGCGATCGTCGGCGGCGCGCCGCCAAGGCCGCCGGCGGTTCGCGTCCGCATCCTGGCCATCCTGTTCAGGGGGCCTGCCACGACCACGGAGATTCGCATCGCGATCGGGCGGGACGTGCACAACCGCCTGGGCGACATGGTCAAGGCGGGGCTGATCGAGTTCGACGGGAAGTACAGGCTGACCGCCGATGGCCGCGCCGCGGCGATCGATGCGGCTCGGAAGATGAAACAAGACGCCCGAGCGAGAGCGCGGGCTTGACCACGGGACGGACGAGATGAGCTCGACGGGACGAAAGAATGACGGCGGCGAGAAGACCGACCGCCAGGAAAAGGACAACTATCCGACGCCGCTGTGGGCGATCCGCAGCATCATCGCCGCGATCTGGCACGGGGCCAGCGACCCGGCAAATCGCCCCGCGGGCCGCCCGCTCTCTGTGCTCGATCCGTGTGTCGGGGAGGGCGGCTTCCTCCTCGAGCTGGCGAAGCTGACCACGCGGTGGCCCGAGGCGCGTCGCCCGGTTCTCCAGGGAGTCGAGATCCGAGACGACGCCGCTCGCGAGGCGCACCTGGCCCTGGCCAGGCTCGACGCCAGCGCCAGGATCGTCTTGGGCGACTTCCTGTCGTCGTCGACGGACGTCGGCGACTGCTTCGACCTAGTGCTGACGAACCCGCCGTACGGCGAGGAAGGCACCGACCTGGCCACGAAGTTCGTCCAGCGGTCGCTGGATCGCGTTCGCGTCGGCGGGCAGGTCGTCATGCTGCTCAGGCTCAACTGGGTGTGCGACGGCGAGGAGCGGTACCAGCGCGCGAGCTGGCTCGCGGACGGCAACGTGCCCGACGTCGTCGCGCTGACCAGGCGCCCGTCGTTCGTCGGTGGCGGGACCGACTCGTGCGGGTACGGCGCGCTGCGCTGGATCAAGGGTCGCTACCGGACCGAGGGCTCGTTTCGAGTGATCCCATGCCGCGCGCCAGGCGTCCTTCCGGTTCTCGAGGGTCACGGGTTCAGCATCGCGCACGATCGCCCCGATGACTGGAGGAAGAAGCCGCAGCGCAAGACCAGCGACGACGCCTGAGAATCGACCGCCTGGTGTCGATTGTCGCGTGCATGGCCTGGATACATGCCGTCGAGGCTGGTATCTGTGTGTCCAGCATCGCGCAACGAACAGCGCGACACCACACGGAGGACGAAACGATGAAGGTCGAAGGCGCAATCTCCCTGATCCAGACCAACGGCAACGACGACGCGGCGAAGCTCCTGGCCGAGCTGAGCCTGGGTGATCTGCGGTCGCTCCACGGCGAGGCGGGCTGCGATCCCACCAAGAGCCCGAACCGGGTCTACCTGGCCCGCCAGGTGGTCGCCGCCCTGGCGCCGCGGGCCGCCGCGAAGCCCGAGCCCACCCCCGAGCCCGAGAAGCGCGACGACGAGGGCGAGCCCGCCGCCAAGCAGAAGCGCGAGAAGTTGCCGGTGAAGACGGTCGACGAGCTGCGAGCCGAGTACCTCGATGTGGTCGGGCGCCCGACCGACAGCACCGACGCCGGCTACCTGAAGTGGAAGATCCGCGAGGCCCGCAAGGGAAACATCCGGGTCGGCGCCATCGAGCGAGGTTCGAGCGAGCCGCGCGACGAGATG
>Ga0233425_10005695_pt1 | contig 19370 bp, 18 predicted proteins | sample Watercolumn_Towu_2_FD_181712 | JGI IMG/M metagenome (GOLD analysis project Ga0233425, IMG submission 181712) | Freshwater microbial communities from Lake Towuti, South Sulawesi, Indonesia - Watercolumn_Towuti2014_140_MG | ecosystem: Environmental > Aquatic > Freshwater > Lake | place... | reverse complement strand
CCCGGTATTGTTGACAACATGCGGACCGTATTTATCCTTGACGGTTCTCAACAGATTCAGAACTTCCAGGTTCAGTTCAACTGTTGTGTTTTTGTTGAATTTCTGCAAATCATCCCTGCAGAAACTTTCGAATCCTATTTGCTCAACAGAAAGGCAGAAGTTATTCTCTCTGGCAAGTTCGAGGGCCTGAATGAGTTTATCCTGATGCCTGAGAAGGAGGTCAGGCCGTGTCCGGATGCTGATTTTGTGAAAGGGAATCCCCCTGTCAATAAGCATGAGCAGAAAAGAATTTAGAAAAGGCAGGGGATTTTCTGATTGTATCTGAAAGGATGTAACATTATGCGCTGAGTGAAGATGAAGTACCTGTCGCAGCAGCAGTTCAGTTGCCTGTTCTGGCGTTGCATGAGTATGTTCCTGATACTGAAAGATGCAGAATGAACATCCGTGGCGGTGCCTGTTGAAAATTTCATTAAGTCTTTGCAATGCGGAATCAGAAACACTGTAACCGATTTCACCAAGTGTATCACGGATTTTAATGTCATGTGAAGAGACTGTGGAATGTGCATAGGGGCAACCTGTTTCTGCAACGATGCTAACGTCAGAGCGGTTTGCGTCAGGACTTCTGCCCGGTCCAATATATTGCCAGTCCAAAAAAGGCATATATGGAAACAGCTCTCTTTTCAAATCCCAATGTATTGTTTTTCCGGAATATCCGATATGTCCGTTATTCTTGAAAAAAAGGTTTGGTACCCTGGAGAAATCTCCCGGCCCGAAGTATTGCTGAATAAATGAACTGACAGCTTCCCGTCCCGGTCCGAAGACAACATACTGAACATTGGAATGCATCAGCAGGGCAAGGGAATTGATTCCTCCGGCAAGAATGGGGATGTCAGGAAAATCTTCCCGCAGGTGGTTGATCATGTCTATGGTAAATACAGAATCAACACAAATAAGTTGATAATCCCCTTTTTTTATTACATTGAAGATTTCCGTGAAACAGTCAACCTGGATAATATAGGTATCGCAGTGTGCGCCCTGCTTCCGCAGGTCATCTATGAACAGACACATCCCCATATGAGGGGGACAATCCGGAATTATTTCCAGTTGCAGGAGGAGGATATTTGGTCTTGTCATAACGCTTGATAAAAATTATATAGTATTCCCCTAAAGGGAGGCAATTCACGCTGACAGCAGGCTACCACAGGTTTGCAGTTTCAGGGATTCGTGTTCTGTCAATCAGGCTGATTGCGCTATTCGGGCAGGCTGCTCTGCAAATGCCGCATCCATAGCAATTTATGCGCTGAATCGCGCATGTTATATTCATCCTGTCATAACGGATGCCTCCGAAGTAACATCGTTTTATGCATTCCCTGCATCCGTTGCACATGAGAGGATCTATATCTGCAACGTATTCTCCTTTCCACATGACTTTGCCGATCTCCATTTTCATCTGGAAACGGTATGCCATGCAATCCCTGTCGCAGTTGCAGAGTGCTCCTATGAAAGGTGTATTGAAAGTCCAGACACTGTGGGTGTTGCCTTCAGCGTCAAGCTGACGAAGGTGTTCTTTGGCTTCCATGACTGAAATCCTGTCAAAATCGCTGAAATCGGGGATGTCACTGAATACAGGGGTAAGGTCCATCCCGATACCGTAGCAGTACCTCTTCTCTCTGCCTGTAGTAACCCTTCTGCATATGCAGGGCAGCCTTACAACTGATGGGAAATTGTTCAGGATGTTTTCAACATCCTCGATCGGGACAATCTGTCCGAAATGTGTCTTCTTGAGATGCCGTGTAATCATCGGATAAAGAAGAAAGCGGTATATGCGGGGAAAGCGCTTCTTGATGCGGCATGCTGTTTCAACATCGGCAGAAAGTGCACGGTAGAACCGGGCAAGGTACGCCTTCAGATTTTTTTCGGAATTAACCCTGCTGAATACGTCTTCTGTATAGTTTGTGATATTTTCATACCACTTTTTACCTTCACCGTGCTGAATGCAGAATTCACACATTGTGTTTTCTCCCTGCCTTTGATGCGCGATGTATCATTATAGCAAAAGAGGGTTTTGAATAAGTCCTGAATTTGCGGGATATACGGGTTGAATTGAGGCGTTATCAGACAGCCTAAACTATCGCGGAAAAGCCGCCGTACTGATCTCCGTCAGAGGACATGGCATTTCCATATGCGTCCAGGCCATAGAAAGCAAAGATGATATGTGAAGGATCTATGGTGCCATTGGCGGTGTCGTTTTGATTGATATCGAATGTTATGACAGCAGTCAATTTGCTTGCGTCGTAGTAAATGCTTTTTGGATGCGGGAGAATGCCGACATCTGTCGAGGGTGCAGGGAGCCCCCAGTTATAGGCCCCACCCGGAAATCCCGCAGCGGCCTTGGTTATCTGCCAGTTGAAGGGATTCTGGACCGAAGTGACGTCCATGTCCTTGCTGAAAATGAAATTCATGGTAAAGCTTTGGGACGCACCGGCTGTCGTGAGTGAGTCATTGAGTGATGAAACAGCGGTGCCGGTGCCGGATGATACGTTAAATCCGTCCAAATTATAGGCAGCAAGGAATTCGGGTTTTGAGACCTTGTATATATAGGTGTTCAACAAATTGGCAAGATCGGTATCAACATCACTGAGGATTTTTGCCTGTTCCCTTGCCTTGCTCAAATCTCCCATGTCGGCATACGTGTATCCGATGTCAACGTGGGCGGAATAGAAATCCTGTTTGATATTCAGGACCTTGTCAAACTGCTCTAACGCATCTTCATATTTGCCGCTTTTATAGTAAGTCTGACCCAGTCCGTAGTAGCCTGAATGGTTTTGGGGAGACTGCTGTATTATCTTATTGAACATTTTGCTTGCGTCGTCGTAACGGCCTTTGGCAATATAGGCCTGCCCCAAAGAATAGAGGTTGGTTATTGATGAGGGGTTAAGCCGGTATGATGCCAGGTATTCTGCCTCTGCGTCGTCATATTTCCCCTGATCGAAATATATTGTCCCGAGTTTTGAGTGCGGCTCATCGCTGGTCTGGAACAGCCTGATTGAAGCTTTATATGTGGCAATGGCCTCGTCGGGTTTGTCCAGCTGTATATAAGTTGTTGCCAGCAGGTCGTGTGCTTTATACGAATTCTCTGAATAAAGGGACAGGCCTATTGCCCTTTTGAATTCCCTCACGGATGTTTCATAGCTTCCACTCAGATACGCATCGATGCCCCTTGAAAGGGCTAATCCGGACAGGTAATCGGTCTTGTATGCCTGGGTAGTCGTGGCAGCAAACAAACTGTCGGCAACGGCAGCTGATACAGGCGACACCTTCAGAATCCTCTTCCCGCAAAGCAATCCATCATAAGCTCCTGTATATGTTTTCGGAATTTTCCGTCCTGGACTTTAGTAATCGGGGCAGTTTCTTCAGAGCTGCTTCAGTATGTCACGGATTTTGTCGCAGGCCTCCAACCACTGCATCTTCTCAATGTTGAGTTCAAAGCCGTCCGGCAGGAATCTGATTTTTCCGGGCAGCTTGTCATGGGGCTTCAGGATGCTATCAGTTTCCACCTTTGTATCAGGAGAAAATATCACTCTGACATACCCGCGCGTATCAACTATCTTCGCTATACGGAGTTGCCGTGCCATTACTTTCAGTCTCATGACATCAATCAGGTGCCTTACCTCGACAGGCATCCTGCCGAACCGGTCTTCTGTCTCTGCGTCAAGGGCGGCGAGCATATCATCTGTCCTTGATGCCGCTATTCTCCGGTAGAGGCTTAGTCTGAGGGTCATATCTTCGATGTAGCTTTCGGGGATGAAGGCGTTTACCCGGAGGCGTATTTCCGGTTCAAACTCCTCTTCGGCCGGCATGCCTTTTAATTCAGCAACCGCTTTTTCAAGCATCTCTATGTACAGATCGAATCCAACAGCATGGATATGTCCTGACTGCTCGGAACCAAGGAGATTGCCTGCCCCCCGGATTTCAAGGTCCTTCATGGCGAGCCTGAAACCTGCCCCGAGGTAACTCATTTCCTGTATCGCCTGAAGTCTTTTTTTCGCCTCCGCAGTAATGATATCTTCCCCCGGGATAAGAAAATATGAATATGCCCTTGAATTGCTTCTGCCTACCCGGCCCCTGAGCTGATAAAGATCGGCCAGACCCATCCTGTCTGCGCGGTTAATGATAATGGTGTTGGCTGAAGGAACATCTATCCCGGAACCGATGATTGCAGTTGATACAAGGATATCAATTTCTCCGTCATAAAAGCGGATCATTATGTTTTCCAGTTCCTGCTCTGACATCTGGCCGTGGGCAACCGCTGTCGTTGCTGAAGGGACAAGCTTTGTAACCAGTCCTCCAATCTCATAGATGTCTTTAATCCTGTTATGGACAAAAAAGACCTGCCCTTTTCGGTTAAGTTCCCTTTGTATTGCCTCTGAAATCAGGGTTTCCCTGAATACAGAAACAATGCTCCTGACCGAGAGCCTTTCTTCCGGAGGCGTCTCGATAACGCTCATGTCCCTGATATCAGAGACTGCCATCTGCAGTGTCCTTGGTATCGGTGTTGCGGTAAGCGACAGCACATCAACTCCCCGCTTGAATTCCTTGATGTTCTCCTTTTGTTTCACGCCGAACCGGTGTTCCTCGTCAATTATAAGAAGCCCGAGCTTATAAAAGGAGATGTCTTTCCTGAGCAGGCTGTGAGTGCCGATAATGATATCAATGTCACCATGTGCAAGTGCCCTGACGGTTTCTTTCTGTTCCTTGCCCGATTTGAAACGGCTCATGTGGTCTATCCTTACCGGAAATGCGGAAAACCGCATGCTGAATGTCCTGAAGTGCTGTTCGCACAGGATTGTGGTCGGTACGAGTACTGCAACCTGCAGGCCGTCGTACACCGCCTTGAAGGCAGCACGCATTGCAACTTCTGTTTTCCCGTACCCGACGTCGCCGCATATAAGCCTTTCCATGGGCCTGTCTGATTCCATGTCAGTCTTGATGTCAGCAACCGCTTTCAGCTGGTCGGGTGTTTCTTCATAAGGAAAGAAGCTGTCGAATTCCCTGTGAAGCTCCGTATCCGGGCTGAACGTGAACCCTTTATGGACCTCGCGTTCGGCATAAATAGCCAGAAGTTTCCCCGCCATGTCCTCAATCTTTTTCCTGGCCCGCGCCTTTGTCCTCTGCCAGGTTTTTCCACCCAGCCGGTCAAGTCCGGGAAGGACATTTTCTTCCGCATGGTATTTGTGGATTGCATTGATGTTCTGAAGCGGGATATACAGCTTAGAACCTTCATATGCAATTAGCAGAAGGTCTTCTTCAATCCCTTCCACATTCTGGCGTACCAGCCCGATGAACTTCCCGATGCCGTGGTCCTTGTGGACAACAAAGTCTCCGGGCATGAGGTCATCCAGTGAAGTGAGGAGCGCTGAAACCTTTGATTTCCTTATTGGCCTGAACTTTGGTCTTCCTCCGAATATCTCTTTTTCAGTCAGGATGAGCAGCCCGGGCATAAAAAGGCCTGATGAGAGTGTCCCGGTAGTCATTGAAATACTGCCTTCATACTCAAAAATGTCTTGTTTCTCCATGAAAGGGGCAACGAGGTCTCCATCTCTGAGGATATCTCTGAGACGCTCAGCCTGCCCCCGTGATGATACTGCAAGGATTGTTTTACACTCGCTGATAAGCGGACGGAGCCTGGCAGGCAGTTCATCAATGCTTTTTCTCTCTTCAGGCAGAATGCCGAGGCCTTTAATGGAAAGCATGCCGGCGTTAAGGCCGTCGCCTTCGAAAGAATAGGGCGAAAGGACGAAAGTATTATCGGGCAGCCCTGTTTTTTCGCGGATTGTCTCCGAGCAGAAAATAGTTTCCGGAGATGCTATATCGAGAAGAGAACTGCCTGATGAGGGTTCACGTACTGGAAGTATCAGCAGGTCTTCCTGCTCAACGGCAGACTTCTGGGTATCTACATCAAAGGACTTGATTGCCTCTATTTCATCTCCGAAGAGTTCAAGCCTGACAGGGGCATCGGAAGTCGATGGAAAGACATCGAAAAGCCATCCGCGCCTGCTGTATTCTCCTTTTTCAACTACAAGGGAAACAGCCTGGTAGCCCATTTCTCTGAGTTTATCTTCAATATCGCTGCGCCTGATTTCCATCCCTTTTTTGAGCGTAAGGCTGATATTCCGGAGTTCATCCGGAGACCACACCGGAAGACCGAGATTTTGAAATGAAGTAATAAGGGATTGTCTTCCTGTGAGGGAACGGATAGCCTTTGCGCGTTCACCTGAAAGGGCGGGTCCGTCAGGTTCCGGGAAAAAGAGGACGGAATCTTTCTGCAGGCATTTGCAAAAGAAGGCGGTATCTTCTGCGAGTTCCATTGCGCGCTCATCGGTTGATTCAACAGCGAGAAAGGGTCTATCGCACAGCGCGAGGAGAAGAGCTGCAGATGAACCGGTCAGGTTAAAAATCCTTGAGGGTTTTTGAGCAGGAGGAATGATATTCAGTAAAGATGTAAAATCCATTTGCGATATGCTAAATTATATCACAGAAAAAATATTTGAAGAGGTTGAAATATGAAGGAAAAAACATTACGACTTGGTCTCCCCAAGGGAAGCCTGCAGGAGTCTACACTGAAACTTTTCAGAAAAGCGGGGTACCACATAACGGTATCAAGCCGTTCCTATTATCCGTCATTTGATGATCCGGGGATAGAGGCTATGCTCATCAGGGCTCAGGAAATGGCAAAGTATGTGGAGGACGGTATCCTGGATTGCGGGCTTACCGGAAAGGACTGGATACTGGAACAGAACGCGGCTGTCCATGAGGTTGCTGAGCTTATATACGCGAAAGAGGGCCTCAGGCCGGTGCGGTGGGTCGTTGCTGTCCCGAATGATTCACCGATTAAGACCCTTAAGGACCTGAACGGCAAGCGTATTGCCACTGAGCTTGTAGGGTTCACTAAAAGGTATCTTAAAAAAAGGGGCATCAAAGCCGAGATTGATTTCTCCTGGGGGGCAACAGAGGTCAAGCCTCCCCATCTGGCAGATGCCATAGTTGAGCTTACGGAAACAGGTTCATCCCTCAGGGCGAACAATCTGAGGATCCTGGAGACAATGCTTGAATCAAGCACACGATTTATTTCCAATAAAAAGGCGTGGCAGGACAAGTGGAAGAAACAAAAGATGGAGAACATAGTTATGCTGCTCCAGGGGGCGCTTGCCGCTGAGGAAAAGGTCGGTCTAAAGATGAATGTGCCGGAAAGGTGTTTCCGGCGTGTCATGACTCTTCTTTCCGCCATGCATTCGCCGACTATATCACCTTTATCAGACAGTGGATGGCATGCCCTTGAGGTTATTATTGATGAAAAGACCGTACGCGACATTATTCCAAAACTGAAGATGGCGGGCGCGACCGGCATTGTGGAGTATCAGCTGAACAAGGTAATACCGTAGACAAAATATTACCGTAATCCATGAAATGGAAATGGGCTGCAGATTGAAACTGCAGCCCATTTCTATATATGGGACAAAAAAGAAAAATTAATGTTTGTGAGGGTCTGATTTCGCAGGTTCTTCCTTTGCGGGAGCATCCTTTTTCGGTTCTGCCGGGGCTGCCGCAGGCGAAGGATTCGGCTCCATTGTCCCCTTCATCATTGGACAACGGCTGTCAGACATCATTTTGTCCATTCGTTCCATCATCTTGTCAAGTTCTGCGATAATGTCCCTTTTATCGTCATGACGGATGCCGCGGATTATCCGCTGCTGCGTCTTCATGATATCCATCATAAGATGCATCATATCCCGCATTATTATTCCCTGCCCCATCATCTGCTGGCACATGGGCATCATGGGCATGCCCTGCATCTTCATTCCTTCTCCCATCATGCCGCATTGATGCTTCATTTCATGTTTTTGTTCCGGTTGAGTCACGGCTGCTGTCTCCGCATATACAGGCAGAGAGAAAACAAACAAAGCAATAACAATTATAAGTCGTCTCATGATTCCCTCCCTATTTCTTTTCGGTCCCTGCATATTTTTCAGGGTCCCTGTCGAATTTCTCCTTGCATATTTTTGCACAGAAATAATATGTCCTGCCTTTGTAATCGCTTGTTCCTGCAGCTTTTTCCTTGTCTACTTCCATGTTGCATACCGGGTCTTTGGCCAACGGTATCACCTCCTTTCAAAGGAAACGCCAGGGTTAGGCAATCCCGCAAGTGCCTCCCGGGCGGCAACCCTTTCCGCTTCTTTTTTGCTTTTACCTGAACCGGCTCCATACCTGATACCTTTTATGAAAACTTCTACGGTAAAGACCTTGAGGTGGTCTTCTCCTTCCTGTCTGATTATACGGTATTCCGGGAGTGTGCCGAAATGAACCTGAGTTTTTTCCTGAAGTTCTGTCTTGAAGTCCTGGAGTTCCCCTGAACTCAGGACAGCATCAATCCTTTCCCTGAACAGATTAAGGATAATATCCCGAACTCTTGAATATCCGCCGTCAAGATAGATTGCTCCGAGTAATGCCTCAAGCGTGTCAGCCAGTATGGATTTCTTTGTCCTGCCGCCTGTAAGTTCCTCTCCTTTTCCCAGCCTTAGGTATTTGCCGAGACTGAATGAGTTTGCTATTTCAAAAAGCACGGATTCCTTGACAAGATAGGACTTGATTTTGGCCATTACAGATTCCCTGAAGCGGATGTCAAGCAGGAAGAGATGTTCAACGATTACAAGCCCGAGGACCGAGTCGCCAAGAAATTCCAGACGCTCATTGTGAGGCAGGTCTGTTTCAGGATGCTCGTGAGAGAAGGATTTATGTGTCAGCGCCTCAATTAATACATTCCTGCTGATGAATGTGTAACCGAGACAGTCTTCGATATCAGTGAAATCGTCCGGGCTCAAGGATATTTTTTAAGCAGCAGGCAGGCATTGGTTCCTCCGAATCCGAAAGAGTTCGACAGGGCGCAGTTTATAGTCATATGACGTGCTGAATTGGCCACGTAGTCGAGGTCGCATTCAGGGTCAGGGGTATCAAGATTTATGGTTGGTGTAGCGGTGTCGTTGCTGATGCTTAGTGCGGTTATAATTGCTTCAACTCCTCCGGCAGCTCCGAGCAGATGACCTGTCATGGATTTTGAAGAACTGACTGCAATTTTGTACGCGTGTTCTCCGAAAACAGTTTTTATGGCATTGCTCTCGAGCTCATCCCCGTATTTTGTGGAGGTCCCGTGAGCGTTTATATACTGAACGTCTGACGGACTGACGCTACCGTCACGCAACGCCAGTTTCATGCAGCGCACCGCGCCTTCCCCGCCCGGTGCGGGGGATGTAATGTGGTATGCGTCAGCAGTCATCCCGTATCCTGTTATTTCTGCATAAATCCGGGCTCCCCTGTTCAATGCGTTTTCAAGGGTCTCAATAATCATGATTCCGGCGCCTTCACCCATTACAAATCCATCTCTGTTCAGGTCGAAGGGCCTGCTTGCCTTCGCTGGCTCATTATTGCGTGTGGAGAGGGCCTTCATCGCGTTGAACCCGCCTATGCCAAGAGGGGTTATGACTGATTCAGTACCCCCCGCAATCATGGCGTCTGCATCCCCTCTCTGGATAATCCTGAAGGCATCCCCAATTGCATGGGTTCCGGTGGCACATGCAGTGACTACGGCGGAATTCGGTCCCTTTGCGCCGTATTTTATGGATATCTGGCCTGACGCGAGATTGATAATCAGCATGGGAATAAAAAACGGAGTAATCCTTTTCGGACCTTTTTGAAGGAGGACGGAATGATAGTGTTCGATTGCAGGTAATCCGCCCATTCCCGACCCGACAATTACTCCTACCCTCTCGGCGTTGCTGTCGTCTATCTTGAATCCCGAATCATCCATTGCCATTTTTGTTGCTGCAAGGGCAAAGTGGATAAAGCGGTCCATCTTCTTCACTTCCTTGGGCTCGATGTAGTCTTCAGGGTTGAAGCCCTCAACCTCTCCGGCAATCTGTGTCTGGAAGGCAGATGCGTCAAATTGCGTAATTTTCCTGATACCGGATTTCCCCTGAACGAGGTTTTCCCAGGCAGGCTGGACACCAATCCCCAGCGGAGTTACAAGCCCGATGCCTGTTACAACAACTCTGCGATTATCCATTCCGGCTAAGATGTGGTTTTATTATTTATATATTCAACAGCGTCTTTTACTTTTGCAATCTTTTCTGCGTCTTCATCCGGAATATCAATACCGAATGCCTCTTCAAATGCCATGACGAGTTCTACGGTATCCAGTGAATCTGCCCCAAGGTCCTCAACAAATGATGCCTCAGGGATAACATCCGCGGCATTGACTCCGAGCTGCTTTGCTATAATCTCTTTTACTTTTTCTTCAACTGCCATTTAACACCTCCATATATTGTTCTTCGTTTTTGCTGTCAGTTCATGGTAAAGGGATACAGCCCGACTGACATCTTAAGAATGGTAACTGATTACATGTACATCCCGCCGTTAACGTGAATAACCTGTCCGGTGATATACCCGGACTCAGGTAAAGAGAGGAAGGTAACCGCATGTGCGATATCCTCGACGGTCCCAAACCTTCCAAGCGGAATAAGCTTTCTGGCTTCTTCCCTCACGTTTTCAGGCAGTGCGTCTGTCATTGCCGTGGTGATAAATCCCGGGGCAACGGCGTTGACGGTTATCCCTTTGCCCGCATACTCCCGTGCGGCCGTCTTTGTGAACCCGACTATTCCTGCTTTCGCCGCGCTGTAATTTGCCTGACCCGGATTTCCCATAAACCCGGCTACGGATGTAATATTAACAATCCTGCCGTACCGCCGGGAAAGCATTTCACGTATCGCGGTTTTAGAGCAGAGGAAGACGCCCCTGAGGTTTGTATTCATGACTGCGTCCCAGTCATCTTCCTTCATTCTGAGCAACAGGCCGTCCTTTGTGATTCCAGCATTATTTATCAATATGTCAAGCCTGCCGAATATCTTCAGGATTTCATCAAAGGCACGTTTTACGTCATCCGCATTGGATACGTCAAGTTTTATTCCGGCTGACTGTATTCCAAGGGAAGAAAGAGAGCCTGCAACTTCAGCAGCCTTTTCCTGATTCCTGCCTGCAACGGCAACATGTACGCCTTTGCGCGCAAAGGCTTCGGCGATTGCCTTTCCAATCCCCCGAGTGCCCCCAGTGACAAATGCAACCTGCCCTTTTAAATCCATAGCTACCTCCTCCCCTGACAGGCATTCATTGTACCAAAGAGTTTTTCCGCTTTTCCAGTCTTTCTTTTTGTCAACCTGACTTTTTCACCCGATGTGGTTGAATTAGCTTGACTTTTTTAATGATAAATTCCGTAACGCGCTCTATGTCGCGGAAGCGGAAAAGTGGTATGGACACGGTGCTGATATCCCTGTCAGAAATGACAGCGATAATTCGGTTGTCTGTCATGAATAAAGGCTCTTCAGTATCTGAATTACCTGTAATTTCAATCTTTAGAGCAGAGCTGTTTTTATGTCCTTCTGTAATGACAAGATCAACATCGCTCATAAACTTCCCGGCGATTTCCTCCGGCGGGAGCCCGGAATCCAGTTCCTGAAAAAGGGTAATCCGTTTGGAAGAAGACAGTGCAACAACTGAGGCCCCGGCCTTGCGCAGCCTGAAGCTGTCCTTTCCGGCGCAATCGAGCTCGATATCCTTGTCCGTATGTTTGATGGCCCCAACCCTGAACCCTCTTGATACAAGGGAACCGATTATATATTCGGTTACCGATGTTTTTCCTGATTTGGACCTTCCAACCATGCAAATACAAGGTATTTCGCGCATCATCTTTTTTAATATATTCCGTCTGATTATGCAACCATTCAGGAGGAGGCAGTTCCGATGAACGCGTCCCTGAGGAGTTTGCTCTGTCTTTCAAACGCCTGCCTCGGGTTCCGTGGATCCTTCATCATGGAAATCTCCTGCGTGATGAGCCGTGCGAGATTTAAAACATGCGTATCAACCTTTGCCGATTCCCTCTTATACAGTGGATGGTCTCTGTTTATATATATAGTTGTCTCTTCCGAAAACACCTCCGAGCCGTCCTCTCCGAAGCTGTCAACGACACATGAAACCCCGGCCTGCCCGAACTTTATTTTTCTGATGATGGCATTCGGAGTGAGACGTTTGACCTTTGGCTTTATCTTCTTTTTCTTCTTTTCGGATGGGCTAAGGATACTGTCCGCTGGCGGTTTGACCTCTCCTTCCGCTGAGCTTTCCCTGCTCCGGGCAATATCCGCTGCATCGCCAATGCCTTTTGCTTCATTTCCCAAAGGAAGCGCCCCGAATGGCGACAGATCAGGATTTACCGCAAGCGCTTTATAAATCCTTTGCAACGCCTCCTTCAGTGCGCGGCTGACCTTTTTGCCCTCCTTTTTCATTGTCAACTTCTGGAGAGCTGTCTTAACGCTTTCCATAACCCTGTTAATAACCCCCAGAAACTCCTGATATTCCCTGGAATCCCTGATGAACCCTGTCCTGTCACTGGTAATAGGCAGAAAATCGGCGTTTACTTCTCCGCGTACCCTCGCCATTGCTTTCCCCCATGTTTCCATGCCGAAAAGTTCACGCCTTACGGTCACCTGCTTTACCTTGACCTCGATACCCAGGTCTGAAGCTGCAGATGCTGTTTCAGAGAGAATGATAATCTCTCCGGTAACAGGTCCGAACGAAGTCCCCTCAAGAAACGGCAGCCGATGACCTGAAAGGCTTCTTGGAGTTACCGTATGATTATTGATTCTCACCCTGAAATCCGGAGCCTTTATAGGAGTTCCTTCTATTATTTTTGCTTCTATATCGGCAGGTTCAAATTTTCTGTCCAAACCGGTGAGCAATACTGTAGTGCCATTGTATTTTCTGAAATCCTGCGGGAGCATTTCAAAGGGTATCTGCCAAACATCCCCGGTCTGCTCCCATTTTTTTTTGTCGAAGGTTACCCGGGCGGAAAAGTCATCTTTCCTGGTTACAACCTCAAAACGCCTGCATGCGGAGAGGCTCGCAAATTTTCCGATTCCGAACTGTCCAATCCTGTCCCTGTGATAAATGGGAGACTTCGGTGAATAAAGCTTCTGCTGCGAGCCGATATTGAAATACTGCCTGAGTCCCTCAATATCCATTCCTGTTCCGTTGTCACGTATTTCAATGCTGTCTTCCGTAACGGCAATTTCCACGAGAGTCGCATCAGCATCATAAGAGTTATTTACAAGTTCTCTTACAAATTCAATGCTTTCAGCATAAAGCCGCTCTCCTATTGTGATGATATGGCTTTTATCAATTGTAACAGTAATGAACTCAGGAGATGATGGCATATCCCTTAACGTTTATAGTCATAAAAAGTTTCGTAATAGTTGTATATTCTTATGTTATCATTCCCGCAGGTATTTGGCGGGAATCCATTAGTTCCATGCCTCTGGATGCCCGACTAAGAACCCCGGGCATTACGGACAAAAAACTAAAACCTGTTATAAGACTGTTAATATCTGCATTATTCAAATTGACGCGTAATTTGAAAAAACTGCAGAAGAACCAGATTATGGAATGATCGCGTATTTGATTCCCTCCCCCCGCGTGAGTTTTTCAAATGCCTTTTGAATACGGCTGAGCGGATACCTGCCTGAGATTAGCTGTGAAACATCAATGCCGCCTCCGCAAAGCAGTCTGTACGCCTTTTTAACATCTTCAGGCGTAAAATGGAAAACGCCTTTCAGGGTAATCTCGTCATAATGGAGCCTTCCGGCGTCATATGTAACTGCTGTGCCTGATTTGCATCCTCCGAAGAGGATTACGGTTCCACCCCTTCTTACGTGATTGACTGATGCCTCCCAAACCTCAGGCCGGCCTGTGCATTCAAAGGCATAGTCGAATATCCCTTCACCCTTTCCGGTGAAATCCGCCCCGAGTTTCTTTGCGGTCCTGAGTTTTTTTGCATGCCTGTCAATGACTGTTACAGTTGCCCAGGTTTTCTTTAATAACAGTAAATGCAGGAGGCCGATCGGTCCTGCGCCTATTATGAGCGCGTGATCTTTTTTACTGATATTAATCGGCCCCATTCCATGAACTACACAGGCAAGAGGTTCAAGGAACGCAGCCTGCTCGAAGGAGATATCCCTGGGTTTATGAAAGGTGTTCATGCGCACGATGTGAGAAGGAAGGAGTATGTATTCGGCAAATGCGCCCAGCACTTTGGTTGACATGATATTCTCGCAAAGGTTGAAAAGCCTTTTAGCGCAATACCTGCACGAAAGACATGGAGCGCTGTGCACCGCCATGATTTCATCGCCCTCACGGAATATCTTTACTCCCTTTCCCGCTTTAGCAACTGTCCCTGAAAATTCATGCCCGAATACCCCGGGCATGTGAATAAGGGGGTGTCCTTGTCTGAAGGCCTTCATGTCGGTACCGCAGGTAAGCGCGGCCCTGACCTGCACCAGCAATTCACCTTTCCCCGGTACCGGAGACGGCATTTCCCGCATTTCAATCACGCCAGGTTTTATCAGCATGGCTGCTAACATTATCTTGGTCCTATTCTGCCGCCAAAGAACTGGCCTGCAATAGCGGCAAGAACAAAAACAGGAATATACTGCATCCCCACGTGCGAGAGTGTCCTTGCCATGAAAATAAAGGGTATGGGGACATGGATGCACAAAAACCACCGGAAAGAATATTTCCTGGTCCTTGCCCGTGCGTATCCTAAAGGCAGGTTTAACAGGATAGTAAAAGCAGACAGCGCTATAATTGCAAAAAGATTATGCTGAAAATCCATAAATGAAAAATACCTGAAAGCCGTCAATCAAGTCAAATTTATTACTATTAAAAAAATTGTAAGATTCATATACAATTGAATACGGATATTGCCGCGGAAGACGGAGACGGCGGATATAATGTAATCATGGGGTTGAATTTCGGCAATGGTTTTGAAAGGACGACTGTACATTTTTTTATTGTTGCGCCGGGAGGAGAATAAATGATTAAAAGCTGGATGGAGGATGTTAAGAAAAGGGAGGATTTCAACGACCTTGGCATGATACTTGTGCACAACGGTATAGTAAGGGCAACCTCCAAAGACGGGAGGCCGATAACCCGGATGCGTCTTTCCTGTGACAGGACAAAATTGGCGGCGCTGATAGACGAATTCAGCAAACGTGACGGAATTGTTTCGGTTAAGGCGTGGATTAATGAAGGGGTTCTGAAGGTTGGCGATGATATCATGTATGCCCTTATAGCGGGCAGGTTCAGAACAATTGTTATTCCGGCTATTGAAGAATTTGTCTCAAGAATAAAGAATGAAATCGTATCTGAAGAGGAACTGTTTTGAAAACTGCCTTGAAAACAGCCTATTTTGATTGTTTTTCCGGCATAAGCGGCGATATGTGCATTGGTGCCATTGTTGACGCGGGAGTGCCGTTGGAGGAAATAGAAAGCGAACTCCGGGCAATCCCTTTAAAAGGATACTCCCTGAGGCAGAAGAAGGTGAAAAGGTCTGGTTTTTCCGCGACAAAGGTTGATGTGGTTCTGAAGGAAGAAGGTGGAAGAATGAAGTCGCCAGTAAAAACATTCAGAGATATCCGTGAAATAATTCAAACATCCCGCCTTTCCAGGCAGATTCGTCAAAAAGGCCTTGATGTATTCAGGCTGCTTTTTGAAGCTGAAGCGAAGGTGCACGGTAAAACACTCAATACGGTGCACCTCCATGAACTGGGTGCCCTGGACTGCATTGTTGATATAATCGGTACGATTATCGGCCTAAGTCTGCACGGTGTTGAAAGGGTGTTCGCGTCGCCGGTCAATGTCGGCAGCGGATTTGTAACCACCGAGCATGGCATTCTGCCTGTCCCTGCCCCGGCTGCCGCAGAGATATTGAAAAACGTACCTGTGTATTCCTCGGATATGCCTTATGAGCTTGCTACTCCGACGGGAGTTGCGATTCTTAAAGGCCTTACATCAGCATTCGGGGATATCCCCTGCATGGAGTTTGAAAGTATAGGCATCGGGGCCGGAAGCAGAGACTTCAAAAACAGGCCGAATGTTTTGAGGATTTTCATAGGGAGTACGCCATCTGCCATGGGGAAGGGTTTATCCTGCGGCGAAAGAGTCTCTGTCATTGAAACAAATATTGATGATATGAATCCCCAGATATATGAATCTGTCATGGAGAAGCTCTTTGAGGCCGGCGCCCTTGATGTATACCTTACGAATATTATCATGAAGAAGGGCAGGCCCGGCATTACATTGTCAGCGCTGTGCGAAGAAGACAGGCGGGAATGTCTGTGCGCGATTATTCTGAAAGAGACAAGCTCCATAGGTCTCAGGTTTTACGAAGCCGAAAGAAGGACCCTTCAGCGGGAAATTCTTGAATTGAAAACTGATTATGGTAAAGTAAGGGTGAAAATTTCCGGTCTTGGAGATATGCTTAAGGCAAGCCCTGAATATGAGGACTGCAAAAAAATTGCTGGAAAGCTCAAGATTCCCCTGAGAGATGTTCTTGCAAAGATACTGGCGTCAATGCCCGGATGATGAAGATCCCGGGAGTTCAGTCAGTGTGATCGACATGAACCCCCGGCTTTTGTCTGACCGTGCTTATTTGCCCTGCAGCGGAATATAGATTGACGAACCGTTTCTGAAAACATGGAGCAGGACGTCTTCTCCCGGCTTTATTCCTGAGACCGTGTTTTCATAGTCTTTTGTCCCGGTTATCCTTTTGCGGTTTATTTCCTGTATGATGTCTCCTTTGGCTAACTGTGCAATTGCCGGGCTGTCATCATCCATGTCGGATACAATCACACCTCTCAAACGTTTCGGCAGGTTCATTTTCTCAACGGTTTCAGGGGTCAGTTCCTGTACCGTGATTCCCTTCATAATGTTGTTGTATTCCGCTTTTGAAACCTTTGTGGCTTCAACAGGAAGTTCTCCGATGGTAACCTTGACAGTAATTGTCCGGGTTCCTCTTATGACTTTCAGTTCCACAACTTTTCCGGGGGTGGTATTGGCAACCATATTTCTCAGCTGATACGGCTCTTCTATCTTTTTGCCTTCATATTCAATGACAACGTCGCCTTTCTGAATTCCCGCTTTTTCAGCAGGGCTGTCCTCAATGGCATCGCCAATCAGCGCGCCTTTTTCATCTTTCAGATCAAACTGCTTCGCGAGGTCGGCAGTGATTGACTGCACTGATACTCCGAGCCACCCCCGTATTACCTTGCCTTTGCTCAGCAGGCTTTCCATGACACTTCTGGCCATATTGCTCGGGATGGCGAGACCTATGCCCTGATAGCCGCCGCTTGTACTGAAGATGGCGGTATTGATGCCTACGAGTTCTCCACTGACATTGACAAGGGCTCCGCCGGAGTTCCCGGGATTGATTGCCGCGTCAGTCTGGATGAAATCCTCATATTCGGCAATTCCGACATTTGCCCTGCCGACAGCGCTGACAATCCCCATGGTAACTGTCTGGTTAAGTCCGTAAGGATTGCCTATGGCAAGGACAACCTCACCCACTCTGAGCTTGTTGGCATCGCCCCATTTGATTGTAGGCAGGCCGGATGCCTCGATTTTAATCACGGCTATTTCTGTTTTTGGATCATTGCCGATGACCTTCCCCTTGTATTCTTTTTTGTCGGACAGCAGGACTTTTATCTCATCAGCGTCTTTTATGACATGGTTATTTGTCAGGATGTAGCCGTCGCCTGAAACTATGACACCAGACCCGAGACTTGCCGTCTTATGTTCCTTTGGCATTCTGTGCCTGAACTGGTCACCGAAGAACCTCCGGAAAAAGGGGTCGTCAAAGAACGGGTCCATCTGCTGCTGAACCTTCACGGTCCGGCTTGTCGAGATGTTTACTATCGCCGGCTTGACGGTTTCCGCGATTTCCGCCATTGCCTGGCCGGTTTTCGTCAGAACATCCACAGACTGTTTTGATATCCCTGAGTCATCCGCGTACGTGCGTGCCGCATATCCTGAAATGAAAAGGAATAAGGCGCACAGGACGAAAAACATCTGAGTTGGCGGAATGCCTTTGCCGCTGCCTGTTCTCGTGAAAAACATTTTCTCCTCCTGGTTCTGTTTTTTTTTATTTTATAGCTATCAATGCTCTCATTGTCAACCCGGGAACTGCTTTTCCATTATAATACCTTTAAATATATAAGCAGACGGAGGTCAGTTTGAAAATAGCGATCACGGGTTTATCAAATTCCGGAAAGACCACGGTATTCAATTCCCTTACCGGAATGAGTCTTGAAACAACTGTTTATGCGGCAACATCCGGAGAACCGCATATCGGCGTTGTAAAGGTGCCTGACAACCGCATTGACAGGCTCTCGGAGATATTCAATCCAAAAAAAACCACATATGCCTCTGTTGAATACATCGACTACCTGGGCATTACAAAGGGTGACATCCAGCAGAACAGGAAGGTCTTTGATGTAATGAAGGACGCCGACGCGCTTGTTCATGTTGTAAGAGCCTTTGAGAATGAAGCAGTCCCGCATCCCGCGGAAAAGGTTGATCCCATGAGAGATGTTGAGATTATGGAGCTTGAGCTTGTATTCGGGGACCTTGACCTTGTGGAGAAACGTCTTGAACGAATGGATGAAGCCGCGCGCAAGGGCAAAAAACAGGACGAGGGAGAAAAAAAACTGCTTTTCAAATGCAGGGAGGCCCTTGAAAGAGAAATCCCTCTCAGGGATGTTGAATTCAACGATGAAGAGCAGAAGGCCATGCGGCACCTGCAGTTCATCTCAACCAAACCGGAAATCATAGTCCTGAATATATCCGAAGATGATCTGAATTCAGAAAGGATGAATGAGCTTGAAACGCGGGTCCGGCAGTATTTCCTCGGGAAACAGCAGGAATCTTCACCGGTTGCGCAGCACTCGCTGCTGTCTCTTTGCGGTAAGATCGAGATGGAAATTTCCCGGCTCCCGGCTAATGATGCAAAGCTTTTTCTTGATGATTTGAGGATAGCAGAGCCTGCCTTGCATAAGCTGATAACAGTCAGTTACAACCTCCTGGGACTGATATCATTCATTACCGTTGGAGAAGATGAAGTCAGGGCATGGACTATCGCTAAGGGCACAAGTGCTCACAGGGCTGCCGGCAGGGTTCATACCGACATAGAAAGGGGATTTATAAGGGCTGAGGTTTTTTCCTATGATGATTTCATCCAATGGGGAAGCACGCCGGTATTGAGAGAAAAGGGACTGCTGAGACTTGAGGGCAAGACCTATGAGGTCAAGGATGGAGATATCATCAATTTCAGGTTTAATGTTTAAATGAAAATTCCCGGGGATTTCAAATCCGGGCTGACAATACATACATGGCCTCGTCAGTTTTAAAGAAAGACGCAGATATCAGTTTCCCGCATTTCA
>Ga0233425_10005693_pt1 | contig 19376 bp, 15 predicted proteins | sample Watercolumn_Towu_2_FD_181712 | JGI IMG/M metagenome (GOLD analysis project Ga0233425, IMG submission 181712) | Freshwater microbial communities from Lake Towuti, South Sulawesi, Indonesia - Watercolumn_Towuti2014_140_MG | ecosystem: Environmental > Aquatic > Freshwater > Lake | place... | reverse complement strand
ACCGGCTTGCACCTCATGGGCGGGCCGGTCACCGTCTTCGACGGCGGCATCTACGCCGGAGACGCGCTGATCGAGGATGTCGCGCCCGCTGACGAGCGCCTGCTGACCTACGCGGTCGACCTCGACGTGGAAGTCCAGCAGGAAGAGGAGGGCTGGGGCACCGAGGTGCTGAGCGTGAAGGTCTCGCGCGGCGTGGTGATCGTGACCCGCAAGAACCGCCGCGAGACGGTGTACACCGCCACCAGCGCCGCGGCCGAGAGGAAAGCCCTGCTGATCGAGCATCCCTACGCGAGTGACTGGACGCTCGTGGAGCCCACGGAGCCCGAGGACCGGACGCGGTCGGTCTACCGCTTCCGCGCCGACCTCGAGCCGCGGTCGAAGGCCGAAGTGAAGGTGGTGGAGGAGCAGCCGGTCGCGGAGAGCATCTCGCTGACGGACACCGACGCGGACCAGGTTAGCCTCTTCCTCCAGATGGACAAGATCAGCGAGGCAGTGAAGCAGGCGCTGCAGAAGCTGATCGGGATAAAGGCCGAGCTCGCCGCTACCCAGCAGCAGATCGCGGAGCGCGAGGCGCGGCTGAAGGAGATCGGCGAGGAACAGGATCGCATCCGCAAGAACATGGAGCAGCTCGACCACGAGTCCGAGCTGTACAAGCGCTATGTCGAGAAGCTCGGCGAGCAGGAGACCGAATTCGATAAGCTGCGGGGGGAGATCGGGGAGCTACAGGCGACCGAGGCCCAGCAGCTGGAGGCCGTGCGGGCGTACATCGAGGGGCTGGAGGTCGAATAGACTCGACCTGAGCGATGGTCATCCTGCGGGCGGAGGTCCAATGGCCTCCGCCCGCAGTGTCTCGGGGCTACTCGTAGCGGAACCAGGCCGTGGCTGTACAGGTGCCGTCGGGGATGAGTCGGACCCAGCGGGCACTGTAGCCGTCTGGGAAGGTGTGCGCCACCGTCTGACCCGCAGGCACGGTGATCCGGCGGTAGGCGTGCCACGTGCCGTCGGCGGCGAAGTCGACCTCGACCATGAAGGCCACTTTCTGAGCGGAGTCGTGACGGAGCTCGAGGTGCTTCCGGTCGAAGCCAGCCATCAGGTACGGGTCCGAGGGCTCCCCAGTGGTCACTGGGCTGTCACGCCACGGGCCGCCCCCACCACGCGGTCTGCCCAGCCGCCATAGGTCATCCACGTTCCCGAACCACAAGCCTGCCTGCCCGTCATCGGAGACGAAGTGGTGCTCGTCCGGCGCAGCGTCGGCGAGCGTGCCCGCGATCGCCAGCATCCCGCGCCAGGAGCAGAAGTCGGCTATCCGGCGACCATGAGTGCAGACCGGACGCAGCGCGGCGAATCCCCCGGATGACTCCCGCGGCACCTCGTAGATCGTGCCATGGCAGTTCAGCAGCGAGCGCTCGGTGACGACCTCCCGCCTCCCGCGCGGCCAGCCTTCGGGCCAGGGGGCGTCATACTCCCGGCTACCCTTCGGCAGCCGCCAACGGCGGCCCTGGGGGTCCGTCAGGATCACAGAGGCCTGGTCGACGGTGAAGCCCGGCTCGCCCAGCGCGGCGTTCTTGCGCAGCCACTCGGCAGTCTCCACGTCCTGGACCCGCCGCAGACGCATCTCGGGACCGATCTCGTAGTAACCGACCTCGCGTCGCGTGCCGTCGGCCTCGATGCGCTCGGCCAGGAAGTGGAGGGCGCCGAGGTCGTTGCCGCGCGGGCGGATCACCCCGGTGGTGGCTGCGGCAGCAGCGTCCGCTCTGGGCAGCGCGGCGAATGCGGTCGCATCCGCCTGCCGCGGGCGCGGGGCGTAGTGGAACCAGGCAGAGACGCCCGGGGTATCGCGGTCCGTGCGCAGCCGGACCCATTCGGCGCGCACGCCGGCCGGGAACACATGGAAGGCATACCCGTGGGGAGCGACCGTGAACCGGCGATAGGGGACCCACTCCCCCACTCCCCGCCCGTCCAGCTCCACGCTGAAGGTGACTGAGGCCTCCCCGTCGTGGGACAGATGCAGCACGCGCCTGCCGAACCCGGCGAAGGCGTAAGGGTCGCTTGGCGTGTCGGCGGGCACGTCGTCGCGCAGCCACGGTCCGCCCCATCCGGCCGGCGGACCGAAGCGCTCCAGGTCGTCGGGGCGACCGAACCAAAGGTTGGATTGGGGCTGGTTCACGAAGGGGTTATCGAAGCGCGACGCGTCATTGCACGCGAAGACGAGCCGCCCATCCCAGTCGCAGAAGTCGACGACCATCTTGAGGTAGGTCGAGAGCGGTCGCAGCCCGCCCGTGTTCTGGGCACGAAAGCCCGACGGGAAGTCCCAGAAGAGCCCGTGCATGGTCATGAGCCGCCGTCCGCCGCCGATCTCGCGGATTCGCGGCCATTCGGTGTGCCAGCCGTGACCACCGTCGTAGGTGTGGCTGCCCTTCGGCAGGCGGAAGGTGTGCCACTCCCCGCCGTCGAGGAGCTTCAGGAGCACCGACCGTCGGTCCCAGCCGGTCGCCCAGAGCGGCGTATCGGGCGTCGGCGCCCCTTCGAGGCCACCCGGGCCGGTTACCTCGCAGAACTGCGCGCGTTCTACGACACGCCAGGCCGCCCCGTCCCACTCGGCCAACACGCCTGTCGGGCCCGCGTAGGCGGGGTCCTTTGACCACTCTTGGTACCAGTTCCACTCCCCGTTGTTCGCCAGCACAACGCGCCCCTGAGCGGTGTAGGCGCCCTTCCCGTGGGAGCCGGGGAGCGTGTGATGGTCGAGGAGGCGCGTGACCTGCAGCGTATGCACATCGATCTCGTACAGCGCCCCCTCCATCTCGAAGAGGTAGACCTTGTTGGCTGGGTCGGTGAGGTGCCGCATGGATGCCGTCGGACGGCCGGGGATGTCGGAGTACGGGACGGCACGCACCGCGCCGGACGCGTCGATGAAGTACGGGCCGATGATGAGTTGGCCGGACTCCCGGTGGATCATCCGGTTGGCGGGAGTGCCGCCGCTGCTCTCCGGGCGCGGGGTGAGTTGCAGGTCGGGGGATAGCTCGTACAGCTTGTCGGCGCTGCCCGCGGGTTCGTGAGGCGAGTAGGTCAGGAACCACAGCCGCCCAGCCCAGGGCACGACCGCTCCGATCCCGCATTCCATCGCGTGGTTCGAGACGGCGAGGTGCGGGTAGATGCCGCTGATGCAGAGCGGTTCGCCCTCACCTGACCCTCGCGCCGCGCAGCACGCCAGCCACGGCAGACACAGCGCCGCCCGCCCCGGTGTCATCGGTAGGCCCTCCTCCCGCCTGATCCACTCCCCGTTCGTCGTGGGCGGGGCCGTGGCCTGCGCTCGCCGGTCGGGAACCGTCTCGCGGCCCGAGGGTGTTGGAGGCACGATCCCCCCGTGGATTGCCGATTGCCCGAGTGAGCTCAGATGAGGTGCAGTAATGCCGCGTTGCGCCCAGGCGCAGATGGAGGTACGTCCATGAACGTGACTCGAACCGTCACCCTTACCGCAGCCGCGGCCCTAGCCGTGGTCGCGATGACAGGCTGCTCAGGCGGTGGAACCGAGCCTGCGCAGGACGCCGGCCGCAAGATCCAGGAGTACCGCGGAGACGGCCATGGCGGCACGAAGCCGCTGCTCGGCTCGCCCGTTGGAGATGCTCTGGCGGCGGTGGCCGGGCCGCTGAACTTCGGGAAGGCCCCCGTGGACCGCACCGTGCCCGAGTGGCAGGTAAACTGGTTCCGCCTGCCGGCAGTGAATACGAAGAGCCCGGTGGTCTGCACGCTGCAGCCGACCGCCAACGAGGACGCCGATCTGTACCTGCTGAACGGCGATCCCGGGCGCTGGCCCGGAGGCGGCGGGCTGGTGGGTTGGAGCAACCGGTCGCCCGTCGGCCAGAGGGACGGGATCGGCTCGCTGGCTCCCGACTGGGTTGCCTTCGACCCCGGGTATACCGGCAGTCACCCGGCGGCGCTGATCGGCGTGTACGGGTACGCCGGAACGGGCAACGTCAAGCCCTTCACCCTCGAGGCGGATCGCCCGATCCGGGGCATCATCGACGGGACCTCGAATACCCTTCAGTTGGCGGAGCGCGACAGCCAGTGGTTCTGGTTCCAGCCGACGTTGGGGCGGTCGTACTCGGTGATCCTGGAGAACGTGACGCAGGGCGACCCCGACCTGTACGTCTACGGCAGCCGGTCGACGCTGTATGTGGCGTCCGACCTCGCCACGGGCGGGGGGACGGTCACCTTCACCGCCGAAACCGAAGGACCGCACTACGTGCGGGTGTACGCCACGGCGGGCGCGGGACTGGCGGACGGCAGCGTGAGGTTCATCTCGGAGACGCTGCCGTAGCGTCGGGTCGTCACATGCCCTCGAAGAGGCGGACGGCCATGCTCGTGGGGAGGCCGGCGTCGATGATCCCCTGAGCAGCGGCCTGGATGTCGTAGGGGATGCGGCGTAACTCGACCTCCTCGAGCTGGTCGTCATAGAGCGCGTAGGCGGCTTCGGGGTTCCCATCCCGCGGCTGACCGACGGCGCCGGGGTTGATGAGGTACGCGCCATCGAGGGAGACCTTGACCAGACTCCCGTTCGGGGTCATCGTCCCGTCCCCCCGCGGCGGATCGACCTCGTGGTAGAACCAACCCGAGTAGTGGGTATGGCCCAGGAACCCCACGCGCGTGGCGAGCTGCAGGAAGCTGGGCAGTGCGCCCTGCCACGAGTAGACGTACTCATCGCGACCGGCGAGCGAGCCGTGGCAGAGCGTGACGCCCTCGAAGGTCCGCACCTCGGGGAAGCTCCGCAGCATCCGGCGGTTCTGCTCGGTCAATCGGTCCCGGGTCCACAGGATGCACTTGCGCGCCTGCGGGGTGAAGGACTGCTCGGCGCCGGGCTCGGTGGCGGCGAGGTCGTGGTTGCCCAGCACCGCCACCACCTTGCGCTCCCGCAGCAGTTCGCAGCACTCGTTCGGCCAGGCGCCATAGCCCACCATGTCGCCGAGACACACGATCCGGTGAACGTTCCGGCTCGCAATGTCGGCCAGCACGGCCTCCATCGCCGGGAGGTTGGCATGAACGTCCGAGATGATGGCCAGCTTCAACGTTCCGGCTCCGCCTGGAGTGGAGGCGCGCGTTCAGTCTCTATACCCCGTTTGGCGCCGCGTCCTCAAGTGCCCGGCCCGCGACTGTGACGTGCGTCACTGGGGGATGAAGCTGACCCCGGCGTTGATCCCCTTGACGGCGGCGGCGATGAGCCGCGCCGCCTTCTCGGCGTCCCCGAGGCTGATCACCTCCGACGGAGTGTGCATGTAGCGGTTCGGGATGCCGATCAGCGCCGTCGCCACCCCGCCCCGGCTGAGCTGCATGGCGTTGGCATCCGTGCCCGTGCCGCCCGGAGCCGCCAGGAGTTGGACGGGGATCTTAGCCTTCTTGGCGGTGTCGAGCAGCAGTTGCCAGAGCCGGGGGTTGATGTTGGCGCCCCGATCGAGCACCGGGCCCTTACCCAGGCCCACGTCGCCCACCTTCGTCTTCTCCGAGCCCGGGTAGTCCGTCGTGTGCGTCACATCCACGGCGATCCCGACGTCCGGGTGCACATGGTAGCTGCTGGTGACGGCGCCGCGCAGACCGATCTCCTCCTGCACCGTCGCCACCGCGAAGACGGCGCACGAGAGCTTCTGGCCTGCGAGGAGCCGCAGCGCCTCCATACAGACATGCCCGCCGATCTTGTCGTCGATACCCGGCGAGGCGAGCAGGTCCTGCTGGAGCTCCACGACCGGCACGTCGAAGGTGATCGGGTCGCCGATCGTCACGAGCTGCTCGGCAGCCTTCCGGTCCTTGGCCCCGATGTCGATCCACAGCTTCTCGATCGCTGGGAGCTTGGTGCGTTCGTCGGCCGGCAACACATGGATGGCCGTCCGGCCGATGGCGCCGGGGACCGCACCGGAAGAGGTGTGGACTTGGACGCGCAGGCCCGCCAGAACCGCCGTGTCGATGCCGCCGATGGCCGCGAAGTACAGATAGCCCTCGTCGTTGATGTACCGCACCATCATGCCGATCTGATCGCAGTGACCCGCCAGCATCACCCGGGGGGAGCCACCCGGGTTCAGCGCCGCGACCACATTGCCGTGCACATCGGTCTTCACCTCATCGGCGAAGTCCGCCACATACTCCCGCACCACGCGCATCGCGGGCTGCTCGTAGCCCGACGGCGAGGGCGACTGCAGCAACGCCTTCAGGAAGTCAAGGGACTGCTTACGCACAGAAGCGCCTCCCTCAATCGGTTGCACCGCCGGCAGCGCGGACGCCCATTCGTCGGTGGCCGCGTCAAGGCCTCCCTGCACCCGCCTCAGGGACAACGCACCAGGCCACGCGCATACAGGCAATCGCCGCAGGTTGGGAACGGGTTGCCGTAGCAGTCGGCCTCGTTGGACTCCACCAGCTCGCAGTCTCCGCAGTTGGGGCAGGGCGGGAAGGCGAACTCGCGGACCCGAGTGCGGAAGGCGACGTAGTCGGCCTGTTCCCACAACGTGGCGAGAGGGGTGGCAGTCAGGTTGCCTACGTGCCACTGCCGGACGATGCGCCGCCGGCGGGTCGTCACTAAAGGGTGGGTCCGCAGCAGGGGCAGACACGGCGCAAGTCGGCCCTGCCAATCGACCGCCGCCCGGCCCTCGGCGATGAAGGGGCAGACGCTCTGGCCGAGGTGGACGCGCGTCCGCCCGAGGCTCAGGTCCGGCTGCCCCGCCAGCAGCCCACCCACGGCCTGGGCCTCCTCGGGCGACCACTCGAGGGCAGGCAGGATGACGTGCGGCCGCCAGCGGTTCGGCTCGGCGTCCGGGCTCGTTCCCGCCGTCGGCAGCCGCGGCCCATACATGGCGTCCGCCGCCATCTCCTCCGTGTGAGGCAGCAGGTGACTGACGCTGATGGTGCTGGCGTGCACGGCCTGGGCCAAGGCGCGCAACCGCCCCAAGACGCCGACGGTGCTCCGCCGGAGGACGGCGTGAATCGCTACCTGTGGCCAGGCGCCGTCTGTGCCCAGCGCGCAACGGTGCAGTCGCCGGAGGGTGGCGATGGACTGCCCAACCACCGTGTCTCCGCAGCCCACCGACAGCACGAGCCGCGCCAGGCCCGCCTCGATCAGCGCCATTCCCAGGTCCCGTGAGAGCAGCGCGCCGTTGGTCACGAGCTCCGTCTCGACCCCCGCCGCGGTGGCAGCGTGGACGAACTCGACCACCTGCGGGTGCGCGAGCGGCTCCCCGTAGCCACTGAGCTGCAGGAGCTTCCCCCCGGGCAGGGCCGAGAGACCCTCCAGCAACCTGCGGAAGGTCTCCGGCGCCATTTCGCCCTCGGGCTCGTCCCAGACGTGGCGCTGGCACATCGCGCAGTCGAGGTTGCAGCGCGTCGTCAACTCGACATGGAGCTTGCGCAAGAGGTCGGGGGAGGTCGGGGGCACGGGGCTCATATGGCTTGCAGGAGGAAGTAGATGCCGACCGCGACGATGATCGCCCCGGCGACCTTCTTCAGGGCGCCGGTCCACTTGCCGAACGGCTCGCTGGCGAGAAGCCCCCGGGCGACGCCCATCGAGGTGCCCACGACGATGATGAGGGCCGAGTGCCCCAGCGCGTACGACAGGAGCAGCGCGCCCCCGTAGAGCGGGCTCGCGCCTTGCGTCGCCAGATAGGCCAGCAGCACCAGCAGGATCGGGCCGGCACAGGGCGTCGAGACGAAGCCGAAGAGCACCCCCAACAGGAAGGCCCCCAGGGCTCCCCGCGCCCTGGGCTCGATCTGCGCCGCAGCCGGGATCGGGACTGTGATGACCTCCATCAGGTGCAGCCCCATCACGACACAGACCCCGGCGATCACCCCGTTCCAGAGTTGCCGCCCGCCGCCCACCGCCGCGCCCAACAGGCTGGCGACCACGCCCAGAACCGCGAAGGTCAGCGACAACCCCGCCACCATGCACAGGCTGAACCCGAGCGAGCGCTTCCAGTTGGTCGCGCCCTCGGTCCCGCCCACATACGCGACGCTCAGTGGGATCATCGCCAGCACGCAGGGGTTCGAGGCGGTGAGAAGCCCGCCCAGGAACACCACGCCCAGGGCGAGCAACGGAGCGCTCCCCAGCAGACCCTCGACCTGCAGCGCCAGGTCCTCGTGCACGCGCTACCGGACCCCCGTCTCCCGCAGCTTGCGCAGAATATCGGCCTTCGGCATGAAGCCCTCGTGCCGAAAGACCTCCTGGCCCTGGGCGTCGAAGAAGATCTGCGTGGGGATCAGCTTCACGTCGTACTTGCCGGCCTGTTCGGGGTGCTCACCGATGTCGATGATCTCGATCCGGCAGCGGCCCTGGTACTCGGCCGCGAGTTCGGTGAGGATCGGCTTCATCTTCTTACACTGCTCGCAGACGCCCATGCCGAAGTCAAGGACGGCTGGGAAGTCGCCGACACCCGGCTGCGCCGACTTCGCCTGCAGCCGCCAGGCCACACCCAACGCGATTGCGGTCGCCACGACCGCGAGGACGACCGTCTTGTACGTACGCGCGCTCATCGGTCAGCTCCCGTCGAGTTCGCTCGTGATCAGGTTCGCGACCTCCGCCGCGTCCGCCGCCTTGCCCTTCAGCACGACCTTGCCGTTCACCGCCAGCGCGGGCGTCATCAGGATGCCGGCCTGCGCGATCCTGACGATGTCGCTGACCTTCTCCACCTCCGCCTCCAGGCCGAGATCGCTCACTGCCTTGCGCGCCGCCGCTTCCAGCTGCGTGCACTTCGCGCAGCCCGGCCCGTACACCGTCACCTTCGTTGCCATGCGCCCTGATCTCTCCTTCCGGCTCACCGGGTACAACACTCCTCCGAGCACGAAGCGCTCCCGGCGCGCCCCTCGGGGAGTGCCGCAATCACCGCGTCGACCGTGCGGCAGACATTCCCCTCCGGGTACCCGTAGATCCTGGCCTTCTCGATCCCTAGCTCGGTGATCACGACGTGGACGCTGGGCCCGAGGCCGACGGCCTGCAGAGTCCTGAGCGTGCAGTCTACGTCACAACCATCGATCGCGGTCGGATATGCGATCAACCTGCGCACGACAACTTGGCTACCCCGCCGGGCACAGAGCTCGCGCCTCCAGGCGCCGTGCGGCATCCTCGCCCGACGACTGGCGGTGATGGAGGCGAATCCGGTCGACCAACTCCGCGGACGCGGAGCGGATCGCGTCCTCATCGACCCGGAGCAGGACCCATGTGCCCACCTTCCGGTCGCGCAGTATCTCGGCGTCGCGCAGGACGCTGACATGGCGCGAGAGGTTCGCCTGACCCATGCCCATCAGGTCGACCAACTCGCAGAGGCACATCGCATTGTGCTGGGAGACGAGGTCGATGACCCGCAGCCGAACCTCGTTGGCGAGGGCCCCGTGTAGGCGCGCCAGTTTGCCGTGGTCCATCGTCGGCCTCTACCGCATTATCGAATATGCTCGATAATACGTTGCGCCCCGGTCTGTCAAGGCGCACGCGAAGCCGGCCGTCGCTGCGGGTCCCAGGGCGGCGGCCTTCACCACTCTGCCCAGCTATCCTCCCACTCTCACCAACACGTAACCCAGCCCCGGCACGGTGAGCCGAAGCGCGCTGCCCTCGAGCGCCAACGGCCGTTCGTCGGGCCAGGTACAGACACGGGTGGTGGGCACATTGAGGCGCGAGAGGTTCAGGCGGACGGGGCCTGTGCGCTCCTCGCGGCCGAGGTTGGCGATTACGAGGAGCGCTTGGTCGTCCATGCGGCGGTAGGCGCTGACGTACACGTCGGGCAGGTCGGTGGTTGCAGGAGGCTGCTCGTCGAAGTAGGGCAGGAACTCGGAGTCGACGAAGCCGAAGGCGTCCATCGCGCGGTAGGCCTCGTCGACCACCTTCGGGTTGCACCAGATCGGCCAGATGCCCACGTCGTGGATGAGCAGGAGCGCCATCATGCCGCGGGTCGGTTCGACCTGCTCGATGTACGGCGAGCGGAACTCGGGCAGGAAGAAGGGCATCAGGCCCCACTGCCGCCCCATGTACTCGCAGCGGAAGCTGTCGAGCGTCATCACATCGAGGTAGCTGTCCTTCACCACGTCCCGGAAGTGCTCGCCGTCGAGGTACGAATCGTCGTATGCGAGTACGGGGATCATCATCTTCCCGGACATGTGGGCTTGGGTGAAGGTCTCGCGCGGGAGGCCCTTGATGATAGCGTAGTCGCGCCGGTAGAGCTGCCGGTAGCCGAGGATCGGCGTCCCCGTCCCCGTGCGACTGTCACGCTCGTAACCCACGCCAGCCGCGACCGCCGAGGACATGTACGGGTGCGTCTGATCGTGGTAGACGCCGTCGATCCCGTACTGCTCCAGGAACGCCTTCGTCTGCGCCATGATGAAGTCGGCATAGCCCCGACCGTTCGGCGAGACCATCGCGAAGGTGTGCTTCCACCCGGCGTCGGGGATGCTCGGATCGACCGGCCCCATCGCCCAGAGCGCCTTGTAGAACTGCCACTCGGGGATGTCCTCGCGGAGGTAGGTGAGGCACAGGTACGGGACGGCCTTCAGGCCCTGCTCGTGCAGCTGGCTGATGTGCGCAGCGAAGCGTGCCGGGTCGCGGGCCTCGGGGTAGCCGAAGGCCGCGAGGGAGTCGGGGTTGGCGGCTTCGGGCCAGACGATGTGCACGTTCTGGCGCGTCATGGCCAGTCCGCCACCCAGGGCGCTGCTCATCCGCCACTTGCGCCAGTCCTGCGGGATCGGCTTCACCGGCGTCGCCTGCAGGCCGAGCACCAGCTTCCAGTCTGCCGGCAGGCGCTGCCCCGGGGCCAGCAGGTTCAGGCGCATGACGATCTCGTCGCCTTGCCGCACGATCTCGAAGGCGTTCTCGGCCTGCCCGTTCGGCCAGCCCTCGTCGGACTCCACGCACCAGAACAGCCCCCGGTCGTTGTCACCCAGCCACGCGAAGGGAATCCATGCGGACCTGTCGACCACGCCCTCGCCCGCCGGGACGTTGCCGGACGTTGGAATCCAAGTCGCGGCATACCGATGACGGTAGATCGCGTTCCGCGCCTTCACCGGGATCTCGAGGCTCAGCTCCTCGGCCGGGAGGTTCGCCGGATCATCGCAGGTAAGCTCGATCAGCACGAAGCCGTCGTACTCGGCATGGACCGCTGCGCGGAAGCGCACCGACGCGTCGTTCAGAGCCGCGACACCCTCCGCCTCGAGGTCTGCCTTCGTCGGCGAGCTCCGAAGGGAGCGCGCGCTCTGCTCGCGCCACTCCGCCGTCTCGCCACCCGCGCCGACGCTCAGCGCGATCGGTCGCGACAGCACCTCGGCTCCCGCCGTCGTGACCTGCGAGGGCAACAGCCCCTCGAACTCGTAGCTCCGCCCCCAACACCGCACCTCGGTGCCATCTGCCTCCAGGGGCGTCCACGGCGGCAGGACCTTGTCCTCCATCCCGAGGCCGTTCCCCAGCCAGTCCGTCTCGGGAACTACCAGCTCCGCTCTCACCCCGAAGCTCTCGCCCTCGCGCGCCGTGACCGCTGCGACCACCTCATACGTCCCCGGCTCGAGCGACGGGAGTGCGGTCCTCTGACGCGCCAACCCGGCCGTGAACGCCACGGGAGCCGTGTCCGCCGGGAGCGCCAGACCCTTCCCGAGCACACCGATCCGCGCCCTCAGGTCCGCGTCGGGCATATCGGCGCCGTTCACGTCCACCGTCGCGTCCACCCGCCCGGTGAGCGGGTCCACCTCGTAGCTGACGGTCGTGCCGGCTGCGGTCAGGGGCTTGCTGAAGCCGAAGTCGCCCCGGAAATGGGCCGCAATGTGCTCGGGCGTGAGGGCCCGGTCGTACACGCGCACTTCATCCAGGACCGACGTGGACGTCCGGGGGAACTGCCACTGCTCGTCGCCGATCTGCAGGATCGCCCCGAGCACGTGCGGGAGGCTGCCTCCCACGGGTACCGTCCCGGCGGGCTTGCCATCGAGGTATACCTGCACCCCGACAGGCGACCACGTCCCCGCGAGATGCCGCCACTCACCGGGCTTGAACGCGGTCGGGAGCTGGGCGCTGGCGTAAGGGCCCGTGTTCTCCGGGCAGGTCAGCATCAGGAGGCTCTCGGAGGTCCAGTACTCGTAGAGGTACAGCGCGCCGTCGCCGCGGCACTCGAAGAAGACGTGGAACTTGCCGTCGGCCGACTCCCAGTCCACCGGGCACACCCACATCTCCACGGTCCCGGCGTTCGGCGTGAGCCTCCCGTCGGTGGGGAAGTCGAGCCGCCCAAACCCCGGACCAACCTGTACGCCCTGGCCCACCTTCCCCGGCACGAGCTTCGGCTCACCCACCACGGTCGCCGCGACCGGCCCCTCCGGGCCAACCGCGTCGAGCCCCGTCTCGAAGTCGAGGTACAGCACCGGCCGCGTCTGCGCACCGGCGGTCGCCGACAGAGCCGACAGCACTGCGAGGTGCCGCAGCATCCGCGTCCTCCGGGGACCCGTCAGTACCCCAAGCCGACCGCGCCGATCGTCTCGGTGCTCACGCATCCTCCCCGCACCTCGAACAGCGGCCGATGCTCCTCGCGGACCTTCGGGGCGGAGTTAGGCAGGTACTGGCGCGAGTTGTACTCGAAGCCCATGATCGTATCGACGCGCGCCGCGAAGCCCGCCGAGTGCACGAGGCTGAGGCCCGGGTTGGTAAGGTCCTGCACGCTGAGCACCATCCCGTTCGCCTTCGCCCAGGCCACGTAGAGCAGCGAGGACGACTGGCACTTGCAGACCTTCAGGCCGACCCCGGACCAGCCGAGCTCCTTCGCCAGTCTCAGCTTCTCGAGGTCGGTCACGCCTTCGTCCGCGAGCACCGGCTTGAGGGCGGCGACGGGTCGCATGTCGAAGCAGTGGCCGCCAAGGTCGCGCTCCGTCGGCTGCTCGACGTACAGCAGCGAGCGGTACGCCAGCGGGGAGGTCGCCGCGAGCTCCCGCAGGTACTCGACCACGCTCTCGGGGCTCTCATTCAGCTCATTCGAATCCGTCGAGAGCCAGAAGCCGGAGGTGATGCCGAGCTTCGAGTGCGTGTGCGCGACCACGTCGGCGACCTCGGCGGTCCGCTGCACATCCCATTCGATGTCCGTTCCGCGCAGTTTGACCTTGAAGCAGGTGAGCCCGTCCCGCTCGATCCACTCCTCGAGGCTGACCGGCAGCCCGTCCCGCGGGTCGTCGGCGGTGACCTCCGCCGGCGTCAGCTTGTCCATGCCCCCCACCAGGTGGAAGATCGGCATCGAGGGTTCGAAAGCGGGCTTGAGGTGGTCGCGGAGGTACTGCCCGGCGAACTCCGCGCCCAAGTAGCGCCCGAGATCGTAGGCCATGAACTCCGGCCCGTAGGCGTCATACGAGGACACGCCGTTGCCCTGGCCGAAGGCATCGTGCAGCGCTGCGTCCACCGGCGACGCGCAGACCTGCGCCCCCAGAATCGGCATCGGCTCGACCAGTCCCTGCTCCTCGCACACGTCCTCCGCGATACCGCCGAGATCCTGCTTCGCCGCGAGGAACAGGTCGATCGGATGTCCGGCCTCGCCGCTCTCTGCGAGCCGCGCCGCGAACCTCCTCCCCACCTCCCGCATGGCCGCATCCCTCTCCTCATGCGTGAGCACCGCGCTCGGGAAGCCCCACATGTCGCTGAGCAGGATGTTCCCGTAGCCCTCGCCCACCTGCCCCGCGGCGTTCTCCGCGACCAGCCGCACGGTCATCGACGTGACCGCCCGCACCACACCCGCCCCAAACTTCAGCGGCGTCCGCAGTACCTCATCGGCGAAGCTCACCTCAACCTCGCGTACCCGGATGTCGGACTGCATGGAGTGTCTCCGTTCTGCGGTGTCGGCGTGTGGCTCCAGGCCCCATCGCGACGGCCTTTCGCCACCCAAGACGCGTGCCCCTGCGCACCCGGTGACCTGGCCCGCCGGCTATCGGGCTTCGAACAGGAGGGCCTCAGCGGCCGTGCGCCGAACTGCCCGCCGAGGTGGTCGCCATGCTCTACGTGACCCTTGCGCTGCTCCTCACGCCTACGAGGGAGAGGCCGGCAATGGCGCAGACCCCGGAGCCTCCGACGCGTCAGTGGCCGGTCAGCTTCGCGTTACCTCTGCCCGACCTCAGCCGGTACGAGGGCATCCCCCGCTTCCCCACCAACATGCCGGTCTCGAGCGTCCTGCGGGCGGCCATGCAGTTGGTGGACGAGGACTTGGGGCTCCAATGGGATCTGCCGCAACAGCACGGTCTGCACATGGACGAGGCGCAACTGCTATTCATGGGCGTGACCGGGGAAGCCTTCGCCTTCCTGTGGTTCCCCAAGGGGACTGAGCGGCCCGCGCTGGACGCGACGCTCTACTGGCCCGATCCTGGCGCGCTCTACGAGCGGTCGCTGGAGGCGGCGGGGTTCACGTGCGAGGTCCTCCTGTGCCCCGGCCTCACGGAGGGCTCCGGGCAGGGCCAACCCTTCGATGCGCGGACGCTGAGGGACCGAGTGCTCAGTTGCCTCGTGGACGAGGGGCTGCCCGTAATCCTGGCTGACCTGCCCGAACCGGGCAGCTTCATGCTGGTGTCCGGGTATGAGGAAGACGGCGACGTCCTGACCGGCTGGCGCGCCCGAGGCGGAAGCGGGGACGTGCTCTTCGACCCCGGAGCGAAGGTGGCGGCACGCGACTGGACGGGGGCGGCGCAGCTGGTGGTGCTCCTTACCGGGCGACAGGAGCGCCTGACCGAGCAGGCTACCATGCGCGACGCCCTGGAGCAGGCAATCCGTCTCCTCCGCATGAGGGAGGCGGGCCCGTATCACGCCGGCCCGGCGACCTTCGAGGCCTGGGCCCAGGCGCTGCTCTCCGACGACCCGCCGGACCCCGGCATGCCCCCCAACACGCCCCCGCGGTCCGCTACCGCCCGCCGCCGCTGGCTCATCTGTCCGACGACGTGGGACCTGATGGAGCGCGCCTCCTACGCCAACCGGTTTGTCCGCCGGGGTGTCATGCTCTTCCCCGCCGCGGCCGACGAACTGGAGGCCGCTGCCGCCTGCATGTCTGCGGTCGGCGACCTCATGGTGCAGGCAGGGCAGGCGGTAGGCGGCGGGCAAGGCCCGGACGAGGGTTGGCCGAAGGTGGACGACCCCGAGGCGCGCCGGCGCGTGGCCGACCTCGTGCTTCAGTGCCGGGACAAGGAGCTGGAGGCGGCTGACCACCTGGCCAAGGCCCTGCAGGCAATGGACTGAGGCCCCGCTCGGCCGCCTGCCCCGCTTCTACCTGTTGGCCTTCTGGATCAGCTCCACGAACCTGGCCGCGACGATGAGTGCCGGGTCGGCGGGGACGCTGACACCCTCGGTTCCAGGCGGCGTGTGGATCGTGGGCGTGGCCCGTAGCGACTCGCCCTCGAACTGCGGCAGCCACTGCCGCGAGGCCTCCAGCATCTCCGCGACCATCTCCCGGGTCTCCGCGAGCGTCTGCACCGCCGAGGTCAGCGGATCCATCGCGCACGCCGCGAAGGCCAGCTCCGGGTCGCCCGTGAGCGCGGCCTCGACCGCGAGCCCTTGCACGGTCACATTGCTCTGGTTCAGCGCCGCACACTGGGACGGCAGGTCTCCGACCCGCGTCGGCCGCAAGCCCGTGCGGTCCACGTAGGTCGGGACCTCGACACAGCAGCCCGCCGGGAGGTTGGCGATGTACCCGTCGTTCCGCACGTTGCCGTTCAGCCGGAAGGTGCGATCGGTCTCCATCGCCTCGATGATCCAGCCGCAGTACTCAGCCGTGCGTGCCGGAAGATCGGTCGGCTCATCGGCCAGCACGTCTTCCCCCGTGAAGGCGTCCGCAACCGTCTTGCACCAGTTGTAGTACGCGCCCGTCGCGCCGCCGAAGTCCGGCTGATCGCAGTAGAGGTCCAGGGCCTTCCGGCTCTTCCGGAACCACGGCACGTACTCCGAGAGGTGCCCCGTGCTCTCCGTCATGAAGTAGCCGAAGTGGCGCATGACCTCGCAGCGGACCTTCTCGTTGATGTAGTACTCCGGCTTCTCTATGTTCTCGCGCAGGACGGGGTACAGGTCGTGGCCCTGGTGCTCGAGCTTCAGGAACCACGCCATGTGGTTGATCCCCGCGACGAGGTGGTCGATCTCCTCCTTCGGGACATCCACGTACCGCGAGAGGAGATCGAGGGTCGTCTGCACCCCGTGGCAAAGGCCCACAAACGGCGTCTGCGACGCCTTCCCCAGCGCCCAGCAGACGGGGGCCATCGGGTTCGCGTAGTTCATCAGCAGTGCGTTCGGGCAGAGCGCCTCCATGTCCCGCGCGATGTCCACCACCACCGGGATCGTCCGCAGGGCCCGAAAGACGCCCCCGGGCCCAAGCGTATCGCCGATGCACTGATCGACGCCGTGCTTCAGCGGGACTTGGTAGTCCACACCGAAGGCCTCGACGCCGCCGATCTGGATCATCACGATCACGTAGTCTGCATCGCGGATCGCCTCTCGTCGGTCGGTGGTGGACCAGACCCGCGCGCCCAGGCCGTTCGCCTCGATGACGCGTCGCGCGTAGCTCTCGACCTTCTCCAGCTTGCTCGCCGTCGGGCCCATCAGCACGATCTCGGAGCGGCTGAGCGCCTCCGTGGCGAGGATGTCCGTCAGCAGCGTCTTCGAGAAGACGATGCTCCCCGCACCCAACATCGCGATCTTGGCCATCTGACCGACCTCCCGACAGTACAGAGTAGGTGGTGGGGTCTTGCCGGGGCGATCCCCCGTCAGAGCCCACGCCGCTTCCGCAGGATGTCCCAATATGCGCCGCGTTCGCCGTCGCGGATCGCCTCCACAAGCTCCGGGTTGTCATCGTAGTTGTAGTCGGCCTGTGTGTCATCCGGCCAGCCGAAGAAGAACCGCTGATCGCCCGCGATGGCCGCCTTTACTGCAGCCACCGGGTCCTTGCCCAAGGCGGGGTCGATGTAGAAGAGCGGCAGCGCGAGGTCTTCGTTCTCCTCGAGGTGCCCGTGCAGGCCCTTCCGGCTGCCCTTCTCAAGCAGGCTGCGGCTGAGCGGCGTGTTCGGGTAGAGCCGCACTCCCAGGGCGGCCCCCGCGCAGTCCGCTCGCGACGCACGGACCACCTCCACGCTGCGCCCCAGCGACTCCGGCGTTTCTCCCGGCCCGCCGAGCAGCAGGTCGAGCATCACCACGAGCCCCGCCGCATGGCAGGCCTCCACGCACGCGTGGATGTCCTCCGGTGTGTGCTCTCGACCCAGGCGGTCAAGCATCTCGGGGTCGCCGCTGTCGGCGCCGAAGTTCACCCCCACGCATCCGGCTTCGCTCATCGCGCGCGCCAGCTCCGGCCCAAAGGGCGTCGGTGAGCAGTACGCATACCAGCGCAGCTTCTCCGCCGCACCGCGCGAGGCCAGCTCCTCACACACCGCGAGGGCGTGGGCCGGATCGCAGTTGAACTCGCTGTCGCAAGTGTGGAACACGTCCAGACCGCGCGTCGCGAGGCCCAGCATCTCCTGCGCTACTGCCACCGGCGGACGCGGCCTCACCCGCGAGCCCTTGCTGTGCCCGTCTGCGCAGTACACGCACCCCGCCGGGCAACCCCGCTTCGTCTCGATGCCGAGCTGCCCCCCCTCGGCGAAGTACCGGGCGTTGTCCAGGGCCGTGCGGGGCAACGGGTCTTGCGCCACCGGGCTCCACTCGGGGCGCTCGCCCGCAACCTCGTCGCCCCTCCGCGCGAGCAGCCCCGGGATCGCAGGCCACGCCGCCTCATTGTCGAGGCTCTGGGTGAGCCGTACCAGCGGCCCTTCCCCGTCACCGACCACGCCGAAGTCGGCGCCCGTCCGACGCAGAAGCCCCTCCGGCGCCACCGAGAACCCGGCCCCGCCGAGCACGATCGGCGCGTCGGACTGAGCGCGCACCTCGCGAATCAGCGCCCGCAGATCGGCGATGAACGAGTGTTGGGTCGCACCGAAGCAGTCATCTGTGTTGCGGAAGGTGACAGCAATGAGGCGCAGGTCCGCACCCGCCATCCCCTCTCGCAGCGCGGCCACGGGATCCTCCGCGAAGGCGAGGTCAAGGACCCGCCACGGCACGCCCGCCGCGTCCAGCGCGTCCGCGAGGTACTCCAGCGCCAGCGGCGCAATCCGCGGCCGCAGACGGTTCGAATTGACCAGCAACACTTCGCGCGCCACCAGCACACCTCGGAGACGGGGGCTTGCGGCTTCTTCGGCGCGCCAGTCGGGCCAACCTCCGTCTCGTCACCCGCGCCCAATTGTGATAGAATCCGCGCGTGCCAGTGCCGCTCTCATGCGGCGCCGGGGACCCATCTCATGTCACTCCAGCGTCGGTACAAGCTCGCGTATGTCGCGACCGCGGCCGGGATGTTGGCGGTCGGCGCGATTGCGCTCACCCTAGTCGCGCCCCGACGCAACGAGCTGGCCGAGGCGGACCGCCTGCGGGAGCAGGGGAAGCTGGCCGAAGCCCTCGACCGTTACCAGGCGGTCCTCGCCCGGGACCCCAACCATGAGCACGCGCTGTGGGGCGCCGCCGCGACGCAGCTCGCGCGGCAGGAGCCCGACCTGGCGCTGGCGTACCTGAACCGGTACCTCACGCGCTACCCACGCGGCAGGTACGCCCTCGACGCACGACGCGCGCTGGGCCAGGTGCGCGGGGCCTACGTGCAGGAGCGGCGACCGTCGCCGGAGCTTGCCCCCGCGCCGGTCCCGGCACTGCCGGCTGGGCCCTCGCGCGAGGTTCGGGCGGCGTGGGCGCGGGCCGAGAAGCTGGAGCGACACAACCGCCTGCTCGACGCGGTCGCGACCTACGCTGCCATCGCGGAGAGCAACGCCGAGGGGCCCACGCGGGCGACCGCCTTCGAGCGCATGGCGCGGTGCGAGGCGCGTCGCGCGCCCTTCGACTACGAGCGGGTGCGACACTTCTACCTGCGGGCCCAGCGTGCCTATCGGGACATCAACGACGTGCCGAACGCCCTGCGCTGCGGGCAGTTGGCCTACCTGGCCCAGGAGTACGCGCGGGTGCAGGGGGAGCGCGAGCGGCTGGCCGCCGAGCAGCGGGAACTCCAAGCCCTCGCCCGCGAGGTGGTACCGCAGCCGGGGCCGCGCGAGGCCTTCGAGGAGACGCTGAAGGCCTGCCGCGCCGGGGACGATGTCACCGCGCTGGCCGGGGCACGGGCGCTGAGCGCCGAGGTCCCGGCGGCGTGGTTCGTGGCGGGGATGGTCCACTCACGGCAGGGCGACTGGGACACGGCCCGCACGGAGCTGCGGCTCTACCTGTCCAAGGAGCCGCAGTCCGAGTTTGCTGGCGAGGCCCGCCGGACGCTCGCCGCGATGGAAGGCAGGCGGCCGTTGCTCGTGGACGACTTCCTGCGTCCCGCGATTCGCTGGCGAGTGAAGGGTGAACGACGGGAGGTGGTCCCGGTCAC
>Ga0233425_10005692_pt1 | contig 19377 bp, 17 predicted proteins | sample Watercolumn_Towu_2_FD_181712 | JGI IMG/M metagenome (GOLD analysis project Ga0233425, IMG submission 181712) | Freshwater microbial communities from Lake Towuti, South Sulawesi, Indonesia - Watercolumn_Towuti2014_140_MG | ecosystem: Environmental > Aquatic > Freshwater > Lake | place... | reverse complement strand
TGCGTAAGGATGGTATCATCCCGCAAGGGTCGTGGGTTCGAATCCCACCCGGTCCACTCCAATATTGTCCTTTTTATGGTTCCAGCACGCATGGTATGTAGAAAATGAAACTAACAAGAGAGGAATTGCGGCGCAGCTCAAGCGAGTCTCCATTCCAACTGTTCCAGCAGGGGATACGAGCAGAAGCTACACGTGACAAGTACACAAGAACATTACAAAGAATTCTCTGTGAGATTTTGGACGAATTCCTAGAAGGCACTGTGGAAGACCGTGCAGCACAACTGGTCAGATTTGCCAAGCAGGATCCAGATTATGCTCAGGATCTTTTGTTAGGTTTGTCAAAAAAACTCCGGGAGCGAACAACCCTTCCTAAATCTGACAAGAATTACTTTAATCCGCAGAGTTTTGACAATTACTTCAAGCCGATAAAGAAACTGTTTGACATGAACAATGTGGCCTTTGCCTGGAAGAGAATCTACTCGACATTTCCAGAAATAGACAATGTTGCTGACACTAGGGAGTGGAAACGAGATGAAATTCAACAAATGCTCAAGTTTGCAAACGGATCGATGGATAGAGCAATAATTTTGATTGCTGCAAGTTCCGGTATTCGATCTGGTGCATTCAAGTTCCACTGGGAAGACATTACTCCAATCTTCAAAGTCAACGGGGAACTGAAAATAGACGTAACAGAGTCACAATCTGATGCACAGCTTGTTTGTGCTATGTTGAAGGTTTACAAAGGAACAAATGAAAGCTATCCGGCATTTATCACTCCTGAGGCGTATCAGTCTGTTCTGGACTACAAAAAAGAATGGACAAAGGAAGTGGGAAGGGATCCTCTTCCAAAAGACCATCTTTTCAAAAAAGATGGCACATTGCCGATAATGGCAAACCCTCCTGCTCTGAAAAAGCGTATAGAACGTATACTCCAGTCTGCAGGAATACGAACTCCTATGAAGAAGGGGCAGAAGCGTCACGAAGTGCCAGTAATGAACGGATTTAGACGATTCTGGAACAAGGCCTGTAAGGAGTCACTTTCTAGAGATTCACCGTTGGCGTCATTGATAAAAAAAGAATTCATGATGGGTCATACTGGACTTGTAAAATTTGATAGAAACTACTTCAAGACCCAAGTTCTTGAATTGGCGGAAGAATATCTTAACGCGGTTCCAAATCTCACCATCTCTGATGAGGAAAGAATCAAGACGGAAAATAGAATGCTGCGGAAGGAAAAAACCGAGATGGAAAAACAAATCCCTGCCATAGTAGAGGAGGCAGTTGAACGCATGAGAATTAAGCTTGCTCGTAACGGATGGGCAAATGCGGCTTCAAATCAATAATGTATCCTGATATGTTTTTTCCTGTCTCTATCTTGGGGTGACTTGTACTCTGGATAATAACTCCGGTATTCTCTCCATTCCTTCGAGACTGGCATTCTTTGTGTCTGCTTAGGAATGCTCTGCATGTGCCCGGAATAATATCCAAAGTGGATAGATCTCATGAATCTATACAGCAAACCTAGTTGAGAATTTCTATCGTCATAAAATTGGGGACTAGGGCTTGTTCTGCTATTTGGATAAAAATACTCTATCATGTAGTCGCCCCAGTCAGATGTTGGGCTATCAGTGTAGAAAACATGAGCCAGCATTCTTTCATAATACCTGAATCCGATTTTGCCTCTGGCCCTCTTTTTACTCCCAAACAAATTTTCATCTAACTGATAAATTTTATTGGAAATTGACTCTTGCTGAGCGTATAAAATATGATTAAGATAAGATCGATCATCAAGCTTCACGAGTCCATCCTTGATCAGATTCACCGCAGGTTCAATAAGCACAGATTTTACAAATTCCAGCGACGTATCGTCGATGATTTTTTTGAGGAGGGCAAAATACAGGTGTTCTTTTGCAGCATTTCTAACAAATTCCAGTAATTGCCTACTGTCAAACTGAAAGCCGAGTGCAAAGAAACTCCCCTTCAAAGTAAGAAAATACGTCTTCACATCGTTGTTCAGATTGTTTTTTCTCACTCTCACTGGGAATACGAACCGCGTATCAGCAAGTCCGGGATATTTCTTCTTGTTTAGCCCCCTGCCGTTGATCAGCTTGTAGAAAATCTGTTCCAATATCCTAGAGTCTCGATCCCTAGGATATTGGTTATCGTACTCTGTGGTGCTATTGAGAACAAATTTTGCAATTTCTCTTGTTGTCATTTGCCCTTTGATTGCAAGTGTTGCAAGGATTTCTACGGAATGTTTCGCTTTCTTTCCCTTTATTTCCGGGACTCTGAACTGAGGATAATGATTATTCAGCATCGTACTATCAAATGTCTTGTATAGCATATCATACCTATCTTCATATGATATATTATCATAATTAAACTATTGACTAACATGGTATCAGTAATCACATCCATCTCAATTCCGTTGAGCCTTCTGAATGAGATAGATGAATCACGGGGACGTGTATCGAGAAGCAAATTCTGTCTTGGTCTGATCCAACAAGGACTGAAACAAAGCAGGGAGGAGAACTAGTTGTCGTTCATTTTGGAGATGATCTGCAAGAGCTGCAGTGTGGGCTTATGCAACGGACACACGGAAATACACAAGGAAATCGATCCAATAACAGGCCTAGATTTTGAGATAAGATGCGTATGTACAAAATGCAGGGGGAGCAGAACTTGAAAATTATTCAAGAAATCTACAGCTCACTCAAACGTGTCATTTGCACGTTATGTCACAGTAGACATCAATGTATCTGCGAACGATCCCTGGTTGATCCGAAGTATGGGGGTACGGGGGTGTATGAGCAGAAGTTCCTAAATACGTTCTTGGGAGCCGAGGCGGCAGTGCATGATCTGAAATTCAAAATTGTCGCCGAACTTCACAAGCATCTTCTGGAACGCGGATACAATGAAGAAAAGAGCAACAGAGGAATAAGAGTAGAGATAGCTACAGCAGAAAAAGGACTGACAATAAAGGTAATCGTATATCCGAAAATGGTGCAGGTTGACATCGGATGCACATTCAATCCAATATCCTGGGACGCTGATGGAGCATTAAGACTCACTTTGATTCTTGTAAAAACACATGAGACGCTTTTAGCTGCATCCGGACATAAGGCAGACATTCCGCCAATAGCGGAATGGGTAATCACTCACAGGCATCATGGAATGGACGGAAAAACAGAGTATTCAGGCCAAGCGTTCAACATCACATTCGAAGGGCTCAAGGGGGAAATGGTGCGAGCATACGTGAAGATCATGCCTGATGGGCGCAGGGTTCCAAGAATAGAGAAAATCATGACTTCAAAGAATACGTTTCAGAAAGAAATAGAATCACTGCTTTCGGAAGGCGCCAAACCGATAATTCAGCCTGACATGAATGGTGATTTCCCATGATGACGCCAAAACAGTATTGTGAATTAATTCGAGACATAACCTCCAAGAGAGTAGCACTTCTGGAGAAACTGCAGGATACTGTCTATCAATCAGGACAATACAATGAAATCAATTCTCAGTGTGCATCGCTTGAACTGGCCGAGGTGGCACTCCGGCTATTCTTCTCGGCACAAACAAACGCCCAGCTTCCAGAGTTAATGAAAATCCTAAAGACATCCACCCGCAAACCGAAGAAAAAACAAAGACATGAAAAATAATCCTGCATCTGAAATATTCTCAATCTCCAAGGACTTCATCAACGAGGGCAGACTGGGCCAAACGGGGCCAAAAAAGAAGGGGGGCCCGTACACCGCCAAAGACAAGACAGCGCGCAGAAACGAAGTCTACAAACTGCACTTTGATTACGGATATTCGTCGCGCAAAATTGCAGAAATGATGAAAATAAACAGAAAGACCATCGACAACGACATCAGACTCATGTATTCAAAGATCCTGCACAAGTGGGATTTTCCCGACATTGAACAGTGGCTTTTGTACAACATGGAGAGTCTTGAGATACAAAAATCCAGACTGCGAGAAGAGCTTGACAAGGCAAGTGATTTGCAATACAAAATATCACTGGAAAGACTCCTGCTGGACGTAGAATCCAGAAACATTGACTTAAAGTTCAAACTGTGTAATTCAACGCAGCGGGTTCATCGCAGATCCACTGATATTGTAAACATGTGGCTTGAAAAGAAAGGCGCCAAGACGCGCTACGTGAATTATTGGGATACGGTAAGAACCACACCCAGAGGACGTCAGAAAATAGACGACATACTCAGACAGGAAAAACCGTTCCTTGGAAAAGACGATTTCCAGTAGAAAAAAGGTTCAGATTTTTTTGTACTGAGCGCGGTGTGAAAGCCCCCGAAGGATCTTCCTTTTGCACTTCCCGGGATTCCTTTCTATGTCATGCTCCCAGAACCTGAGTACAGACCATCCGTCTCTTCTGAGCCTCCTTGAAATCCTCCTGTCACGTGTCATGTTGTTCTCTATCTTGTCGCGCCAGAACTTCTTTGCGGGCTTCTTTTTTTCATGGTACCTGTATCCGTGCCAGAAGTCGCCGTCGCAGAATATGACTATCTTTTTTCCTTTGATCACAAAGTCCGGATTGCCGTACATCTTTGGATACATGACATGTCTGCATCCTGTACCATCTAGCAGCTGTCTCATCCTTCTGTCTATTCCCGTGTTGGTTCCTCTAATTCTGGACATCAACCAAGAACGCTTTTCCGGAGTAAACACGTCAGCCATTTCAAGTATGTCATGACGTCGAGAACCCTTTAAGATTTTGCAGATCGGCAGATTTGATCGGCACAAACCTTTCATACTTCACAGAGATCGATCGCATGACAACACAAAAATGGCAAATAACAGCAACAAGACCGGCATCCCTAGCACTGAGAGCATTGTTGAGGAAGCGTTTGCGAGTCTGCAAAAAAACCAGCCAAAACTAATGTCAAAGGATTTCATTAAAAGCAACTTTTCCAAGGCCTGCGAAGCTGCCTTTGACGAAGCACACAGGATCTACAATCTGCACCAAGACGGGTTTCTTGACAGGCTGAGTTCTGATATAGTCGAAGGTAAGGGAAAAACCAAATTCACACTGGATGACGTAAAGAGCCTAGTACGAGAGGCAGTGGGGCATGGAACCGAGGCGGAGATGACGCTAAAACAGTCAAGGGCGAGCAGGGCGGGGAAGGCATTCGAGCTCATAGTGATGAGGCTGCTGCACATGATTGACATCAAAAACGAGCACATTACGGACGAGCCGGATGGATCCAATCTGCGTAGGATAGACATCGTGGTTCCGGACAAACGTACCGCGGCAGAGGATCCGTTCAAAGCGCATTTTCTCTCATTAAAGACATCCCTCAAGGACAGGTGGAAGCTCGTGGTGGAGGACATGGCGGAGGGGCAGAGGACGTATCTGATCACACTCCTTCAGGGTGAAAAGATCTCCAAGAACGTGGTCGACAAGATTGCATTGGCAGGAATGAAGTTCTACATACCGGACGGCATAAAGGACAGCCTGTTTCCTAATAACGGGAAGGTGAAGCGACTGTCTGACCTCCCAAGCGATCTCCGGTGACAGAACAAAATATTTGAATGCCGGTGCAAGAACAGACATGTCGGCCATGTCGCGCAGCTTGAAATCTGAAAAATTCACATTCATTGATCTTTTTGCAGGTATTGGAGGAATGCGTTTCGCATTCGAATCTGTCGGCGGAAGATGTGTCTTCTCATCAGAATGGAACAAGTTTTCCCAGCAGACATACCATGCCAACTTTGGCGAGATGCCGGAAGGTGACATCACGAAGATCAAGGCGTCGGAAATTCCTGATCATGACGTACTCCTTGCAGGATTCCCCTGCCAGCCGTTTTCAATTGCAGGAGTATCAAAGAAGAAGAGCTTGGACAGGCCGCACGGGTTTGACGACGAGACGCAGGGCACGCTGTTTTTTGACATCGTGCGAATAATCAGGGCAAAGAGACCACGGGCATTCCTTCTTGAGAACGTCAAAAATTTGAAGAGTCATGACAAAGGTAGGACGTTTGAGACGATACACAGAAAGCTGAAGAAGGAACTTGGATATGATGTGCACTACAAGGTCATGGACGCAAAATCAGTGGTGCCGCAACACCGTGAAAGAATATTCATAGTAGGATTTGCAGAGCCAACAGAATTTGAGTTTCCGGAAATCAAAGAAAAGGAACTCCGGATCAGGGACATACTGGAGAAGAAAGTTGATGCAAAGTACACACTGACGGACGGAGTATGGAATGCCTTGCAACGACATGCCGAGAACAGCAGGAAGAAGGGCAACGGATTCGGATATGGAATGACCGACCTTGACGGAATCTCCCGTACGATGAGCGCCCGTTACTACAAGGACGGGGCAGAAATTCTAATTCCGCAGGGAAGGGGAACAAAGCCAAGGAGGCTGACTCCAAGGGAATGTGCAAGACTGATGGGATTTCCCGACAGCTACAAGATTGTAGTCTCAAACGCCCAGGCATACCGACAGTTTGGAAACTCTGTCGTAGTTCCGCTTGTAACTGAAGTTGCAAAACAAATGTTCAAGCATCTGCCTTTGCTGGAAAGAAAAATACTGGTGCGCACCGAGTAAAATGGTAGCGTATAGTAAAGTCTTGTCAAGACCGGAGGCACGTCACAGGTACTGGCACATTCACAAGGATCAGCGAGGTTTTTTCCCCGAGTCCGGAAAAGTTTTCAAGCTGAAATTTGGCGGCAAGACTTTCGAACTAAAAGTAAATCACAAGGATGACGTCATGACGGGGCAGTTGTATGAAAAACACAGATTTCTGGAAGGCGACAGAATTACTGTGACAATAGAAAAGAACGGATCATTTGTACTGGAGGCGCCTGATACTCATCTTTATCCTAATCTGTAAAACCAGATTTCAGACGTAGCACATAGAGATTCTATCGTATTCATCAGAATTTCTTCTTGTCAAAACGCGGTGATGCCGCCGCTGGTGGAAAAAATTGCACAATCGATTGCACTCCAGCTGCAGCACCATAAAAAAAGAATCACACTACTTGAATTTGCTTATGTTTGTATGGTTCAAACTATGCAGATGTTTTGTAAAGCCCTTCAGCAAAGATAACCTTCCCGCTTTTAATCATCTCTGAAAGAATTTCAGAAACAATTTTTCTTCTGTCTATGGGAGGGCCTCCTTGACACTTCTCATAGACGTATCTTTCAGCCATGCCGGAGAGAATATGTTCATCGATCCCGTTACTTCTACTCTTCAGGATGGCAGATATGGCGGCTTGGGTGCCTGAAACTATTCTTCTCTTGATTTTATCTTGCAGATTCTCTGATAATGTCCATGTGTCGCCTCCTATCATAGAAATCGCACCGCCTGCCTTCAACTCGTTCAAAATCTTGTGGACCTTCTCTTGGTCGGCAAGTGGTATTGAGTTGTCTCTGATTATTTCACTTGATGAGAAAAATGCATCAGGATTGTATCTTAGGAAATCAATGATCCTCTCATGAAGGGGGTATTCCCAGCTCTCGCCAGAGCGAAGCAATTTTCCGATTGCTGCCAGTTCCTTCATTGTTATATCAGCTACAAAAAAGCTGGCCGGGATCCCGTTTTTCTGCATCTCCTCCAACACTTTCATCGTAGTGAATGGGAAGTTTGTCTTTCTCATTACTGATAGCATCCTGCCAGATGACAAGCTGAAGTCTTCTTCAGCCCTCCTAACGACATCGTCAGTGTTGGCGGAGTTTCTAATCCAGTAGAGGCGGTTTTTTCTTTTGTTTATTATTGATGGGATGAAACCGGAGGAATTGGTATCAAGAAACCTTGTCAGCAAGGATGGAATTATGATTGAATTTGAAACCTCCCTTATCGATATAATGTCTGTTCCGAGTGAAGCAATCAACTTTCCAATCTCTTCCGACGAAACGATCTCTGCAACATCATATCCTATCTTGGTGCAAGCTATCCGTGCGTCGTTCTTTTCCAGTAGGTTCAGGTATCTGAGCCACCTTATCTTCTTTCCAATTGTCTCCTTGTCTGCATCGAAGTACTTTAGGATCTCTTCCTGCATTGGCCACACCCCGAACTCATCCTTGGTTCTGAGTATGAAATTGATAATCTCTGAGAGCAGGCCGTACTTGGTTATCAGAAATGCTAGGCCCTTGATGGAAACCTTGATCTGATCAATTACCTCGTGCTGACTTACCTGTATGAGACTGTCTGACTTTATTGCGGATCTTACGTCACGGAGGAGTGATTTTGCTTTTAGATATTCTGAAATAACGTCATCTGTAGGTGCTTCTTGATGAACAAACTTCGCGAATCCTGATGAAATTTCAAGTGCGGAGATGTTTGAAGGGTTAACTTGCCGATACCGCTGTGCCAGATCTTGGAGTGAAACACTTGTCCTCATCCTCACATAACCGACCATGTCGTCTTCCACAATCCTGTTCAGGTCGCTTTCAGGTTCTACAAAGACAACCTCGGGCCTTTTCGTACCTTCAGAATCTTCTGTGGGATCATACCACTGGATGGCCATCACCCTGACAAACTTTCCTTCCATGATCTCAAGCTTGTCCAAGCTCATGTTTTTGTGAAGATCATCAGACATGTTGAATGTAATGCTTTGTTCATCAATCATGCTGCGTATTGTTATTGTGGGTTCTCGGAAAGATGTCATCTTGCCTCCAACGATGAATGGAGCTCCTAGATGATGTCTTCCCAGGTGCTGGGAGGATTGGATTTCGCAAAAGTTTTCCAATTCGAGGGAATTTTTGAAAACACTGTGGTCACCAAAACCGATTTTTAAAAAATTCCAGTCTGCAAGGGACGGTTTTTTTCCAGATTCTCTGTATCTAGGGTGTACAAAGTATAGCCTGTTGACCAGCGGTATAGGCTCAACCTCGTCAAACTCATAGGTTGTATTGGTAATCCTGTCTGCCTCCTCTTCCTTCATCCTTATGCTGAAGACAGTCTGCAGCATGGGGACTACCAATGACAGGGTGATCCTGCGTGTTCCGTAATTGGGGTCAACGTACGGTTCGGATTTTTCAAAAACCCACCCGGATACTGTTGTTGTGTGCTTCTTGAGGTTCCTCACGCTTACAAGGTACTTGGCTGCAATTTTCATGGGATCCAGAATTTGTTCCCGGAACACCTCTTCGTCAACACAAAAGTCTTTTACTGTTTCGAGCCAGTGGCATACTCGTCTCATGCATTGCTTGACCATGTCGGTACCTTCGTAAGCGCTTGGTTCTATGTTCCACGGATCCTTGCTTGACATGGATCTTGCATTTGCAGTGGATTTGCTGATTGTCAGGTAGAACTCCGTAAGCTTGGGCCTGATGATCGCCTCTACCAGAAAGTACAGGTTCCGAGAACCGGAATCCGCCATCCAACATGATTACTATGTCTGACCTATAACAATAATGGTAAATTACTAGTATGTTATTATGAATATAGCACCTTGAGAGAGATCTTTGTTTCCGAGCTTGTTAAGAACCTGCTTGGTCCTAGGGACGGGCCTGAAGAGGAAATTATTGGGAGGCCTATAAGCGAATACATTACCGGCGTACTGTCCCCAGCATCATATCAAGGGCCTGCTGCTTATGTGGAACCTGACTCTAACGCGGAGCTTCAGGGGGATGGTGGCACCTATGACGGAGATGCAAACGGCGACTCGGGAATAAACATATCAGCACTGCTATCTCCCGCGCTTGATCCACAAAGAATCCCCTCCACCATGGGAATATCGTTTTTTGCAGAATCCGAGAAAAATACGGAACTAGACATATGTGTCACTTGGGCAAGATATTTTCCGTCAGGCAAGGACGGGAAATTCAGGAGGGCCCCAAGGCATTCCATACTGACAATAAATGCTCAAGATGACGGAAAGATAATTTTGATAGATCCTACTGGAAAAAAAGTTTCAAACGAAGCAGAGGCAGAGATCTCACTGCACCCGCGAATCAAAAAATCTGACAACGGGAGGTTCTCAGTCAGCATATATTTTGTAAACCGTGTGAAGGTTCCTGAAGAAGAAAAGGCCGACTCAACACACCATGTCTTCCAACCACAGATGCGCATTATATGTGGGAATGGAACAAAAATAGTACCTAGGATTCCATCCAAAGACATTCCTGAAGGTGAGAAGGAACTCGAGCTTCTTTATGCAAACCGGCCGTTCCTGGCAAGAGGACACATGACTTCTGCCGTGTGGAGGGAAATAGATCCGGAGATTCATGATTTTGAGACAGAGCTGGATTTCAAGACAAGCTTAGACCAGCCAGGATTTTCTTGGGTAGATGGACAAACACTCAAACAGGCCGACTACAAGAAATTCAAAAACTGTGACGTCAGGACGGAATTCGTTCCGATGTACTCCGTACCTGCCCCTGAATTCAACTGGCAGGGCAGGGGGGAACCACCTGTACTGGATGCGGAGATGCTTTCACAGATGTGGGAACCTGATGAACTCAGAAAAAACCTAGAACCGTTCATAAATCAGTACGGACAATGGATTGAAGAACTGGGACAACGAAAGATTTCTGATGGATTTCGTTCCATAGTTCCGGATCTGATCAAAAAATGCACCGAAGCGAAATCCCGGATCTCTGAAGGCGTGGAATTTCTTTGCAGCAACGCAGATGCAAGACTTGCATTCTGTTTTGCAAACAAGGCAATCGATCTTCAGGCACGCTGGAGCAAGGGAAATGGAATGAAATACAGGCCATTTCAGCTTGCATTCATTCTGATGAGTCTTGAATCGATTCTCAATGCCAAATCAGTTCACAGATCAACATGTGATCTCCTGTGGGTGCCTACCGGGGGTGGAAAGACAGAGGCATACCTGGTACTTGTGGCAATGACGGCATCTTATAGGAGACTCCGTTCATTAGGACGCAGCCTTTCTGAAGCCAGCGGGGCAGGGACATCGATCATTAGCAGATACACACTCAGACTTCTTACAATACAACAGTTTCGAAGGACGCTATCTGTATTCGTGGCGATGGAGTATCTCAGGGTGTATGGTTTGGCTGACAAAAAACGAATCGGCTGGAGGCCGAGAGGACTTGTCAATGACTCGGAGATGATCTGGGGCACAACACCATTCTCCGTAGGACTCTGGGTGGGAGGGGGAGTCACGCCAAACAGGATGGAGGGGATTTTCAGAAGTGGAAAACCTCCAAAACACGGAGCGTTGGACATACTCGAGCAGAAAAGTCCGTATTTGGGGGATTCGGGAGATCCTGCACAGATATTGGAGTGTCCAGCGTGCGGATCAATTCTTGCCATACAAGAGATGGGTCTTGCAAGGGGAAGAAATACACTACGCTTTGTTGTCTCATCCGATACGGGAGATATTGAACAGTCAGTAAGGAATCTTGCCGGAAAGAAATTCTCGGACATCAGCATTGTTGCGGCATCAGTATCGAGACACATGTCTACAAAGTTTTTCACTATGACACTTGAAATAGAATCCAATTCTCATGCATTTCCAAAAGACGTTAACCGTTTATGGACAGACATACTGACCGCATTGCGTACTGATGGTACGTTGGCACACCTTGTATCTGCAAGTGCTGCTAGGCCTGGATATTTTTTGAGGAAATTTGTCACAGAAAGTAACAAGGAAAAACCATTTGATTTTGAAATTTTCTGCTCTAATCCGGAATGTCCGCTGATGGTGGAGTGGTTCGGGGGAAAGCCTCTCGGTTGGGTGCATGGGAGAAAACCTGATCCGTCGTCTCTTTTAAGCTCGATTCATGGCATTGAAACTCCGGACGGCAACAAACTGGTTGACATACAGCCACAGTTCGAATTAGGGCAATGCCTCTCTGACAGGATTCCGATCCCGGCACTTACTGTTGATGATCAGGTCTATGGGCAGTGTCCTACCATGATTGTCTCGACAGTGGACAAGTTTGCCAGACTGCCTTTTGAACCGAAATCGGCATCGCTCTTTGGCAATGTAGATCATTATCACTGTGTCAAGGGATTCTACAGACATACTGGGAAACATCCTGATCCGATAGGAAGAAAAATTGTCAATTATACAAAAATCAGAACTTTAGACACACCAGATCTCATCATACAAGACGAGCTCCATCTTATAGATGGTCCTCTCGGAAGCATGGTCGGCATCTATGAAACCGCGGTCGATTCGCTTTCAACATCAGGGTCTAAAATTGTCAAGTATATTGCGTCCACTGCCACGATCAGGAGGGCTGATGACCATGTCAAGGCCGTGTTTGCCAGAAACCTCTTGGTTTTTCCGCCTAGGGGAATTGACGCCGATGACAGGTTCTTCGTAAAAGAGAGCGAGGATCATCAGATTCTTGATGCAAAACCCGGAAGACTGTATCTGGGAGTCTGCGCCCCGGGGAAGGGTGCACTTACTCCTCTTGTCAGGATCTGGGCGCGATTGGCACAAACTGCATATGAGAACAGAACACACCGACTCATTGACAACTACTGGACTGTCACCGGCTATTTTAACGCCGTAAGGGAGCTTGCCGGGGCCTTGGCACTGTACAGACAGGACATTCCAGAATGGGTAAGGCAACTCTCCATGACCGACCCAAGGCAAGTGCAGACAGAACCGAGACCGATGCCAGAAGACAGGTGCAAGGAGCTATCCGGAAGAACGCCCTCTACAAACCTGCCGTCAATTCTTGACATGCTCAACAAAAAATATCCTGAATCTGCCGATGCTCTTGATGGACTGTTCACAACCTCAATGTTCGGCACAGGCGTTGACGTTCCAAGAATAGGCCTCATGATAGTTAACGGCCAGCCAAAGACAACATCATCATACATACAGTCCACCGGAAGGGTGGGAAGAGGAAGAGGTGCACTAGTAGTCACATTCTTCAGAGCGTCTAGGCCTAGGGATCTTAACCACTACGAATTTTTCAACAGACATCACCGACAGCTTCAGCGGTTCGTGGAGTCGCCTACGGTATATCCATTTGCAAAGGGGGTGCGCGACATGACAATCGGACCTATCTGTGTTGCAATGCTCCGCAACGGCAGAAACGTTTCACAGTGGGCACCAAATACTGCAGCCAATCTGATGGAGAGCCATTCAAACGATGCCGAAGTCGAAGTCCTTGCAAGAATACTTGAGACGAGATCACAAAAACAACCGCAAACCAGAACCCCAACACCGGGAACGGTGTCAGATGATACTGACGCCGCAATCGATAGCTGGCGAGGACATGCGGAAAATTACAGAAACGATCTGATCTATTGGGACTATGAGGACAGCTCAACAAAAGTCGTACTCGGGGATCCGGAACACGTTCATTCAACAAACGGTGTTGTTGTCTATAACAACGCGCCACAGTCACTCAGGGAAATTGAGGAGGAAACTGCATTCGAAACATGACCCAGAAAATACGACCGTCTCAATTCATACTGACCTACGGACCGGGTGCAATACTTGAAGGGAAGAAGGGACCTAGGCTCATCCCGCGTGCAGACATAGGACTGTTTGATTCAACGTCACAGTTCAATCCTTGGGACTACAGGATCGACGATGACCGAATGTCAAAGGGGATTCTGGCCGGCGCAAATATTTTCCGACTTCCTTCCAACGCGGAACTGGAGCTTGCAGCTGACAAACACATCTACAGAACGAAGCCTTTTCCCAGCTGGAAGCTGTGTCTGAACCGAAATCAACACGGTGACTATGATCTTCTGTATGGCGGACAACAATGTCCAATCTGCCTTGACGCGAGCCGGGGAAGACAGGAAGCAATCAGATTCGTCATGGCGTGCAGAGACGGGCACTTGAATGACGTGCCATGGGGATACCTTGTACACAGTGGCAGGGACTGCCCTGAAACTAAAATGAATACCGTGAGAAGTGTACTCCGCAGGGCCGATTCATATCTGTGGCACAGGAGGGGGGGAACCCTGTCTGACATCAATATTGAATGCCCTAGATGCGGTGTAACAAAAAACTTTGGCCAGATGTATTACAACCCAATCGGATGTTCCAGACGGCATCCGGAACGAGAGGTATTCGGCTCCCCACCAAACGCTCAGGGAAACTGTAGCTGCGAGGCCAAGATTATTCAGAGACAGGCGGCAAATCTTCGGATTCCGGAGATAAGGACACTTCTGTCAATACAATCTACCTATACGAGTCTGCACAGGATTATGGAAAACAGATTGATAAAAAAACGCATAGAGTCATACGAAAAGGATTCAGGCCAAAAGCTTGACTCGAAAGAAAAATTTCTAAAAAAAATAATCGATGACCTGCTGGAATCAAATGACATCACTGATTCAACCGCAGATGCGTTCCGACAGGCGACATGGGAGGGGATAAGGGAAGCATGGACAGATTCCTCAAGACCGATACCTGCAACATATCACGGATTGATAATGGATGAATTTTCAGAACTGATAAAGGGATCAAAAAACGGCGCCCCGCCTGTAAAGACGGCCAAGACAAAACGCAGCTCCAAAATCATCTTCGAGATGGACCCAAACCAGTTTGACGTTGTTGCAACCGACCGGGGAACAAAATTCAGAATCTGCCCGATTCAAATTCTGAGAACGGTGACAGTCCAGACTGGCTTCAGGAGAGAGATTTCGGATTCGGACAACACAACCCCACCAAAACTTGTGAAGATTGATTTTACTGACAACTCTGGCCGTATGTGGTATCCGGGGGTTGAATTTTTGGGTGAGGGTATCTTCATACGCCTAGAATCTGATGATGGATGGAGGAACAATCTGGACGGTGATAACGCAAAGAAATGGCTCGCAGGACTGTCGAATGCTGACAAGTACACGGATTTTGTCTTCCGAGACGGTGCAAATTCCAGAGACGAACTCCATCCGGGATTTGTCTGGTGGCATACATTTTCACACATGCTAATAAGATCAATCGGGGAGGAATCAGGGTACTCATCGGCGTCAATCAGAGAACGAATCTATTTCGAGCATGACGAAGGTAGGTTCAGGGGAGGGATCGTTCTTTATGCAACACAACCCGGAAACGAGGGAACTCTTGGAGGATTGCTTGCGCTTGCACCGTCGTTCAAAAACATTTTTCACGGCATGCTGGAGCAGATCGAGGCGTGTTCCGGTGATCCGCTATGCATTGAACAGAAATTCGGCTCCGGCGGGTACAACGGCGCTACATGTTACGGATGTCTGATGAACTCTGAGACCTCATGCGAACACAGGAACATGTGGCTTGACAGACATGTAGTGCTGGAAAACATGCCATGAACAAGATCAGGGTACTGGCCACAGGGCCGGAATTCATGAAGCAGGGACTGAGGGGTACCGGGCCTGTGATGGAAGAAATGATACGTAGCGCAAAATCCGAGGTCCACGTGATGGCATACCATGTTTCCCCATACGCGTCAAAATTCCTAGAACAGCTGGAAAAGGCGGCACAAAGAGGCGTGAAAATCAGGATGGTAATCAACAAGCTGGACGAACATGAAGAAGATGTGATAGAAAGATTGAACAAAATGAAAAAAGCCCACGAATATGTAAGAATAAGCAGCTTCAGAAAACCTGCAGGCGAACTCCATGCCAAAGTGCTTGTAGTGGATAGAAAGAAGGCGGTTGTTGGATCTGCAAATTTCTCATTTGGAGGCTTGGCAAGAAATTATGAAATCGGAGTAGGAATAGAAGGAGATGTGGCTTGGCAGCTTGCAAAACTCATTGATGATTTTGTAGAGAAGTTCAAAGATTCATGAGATGATCTTCAGCATTTTCTTCCTGTCGTTTTCATCTAGGGGGAGCACAAACACGATGCTGTCAGGATTTTTGGCATCCGGACTCTTCGGGTAAAACCGGAGTACGGTCTTTCCTGATTCCTTCCTAATCTCATAGGGATAGTTGCCTATTCTGTCACGCATGAAGGCGGTCTGGTTTTGTTTGTTAATAGGTTTGTTGGCATTGCCATGTCTGACAAATCACCGTGGATGAATTTTAGAAGCATCAAACCAAATGGAGTATTTTTGTAATCAAAGGGGGAAACCACCTATTGATAGTTCAGAAGTCCTCCATATGTTGTCCTAAAACGACATCCATTCTAACTGTTTAACTGTATTATCTGTCATCTGAACCCATTACGTAATTTGGTATTTTTGACCTTCTTTGATCGTCACTACGTTTTTTGAGACATGATTGAATAGATCGGAGTGTTCCGTATGTACAGGATAGACTGTTTTTGCCCCAATACATGATACCGCTTCTAGCAGGTCCCTTCCCCGTGCATGTCCTGAGCAATGACTTTGAAACTTCTGCATGCCAAAATGCTCGAGCCAAGCATCAATTCGGTCCTGAGACAGCTCCTGCTCCTCATTGTATGGCTCCGATGCTGAATGGATGTATCTGGCACCGGGCTTGACTTTCATGTCTATGAGTGCGGTGAAGCTGTAAAACCCGATTGCGCACAAAGCCTTGTTTGGTCTTGCTGCAATTTGTTCTGCAGTCCAAGTATTGTGCAAATCCAAAAACTCTTTGTCATTTCCTTTGTAGTCTTTATCAGAATAAGTTCCGCTTCCACGTTTTGGAAGATAGATTATGATGTTTTCGTCATCAATGCTTGGAACGTCTAGGTGTTTGTCCTGTGACAGATATTTCAGAAAATATGCATCATTGATTTTTACAACAAATTTTCTTCCTGTCTCTTTTGCAATATTAAAAAATGTACGCAATCTATCTACATCTTTGAAATTAAAGTCGGCAAACACCAGATTGTCAGACTCTGCAACAGTTCTGCTTGATTGCTCATAGACTAGCTGTTCTGATTCTTGTTTTTCCTGATCTGCAATTCTTGTCCCTTCTGTGATCAATGCTATCGGTTTTGCTTGATTGGCCTTTTCAATGAAATCTCTGGTCATCTCTGCATGGGTTCCATGCAACCTAATGTCGCCAGTATACGCGATTGGGCCCTCCGACGTCCAAATGATAAACCCATACGCACCTGGAACTGAATGGTCGACGTGAATCGGTTCCACTTCCAGTGAGCCAATTCTGAATTTGTCACCGGTTCTGAACTCGTTTATTTTTCTTGGAATCGGCGTATCTTTGATGCTGTAGGGTCTCGGCTTGTAATCTAGAATTTCGCGCTCTATGGTACGATTTGCCCTGTCAGCTAGTGCTTTTAGAATAAGATGACATGCTGCACCCATGTAAATTGGAATGCCTTCATGCAAAAACGAAATGTAGTCTGCATGATCCGAATGTGCATGAGTTAGCAAAACTGCATCAATTTCTGGTTTTTGTGGCTTTCTTCCAGCCATGACCATCAAATCGTCTCTATACACGCCTGAAATGTCGGGTAAAAGACCCATGCTTAGAAAATCGACTATTCCATTTGAGGTTCTAGGATTGATAAATTCCTCAAAAAACCTAGCTCGTCTGCCAAAGCTTTTCCCAAAATCTAGGAAAATCTTGGTATCTTTGTCCTCAAGTAGAATTTTGTTGCCTCCAATCTCATTTACTCCTCCATAGAAGGTAAGTGAGGTCATGCTAACTTCATAACTTTCTAGTAATTATGATTTATTTGATTTTCATAAGATCACTAATTAAGATCGAATAATTCCTAGAGTCTATCTACATGTCTAATCAACCAAAGGGACATGTAAGGGAATTTGTAAACAATACCAGGCAGCTAGACCAAAAGATAGATTGCGTTATGCTCATGGCTAGGTGAGATGTCAACAATGTGATGAATTCATTACTAGGAATGGATGTCATGATAAAGAAGGAAATCCTGCTACTGATGACATGTTAGGATTATACTGTAACTGTTGTAACTATCGAGTTACATCCAGACCGAGAAGTAAATTCTATAATGAAAAACTCAAAAATTACAAAGAAATGAAAGCCTTAGCTGAACAGGACTCTGAAAATGAAATTCAAAATGCATCTCTTGATTTTGAAGATCTAAATCTTTTCATTACTGAAATTGCAAGACCCCAAGCAAACTACCAATTTGTAGTAATCAAAACATTACTTGAATCCAACAATGTCTCTTCAATTGATAATATTGTAACAATGCTTGAATTGTATAATCAAGACAAACCAAGTCAAGATTATAGAAAAGTGCCTGTATTTTCCGTATTAAATACTGAATCAATCCCATATACAATTGAAGTTAAGCAAGCAGATGCGCTAGATGAATTAGAGGCAAAAAAACTAACTGGATTTGGTATCTGGTTTGCTATCGCGAGCGCGATGGTTGCTACAGAATTAGCCATATTAGGCCTGAGAAAATACTAAAAACATTCTAAAAACATTCTAAATATCATCACAATCGTCATCTAACATTAGATCAGTCAGATCTTTATCTCCTTCATCTAGATCTATTTCATAGCCAAGTTTTTCCCAGAATTCCATTGATTGTGTATTGTCAAGACGTAAATTAACAAAGCCCTCTTTAAACACAAAACATTCTATTTCCGAAATAATTTTTTTTCCTAGTCCCTTATTTCTGAATTCTGGAATTACTTCAAACAGCAATATGGTCGCGGTACATTCTCCCATCTCATGAGCACAATAATTCATCAACATTTCTGCAACCATTGCTCCATTAAGACTGAACTTCCAAAATGAGAATAATTCTGTCTCATCTTGATGAAACTGGTATCCTGTTTTGGAGATTGCCGTTATGCTGGTCTTTTTAAATTCGTGACTAATTTCTTTGTGAGGAATTTCCACAAAGAATTTGCTATCCTCAAGACATTCCTCATACAGAATTTCTTGTAACTGTTTAGATTCTGTGAAGAACCTAACTCTTATGCAGTTATAGGTAGTAGTGATATTTGCAATTTTATCACGGTTTTGTATTATGATCTCTGGACGATACTCTACTTCTCGGAATGTTGAATTTGGAAAATATTTCTTACATTTTTCATATAATTGAGTTACTTGTTCGTCCGCATCGTCTCCATGGCGACCAATGAGAACTGTAAATCCAGAATCTGTTTGGATATTATGGAAATTTGGGTAACTCTCCCAATTCAAAGTCTCAACATCAGACATACCAATAGATTTCTTATGTTGATTTTAACTTCTCAGTTAACCTATAGACAGACTCACAATTGCATGCGTGGAGAGGGGGGATTCCTTTTTTACTGATTATCAATAAAAATAGAATGCCCCTCCTTTAGGCATGAAAACAGACGCTGATCAGAACATATCGCAAGTTATGATTAGTTGGAAATTCTTTAAGATAATAACACAGATCAATACCTCTCAATGACTAGACAAAAAGCAGTTCAAATTACAAAAATTCGAATTGAATTGAATGATCAAGACTTCTGATTTTTCGGATTTCCTATTTTCTAGAGCACTTCCTGATATTCCCAGTAATGTTTATGATGCATTTCATGTCTTTACTATCAAATAGTATCTAAGAACACAATTTTTATGCGT